>Ga0207416_1000572_pt1 | contig 60618 bp, 48 predicted proteins | sample PaiPotPPM11metaG_FD_184107 | JGI IMG/M metagenome (GOLD analysis project Ga0207416, IMG submission 184107) | Iron sulfur acid spring bacterial and archeal communities from Banff, Canada, to study Microbial Dark Matter (Phase II) - Paint Pots PPM... ... | reverse complement strand
TGGCGCGCCCGGAGGGATTCGAACCCCCGACCCGCTGCTTAGAAGGCAGCTGCTCTCTCCTCTGAGCTACGGGCGCGCGCTCCTACCAATGGAGACTGTACCACACCCGGCCGCGTGCTCCAAGAGCCACAGAGGAAGCCTGACGGGTGAAATCTGGGCGGGGGGCGTCCGGCGCTAGCCGAGCCGGTGCATCCAGACGAGCGACACGGCGAGGGTCCCGATGAACAGTGCCGCGACGCCGACCGAGGAGAGACCGCTTACCTCGACCGGCCTGCGCTCCCAGCCGATCACCCGCCCGAGCCGCGTATACACACGGTTCAGATCGTTCGCCGAGGTGACGCGCCAGTACGTGCCGCCGGTCACTTCGGCGATCTGCTTGAGGGTCTCCTCGTCCAGCCGCACGAAGATGCTCCGGCCTCCCAACTCGAGGAACGTGCCCTGCGGCGACCCGAGTCCGATCGTGAACACCTTGACGTGGAACTGGCGGGCGACCGTCGCAGCGTCTTCCGGCGGTGTCCCACGGTTGCTCTGGCCGTCACTCATGAGCACCACGGTCGCCGGGGGCAACCGATCGGCGTCTTGGGGCGGAACCGGCGGCAGGCTCCCCGGGAGGAGGCCTCCCTCCGGTTTCTGCCGCCCCGGAAGCGCGTACACGGCCTCGAGCAGCCCATCGCCGATCGCGGTGGCGAACTCCAGATTCAGGCTGTTGATCGCCTCGACGACTCGGTCGTGATCATCCGTGGGCGGGGTCACGAGCGTGGCATAGCTGCTGAACGAGACGAGCCCGACCTTGGCGCCGGGGGGAAGCGCGCGCACGAACTGCACCGCGGCCTTCTTCGCCGCGGTGAGACGGTTCGGATCGACGTCACGGGCCATCATGCTGCGGCTGACGTCCATGCTCAGCATCACGGCCGTTTTGTTGTCGGGCACAGGCACCGGGGCCACGGGGCGCGCAACCGTGAAGATCACCGCGCACAGCGTAAGCAGGTACAGCGCCGCCGGGAGGTGCCGGCGCCACTGCCCTCCGGCCGCCGCCGCACGCGCCGCGAGCTCGAGGCTCGGGTATTGGACCCTTTCGCGTGCCGGCCGCCGGAGCATCCAGACGTATCCGGCCACCAGCACCGGCACGAGGAGGTACAAGAGCAGCGCGGCCGGCCAGAGGAAGCTCACGGCAACCGCCCCATCCAGAGGAGCGACAGCAGGCCGCCGCCCAGCATCAGCGCGCCCGCCCCACCGACGATCAGGGCGGACACCTCGGTCTTCCGCGTTTCCCACCCGATCGTGCGTCCCAGGTCCTTGTACACCTGCGCCAGATCCTTGGCCGACGGCGCGAGGGAAAACTTCCCATCGGTCACGGCGGCCATCTGCGCCAGGAGCGTGGGATCGAACGGCACCAGCACCATCTGCCCCTGGTACATGAACACGCCGCCACCCGGCTGGCCGAGGCCGATCGTGTAGATCTTCACCTTCTGCTGGCGCGCGAACAGGGCCATCTTCAGCGGATCGGCGGTGCCGGCGTTCTGCCCGCCGTCACTCAGCAGGATGATCGCCGCCGGCGGCAGGTCCTCGGGCTTGACCGGCGGGGCCGGCGCGGGCGCCGGCACGAACGGCGCGGATGGGGCCGGCGCCGCTTCCGCCGTGTCTGAGTGCCGGCCCGGGATCGCCTTCAGCGCTACGGCGACGCCATCGCCGATCGCCGTGGCCTCCTGGGGCTTGAGGGCGGCGAGCGCCTGTTTCACGGCCTCGTGGTCCGGCGTCGGCGGCACGTTCAGGGTCGCGTAGGTGCTGAACGACACGAGCCCGACTTTCGGTCCCTGGGGGAAGTTGTCGAGAAAGATCCGCCCCGCCAACTTCGCGGCGTCCAGGCGGGTCGGGGGCACGTCGGGAGCCGCCATGCTGCCGCTCGTATCCAGGACCAGGATGACGGTGGCCTTGTTGACCGGCATCGGGATCGCCATAACCGGCCGCGATACGGCGGTGAGGAGCAGGCCGAGCGCCGCAAAGTACAGGGCCATGCTGATATGCCGGCGGAGCCTAGGCAGCCGGACGGCGATCTGTGCAAACAGCGGCGCCTCTGCAAAGCGCTGGGCTGTGGTCCGCCGGACGCGGCGGACGCCGAGGGCGTACCAGCCGATGAAGGCCGGCAGCAGCAGGAGGGCCCAGAGCATTACCGGCCAGGTAAACTCCACCGCCGCCGCCTCCGAAGGGTGATGAATCGCAGAAGGGGATCCACAAGCGCCGTTCCGGTCGACAGCGTGAGCATGTCCACACCCGTGCGCCGCATGACCTCGTCCAGATGCCCATCCCGGGCGGCGACCAGCTCGCGGTAGGTATCCCGGACGCGCCGGTCCGAGGTATCGATCCAGAGCTGCTGGCCGGTCTCCGGATCCTGCAGGTGCACGCCCCCGACGTCCGGCAGGTCGCGCTCGCGGGGGTCCTCGACCCGCACCGCGATCACCTCGTGGCGCTGTACGAGTTCGGCGAGCGGTCCCTCCCACCCCGCGGGCGCGTGGAAGTCGGAGATCAGGAACACGAGGGAGCGGCGACGGACGATCCGGCCCAGCTGCTCGAGCAGCCCGCCCAGATCCGTCCGCCCCCCCCCGGACCGGGCCGGCAGGGCGGTCAAGTCATGAATGATCCGGAGCGCCTGGAGACGGCCGGCCCGCGGGGGCACGTACCCCCGGCCCCCCTCGGCCGGAAATCCGATCGCCCCAACCTTGTCCCCGTGCCGGGTGATGATGTACGCCGCGACACCGGCGAACTCGATTGCGAGCTGGCGTTTGAACTGCCGGATCGTCCCGAACGACATCGATGGGGACAGGTCGACAAGCAGCCAGGCGGTGAGCTCTTTTTCTTCGCGGTACTGCCGGACGAACAGCCGGTTCATGCGGGCGGTCACGTTCCAGTCGATCCGGCGGACCTCATCGCCCGGCTGGTACTCGCGCACCTCCGCCAAGTCCAGGCTGGGGCCGTAAAACACTCCCCGGTAGTCGCCGAAGAGGAAGCCGTCGAGCCGGCGGACGACCTTAAACTCGAGGCGCCTCAAGACCCGCTCGGGCGTCTCCATAAGGGTCTCCAATGTGAACTTTGGGTACCGCCACCGCTTGCATCAGGCGCTGCAGCAGCTGGTCAGGGGTCACGTCCTGGGCCAACGCCTCGTACGACAGGAGGAAGCGGTGGCGGAGGACTTCCGGCGCCAGGTCGCGCACGTCCTCCGGCATCGCGTACTCGCGCCCGCGGAGCAGCGCGAGCGCCTTCGCCCCGACGATCAGGTTGAGCGAGCCGCGAGGGCTCGCGCCGTAGGCGACGTACTTCGCCAGATCCCCGAGGCCGAAGTCCTGCGGGCGGCGCGTCGCGGTCACGAGGCTCACCGCGTACTCATGCAGCCGCGGATCCACGTACACCGCCTCGGCGATCTTCTGCAGCTCGAGTAGCTGCGCGCCGGTGATCACCCGGTCCACCGTCGGTGTCTGCTCGGTGATCCGGTCGACGACCGTCATCTCCTCGTGGAACGACGGATATGAGATGACGACCTTGAACATGAACCGGTCCACCTGCGCTTCCGGCAGCGGATAGGTGCCCTCGCTCTCGATCGGGTTCTGGGTCGCCAGCACAAGGAACGGATCCGGCAGCGTGAACGTCTGCTTGCCGATCGTGACCTGCCGCTCCTGCATCGCTTCCAGAAGCGCCGACTGTACCTTCGCGGGGGCTCGGTTGATTTCGTCGGCGAGCACGAGGCTCGAGAACACCGGCCCGAGCTCCACCTCAAATGTCCCGGATTGCTGGTTGTAGATCCGGGTCCCGATCAGATCGGCCGGGACGAGGTCCGGGGTGAACTGGATCCGCCGGAACTGGCAATCGAGCACCTGGGCGGTCGTCTTGATCGCGAGCGTCTTCGCGAGCCCCGGCACGCCTTCAATGAGGATGTGACCGCGGGAGAGGAGCGCGACCAGGATCCGTTCCAACATCAGGTCCTGACCGACGATCACCTTCTTGATCTCGTAGAGCACCTTGCGCATCGTGCTTGCGCCCTGCGCGAACGTCTCGACCGGGTAGCGCAGAACCCGCATTCGTTCCTGCGGCGGCTGGTAGGCCACAACGACACCTCGTTGACGGTACCTAGGGTGTACTTATCGGCCGGAGCGCCCGAGTCCTACCTTTCCTCTCCTTAACGTGCCCACTTCGCGGGCAGAACGCGCCTACCCGTTAAGGTCCATTGCCGCGGCGATCTGGTGCAGGACGCGCCGATGGACCCCCGCGCGGACCGCGCGGGTGGCCTCCGCGGGGGCCGGACGGGCCCGACGACGGCAGAAGGCGAATCAGGCTCCACGGCGCCTGGTCCACCACCCTGCGGAGCGGCCCGATCGTCACCAGATGGAGGTAGAGGCTTACCGGATCGCCGAGCCCGGCCGTGGGCAGGACAAAGTCGATCCGAGAACCGAGACTGCGCGCCGCCGCGCCCGCGGGCAGCGCCAGATCCTCGGCCCGGGAGTGGTCGGCGCTCAGAAATCGCGGGGGCGCGAACCGCGCGACCAGGCGGCCGGTGTGCCCATCTGCATAGAATAGCCGCATCTCGATCCGGTACTGGACTTCCCGAATCGCGGGCCGCCGCAGCCGGACGGCCAGGAACAGCCGGTCGGGCCCCTGCGCCAGTGCGATGCTGTCGAAGATCCCGCTGCCCTCGGCTGCCCGCATCAGCGACCCGGGCCCGGACACGTGGATCACCGCCGGCAGGCGATCCCACGCATCGGGGGCGCCGAAGGGAAGCGTACCGGCCTCCACCGGTACCGGATGGACCGGTGGGAAGAGATCGAAAAGGTCGTCGCGCCGGACGAAGCTCAGCAGATACCTCCACGCGAGCTGGATCTGGCTGTGATACTCGAGCGCCGCCGCGAGCTTGGCGTCCTCGTCGGGCTTACGGAGTGGATACTCCCACCACCACCTCGGATGCCCCGCCCACAGATCGCGAGGCGGCCGCAGGTACAGGTCGGGTGCGTACTCCCGCGGGCTGGGCCACGCGCCATGATGGACCAGGTAGTGGTAGACGTGGACCGAGCGCGCCCACGCTTCCCCTCCCAGCGCGAGGCTCTCGAGCGCGAAGGTGGCGAACGCCTCCGACGCCCAATGATCGCGGTGTGTATCCTCCGGGTGGTGCATGACGATCGCGGTCGGATGCTCGCGCCGGAGGAGCGCTTTGACATCGGCGAGCACGCCCTCCCCACAGTACAGGCTCCCGGCGCGGTAACTCATCGGATACGGGGAGCGATCGCGCTGGGTGTACGGAGACCGGTACGGCTGCCGGCAGTCCCAGCGCGGGCCCCAGAGGATCCCCAGGCCCCGATCGGGATAACCGAGGAAAACCACGCGCGAAGCGGGCACGCCGAGGCGCGCCGCCGCCGCCAGCGCCTCGCGCTGCCGCGCCTGCCCGTACTGGATGAACTTGGCCGGCGTGCTGAACAGCGTATGGAACCCGACGTCCACGCCTTCGATGTACGCGTCGCCGTTTGTGAAAATGACGATCGTCACGCGGGCGCCGGCCGCCGATGCCGCGTGGATGAATCCGCCGACGCCCAGCGTCTCATCGTCCGGATGAGCGGCGAAGACCACGATCGCGTCCCCCCGCCCGGGCCGGTAGGTCAGGGCCGAGAGGGTCTCACGGTCCGTCGGAGCAGCCGCGGCCGGACCGGCCGCCGGCCCGGCCCGGAGCGCCCCCGGGGCTGCCGTGAGGATCGCGGCGACGAGAAGCGCCGTTACGCGTTTCACTCGGTTATCCCTCGAACCGGGGGCACGGTCTTCTCTTCGTTCTCCGCGGCGGGCTCTCCCCCGATCGTCTCGTCCACCCAGACCGTGAGCGCGTCCGGAGACAGCGCCAACCGGTAGTGCGCCCCCACCGTGACCTTCGCCGAGGTCCTGAGCCTGAGCTCCATTCGCTCGCCTACGATCACCGAGGCTTCGCGCGTCCCGCCCAACTCCATCACATCCCGCACGACGCCATCGAGCGGGCCATCGGGGGCGATGTGCACGTCCTCGGGACGCACGCACCACGTCACGGCCTGCCCGGGCCGCATCCGGCCGGCCATCTCGCCCGCGAAGAGGCGGACCGACTCCGTCTCGATCACCCCAGGCCCCGCCACGCGCCCGGCGTGGACGTTGGGGATTCCGAGCAGGCGCGCGACCCGGGGGGACGCGGGATGCCCGAGGACCGCCGCGACAGGGCCCGCCTGAAGCACTATCCCCTCGGCGAGCACGAGCATGTCGTCGGCCAAGAACGCCGCCTCGACGGGATCGTGGGTGACGAGCAGCGTGGCCATCCCGAGTTCGCGCTGCAGCGCGCGCATATCCCGGCGCAGCGACTCCCGGATCGGGGCGTCGAGCGCGGAGAACGGCTCGTCGAGCAGCAGCAGCCGAGGGGCGCAGGCCAGGGCACGAGCGAGGGCGACGCGTTGCCGCTGGCCCGCCGAGAGCTGCGCCGGCACCCGCTGCTCCAAGCCGGCCAGACCAAGCGCCTCGCTCCAGTATCGCGCGAGACCGGGGTTCGCCTCGACGCCGAACATCAGTTGCTGCCACACCGTGAGGTGGGGGAACAGACCGTACTCCTGCGGCACGTATCCGAGACGGCGGCTCTCCGCCGGCCGCGTATGCAGGGCGGTCTCGCCGAGCCACGCTGTGCCGTGATCAAGCGTTTCCAGGCCCGCCAGCAGCCGGAGCAGCAGGGTCTTTCCCGATCCGGAAGGACCGACGACCGCCACGCGGCGGCCGGCCGCCGCGTGGGCGACATCAAGCTGAAAGGTCCCCAGCCGCTTCCGGAGCTCGAACCGCAGCGGCGCCTCCTCGCCGCGCCCGACGTCCAGTGTCGGGCGCCGGAGTTCCGGCCAAATCGGAGCCGGTCTCCTCGCGCGCGAAACGGGCCGCCACACGCTCAGCGAGAGGACCAGCAGGGCCACGAGGACCGCGATCAGCACCGGCAAGAGCGTCGCCGCAAGCCCGGTGCTTCCAAACTGCACGTACGTGTAGACCGGCAGCGAGTACGGATGATAGGCGACCATGACCGTCGCCCCAAATTCGCCGAACGCTCGGACCCACGCCAGGAGTAGTCCGGACCGGACGCCCGGCCATGCGACAGGCAGGCCGACCCGCCAAAACCGCGCCCACCGGCGGTGTCCGAGTGTCGCGGCGACCTCTTCGAGGCGGGGATCCAGAGCGGCAAACGAGGAGCGCGCGGCCACGATCAGGAACGGCGCCGCCACGAACGTTTGGGCGAGAACGATGCCGGCAAACGAGTTCGTGAGCGCGCCCCCGGTAAGCCGGCCGAGCGGCGTATACGGTCCGACTAACAAGAGCAGCAGAATACCGCCCGCGAGCGGCGGTATCGCAAGCGGGAGCTGCACGATCTGCCCCAGGATCCCGAGGGCGGCGGAGCCGGACCCACGCGCCAGCACGTACGCGAGGGGAATCCCCCCGAGCGCAATCACGGCGCTCGAGACGGTCGCCGCGCCCGCCGACACGCCGAGGGCTCGAAACAAGTCAGCCGAGCCGAGCCCGGCCCAGGTCCCGGTGCTCAACTGCAGACAGAGCGCCGCCAGAGGGGCGGTCAAATAGAGCGCCAGCAGGCCGCCGAGCCAGGGGAGCGGGGTCCTGACCATCCTACCGTTTGAACGCCGGCAGCCCCTCCGGGACGGCCCCGGCCTCGCCGGTGAGCCGCGGCGGGATGACCGAGACGCCATTTTGCGTAAGGATGAACCTGCCGTTCGTCCCGAGCAGGAAGCGCACGAAGGCAACCGCGCCCCCGGGGTTTGGGGCGCCCCGTACCACCGTCACCGTGAACTCGGCCTTGGGGTCGATCGCAGCCGGGGGAGTGACGTAGGGGATGTGTGCCTGCACCGCTTCCATGAGGTAGAAGAAGCCGGCGTCGAGCTGCCCTGCCTGAAGCCGCCCAACCAGGGTTTCCTCAGGAAATACCTGCGCGGGGTTGTCGTCGGATCCGAGGACGCGGGTGGCGAGGTCCGGCCGATGATAGTACTCCGCGGCCCGCTGCATGAATTGAATCGAGAGGGCGCCTTTCGGATCGAGCTTGGGATCCGTCCGGCCGAGGAGGAAGCCGGGTTGGGCCATCGCGCCGTACCAGGCGCTTGTCCTGAGGCGCGCGGCGAACCGGCTGGCGGGATTATAACCGATGACAAGCGGCGCCTCCGCGAACTGAACATACCACCGCACCCACTCACCGTTCGGCTGTCCCATTAACCCGGCGTTCACCGATGGAACCGCGCTGACGAACACGTCGGCCTGCCGGAGCCTTCCCTTGATCTGATTGGCCAGCGCGACGGACCCGGCGGCGAAACCGAGGAACCGGTAGCCGGTCGCCGTCTCAAACGCCGGACCGATCCCGTGCTCCATGAGATTCACGAGGGAGCCCGCGTAGAGCACAGACACGGGCCCGCGGGACGCTGCGCGCGCGGCCGGCAGCCGCGTCCCCGGTGCGGCCAGCATCCCGGTGACGAGCGTCAGCACGAGGGCGGCTGGGAGGCCCGTCATCCACTCACCTCCGTCACCGTACCCAGTCCCCGCGTGTCGTAGTCGCCGACCGCTTCAAGCTCACTCCGCACCGCGCTGTGCCGGATGGTGTCCAGGAAGGCCTGTACAGGCGGATGCGTGAGGAGCGCACGCGGAATCACAAGGTCATACCGTTCGCGCTGCAAGGGGACGAAGCCCAGCCCAAAAGCCCGGGCGGCCGCGCGAATGCCGATCCCCGCGTCCACGAACCCCAGCGCGACGGCCTGCGCCACCGCCAGATGCGTAGGCGCCTCGCGCGTGTACCCTCGGACCTGCGCCGGGGAGAGCCCATGCTTTGCCAGTTCCGTATCCAGGAGGACCCTGGCCCCGCTTCCTCGTTCGCGGTTCAGGATCGTCACGCCCCGCCGCCCGAGATCGGCGGCCTGGTGAATTCCACGCGGATTGCCGGGTGCGACGATCAGGCCCTGCTCCCACGTCGCGAAGGCGATCACGGCCGCGGCCGCGGCGCCCAGAACCCGCCGCACGGCGGGAATGTTCTCCTCTCCGGCGCGGGCGTCGCGCAGGTGCACGCCGGCCACGTGCGCGGCGCCGTCCCGGAGCCAGCGGAGCGCCTGAAGGCTCGTACCGGGCAGCCACCGAAGGCCGTACCGCGGGTGCATCCGGCGAAGGTACGCGTCCACGACCGGCATCGTCGGATCACACCCCGCGACGACTACCGCTTCCGCGCCGGCACCCTTGGAGGTCGCGAGCCGCACCCGTATGGCGTCCCCTCGCCGGCCGCAGACGACACCATCCGCTTCGGGCAGCGCCGCGAGCGCACCGAGCGGACCGATCAGCGGAACCGCGACCGACCGGCTGCCCACGGTGGCCAGCCGCACGCGCGTCCCATCCGGGAGATCCCTCCGCGCGCCTGCGACGCCCGCCGTCACTTCCTCGCCGGTGCCGCCGGGGAGTCGAAACAGATCCTCCACGCGGCACGAAAGCGCCGCGGCGAGCCGCAGCGCCAGCACGGTACTCGGCACGGTCCGGCCGGCCTCGACCGCGTTGAGTGTCTGACGGGAGGTGCCTACGCGTCCGGCCAGGCGCCCCTGTGAAAGGTCGAACTGCTCCCTCCGCGACCGGATGGTGTTCGTGACCCGGGGCTCTCCTGCCATCTTCCCGAACCTCCCGTTCGTAGACGCTTGTAAAGTCTTCATTCCACTTGCCTATATACTTTACTAGCGAGATCGGGGTTCCTGCAAGAGGATTGAAGGAAGGAAATCGCGCGAGAAAAACGCAGGTGGGGGCGGCCCGCGGGCACGTCCCCACCGGTGTGGCAGGCGCCTGCGTCCAGGCGCCTATGCTGCGTCGGCTACTGGAGCGTCGCCTTCACCGTCGACTGCTGGGAGATCGGGTTTCCGTTGCCGTCCACGGCCACCGCGGCAATCGTCAGCGTGAGACCGTTGCGGAGTATTGGCGACTGGCTGAACGTCGCCGACCAGTTGCCGCTCCCATCGGCCGTCACGGTCTGAGTGCCCAGCGAGCCGCTGAGCGGGAAGAGCAAGACCGTTCCGGCGTAGTCAGCGGTCACCTTGACCCTCGTACCGCGCGCGGCGACACCGGTCACCGTGAACGGCACACCGACTGTCGAACCGTTTGTGGGGCTGGTGATCGTCGGCATGCTCCCGCTGACGATGGGGGGCGTCGGGCTGGTCGCGTTGATCAAAACGGTGGTCGGCGCGCTGGCCGTGAAGACCTGTCCGCTCGGGGCCGTGATCTGCACGTTTACCGGCGCACCCTGGATATAATCACCCGCCTGCACGGTGTATGCCCCGACGTAGGTGCCGGGCTGGGACGGCTGCTCGGTCATCGGGAGACCCGCGCGGAACCCCTGAATCGTGAAGCTTCCGGTCCCGCGGGCCGGACCCATCGCCACGACGGTCAGCACATCACCGGCGGCCAGCTGGCTGCCCGCAGGGGACACGGTGACGGAGGTGATGCCCGACACCGACGCCTGCGAGTACGTCGACTGGACCGACTGCGCCGTCCCGCTCTGGTCGGCGGTCACCGTCACTGTATCCCCGGGGCGAATCGCGTTCAGGGATACCGAGCCGCCCGCTCCGGTCGCGACGTTTGTCCGGCTGATCGTGGTCGTCGAGACGATCTGGTAGGTGTAGACGGCGTTCCCCGCCTGCACGGTGAGTTGGCCGGGGTATGTGCCGGCCTTCACCTGCAGGACCGTCCCAGTAATGGTGCTGCCGGGAACGGGTTGAGGCGCCGGCGGGTAGGTCTGGGCCGGCGGGTAGGTCCGAGCCGGCGGGTACGTCTGAGCCGGCGGATATGTCTGGGTGGGCGGGACGGTGTACGCGGCTTGGCTGGTGATCTCGACCGTCGTGTTGACCGGGTTCCAGGACACCTGCGAGCCGAGCGCCTGGCTCACGAACCGGAGCGGCACCATAGTCCTCCCGCCCACGAGGAGGGCTGGCACGTCCAGGAACGCCGGCTGCCCGTTCACCATCGCCTGGGTCGAGCCGATGCGCAGAGAAATACTGGTGTCGCCGCGCTGGGCGAGCACGGTCTGCGAAGACGCGTCCCACGCGACACCCGCGCCGAGCCGCTCGAACACGCCCCGCAGCGGCACCAGGACGCGGCCGGACGCCATCACCGGCGGCGTGTCAAAGTAGATCGGCTGATTGTCGACAAACACTTTCACGTAGGGGGCGGGTGTCTGCGCGCCGGCGCCGGCGATCAACCCGGACGTCACGGCGACTGCCACCAGCACCCCGATGATCACTCGTGTGTATCGCATTGCATGAGCCTCCTCTGCATTTCGGTGCGTGTGCCGTTGCTCAGAATGTGCCAAGAGCACGAGAGGAGGGCCGATCGGGCCCTCCCCCCTACTCGTTCCCTACCCGATCCCTTACCGCCTTATCGGCCTTGTCCTTGCCGGTCCTTCGTTACCTTACTGACCCTTTTGCTGTGCCACGACCCGGGCGGCTTCCTGATAGGTGAGCCACTGACCGGTCTGCTGGTGCGTCAGGTACCGGAGGTACCCGGCCAGAGACATGAAGTTCGCTTCAGCGCTGAAGGCCCTCAGGTTCGACACGTTCGGGTACTGCTGCGCCGACGCCACCCCCGTGAATACCGCGGACAGCAAGATGACACCGAGAATCAAAGCCGCGACCTTACGCATTGCCTTCCTCCCTTCTCCTCTGGTTTTGTTGACTATGCTTAATCGTGGTCCGTCTGACTGGTCTCCCCTGCGAGATCGTACTCCAGCACCCACCGTTCCCCGGCGGCACCGGCTGGTTAGCGGAGGATCATATGGCCGGTTGCCGCGAGAATCAGGGCTGCGAGCAGCACGAAGATCATCGCGTCCACCTCCTCTTCCCTTTGATGAGGTTATTCCCCGTCCAGGGAGAGGCCTAACGTGAAAACACCGGCCTGGCGGATGAGGGTAGCGCTAACTCACACTTTTAGGCCCGAAGGCATTCTCCGTTTCGGGCAGCGGCAGCGCGACCGGCTCTCCCGTGCGGGCGGCCCGGTAGCACGCCTCGACAAGCTCGGTGGCGCGGTATCCGTCGTCCGCGGTGACGGCCGGCGGGCGTTCCCCGAGCACGGCGTCGATGAAGAAGCGGTCCTCCACAGCGTAGCCCCATTTTTCCTCGAACGGCATGGCGGTGCAATCGATCCCCTCCACCTGCGCCCGCATGCCGGGGCTGAACGACGCCCGCTCGAGCTCTTCGGTCACGACCGCCGCATGCTCCCCATAGACCTCGATGCGCTCGGAAGGAAACAGCCAGCTTGCGTGCGCGACGCTGGTGAGCGACGCGATGACGCCGCTGCGGAACCGTACGAGCATCGTGAAGCCGTCCGGCTCCGCGTACACACTCTGCCGGGCCCACCCCTGGATCACCGCGGCGTCCCCAAACAGGAACCGGCTCATGTCAAACAAGTGCACCGGGGTCTCGTAGAGGAAGCCGCCGGTGACGCCCGCATCCGCAGTCCACGGCGGCTGCTTGAGCTCCCCGCGGTTGTGCTTCAGCTGCGCCGCGAGCGGGCGCAGACGGCCGTCCTCGATGAGAGCGCGGACAAACTGGTAGACGTTCGCGAACCGGCGGTTGAACCCGATCTGATAAATCCCCCGGGCCCGCGCCGCCGTCTCGCGAATCCGCCTGGCCCCGTCGAGGGAAGTCGCCATCGGCTTCTCGGAGAATACATGCACCCCGTGGCCGAGCGCAGCGAGCACCGGCTCCACGTGGTGCGTGTTGGGGGTCGTGACGTACACGGCTTCCGCGCCCGCATCGAGGAGAGCGTCCAGGCTCGGGAAGGACTGTGTATCGGCCTCGGCGGCGAGCCGCTCAGCCGCCTTGGGCATCATGTCGGCGATGCCGACCAGTGTGGCGCGCCGGTCCTTGTTCAAATTCAGCGCATGGATCCGCCCGATGAATCCCGCGCCGAGCACTCCCACCTTTACCGGCATGCTGCCATCCTCACAACGGTTCGTAGGTTCGCGGAGATGCGGGTAACCTTCCTTGCCTACACCGCGACCTCCAGTCGTCCACGGCCGTTCCGCTTCGCCCGATAGAGCGCGCCGTCCGCGGCCCTGAGGAGCGTCTCGCCCGACAGTCCGTGCTCAGGGAAGGCCGCGATACCCAGGGAGATGGTGACCGAGCCGAGCGCCTGTCCTCGGTGGGACACCGACAGGGTCGCGACGGCCTCCCGCAGCGCTTCCGCGCGGGTCCGGGTATCCTCGAGCGACGCGTCCGGCAGGATCAGCAGGAACTCTTCACCGCCGTAGCGGCAGGCGATGTCCTCCTGGCGAAACTGCGACCGCAGGAGGGCGGCGAGCTCGCGGAGCAACGCATCGCCCGCGTCGTGGCCGAACGTGTCGTTAAACGTCTTGAACAGGTCGATGTCGAACATCACGATCCCCACGGTCCCACGCGTACGCTCCGCTCTGTGCAGCTCGCGCTCGAGGGTCTCCTCGAGATACCGCCGGTTGTAGAGACCCGTCAGCGGGTCGCGAATGGACTGGCTGCGGAGTGTCTCTCGGAGTCGCAGGTTCGCGACGGCGAGGGCAATCTGGTCCGCGACGGTGTGCGCCAGCCGGACCATCGTCTCGTCCACGGCCGACAGCGTGCCCTGTCCCCGCGGCGCGCCGGCGCTCAGATGGAGGATCCCGAGGGTCTCCCCCTGGGCCGCGAGCGGGATGCAAATGTACGCCGCGGGCGGCGGTGTGGGGAGGTGGCGGCAGCAGAGTCCCGATGCGGTATCATCCACCTGGTGCGTCTGCCCGCGTCGGAGGGCCCAACAGTCCTCGGGGGGGAAACCGGAGGAGCCGAGAGGGGACAGTTCTCCCCCCCAGGTGGCGGCGAGGTGGACGCCGTCCCGCGATGGGTTGATCAGAAAGATCCCGCCCCCCATCCCTGGAAAGAGCTGGTTCCCAAACTGGCCGATGACCGCGCTCGCCTCATCTACCGTGAAGCTGGCCTGAAGCAGCTCGCTCATCCGGCTGAGGAGTTCGACGCCGCGAAATTGCGCTTCCATCCGTCCGGCCATCGTGTTAAATGCCGTGGCCATGACCCCGACCTCGTCGGCGCTTCCGACCTGGACCCGCCGCGAGAGATCGCCGGCGGCGAGCGCCTTGGTCGCCTGGGCCACGGCCTGGACCGACTCGACGGTCCGGGTAGAGACCAGGAGTGCGGCAAGCAACATGATTACAAGCAGCCCGGGGCCGGCGAGAGCGACCAGTCTCGCCCACAGGATCGGCGCGCGGGCGTCACCGATGCGTTGCTCGAGGTGCCGCTGAGCGGACTCGTCGAACGCCGCTTTTATCTTCCGGATCTCATCGGTGAGGGCTTTGCCAGAGCCAGAGAGGGTGATCTGGATCAATTCTGCATCTAGGGCGGAGGCCGTTTGCGCCAACGGATGCAGGGCGGCCTCGATGGCCGACGACGAGGGCCCGATGCGATCGGTCGCGCCGCCTTGGACGGCACGGTCCGCTCCATCGGCCAGCGCGAGGGCCTGTCGCCATCCACGGTCCCCCGCATCGGGCGGTATGAGTGTCAGGATCGCCAGGATCGCCTGCCTCAGAGTGCCGAAGTCGGCGTTCCATTGGGCGAGGTCCGCCGCGCTCCTGGTGACGGCGTAGCGCATCGCAGTTTGTCGCATGATGAGGGCCGTCGTGTACGCCTCTTGAGCGAACTCGCCGTAATGCAGCGGAGAGGCTTTGCGGGCGGCGATCTGCGGTTCAGCAACCGCGCTGCGCCAGCGAAGGAACAGAATCTGGATCTGCTTGAGCCGGTCCGCTTGGGCCGGCGGCACGCCCCGCGCCTCAATATCGCGCAGAATTTGCGGAAACCGGCTGATCCCAGCGGTGTACGGCTCGAGAAACTTGACATCACCAGTGATCAAGTAGCCGCGCACACCGGTCTCCGCATCGACGACCGTTTCCAACAACGCCTCGGCCGCGGCGATGTTTCGGCCGATGTGGGTCACCTGGTCATTGGCCGCCGTACCAATCGCAAGCACGCGGAGGACGACGGCGGAGGAAGTGGCCGCGACGACGATCATGAGCAGGTACGCGATGATGGTCTTCGTACGCAGGGAGAAGTTCGTTGGCCGGATCCTCCTCCACACCGGAGGACGCCTCAACCGCGTCCCGCCCGTCGCCCCAACGGGGCCGGGCTTGCTCGAGATGGAGGCGACCACGGCGACCATGGCGTCAGACGAGTCCCAAGAAGACCTTGACGACTTCGGGGTCGAAGGACGTCCCCGCCTCCTCAAGGATATACGCTTTCGCCTTCGCATCCGACCAGGCCGGACGGTAGGGGCGATTTGATCGGAGGGCATCCCAGACGTCCGCCACCGCGAAGATTCGCGCGGCCAGAGAGATCTGTTCGCCTTTCATCCCGCGTGGGTATCCGGTCCCATCCCACTTCTCGTGGTGGGAATAGGGAATATCGAGCGCCGGGCGGAGGTACGCGATCGGCGACAAGAGGTCATAGGCGAGCTGCGGATGCCGGCGCATGATCGTCCACTCCTCCTCTGTGAGCGGCCCGGGCTTGAGCAGAATGCTGTCGGGGACGGCCATCTTCCCGATGTCATGAAGGAGCGCCCCGCGGCGGAGGGCGGTGAGATCGGCATCGGGCACGCCCATCGCACGGGCGAGGCGGATGCCCATCTCAGTCACGCGCTGCGTATGGCCCTCCGTCTCTTTGTCGCGCAGGTCCAGCGCGCGCGACCAGCCTTCGAGCGTCGTATCGTACGCCACAGACAGGTCGGCGTTGGAGCGCTGCAGGTCATCGAAGAGCCCCACGTTGTCGATCGCGATCGCCGCCTGACCGGCCAGGGTGGCCAGGAAGTCCAGCCACTCCTGATCGGGGGCGAACGGGGTGCGGCGAAAAATCTCGAGGATCCCTTTGACTTGCCCCTTGGCCGTCAGGGGCACTGCCCAGTAGGCCGCGAACCCCTCGCCGAGCAGTTCGGGCGTCTGTCCGAAATCACCCGGGTCCGTGACGAGGTCGGGGACATTCACGATGCGGCCGGTCAGCGCGGCGCGTCCGGCGTGGCCCTCTCCAATGTGGAGGTGGCTGTGCCGGAGGGCCGCGCCGCGGAAGCCGCGGCCTGCGGCAAAGTCGAACGTCTGGGTGTGCGGGTTGAAGAGCAAGACACTGCCCGCATCGACTCGAAGCTGTGCAGTCACCTTGTCGAGGAAGACATCCAGCATGACGCGCAAATCGAGGCTGCTGACAATGGCGGCATCGAGGTCGCGCAGGGCCTGCAGCTGCAGGACGCGGCGATCCGCCTCTTCGAACAGGCGGGCGTTCTCCAGCGCGGCGGCGACCTGGCGGGCGTACGCCTGCAAGAACTCGACGCGGTCCGCGGTGAAGAAACCGGGCTGGTCGCTGTGTAGGACCAGCACGCCAAAGGTTTTCGTCCGGCTGATCAGGGGAAACGCGCCGACGCTCCGGAGACCCGCTACCGCCACGCCCGACAACCAGGGGGGCGGGTTGCCGGTCAGATCATCGAGGATCGCGGGAGCGCCCGTCGTGATCGCCCGGGCCGTCGCGCCCTTCGTGTCGCGTGCGCCTTCCCACCGCACGGCGGCATCGTACGATGTGCTCGCGTCGGACGGAGAGCAGGCCAACAGCCGGATGGCGCCATCGCCCTCCAGGCGCCCGAGCCACGCCAGACTTGTGGCGAAGGACGCGATGCACGTCGAGACGATCTCTTCCGCCAGCTGGTGAAGGTTCAGGGTCTCGGAGAGCCGCTGCGTGCTCGCGGAGAGCCGCGACAAGGTCTCAACCTGACGCGTGATCTGTACTTCCGCCAGCTTCCGCTCGGTGATATCGCGATAGTTGGTTACGATCGCCTGCACACTCGGCTCGGCCAGCAGATTGACGTCGATACGCTCAATCCAACGCCAGGACCCGTCCTTGTGCCGCATACGGTACTCGGCCATCGTGCGACTCCCCGGGTGTCGAGCGACATTTCGCAGCAGCCCCGTGGCCCGTTCGAGATCGTCGGAATGCACGAACTCGAACTGGCTGTGGCCCACGACCTCCCCGCTGGAATAACCGAGCACGCGGCTGCTCGAAGGGCTGGCGTAGAGGACGGCGCCGTCGGCGGATACGAGCGCAATGCCATCGGAGCTGTTTTCCGTGAGGGCGCGGAACCGGCGCTCGCTCTGCTGCAGGCCCGCCTGCTTGTGTGCCGTGATGTCAGTCACGACCAGACAGATCCCCTTGACCCCTCCCGCGTACAGTGGGCGAGCGGACAAATAGACCGACACAGGAGTTCCTTCATCCGTGCAGAGGGTACACTCGCCCATCGCACCCCCGTGCCGGGCGCGCTCCAACAGGTCTTGGACGTCGGAAGCTTCTGTCCCGGCCACAAACTTCCGAAACGCGGATCCGCGCACCCGTTCGATGGGCGTGTTTACCATTTCGGCAAACCGCTGATTGCTGTATAGGATCGTCCCGGGCAGATCCAGGGCAACCGCGCCTTCACTCATCGCTTCGACAAAGACACGGTACGGCTCGTCCGACCCGCGGAGCGTGAGGACCTCTCCGCTTCGAGACCCTGTCCCGACGAGCGCGTCCACCCGTCCGCTGCGGATGGCCTCCAGGGCCTCCTCGGCCTCCGCGAGCCGCGCACGAACATCCTCGATGCCCCCCGCGCGGGCGGTGCTGCGGATCTTTTGCCGCAACAGTGTGACCTTCGGGCTTCCTGGCCTGCGGGCCCGAGGGCCGATAGGGGGCATACGGGCCACCGGTTAGCCTGTGGCTCGTGGGTTGATATCCAGCCCAACAAACACGCGGTCAAGGTTCGACAGGTCCCCGATGACCTTGCGGACCGGCAAGGGAAGCGTCCGCACGAGGGTGGGAATCGCCAGGATCTGATCTGTCCGCGCCAGGTTCGGATACTCGAGAAGGTCCACGACCTCGATTTGGCACTGGCCAGGAAGGTGGTCCTCACAGATTCTTGTGAGATTGGCGACGGCGGCCAACGACTTCGGCGTGGACCCGGCAACGTACAGCCGTAGATGCCAAGGCGATGGGATCACGTGAGCACCTTGCGATCTCGACGGACGCGCACCCTGCGCGGCCTTGCCCGACGAGCCGTTGCGCCTTACGGGACGAGCGCTTCGCGAGATTCGCGCGGCCTTGGTCACCGCCCGCTCCTCCCGGTGCTGCGCGCACCATTGGGCTTGCTGGGCGCCGCGGCGATCCGCATGAGGCCGATGCCCGCCCGCTCGTCCCTGCCTGCCTGCTCCAAGCCGGCCTGCACCGCGCCGACGTCCGTCAAGGCGTCTTCCTGCGCCCTCACCTCGGCCCGCAGCGCCGCGATCTGCGCTTCAAGCGCTGCACGGTTCCGCTCGATCTCACTGCGCTTCTGCGTGACGGATCGTGCGCGGACGACCTCGTCCGCCCGTTCGCGCGCCTCGGCGATCACCCGGGCCGAACCCGTCAGAGCCGCTCCCACCCCCACGTAGACGTCGACGAGCTGAATGCCTGAATCTGTCAAGAGCATCTCCCGGATCTGGTTGGAATGCGCCATCCCGCGGGACTTGATGATGTACAGCCCGCGCGTGCGCTCGCCGTTGGTCTCCAGGTTGCGCAGGAGGATCCACGTGTCGATCATCGACGTAATGACCCCCTCGGTAACGGACTCGTCATCCTGCTCCGGACTCAGGTCCGTGAAGAACGCGGTGATCTGCTGCTCCTTGAGAAAGTCGATCAGGCGCACGAGCATCGCGTTCGCATCTCCCTTCGTCCCCGCGCTCAGAAAGTTCGTCACAGGATCCAGGATAACGACGCTCGGACGTGTGGCCACCACGGTATCGAGCATCGCCATCAGATGGGCCTCGAGTCCGAAGAGCGCCGGGCGGGACACATGAAAGCGGAGGCGGCCCTTGCGCACCCAGGGCGCGAGATCCATGCCGATCGAGCGCATGTTGCGCAGAATCTGGTCCTCCGACTCCTCCATCGCAAAATAGAGCACCCGTTCCCCCCGCCGGCACGTCGCCTCCGCGAACGCTGCCCCGAGGCTCGTCTTCCCGGTGCCCGCTGATCCGGAGATGAGGACGGTGCTGCCGCGATAATACCCCCGCCCTTCCAGCATCGCGTCGAGACGCTCGACCCCGGTCGAGATGCGCCCGGTCGAGGCCGCATAGGCCGGCTGAACGCCGGTCACGGGAAGGAGGGTAAACCCATCGCGTCCGATCAGGAAAGGATATTCGTTCGTGCCGTGAGCGGTCCCCCGATACTTCACGATGCGGAGGCGGTGTGTTGAGACCTGGTCGGCCACGCGGTGATCGAGCACGATCACGCAGTCGGCGACGTACTCCTCCAACCCCTGGCGCGTGAGCCTGCCGTCCCCCCGTTCTGCGGTGACGACGGCCGTGACGCCTTTGGCCTTCAGCCACCGAAACAACCGCCCCAGCTCCGCCCGCAGCAGCGTGGGATTGGGCATTGCCGAAAACAGCACTTCGAGCGTGTCCAGGACGACGCGCTTTGCGCCGATCGCATCGATCGCACTGCCGAGCCGGATGAAGAGTCCTTCCAGATCGTACTCGCCCGTCTCCTGGAGCTCCGCCTGTTCGACCGTGACGTGATCCAGGATGATCTTTTTCTGAGCGGCCAGTTTGTTGAGGTCATACCCTAGCGACGCGACGTTCCGAGTGAGCTCTTCGGCGGTCTCCTCAAAACTCACGTATACTCCGGGTTCGCCGTACTGCACGGCCCCGCGCACGAGAAACAGCATCGCCAGCAGCGTCTTGCCGCTCCCGGCGCCGCCGCATACCAACGTCGGGCGCCCCTTGGGGAACCCTCCCCCGGTAATCACGTCGAGGCCGACGATGCCGGTGGGCGCTTTTTCCAACATGCGCCGGCGATCAAGCTTCGCGCCCGAATTTATGGCGTGGTTTCCGGCCCGACGTCTGATGGCAGAAGTCATATAGGCAGATACCCCCCCTGCGGCCCCGGAACCATTTTGAAGGACCGCATTCACGGCTAGAGCCGTTTTGGGCACGGCTAGATCCGTCTCGCACCACTGTGACAGATGCGAAAATGACCGTCTGTGCAAAATTGCACATGCCGTGGGATCAAACGTACACGGAAACACTCGTAGAGGGCGGACTGAACGTAGATGGCAGACCGGATGGGGGTCTTTGGAAAGAGTTGGCTTGGTCTAGGGTGGTCGGGGCGCCCGGACTTGAACCGGGGACCTTCTGCTCCCAAAGCAGACGCGCTACCAAGCTGCGCTACGCCCCGATTTCCATGCAATTATATCACCTGTCAAGGAGTCATGAGCCGGCGCGGGGAAAGTTCCGGCGGCTTCCACGCCACCCACAGGAGCGGGCTCAGTGACCCCACCCATCTCTTCGACCGAGCTTGCCCGTCTCGCCGATGAGTTTCTTGCCGCGCTGTTCGAGACGTATCCGACGATCGCCGCCTCGCTCGGCCTGCACGACTATGACGGACGGGTCCAGGACTTCCGGGAACCCGCGCGGGTGGCCCGGAGCAGCGGCCTCCGGGGGTTCGCGTCGCGGCTCGCGGCGATCCCGGCGGCATCGCTCGACGACGAGGACGCCCACGACCACACACTTTTGCGGCTCGCGGCCGAGGAAGAGCTGTTTGACCTGGAGGCTCTCCGGGAGGTCGAGCGGAATCCGCTGGCATTCTCCGGTGCGTTGGACGTCAGCGGGTACATCAAGCGCACCTACGCCCCGCTCCCCCAACGCGTCGCCTCGCTCGTGACGCACCTCCAGCAGTTCCCGGATGTACTTGCAGCCGCCCGAACCCTCCTCCAGCCGCGCGTTCCCCGACCCTTCATCGACACGGCCGTGGAAGTCTACGAAGGCACGATCCAGTTTCACGAACACGACCTGGCCGATGCGGTCCGGCCGGTCGGCCAAGGGGCGGCATGGACTGCCTTTGAGCGGGCAAACGCGGACGCGTGCGCCGCGCTCAGGGCGTTCGTCCAGTATCTCACTGACGATCTCCTGCCCCGGGCGACCGACGAGTTCCCAATCGGTGAGGAGCATTTCCGCACGATGCTGCGGGTTGGAGAAATGGTGGATGTGCCGCTGGACCGGCTGCTGGAGATCGGTCGGGAGGACATGGCGCGGAACGCGGCCCGGCTCCGAGAGGCGGCCGCCCGGATCGCCCCCGGCGTGCCTGTCGGCCACGTGATCCGGAGGCAGTCGCAGCACCATCCCTCCGCCGCACAGCTGATCCCCGAAGCCGCGCGCGTGCTCGAGGAGCTGCGGGCGTTCGTGGAGGAACACCGGCTGGTCTCGATCCCTTCCGCGGTCCGCTGCCGGGTGGAAGAGACGCCGCTGTTCGCCCGGTGGGCGTTCGCGATGATGGACACGGCCGGCCCGTTCGAAACCTCCACCGAGTCATTCTACTACGTGACGCCGCCCGAGCCCGGCTGGACGGCCGAGCAGGTCGAGGCGTGGCTCACCAAATTCGACTACGCGACGCTGCGGGACGTCGGTATCCACGAGGTCTACCCGGGCCACTACGTCCACTTCTTACATATGAAGCACGTCTCTCGGCGCATCCGGCAGGTCCTTACGAGCTACTCGTTCGTGGAGGGATGGGCGCACTACAGCGAGGAGATGATGCTTGACGCGGGATATGGCCGGGACGATCCCGGCCTGCGGATCGCGCAGCTCTCGGAGGCGCTTCTCCGAGACGTCCGGTTCGTCGTCTCGATCGAGATGCACACGCGTGGGATGCGTGTCGAAGATGCGGCGCGGATGTTTGTCGAGGGCGCCTACCTCGAGCCGCTGCCCGCCGGCAAAGAGGCGGTGCGCGGGACGTTCGACCCCGGCTACCTCAACTACACGCTAGGAAAACTGATGGTCCGAAAGCTGCGGGACGATCTCCGGACGCGGGACGGGACCCGGTTCACGCTGGGGGGCTTTCACGATACCCTGCTGGCCCTCGGGGCGCCGCCGGTTCCGCTGGCCCGCCGCCGGCTCTTGGGGCAGGCGTCAGACGCCCTCCCCTGAGCCTCCGGGCGTGCCGCCCTGATTCGAAGGCGTCGTGGGAGGCGTCTCACCGGCACCGCTGCCGGACGGCGCAGAGGACGCGGTCGTGCCCGAAGTCGAGGACGCGGGCTGGCTCGGAGGCGTGCCTCCGGCGGCGCGCTGCGCCATGATCGCCTCTGCCTTGGCCTTCGCCGCCGCGATCTTCTCCTCGCGGCTCATCTCCGCGCCCGCCGTGGGGACGGGTTTCGCAGCCGCGGGAGCCGTGGCCGCCCCAGCTGCCGCCGGCCTGGGGGCGGCCGGCACGGCAGGCTTCGGCGCGGGCTTCTCGCCCAGAAACTCCTGACGGAGATACTGCTCCACCGCCGTGAAGATCCGTTCGCGTTGGTCGGCCTTCCCCGCCATGGCATCGGCAACCCACGTCTTATCGACGCGGTAGGACTCGAGCCGCTTCCCCTGCGCGAAGTGCACGAGGTAGTGCCCCTGCGAGTCCTGGATCACCAGGATCCGCACGTTCAGCTTGAGCGCAATCGCAATCTGGCTGACGAGGTGGAGGATCCACGACTCTTTCTCATCGAGCGCCCGGGGAGTGAGGGTCTCCGCGGGCGACCGGCCCGCCAGCGGATCGATCGGCCGCAGCCGGCTCTTGGCTCTGGCGGCCCACTGCTTGTGGATGATCGCCAGGAGTTCGTCCTTGACGTCGGCCATCGCGACACCCACCGAAAAGATCCAAATCAACAAGACCGCGAACGTCAGCGACCAGTACGTCAGGAACTTGCTGAGGGTCATTCCCGCCCTCCCGAGGCAAGATCATCGCGGCCGGCGGCACGCGGCACGCCTTGGCGCGCCGGCGCCGAACCGTGCGGGGCCTCGTCAGTATTGGCGCTGGAGGACGGCCCCTCCTCCCGAGCCTCGCGGACGACTCCGCCCCGGCCTTCCGCCAGGAGCCTGCAGAGGTGCGGCTCGGCCGCCCGCAGCGCATGCGCGCGGTGGCTGATCCGATTCTTGGTCTCAGGCGGGAGTTCGGCCATCGTCCGCCCGCCCTCCGCCACGATGAAGATCGGATCGTAGCCAAACCCGCCGCGCCCGCGGGGCGCTCGCGCGACCGCGCCTTCGCATGTCCCCTCGAAGACCTGGACGCCCCCATCTGGAAGCGCGACCGCCACCGCGGCCCGATAGCGGGCCGTCCGCTGCGCATCGGGCACGGCGCCGAGCAGCGCGAGCACACGGGCGTTTCGGTCCGCGTCCGAGGCCGCCTCGCCGAGAAACCGGCGGGAGCGCACGCCCGGGGCTCCGCCAAGCGCGTCGATCTCGATTCCCGAATCGTCGGCCAGCGCGAGGCATCCGGTGGCCGCAGCCGCCGCCACCGCCTTGCTCTCGGCGTTGCCGGCATAGGTCCCGGCGTCTTCCGGGAGCTCGCCGACCGCCGGCCACTCGCGAAGCGTATGCAGATCCAGGTTCAGATGGGCATAGATCGCCGCGATCTCCCGGACTTTGTCGGCGTTTCGCGTCGCGAGGACCACGTGGCGCCCGCGCGCCGGCCCCGACCCTCCGGTCATGTCGGCGTGAGCACGTCCGCGAGGGCCTGTCGCTGGCGCGCGATCAAGGTCATCACGCCGCGCTCCGCCAGGGTCATCAGGGCGGATGTCTCCGGCTTCGTGAACGGCCCGCCTTCCCCGGTGCCCTGAATCTCGACGAACTTGCCGGACTCCGTCATGACCACGTTCATGTCGACCCGAGCCCGGGAGTCCTCCTCGTACGTCAAGTCGAGCACCGGCGCGCCGTCCACGATGCCGACGCTCGTCGCGGCCAGGAACTCCCGCAGAGGCAGCTTGGGGATCGCGCCGGTCCGCTTGAGAAGCGACAGGGCGTCGACGAGCGCCACGAACGCGCCCGTGACGGCCGCGGTCCGGGTTCCGCCGTCGGCCTGGAGAACGTCGCAGTCGATCCAGATCGAGCGCTCACCGAGGCGCTCCAGGTCCACCGCACCCCGCAGCGACCGGCCGATCAGACGCTGGATCTCGTGAACCCGCCCTCCGACGCGCCCCACCGCGGCGTCTCGCGGGCTGCGCTCCTTCGTCGCGCGCGGCAGCATTCCGTACTCGGCGGTCACCCATCCCTGCCCCGTCCCCCGCAGGAACGGCGGCACCTTTTCCTCGATGCTGGCGGTGCAGATGACACGGGTGTCACCGAGCTCGATGAGGACCGAGCCCTCGGCGAACTTGCTGTACCGGCGGGTCAGGACCAGCGCCCGCAGTTCATCCGGGGCGCGGCCGTCACGACGCTGCATGTGCGGTCCCTTTCGTTGCGGCGGCGGGCGGCTCCTCCGAAACGCCTGGCTCAGGGGGCCGTTGCCTGATGCTGGGCGGCCAGGAACTTCACGATCGCGCGGGCAATCGCCTCGGCGATGCGGCGCTGTGCCTCCGGATCACGGAGGAGCTCCTCTTCCTTGGGATTCGTGATGAACGCCGTCTCGACGAGCACCGACGGCATCGGCGAGTTCACGATCACGTAGAAGTCGGCGGTCCGGACACCCCGGTCCGGCTCCCCCAGCGCCTGGACGACTTCCTGCTGCAGCAGCGCCGCGAGCGCCTGGCTCTCGGGCGTCTTGAAGTACGTCTCCGTCCCGGCCACCAAGGGGTCGCGGCTCGCGTTCGCGTGGATGCTGACGAAGACCGTCCCGCCGTTTCGCTGGGCCAGGTCGGGGCGTTCCTCGAGGGCGACCCCCGAATCATCCGACCGCGTCAGGGCGGCGTGGACGCCCTGACGCTCAAGCGCCTGTTGTACCAGCCGGCCGATCCCCAATACGACGTCGGCTTCGTGCAGGCCCGACGGGCCGACCGCCCCCGAGTCCAGACCGCCGTGGCCTGGATCGATGATCACAGCGGAGCCACGCGCCGGTCGGCGCCCCGAGTCGCCCAGGGTCACCACCAGCCTGCGCCCGCCATCCGCGGTGAGGGTTGTGTAGGCCGTTCGATGGTGGAGATGCACGACCACACGCGTGAGGTTCGGCTTCAGATGAAACTGCGAGACGAGGATGTTTCGGACCGTGTCGCTGCCGATCTCCAGATCCTGCCGCCGCGGCAGGAAGATGCCGCCCGCGATGTCGATCGCCAGCCGGTCAGGATAGACGAACTGGTGAATCGTAAAGGCCAGCGGCTGGGACGCGCGGATCGTGACCCGGCCGATCCCGGGATCCCCATCGTACGCGGCGCCGCGCACGTGAAACGCGCCGGGGCCGTCCGCAAACTCCGGCAAGGGGGGAACCGCGAGCGGCTCCGGGGCGGCCGCGGCATCGGCCGCCTGGGGCGGACCGGCGGGGTTCGCCCCAGCAGGACCCGCACCGGCAGGCGCGCCCGCCGGGTGAGCGTCCTGCGAGACGGCCGGCGGCGGGGTGGGTACTGCGGCCACCGGGCGCTGCGCGAGCGCAACCGTGACGGCGCCCGGGCGCAGCGCGATCTTGAATCCGAGCGGATGGGCGAGATCGAACACGACACGAGTGACATACGGCCGCGCGTGGAACTGGGCGGTTCGGATACGCAGGACGCCCTCGCCCTGAAGCGCGTCCTCGGGCACCTTGAGTCGCGTGACGGCACTCGTGAGGTCCACGACGAGCCGGTCGGGGCTCTTGAGCAGCCGGCCCTCGGCCCGCAGCGGGCCGGTCGCCGAGATTGTCACCGCGAGCCCACCGGGGTCTCGCCGCCAGGCAACCCCGGTCACTTGGGGCACCGCCTCGAAGAGACCCGCGTCCGTGTCCTCTCGCACGTAAGCGCCGATCGCGCGGAGTACGGCCGCGGCAGGCCCCCACACGGTGCCGGCGTCCAGGGAAGGCGGGGCCGGCAGCTCCCACGTGGTGTCCGCGGAGACCGCGCGCGGTTGTCCGACGGTGAGCCGGGCGGTCAGGCCCGAGACTCCCGTAAGGGTGATCGCGCGCGCCGCCGAGTCCCAGATGGCCGTCGCGCCGAACGCCTGTGCGAGCGGCGCGAGCGGCGCGAACAGAACACCGCTGCGGATCTGCGGAGGGGCGGGGAGCGAAACCTCGGTGTCGTTCACGAACACGCGGGCGGGTGGTGTTTGGGCGGATGACACGGGCGCCGCCGAGAGCAGCGACACACACATGAGGGCGGCCCAGCACTGCTTCATTCGGGTCCGGCGCTCCTCCGATGGGTGGTGTGATCGACGACCGGGTGCGATCCCTGCTGCCACGCTGTCCTGCGCTTGGGCCAGAGTTGCCGTATTCGCCCCGCGACTCGAAACTCCTGCCCCCCCGCCGCTCCGGCAGCACGCGGGCCCGGGCGTCCGGCCCCGGGCCCTGCGACGGCTCGCGATGCGCGTAGCCTATCCCCGCTGCGGCACCTTGCGCGCTTCCGGTTTGCCGTCGAGCACGAAGCGCGCCTCAAGGCTCTTGAGGCGCTCCATGATCCCGCCGTACTCCAGCTCTTCCATCCCGAGCATCGCCGGGTTGAAGAAGCCCTGCGCGCGCATCTCGGCGCCCTTCTCCACTGCCTTCGTCCGAAACACTTCCCACACCGGGTTCGCGAACAGATCCATGGGGCCGGTGAGGACGCCGTCCCGGACCGAGTACCCGGCCGCGGACACCATCGGCAGGCAGTAGAAGATGCTCGAGTCGGTATTGATCGGCACGGGCGCGAGGGGCATGTTATGGCTGCCCCGGGTGTCGCCCGCGACGAACGGCACCTTGCTGAACGCCAGGCCAAACTCTTCAGTCGCGGGGAAGATCTTCTGCGTCCGGACGACCGCGACCGGGTCGTCCTTCCCGACGTAGCGGCCCGCGATGTGCTTGAGCCGGGTGGTACTCAGGGCCGCCGCCTGCTCCGCGGGGTGCGCCCGGGAGCGAATACTCTTGATCACAAATCGGCCCGTATCCCGCAGCAGCGCCGCCAGGTCGTACAAGTCCTCCGGCGCGTGCAGCGTGATCTCCCGCTCGGCCTCCGTGTGGTTGACGTCGACGATCGTGAACGTGAACCCCTTGCCGATATCGGGGCTCAGCAGCAGGCCTGAACAGTACATCGGATCGCAGAAGGTGAGGTACAGGAGCAGGTTGAACGCGCCGGGCTCCGTCTTGTCCGCCGTCAGCACCATGAACGGCTCCGCCGGCCGCTCGACGATCTCCAGTTCGGCGACACCGGGACCCATGCCCTGGATGTTGCCGGAGAACTCGCTCTTCAGAAGGTCCTGCTTGGCGCCGTAGAGCCCCTGCCGTTCCGCAACCGAGCCGGCCGCGAGAAACACGTCGTACGCCAGGCGATGGATCTCCTCCGCCCCCGCCCCGCGGCGGTGGGTCATCAACAGGCAGATGTCATCCCCCGTGTGGGTCACCCGGAAGTCGATACAGAGCTGGCCGCGCTGCGCCTGCATCAGATCCGACGCGACGGCCATCATCTCGGGGCTCGGTTGGGTATGGCCGGCGATGCTCCCGACGTCGGCCTTGATTGCGGTGATGGTCACCGGGGAGCTTCGGGTGTGCGAACCTGCCATCGAACCACCTCCGGGGGAAGGCGCCCTCAAAACAGCGGGGGGTGTGTTCGCCGGGGGGATAACGGGTCCTTCTGCGGCGGGCCGCCGGTCAAACACACGGTCCGGGGTCTAGAGCGTTCGCGTGGGATCGAGCGCGTCCCGCAGGCCGTCACCGACGTAGTTAATGGAAAGAACGGCGAGGCAGATCATGAGGCCGGGAAAGATCGCCATGTGTGGGGCAAGATCCAGGTAGTTTTGCGAGTCGTAGAGGAGGCGCCCCCAGGTCGGGACGTCAGGCGGAAAGCCCAGGCCGAGGAACGACAGGGTGGACTCGGCGATGATCGCGGTGCCGACCGACAGGGTCGCCGAGACGATCACGGGCGAAAGGACGTTCGGAAGGATATGCCGGAAGATCTGCCGCGCGGTGCCGACCCCCAGGCTGCGGGCCGCCTCGACGAACTCCTTCTCCTTGATCGACAGAAACCCCGCCCGGATCAGCCGGGCGGTCGACATCCAGTTCAGGCCCCCGATGACGACGACGATCAGCCAGAAGATCCCGAACTGGGGGCCGAACGCGCGGCTCAACCGCTCCCGGAACAAGTAGATCACGAGGAGGAGCAGCGGCAGCTGCGGCAGCGAGATGAACACGTCGGTCACACGCATCAGGATCAGGTCGATCGTCCGGCCGAAGTAGCCCGCGATCGCTCCCATCAGCGTGCCTAGAGTCACAGACATGAGCATCGCCGTGATCCCGACCGCGATCGAGATCCGGCCGCCGGAGAGGATGCGCGCCAGCATGTCCTGCCCCAGGTCGTTCGTCCCGAGGAGGTGAACCCGGGACGGAGACGCCATCGAGGCGTGGAAGTCGATCGTGTTGATCCCCACGTGATAGACGAGCGGCCCGGCCAGCGTGGCCGCGGTCAGTCCCAGGAACGTGGCCGCGCCGGCCATCGCAAGCCGGTGCCGGCGGAACCGCCGCCACGCGTCGCCCCACAGCGTCCGGTCGTACCGGCGCGCCGGCGCCGCCGGAAGGAGGACGCCCTCGCCTTCGGGCCGCGTCATCCACGGGCGGCCCGGGCTCCCTGCCGGATCGAGATGGCGATTGGACCGGATGCTAACCATACTTGATCCGCGGATCCAGGAGGCCGTAGATCACGTCCGCGACGAGATTGAACAGGACGACGAGGATCGCGTAGACGAACGTAATCGCCATGACGACGGGCGTGTCGCTGTTCTGGATCGACGCGATCAACAGCGACCCGATCCCCGGCACGCGGAAGATCTGCTCGGTAATCACGGCGCCGGTGAACACCGCCGGGAGCCCCAACGCGAGCAGCGTCACGACGGGAATGAGTCCGTTGCGCAGGACGTGCCGCACGATCACCCGCCGCTCGGAGACCCCCTTCGCCCGGGCGGTCCGGACGTAGTCCTGCCCCACGTTGTCCAGCATCGAGGACCGGACGAACCGCATCAGCCCGGCCGACTGAAACAGGGCCAGGACCGCGACCGGCATCACCGCCTGCTTCAGGATCACGGCCGGGTTGGTGGCCTGGACGTTGAAGATGAACGGCAGCCAGTGGAGGCGCACGCTAAAAATGATGATAAACAGGATGCCGGTGAAGAACGTGGGGAGCGAGAACCCGATGAAGGCGCACGTGGTCGCCACCTGGTCGAACACGGAGTACTGTTTGACGGCGGAGAGCACCCCGATCGGGATCGCGAGCAGGACCGCCACGAGATAGGCGAAGCCGACCACCCAGAAGTCGGTGGGCAGGCGCTGCAAGATCAGCCGGCTCACCGAGAACCGGCTGGCGAACGAATAGCCCCAGTCGCCTCGGGCGAATGCCGCCGCCCACTTGACGTACCGGATCGGGATCGGCTGGTCCAACCCGAACTGGTGGCGGATGTTCTCCCGTACCTCCGGCGGAATGTCCGGGTTGGCCGCGAACTGCGAGAGAGGATCGCCCGGCGCGAGCGCCAGGATGCCGAAGACCACCATGCTGATCAAGATCAGCGTCGGGATGGCCGACAACAACCGGCGGCCGATGTACGCCGTCATCGGGGTGTCCCCTGGCAGCCCGCGCGTGCGTCGGCGCTAGGCCCGGCGCCCCCAATCGGCGATATTCCGCGTCTCGCTGTCAAACGGGCTCATGTTCTGGCCGACGTCGAGGCTCGAGGCCCGCGCGGACACGAATTTCCGGTCGATGAGCGGCAGGGAGACCCCCTGGTTGACGACGATGTCGTTCATCTTGATCCAGAGGGCATCGGCCTTCTTGGGATCGAGCTCGGCCTGGGCCTGCTCGAACAACTGGTTGAACTCCTTGCTGACCCACCGGCAGATGTCGAGGCCGGACCAGTTGTTCTGCTTTTGCGACAGGTCCTTGGCCGGGTCGCCGCTGTAGAATCGGGCCATGTACTGGTTCGGGAACGGCGACGTGAACGTCGAGGTGAACATCTCGGCATCCCGATAGAAGTGCGCATAGGTGTCGTTGTTCCCCGGCGAGCTGCTGAAGAACACGCCGGCGTCGATCGACTGGAGCGTCGCGGCGATGCCGATCTGGGTCCACCCGGCTTTGACGATTTCCTGCTCCTTCTGCCTGAGCGAGTTGACGCTCGTGACATAGGTCACCTGGAGCTTGACGCCGCCTTTCTGGCGCACGCCGTCGGGGCCCCGCTGATAGCCGGCCTCGTCGAGCAGCTGATTGGCCTTGGCGATGTCGTGCACGATCTTGGTGTTCTTGGAGGCGAGGTTGGCCGGGGTCGTGAGGACGTTGGCCGTCGCATCGCCCTCCTGCCCGTACAACTGCGTCGCGATCGTCTCCCGGTCGATCGCGAGCGACATCGCCTGGCGGACCTTGAGGTCGGTGAGGAACGGATGCGGCGCCTTAACCGACGACCGCTGCCCGTCGACTTCCTTGTTCGGGTCCGTCATGTTCAGGTAAATCTGCTCGACCCCCGAGCCCCGCTCGGTAAAGATGACGCCTTTGCCGCCCTGGGCCATGTGCTGCAGCACCGGCCACTCCACCTGGAGATTCCATGCGTAGTCGTATTCGCCGGTCTCGAGCACCGCGCGGGCGGCCGAGGCCGCGTCGCCGCCGCCCTTGATGGTCACCTGACTGAACGCGGGCTTGGCGGGATCCCGATAGAACTCGTTGATCGAGTAGACGATCTGATCGCCCGGCCGGAACGACTCGATTTTGTACGGCCCGGTGCCGAAGGATTTGAGGTTGAACGGGGCGTTCCGCGCGTTGTTGCCGACGTACGGATCGAGCGCGTGCCGGGGAAGGATCTGCCCCTGTTCCCCGACGAACGGCACGTACCACGCCGGGGTGGCCGCCTTGAACGTCACCTTGACCGTGTTCGGATCGAGCGCCTCGACCTTGTCGACATTGATGTACGTGCCGTACGTGGTCGCCCCGGTCTCCTTGTTCGTGATGAATTTGAACGTGAAGACGACGTCGTCGGCGGAGAACGGCCGCCCGTCGGCCCACTTGACCCCCGGCTTCAGCTTGTACGTAACTGATCTGCCGTCCGGGGACAACCCGCCGTTCGCCCGTGACGGCACCTGCGCGGCCAGGACCGGCGTGAACACGCCCGCGGCGTTCACGGTCAGGAGCGGCTCCAGGCAGACGCGGGACGCGTGGTAGTCTTTGGTGCCTTCCGACAGATGCGGGTTCACGATCGTAGGCGCCTGCCAGTACAGGAGCCGGAGCGGTCCGCTTCCGCCGCGGCGGCCGGGCGCGGCGGCCCGCGCCGGCCGGGGCGCGGCCGCGGAGAGCGCGGCGGCGATCCCGCCCGCCGAAAGCCCCAGTGCAGTCAGCCGAGCGATCAGCTCCCGGCGGCTGAGCCGGCTGTGCACCATCTCCGCCACGATTCGGTCGACGCCATCATGCCGCATCTCCCCACGCTCCCAGGTCTGACGTGGTACCCGTGCTTGCCACGGGGACGGTCCGCCGCCTGCCCTAGCCGGCCCGCCGCCAGTCCGCAATGTTCCAGGTCTCGCTGTCGAACGGGGTCATGTTCGCCCCGGTATCGAGGGTCTTCGCGCGGGCCGACACGAGCCGCCGGTCGATGATGGGGAGCGACACCCCCTGCGAGACTACGAGATCGTTCAGCTTGATCCACAAGGCGTCACTTTTCTTCTGGTCCAGCTCCGCCAGCACCTGATCGTACACCCGATTGTACTCCTTGTTCACCCAGCGGCAAATATTGTTGCCGGACCAGTTGTTCTCTTTCTGCGGGATGTCTTTGGCCGGATCGCCGCTGTAGAAACGGGCCATGTACGCCGCCGGGAACGGTGAGGCGAAGGTCTGGGTGTGCATCTCCACGTCGTTGTAGAAGTGCGCCAGGGTCTCGATGTTCCCGGAGGAACTTCCAAAATACACGCCGGCGTCGACGGACTTGAGGGTCACTCCGATTCCGAGCTTGGCCCAGCCGGCCTTGACGATCTCCTGCTCCTTCTGCCGCAGGCTGTTCACGCTCGTGACGTAGCTCACCTGGAGCTTGACCCCGCCCTTCGCGCGAATCCCGTCCGCGCCGCGCTGCCAACCCGCCTCGTCGAGGAGCTGGTTGGCTTTCGCGATGTCGTATAAGATGCGCGTGTTCTTCGAGTTCAGCCTCGTCGGCGTGGTGAGGATGTTCGAAGTCGCGTCGCCGGTCTGGCCGTAGAGCTCCTTGGCGATCGTCTGACGGTCGATTGCCAGGCCCATCGCCTGCCGGACCTTCGGGTCGGTCAAAAACGGGTGCTGGCTCTTGATCGACGCGCGCTGCCCGTCGACCTCCTTGTTGGGATCGCTCTGATTCACGAAGATCTGCTCGACGCCCCCGCCGCCCTCCGTGATGATGACGCCCTTGCCGCCCTGCGCGATGTGCTCGAGCACCGGCCACTCCACCTGGAGGTTCCACGCGTAATCGTACTCGCCCGTCTCCATCACGGCCCGGGCGGCCGACGCGGCGTCCCCACCGCCCTTGATCTGCACCTGTTCGAACGCGGGTTTCGTGGGGTCGCGGTAGAACTCGTTGATCGCGTAGACGACCAGGTCTCCCGGCCGGAACGTCTCGACCTTGTACGGCCCCGTGCCGAAAGATTTGAGGTTGAACGGGGCGTTCCGCGAGTTGCTGCCGACGTACGGATCCAGGGCGTGACGGGGAAGGATCATGCCGTTTGACCCCACGAACGGCAGGTACCACGCCGGGGTCGGGTGCTTGAACGTGATTTTCACGGTGTATGGATCCAGGGCTTCCACCGTTTGCACGTCCTGGTAGTAAGCGTAGGAGATGGCCCCGGTCTGCTTGTTGTTGACGTACTGGAACGTAAACACGACATCGTCGGCCGTAAACGCCCGCCCGTCGGCCCACCGGACGGTCCGCCGGAGCTTATAGGTCACGGATCTGCCATCGGCCGCCAGACCGCCGTTGGCGCGGCTGGGGACCTCTGCCGCGAGCACCGGCGTGAACGCGCCGGCCGCGCTCACGCTCAACAGGGGCTCGGCGCAGACTCGGGCGGCGTGGAAGTCCTTGACCCCGAGGGCAAGGTGGGGATTGAGAATCGTCGGCGCCTGCCAGTAGAGAAGCTTGAGGACCCCACTCCCACCCCGCCGGCCGGGGGCGGCGGCTCGGACCTGTCGGGGCGCGGCAGAGAACACCGAGGCGATGCCGCCCGCTAGCCCGAGCGCGGCCAGGCGCGCGATCAACTCGCGGCGGGTGATGCGCCCCGTAACCCGTGCTCTGGCGAGTGCGTGAACGCTGTCCTTCGGCATCTTGCTCCCCCCGTGAACGCGTTGTGCCCAGGGTCGGCCCACCGGTAGGGCGGGATGTTCGCGGCAGCGGCGGCAACTCCTCCGAGGGGGATCCGGCCGTCACTCGCGCGGGGCACACGTTGGAAACGAGTTCGGAGACAGGAGAGTTCCCAGAGTGAGCCCCAGGGGAGCCCGGTAGGCCGCTGCGGAATATCTTGGGGAGTCGATGAGCAACAAGAATAGCCTATAATCCCAATAATCACCCAATAATCAAAGGAAGGACGGCGTCAGATGGCAGCCAGGCGAACGGCCAGTGCGGCACGGGCACGCTCGGCGGCGCGGACGCGCTCGCGGAGCGGAAGCGCGCCCTCGCGGCGCCGCCCGCTTCTGCTGGCAGGTGACATCGGGGCGACCAAGACCTCCCTCGCCGTGATCTCACCGGAGGCCGGCCCGCACGCGCCCCTTGCCGAGGCCACCTTTCCGAGCGGCGAGTACTCCAGCCTGGAAGCGGTCATCCGCAAGTTCCTCGGCCAGACGCGCTTCAAGGTGCGCCGCGCCAGCTTCGGCGTTGCGGGCCCCGTGATGGACGGCAAGGCGGTGACGACCAATCTGCCCTGGGTCATCGACGCGGCGAAGCTCCAAACAGAACTGGGCGCGTCGTCGGTGCTGCTGATCAACGACCTGGTCGCGACCGCGGCAGCAGTCCCGCACCTGCTCCCCGGCGACGTGCACCTGCTCAACAAAGGCCGGCGCGTCTCCGGCGGCACAATCGCGGTCATCGCGCCGGGCACCGGGCTCGGGGAGGCGTTCCTCACGTGGGACGGCACCCGGCACCACCCCCAGGCCTCTGAGGGGGGGCACGCCGACTTCGCACCGACGACGCCCCGCCAGCTTGGCCTGCTGGCCTATCTCGAGCGCCAGGAGAACCACGTCAGCTACGAGCGGGTCTGCTCCGGCCGGGGACTGCCGCACATCTACGCGTACCTCAAGGAAAGCGGCTACGCCGCCGAACCGGCGTGGCTGGCGGGGAGGCTGGCCGACGCGGCTGATCCGACCCCGGTCATCATCGATGCGGCCCTCAATCCACATCCGCCATGCGCGCTCGCGGCGGCGACGCTTGAGACGTTCGTCTCGATCCTGGGAGCGGAGGCCGGCAACCTGGCCCTCAAGGTCCTGGCCGTGGGCGGCGTGTATGTGGGTGGCGGCATTCCACCCCGCATCATGGCCGCGCTCGAGGATGGGCGGTTCATGGAGGCGTTCCGGCGCAAGGGCCGCATGTCCGGCCTGTTGGCCCGCGTGCCCGTCTGGGTGATCGTCCATCCCAGCACGACGCTGCTGGGCGCCGCCTACGCAGGGCTCGGCCTGTAGCAGGCGTCTTCCCTTCCCGCCGCCAATTGTCCGGCATCGGACCTTTCGGAGGTGACCGGCCATTATCTACCGCCAGCTAGGACGCTCCGGCCTGCGCGTGTCGGTGTACGGCCTCGGCGCGAATCCGTTCGGAAGCCGGGCTGACGAAGACACGTCGATCCGGATCATCCACCATGCCCTCGACCACGGCGTGAATCTGATCGATACGGCCAACTCGTACACCGATGGCCATTCAGAGCGGATCATCGGGAAAGCGCTCCAGGGACGCCGGGAGCAGGCGGTCCTGGCCACCAAGTGCGGCTGGCCGCTCGGCGAGGGGCCGAACGAGGGCGGCTCGTCGCGGGGACACATCATGCGGGAGATCGACCGCAGCCTCCGCCGGCTCGAGACAGACTACGTCGACCTGTACCAGATCCACCAGTTCGATCCAGAGACGCCGCTCGATGAAACGCTTCGCGCCCTCGACGACCTCGTCCGGGGTGGCAAGGTGCGGTACATCGGGTGCTCCAACTACGCGGCGTGGCAGCTGTGCAAGGCCCTGTGGATGAGCGACCGGTACGGGGTTGCGCGATTTGACTCGGCGCAGCCGAGGTACTCCCCCGCCGACCGCCGCATCGAGACGGAGCTCGTCCCCGCCTGTCTCGACCAGGGAGTGGGCCTCCTGGTCTACTTCCCACTGGACGGCGGAATCCTGACAGGCAAGTACCAGCTCGGTGCGCCGCCGCCCCCGACATCGCGGGCCGTCACGCAGCCGCGCTTCGCCCAGAACGTGACCGACCAAAAACTGCGGCTGGCCGAAGACATGGCCCGGATCGCCGCGGAAGCCAACGTGACCCTCGCCCAGTTGACCCTCGCGTGGGTGATGCACCGCCCCGGTGTCACGAGCGCGCTCATCGGGGTGACCCGGATCGCGCAGCAGGAGGAGAACCTCCGCGCCGTCGAGATCACGCTGGATGTCGCGACCGTGGAGCGCGTGACCGAGCTGTCGCGCGAGTTCGTCGCGTTTTAGGAGGACGCATCGTGGAGACGCCTCAGGTTCACGGGTTCCTGTTCCTGCGTGTGCCGCCAGGCCGCCGCACGTCCCGCGAGGCGGACCGCCTTCGCGAGGCTATCCAGGTCGCCCAAAAAACCCCGGGGGTCGCCGGCCTCTACACGTACAGCCTGGTCGGCTTTCGGCCCGACGCCGACCTGGGGTTCTGGGTGGCCGCATGTGAGCCCGACGCGTTCCAGGCCGCGGCGCGAACCCTGCTCACGACCGACCTCGACCAGGCCTGGAGCTTATGGGGGTTCGTCCGGCCGTCCCAGTACACGGGCCGGGACGGCACGAGCGTGCGGGTGCCCGGGACGCGCCGGCGATTTCTCGTCGTCTACCCGTTCAGCAAAACCCACGAATGGTACCAGCTCTCACAGGAGGTCCGGCGCGGGATGATGACCGAGCACACGCGCCTCGGCCACAGCTTCGACCACATCGAGCAGCTCCTCCTGTACTGTACCGGGCTGTCCGACTGGGAGTTCGTTGTGGGGTACGAGACCGACGACCTCGTGCGGTTCATGGAGCTCGTAACGGCGCTCCGCAGCACGCTGGCGCGCCCGTACACGCTGCGCGACACCCCGACCCTCGTCGGCCGCCACGGCACCCTCGACGAGACGCTGGCCGCGGTCTTCGGCTAGCGGCGCACCGAACGGAGCGCCGCCGTGCGGCCGATCGACGTGGCGATCGAGCAGACGCTGGCGTTCCTGCGTCGCGTGCTCCCGCGGCCGCCGCTGCGCGTCTTGGACGCCGGCTGCGGGCGGGGCGACCTCGCCGCCCGGCTCACCGCCTCCGGCTTCGAGGTCACCGCCCTCGACAGTTCTCCTCAGGCCGTCCGTCACGCGCGCGCGCTCGGGGTCCCTGCGATCCACGTCGACTTTCTCGAGTACGAGGCTGCCCCCTACGATGCCGTCCTCTTCTCCCGATCGCTCCACCACATGCACCCGCTCCCCGGCGCCGTGGCGCGCGCGTTCACCCTGCTCAAACCGGGAGGCCGGCTCGTCGCCGAGGAGTTCGCCCGCGAACGGGCGGACCGCCAGACCGCCGCCTGGTTCTACGACGTGCGCGCGCTGCTTCGGGATGCGGGCGTGCTCGAGATCGCGAAGGAGCGCGGCCGGGGAACCAACCCCCTGGACCGCTGGCGCGCGGACCACGTCGAGAAGCACGGCCATCCCCTGCACACGTCCGGGGCGATGCTGGCCGAGATCGCACACCGGTTGGAGGTCACCGACACCGAGGACGCGCCCTACCTCTACTGGTACCTCACCCGGTGGATCGAGGAGAGCCCACGGGGTTGCGCGGTCAGCGACCGGCTCCTCGAGATCGAGACGCGCCGCATCACCACAGGGCTGCTTGCGCCCATGGGCGTCCGGATCATCGCAAGACGGCGGGTCGCCTGATCTCACAAAGGCGGACGGCCCGCAGGCGCAGAACATGCTTGGCAGCGATGGCGCAGCGAACCACGGCGGCACCCACCCTCAACCCCCGCTACCGCGTTGGGCTCGACATCGGCGGCACGTTCACCGACCTCGTGCTCACGGACGAGGAGACCGGCCAGATCCGCCTCCACAAGATCCTCACGACGCCGGACGATCCGGCCGAGGCGGCTCTCCAGGGGCTCGCCGAGCTGTGCCGGGCCGCGGGCCTCACGCTGGGGGACGTGGGCCTCCTGGTGCACGGCACAACGCTTGTCACCAACGCCATCATCGAGCGCACCGGGGCCCCTACGGCGGTCCTGACCACTCGGGGGTTCCGCGATATCCTCGAGATGGGCAGGGAGCAGCGGTACGATATCTACGACCTGTTCCTGCAGTTCCCCGACCCGCTCGTCCCGCGCCGCCGCCGGATCGAGGTCGACGAGCGCGTGGACCGCACCGGGGCAGTGCTCCTCCCCCTCCAGCTTGACCAAGTCCGCGCCGCGGTGACCCGCCTCGTGGCGGACGGCGTCGAGGCGCTCGCCGTCTCGTTCCTGCATGCGTATGCCAACCCGGCACACGAACACGCCGTGGCCGCGATGCTCCGGCGCGAGTTCCCCGCGCTCCGCGTCTCTCTCAGCAGTGAGATCGTCCCGGAGATTCGTGAGTTCGAGCGCACGTGCACGACAGTGTGCAACGCGTACGTCCAGCCGCTCGTGGACCGCTACCTGCGGCAGATGGAGGCCGCGCTCGCCCGGCAGGGGTTCCAGGGACGGTTCTATCTGATGCAGTCGGCGGGCGGCACGATCGCCCCCGAGGCGGCACGGCGGTTTCCCATCCGGCTGTTGGAGTCTGGGCCGGCGGGCGGCGCGCTCGTCACCGCGTTCTTCGGCGAGCGGCTGGACCGGCGGGACCTCGTCGCGTTCGACATGGGGGGGACGACGGCAAAGATCTGCCTGATCCGCGATGGCCGCCCGGAGCTCACCTCGATGATCGAGGCGGCGCGAGTCCACCGGTTCAAGCGCGGGTCCGGCCTGCCCGTGACCGTGCCGGTGATCGACATGATGGAGATCGGCGCGGGCGGGGGCTCTACGGCCCAGGTCGACTCGCTCGGCCTGCTCCGGGTGGGCCCGCACAGCGCGGGCGCCGTCCCCGGGCCGGCGTGCTATGGCCGGGGCGGAGACGAGCCGACGGTGACCGACGCGTGCCTGGCCCTCGGCTACTTCGATCCGGGCTACTTCCTCGGCGGGGCGATGCGACTCGACCGGGCGGCGGCGCTGCGGGCCCTCGACCGGGTCGGCGCGCGGGTCGGCCTCGACGCCGTGGCCGCCGCGTGGGGCATCCACCAGATCGTGAGCGAGAACATGGCCGCCGCGGCCCGCGTCTACCTGATCGAACGCGGGCAGGATCCCCGCCGGTACGCGATGGTGGCGTTCGGCGGGGCGGGGCCGGCGCACGCCTCGCGGGTCGCACGCATCCTCGGGCTCCGCGAGGTCATTGTCCCGCCGGCGTCCGGCGTGGCGTCGGCGCTCGGCTTCCTCGTCGCGCCGACGAGCTTCGACCTCGCCCACTCGCTGCCGGGGCTGCTGGACGAGCTGGATTGGCCGGCCGTCGACGCGCGCTACACGGACATGGAGGCCCGCGGCCGGGCGCTCTTGGTGGAAGGCGGGGTGCCGCCCGACCAGGTCACGTGCGTGCGCCGGGCGGAGATGCGCCTCGTCGGTCAGTTCCACGACATCGAGGTCCCGGTCCCGCCCGGCCGGCTCACCGCCGCGGTCGCATCCGAACTCGCGGCGGCGTTTGAGACGGAATACCGCCGCCTCTATAGCGCCTACCTTCCGGGCCGGCCCATTCAGGCGCTCAACTGGCGCGTGCTCACGAGCGGCCCCGCCCCGCAAGTCACCCTGCCACACGCCGCGCTCGGATCGGGCGACCCGGCCGGGGCGCTCAAAGGCCGGCGTCCGGCGTACTTCCCGGAGACCGAGGGGTTTGCCGAGGTCCCGGTCTACGACCGCTACCGGCTGCGCCCGGGGGCGGCGGCGGTCGGACCGGCGATTGTCGAAGAACGGGAGGCCACGACCGTCGTGGGCCCAGGGGACACCCTCGCGGTGGACGCCTTCCACAACCTCGTGATCCAGGTAAGCGTACCGCGCCGTCCCGCCTCGGTGCGCCATCCCGCCGCGCGGGGGGATGGCCTCGCATGAACGCGCCATTCGATCCGATCTCCCTGGAGATCATGTGGAGCCGGCTCATCAACATCGCCGAGGAGTGCTGGGTCACGATCTGGCGGACGGCGTTCAGCACCATTATCGGCGAGGCCCAGGACTTCGGGTGCGAGCTGCTCGATGCCGACGCGAACTCCATCGCGCACTCGCCGCGCTCGATGCCCGTTTTCAACCTCACGCTCCCCCTGGCCGTCCGCCACGTCCTACGGGCGTTCCCCCGGGAGACGCTCGAGGACGGCGATGTCCTGGTCACCAACGACCCGTGGATGTGCGCCGGCCACCTGTACGACGTGGCCGTCGTCACTCCCGTGTTCCGCCGGGGCCGCCTGGTCGGCCTCGCCGGCTCGATCGGCCACTGTTCGGATATCGGCGGCACGCGGGACTCCCTGAGCGCCCGGGAGGTGTACGACGAGGGCCTCCAGATCCCGCCGCTCAAGCTCTACCGGCGCGGGGTTCTAAACGACGACCTCGCGGCGGTGATCCGGGCCAATGTTCGTCTCGGCGAGATGGTGCTCGGGGACATCCAGGCGCAGGTCTCGAGCAACCGGGTGGGCGCAGACCGCCTCGTCGCCTTCATGGACGAGTACGGACTGGACTCGCTCGCGCCGCTGGCACATGCGGTGCAGGAGCGCGCAGAGCACGCGATGCGCGAGGCGGTCCGGGCGGTCCCGGAGGGCGTTTATCGAAGCACGGTCCGGTTCGACGGGCTCGGCGACCCCCTCACCCTGCCGTGCGCGGTCGCGGTGCGCGGCGACGAGCTCACGGTCGACTGGACCGGGGCGCCGGCGCAGCTCCCGCGCGGCGGCATCAACTCGACGTATCACTACACGGCCGCCCACACGACCTATGCGCTCAAGTCGATTCTGACCCCGGAGATCCCGTCGAACGCGGGCTGCTTCCGCCCGCTGCACACGATCGCGCCCGAGGGGTCGATCGTCAACTGCCGGTACCCCGCCTCCGTGAACCAGCGAACCCACACGGGCTGGTATCTGGGTCCGGCGGTGTTCATGGCGCTCGCGCCGGTCCTGCCGGACCGCGTCCAGGCGTTCACCGGCTTGCCGATCGGGATGGGCGCCTACGGCGCCGATTCCGCGGGGCGTGTGTTCAACGACCATCTGTTTCAAGGCGGCGGCCAGGGCGGCAGCGCCCACGGGGATGGCAAATCCGCGCTTCTCTACCCCACCTCGGCCGCCAACGTCTCGGTCGAGATGTTCGAGAGCCGGACCCCGCTCCTGGTGGAGTGCAAGGAGCTGATCCCCGACTCAGGCGGTCCCGGCCGGTCCCGGGGCGGGCTCGGACAACGGGTCCGGATCCGCCTGCGGGAACGCAGCGCCGCGCCGGTGCTTGTGGACTTCCGGCCGCATGGGATGCTCGTCTCGACGCCCGGCCTGTTCGACGGCCGGCCCGGAACTCGGGCCCGCGCGTACGCAACCGGCGGCGCGGGGGCGCCCGAGCGCAGCGGCGCCGGCAGCCTCGCCGAGTTGCGGGACCCGGAGGAGCGCGCGACGATCGAGATCGCGGGGGGCAGCGGTTACGGCGATCCGGCCGAGCGGCCGCTCGCCCGTGTGCAGGCCGACCTCGATGACGGGTACGTCACGCCCGACGGCGCGGCCGCGTATCGGGTCACGATCGCGGGAGACGGGACGGCGCGGCGATGAGCCGCGCCCCCGTCAGCCGCCGCGCATGAACGAGGCGTAGAGCGTCATCCCCCCGTCGACGAACACCGTCGTGCCGGTCATATAGCCCGCGATGTCCGAGACGAGGACCACGGCCATGTGGGCGATCTCCTCGGGCTGGCCCATCCGGTTCATCGGGATCTTGGCGAGGAGGTCCGCGCGCCGCGTCGGATCGGACCAGACGTCCTGGTTGATCGGCGTCTGGATCGCGCCGGGCGCGAGGGCGAGCACGCGCACGCCCTGCGGCGCGGCCTCTTGTGCGAGCGTCTTGGTGAGCATGCTCAGGCCGGCCTTGCTCGCGGCATAGGCGCTGTACCCGCTCCAGGGGATTTGCTCGTGGACGGAGGTGATGTTCAGGATCACCCCGCTTTGCTGCGGCACCATGCGCCGCAGCGCCTCGCGCGCGCACAGGTACGCACCCACCAGGTCGATCTCGAGGACCTTCCGCCAGACCGCGGGATCGGCGTCCCACCCGGACACCCGCGGCCCGTCCGTCCCGGCGTTGTTGATCAGGATGTCCACACCGCCCCACGCGCGGTCCAGCTCGCTGAACATCGCGGCGACCTGTGCCGGATCCGACACGTCGGCCTCTAGCGGCAGCCCCACGCGCCCCCGCTCGGCGAGCGTGGCCGCGACGGCCTGGGCGGCCTCGGGGTGAGACACGTAATTGATCCCGACCCGGGCGCCCGCGTCCCCCAGCGCCAGGGCGATCGCCCGGCCGATGCCGGAGCTGGCGCCGGTCACGAGCGCCCGTTTGCCGGCGAGCCGGATCTCCATCACCGGGCGGTCCGGGACCGGAGGAACGCGATGAGGACGTCGAGCTGCTCCGGGGTCAGGTTGCCGGCGTAGGTCGGCATGTTCGCGCCGCCGCTCATGATCCGCCACGTCATCTGCGCTGGCGTGAGGCGGTCGCCGACGGCCGTCAGGTCGGGACCCCGCCGGCCGCCGTATCCGGCGATCGTATGGCACGCCTCGCATCCCTTGTCGTGGAACAGCCTGGCGCCGGCCGCGACCGGCCCGGTCGCCTCGCCGACAACACGCGCGGGAAGCGGACCGGCGGCAAAGTTGGGAGACCAGGGCGCCTGCTCGGCGGCGATCCACAGCGCGCCGATCATCAGGCATACGAGGAGCACGATCCCGACGGCCCACGGACGGCGCGCGGGGCTGCGCTCGCCGCGGTTGCTGACGATCGGCAGGAGGAGCAGGACGATCCCCGCGACGAGCGGCGCGAGGACGATCACGACGTTCTCGAGGCTCGGCGGCAGGAGCGCGAGGAGCCCGAAGTACCAGAGCAGGTACCAGTCGGGGCGTGGATCCGCCTGAATGATCGTCGGATCCGGCGGCTTTCCCAGCTCCGGTGGACCGATGAGCACCGCCAGCGCGACGACCGCCGTGAGCATGCCGACCCCAAAGACGAGATCTCGCCACACCGCGTCCGGCCAGAACGGCCGGCCTTCCCGCGCCAGCATGGCATGATACCAGGGCCGGTATGTGGCGGGATCCACCGGGCGGCCGGTCTTCGGGGGTTCCGAGATCCCGTGGTGGAGGACGAGCCAGAGGTGGAGCCCGACGAAGACGAAGATCAGCGCCGGGATGAAGAACACGTGAAAGGCAAAGAAGCGGCTGAGCGTCTGCCCGCCCCACGTCTCGCCGGCGAGCAGGAAGTGGGCGATGGCCGGCCCGAACACCGGCACCCGGCCGGCCTGGTTGGCGGCCACGGCGATCGACCACACCGCCGTCTGGTCCCAGCGCAGGAGCTGGCCGGTGAACGCGATCGCCAACGTCACCGCAAACAACACGACGCCCGTCAGCCAGTTCAGCTCCCGAGGGAACTTGTAGGCCCCCATCAGGAACGTTCGGGCCATGTGGATCCCGATCATCAACACCATCGCCGACGCGCCAAAGTAATGCATCCCGCGGAGGACCCGGCCGAACGGCGCCTGGTGGGTGATGAACTGGAGCGTGTCATAGGCGTTCGCCGTCGACGGGATGTACGCCAGCGCGAGCGCGATGCCGGTCACCACCTGCAGGAGGAACGCGAACAGCGTCGCGCTGCCGAAGACGTACAGCCACCGTGAGTCGGGCGGCACAGGATGCCGCAGCACCGGGCCGAGGATCTTCGAAAGGCCGCTGCGGTCGTCGAACGCGCGCCACACGCCGCGGAGGAACCGCATCGCCCGCCCCTCTCAGCTCGTCGTGATCGGAATCGGGCTCGTCCGGATCTCTACCTGGCCGTTCCGGACCCGAACGGGATATTGCGGGAGCGGCTTCGGGGGCGGCCCGGCCGCGACGCCGCCGTCTTTGTAGTACACGCCGCCGTGGCACGGACACATGAACAGCTCGGCCTCCGGCAGCCACCGCACGGGACAGCCGAGGTGCGTGCAGTCGACCGCGAACGCGACGAACCGATCCGCGCTCTCGCGGCGCAGCCAGGCCGCGGTCTGCGCGAGGACGCCGGCCCACGGGAGCGGCGAGGAGTCGGGGTAGGTCACCTCGACCGTGGCCCCGACGCGGAAGCTGCCAACCGCCCCCACCGGACGCCACTCCTCCGGTTGCCGCTCGAAGAACGGCGCCAGCAGGAACCCCACAAATGGGATCGCCACGATCACCGTCCCGAAGGCACAGAGGGCGATGCTCAGCCTGCCGAGGAACTCGCGGCGCCGGAGCGTCTCGGCGCGTTCGGTCGAGACCGCCTCGATCCGGTCACTCCCCACGGCGCAGCTCCTCGATCCACCCCAGCACAGACACACTCAGGAGCGCGATCCCGACCGCCGCGACCAGGTACACGGTCACCACCCCCCACAGTGTCAAGACCATCCCGAGGGCCGCGGCGGCCGGCCACAGCGTCCGCCGGGGCACCGTCCCCGGCCTGGGAGCGTTCCATCCCTCGCGTGTCCGGTCCAACTCATCCGGCATGGGTTTCCCTCCACATCGGCTCGACCATGCGCTCGGCGCCCGCGTACCATCGCGCCAGCACGCCGAGCATGGCGCAGAGATAGGCGAGGCCGCCCGGAATCCACATTAACAGCCCGCCGACCTGCTGATCCGTCTCGGGCGACAAGCCCCAGCCGTCGCGCAGGAGCGGCCCGAGACCAAGCGGATCGGGCGGATGCAGGTAGGCGGGATAGAGCCCCGCCGGCGCAAACGTGAGGAGAATCCCCAGCACACCTGCGGCGAGGGCCGCGGCGAGGAGATACACGATCGCCGGGAGCAGCGCCAGACGAGCGGCCCCCCCTGGAGCGAGGATCGGCCACCAGAAGATGGCGCTCGTCGCAAGAAACATGAGGTGCTGCGCGATGTGGACGATGCCGTAGGCGAGCGCCGCGTTATAGAGCGCCGGGGCGTGCCACAGCCACATCGTCCCGACCCCGGCCAGCCACGCCACGGCCGGACGGCCGAGGGTCCCGGCGGCCCTGCGCGCGGCCGCCGGCACGCGCGACTGCCACCGCGTACTCCCGGCGGGCGCCGGCGGGACGCCGAGCAGCAGCAGCGGCGGCACGACCAGGATCAGCAGCAGATGTTGCAGCATGTGGGCGCTGAACAAGTATCGATCGCCCAGCGTGTCGATGGGTGAGTCGAGGGCCAGGCCGAGTACGACGACCCCGGCGACGAAACACCAGGTTTCCCGCGCGGTACGGTTCCGGGCGGCGGCCAGATAGCCTCCCAGGAGGACCGCACACCCCAGAACCACAGAGGGCTCCCAGGGCCAGGTGAGCGCGAGGAAGTGGGGGACCGTCATCGCGCGAACGCCCACAAGTAGATCAGACTGTAGATCACGATCCAGACCGCGTCTACGAAGTGCCAGTACACGGAGACGAGCTCCACCCCGACCGAGGTGCGTCCACGGAACTGGCCGGCCAGCGCGAGGCCAAACAGCATCCCGAGCAGCAGGAGCCCAAGGAGCACATGGAGGCCGTGGAAGCCCGTGAGCGTGAAAAACGTCGCCCCGAAGAGGTCACGGCTTACCGTCACGTTCTCGTGGACGAGCCCCAGCCACTCGCGTCCTTGGCCAACGAGAAAGGCGCCCCCGAGGACAATGGTGGCGGCGAGCCAGCCGATGAAGCGCGTCCGGCGGCCGCGGGCCAGGTCTCGCGTCCCCGCCCACAGCGTCCCGCTGCTGGCGAGGAGAAAGATCGTGTTGATGCCTACCCGGCCCGCCTGCAGCACCCGTCCCGCCACGACGCCGGTGTGGGCGGCCTCGTGATAGTAGACATAGGCGAGGATCAGCATGAGGAAGAAAATCGCCTCGGACCCAATGAAGATGAGCATCCCGAGATGCGGCGCGCCGGGGAACGACGGCGCCCCGCGCGTTTCCGACCGGCTCCCGCCCCGTGCGCCGTGCCCCGGGTCAGGCGATGCGGCGTGCGCCAGGTCCCAGAGGGGCCGGCGGCCCCGCACAGGCGGCACCAGGTCGAAGTTGTGCTCAGGCGGCGGCGACGCCGCCGCCCACTCCAGCGTCCACGCATTCCAGGGGTTGTTCCCGGCGGGGGCGCCGCGCCTGAGGCTCCACGCCACGTTTCCCACAAACACGGCCACGGAGAGGGCCAGCAGATAGGCCCCGGCCGTCGAGAGCATGTTGAACGCGCCCCAGTACGGGAGGTCGGGGTACGTGAATACGCGCCGCGGCATGCCCATGAGTCCGAGGACGTGCTGGATCATGAATGTCAGGTTGAACCCGATGAACATGAGCCAGAACTGCCACTTCCCCCACGCTTCCGACAGCATCCGCCCGGTCATCTTGGGAAACCAGTAATAGAGTCCCGCGAAGACGGCGAACATGGACCCCCCGAAGAGGACGTAGTGCATGTGGGCGACCACGTAGTACGTGTCCTCCACCTGCCAGTCAATGGGGACGGCCGAGAAACTCACACCGGTGATGCCGCCGATCGTAAACATCGCCAGGAACGCGATCGCAAACAGCATCGCCGTCGTAAAGCGTATCGCGCCGCCCCACATCGTCGCGCACCAGCTGAGGACCTTCACGCCCGTCGGGATCGCGATCAGCATGCTGGCGATGGCGAAGAAGAGATCCGCCGCCCGGCCCAGGCCCACCGCGAACATGTGGTGCGCCCACACCGTCAGGCTGAGGAAGGCGATCGCCAGCGTGCTGCCGGCCACGAACTCGTAGCCGTAGATCGGCTTGCGCGAGAAGACCGGGAGCACCTCGGAGATGATCCCGAATGCGGGCAGGACCATGATGTAGACTTCAGGGTGCCCGAACGCCCAGAAGAAGTGCTGCCAGAGGATCGCCGAGCCCCCTCCCTGGGGCGCGAAGAAGTGCGCGTTCAACTGCCGGTCGATCAGGAGCATGAACAGCGAGGCGTTCAGCACGGGCAGCGCGACCAGGATCAGCACCGAGTTCACGAGGACCATCCAGACGAACAGCGGCAGCCGGCTCAGGGTCAGCCCCGGCGCGCGCAGCGTGACGATCGTGACCAGCAGGTTGATGGAGGCCGTGACCGTTCCGATCCCCGTCGCGAGGAGCCCGAGCACCCAGTAATCCACCCCGGTCGTCATCGCGTACGGTTTCTCGCTGAGCGGGGCGTAGCTGAACCACCCGACGTCGGGCGCCCCCCCGGCCAGGAAGCTGTAGTACAGCAGGAGACCGCCGAACACGAGGAGCCAGAGGCTCAGCGCATTCATCCGCGGGTACGCGATGTCGCGCGCCCCGATCATGAGCGGCACGAGGTACGTGGCCAGCCCAATCAGCATCGGCATGACGACCAGAAAGATCATCGTCGTGCCGTGCATGGTGAAGAGCTGATTGTACGTCACGGGGTCCAGGAACCGGCCGTTCGGCACCGCGAGCTGCGTCCGCATGAGGAGCGCTTCCAGACCCCCGAGCAGGAAGAAGGCGAAGGTCACCATCAGGTACATGATGCCGATCTGCTTGTGATCCACGGACGCGATCCAGGCGTAGACGCCCCCCGCCCCGGTATCCGCAGGCTCCGCGAAGGCGGCCGCGCCGCGCGCGGCCCCCGGGGCCGGCAGATCGCTCATCGGAGGGTCTCCAAGTATGCGGTCAGCTGCCGGAGCTCGGCATCCGTCAGGTGGAAATTCGGCATCAGGCTCCCGGGCTTCACTGCCTGGGGATCACGAAGCCATCGGGTCAGACCGGCCGGCGTGTTCGGGAGCACGCCGGCGGCGAGCATCGAGCGGCTCGCGACGTGGCCGAGGTCGGGCCCGACGGCGACGCTCTGTCTGGGGGAGGACAGGCCGGTGTGGCAGCTGGCGCAGGCGAGGGATTGATAGAGCTGCCGGCCCGCCACGGCCTCGGGGGTCGCGGGGGCGGGAGCGGGGCGGCGCTGCTGCGCCTGCCACGCCTCGAACGCCTCCGGCGCGTCGGCGACCACCTGGATCCGCATCCACGCGTGCTCGGTGCCGCAGTACTCGGCACACGCGCCAAGGTAGACACCGGGCGTGTCGGCCCGCAGCCAAATGTCGGCTGGATGCCCGGGGGTAAGATCGATCTTCCGCGCCAGCTGGGGCACCCAGAAGTCGTGGATGACATCGGCGGAATCGACGTGGACAAGCAGAGACCGTCCTGCCGGGATGTGAATCTCATTGGCGGTGGTGATCCCGGCCGCCGGATAGCGGACCTCCCACCACCACTGATGCCCGATCACGACAAGATCGGGCGCGCGGGTGCCGGCCGGGGGCTCGACGGCGCGCATCGTCCGGACCGTGGGAATGAAGATGACGAGGAGAAGGAGCGCAGCCCCGAGAGTCCACGCGATTTCGACCGCCGGCGCGCCCGCGTCCTGTCGCGGCTCCCCCCGGCCGGGACGGTCCCGGAATCGGAGCGCGGCGACCACGAGAATAGCGGCGACGATCGCAAACACGGCGGCGCCGAGGAGCAGCACCAAGCTGAACAGATGCAGGGTGGCGACGGCCTGAGGCGACGCCGGGCTGAAGGGCGAGCCGCCTAGCATGGCGGCTCCTTCTCGCGGGCGGGTGGCGGGTCCTGCTAGGCCGTACGCGCCCTCGAGGAGGGCGCGCCGGAGCCAACGAACCGGACGGAATACTCGGACCCCCAGGCGTTCGGCACCCGGCCGTCGTCCTCAGGGTCGAGCCACATCGACCCGTCGACCCAGAACCCGTACACAGTTCGCCCGGGCGTGAGATAGATCGTGGTCGTCCAGTCGCCGTTCGCCGTCCGTGTGAGCCGATGGGCCACGGAGTCCCACCCGTTGAACGCGCCGACGACGGAAACCTGACGGGCTCCCGGGACCAAGTCTCCGGAAAACCGGAACGTCACAGGTACCAGCAAGCTCATCCCCGATCTCCTCGCTGTTCTTACGATAGCACTCGATGTCGATGACAGGCAAACCCGTGGATCGGGGGATTTCATCAAGAGAGGCGCAGAGAGACGCGACTTTGCCGTATCCGCCTGACTTTCTGCAAGTGTTCGCAGGCACTCGCGGAAACGGTCGGCGTTTTGGGGGGGCGCGCGCGATTGATACCCGACCAGCCGTTCGCGAACACCGACATGGGCACGCAGGAATGTTCCTTGCCGGCTCGCAAGAAGGGGTGACCCATGGTGGATCGCCAGACATTCGCTCTCGGCGCGGCAGAATTTGTGGTGAGCGCACGGCTCGACGCGCTCGACAAGACCGACTTCGTCCCCCGCTTGTGGCGCGGGGACCCGGGATTGTGGACCACGGAACCAAAGGGCCAGGCGGGGATTCGCGAGGGGCTGGGATGGCTCCATGTGGCCGAACGGATCGAGGAGAGTCTGGATGACCTCCGCCGCTTCACCGCGGAGGTGCGCGGCGCCGGATTCCGGCATGTCGTACACATGGGCATGGGCGGCAGCAGCCTGGCGCCGCTCGTCTTCGCCCGCACGTTTCCCCGGCCGCCGGACGGCCTCCCCCTCACCGTCCTGGACACCACCGATCCGGCGACCATCCTCGCCATCGAGCACGAGGTACCCCTCGCCGAGACGCTCTTCATCGTCGCCAGCAAGTCGGGAACCACCGCGGAGCCCCTCGCGTTCGGCGAGTACTTCTACACGAAGCTCAAGGCGCTCAAGGGCGACCGGGCCGGGGAGAACATGGCCGCGATCACCGATCCCGGCACCCCGCTCGCCGCGCAGGGCGGGGCACGGCGGTACCGGCGCGTGTTTCTCAACTTCCCGGATATCGGGGGAAGGTACTCCGCCCTCTCCTACTTCGGCCTCGTCCCCGCGGCGCTCATGGGAGTGGACGTCGCCGCGCTTCTCGACCGGGCGCTCCACATGGCGCACGCCTGCGCGTCCTGCTGCCCGGTCCGCACGAACCCCGGGGTCGCCCTCGGCGCCGTGATGGGCGAGCTGGCCCGCCGCGGCCGGGACAAGGTGACGGTGCTCGTCGCGGAACCGGCCGCGACGCTGGGGATGTGGCTCGAGCAGCTCATGGCCGAAAGCACGGGGAAGGACGGCACGGGGCTTCTCCCGGTCGCGGACGAGCCCCTCGGGGATCCGTCGGTCTATGGGCAGGACCGTCTGTTCGCGTACCTCCGGCTCGGCGGGGCCGAGGACGGCGCCGTGGCGCGCGGCGTCGCCGGGCTCCGCGCCGCGGGGCATCCGATCGTGACGATCCAGATGGACGATCCGCTCGATCTCGGACAAGAGTTCTTCCGGTGGGAGATCGCGACGGCCACGGCCGGCGCGATCCTCGGCATCAACGCGTTCGACCAACCGAACGTGCAGGAGAGCAAGGACAACACCAACCGGCTCCTGGGAGTGGTCAAGACGCACGGGCGGCTCCCCGAAGATGCGCCGGCACTGGTGGAGGGCGGACTGAGCCTGTTCGCGGAGCACACCGACCGGACCGCCGCCGCGACGCTTGGGCGGTTTCTTTCGCAGGGGCGCCCCGGCGACTACATCGCCCTGATGGCGTACCTGACGGAGCGGCCCGAGACTGGCCGGGCGCTCCAGGAGATTCGCACGCGCCTTCGCGACGCCACGCGCCTGGCCACGACGCTCGGGTACGGCCCGCGGTTCCTCCACTCGACCGGGCAATACCACAAGGGGGGCCCCAACACCGGCTTGTTCATCCAGCTGACCGCCGACGACCCGGTGGACACCCAGGTCCCTGGAGAACCCTACACCTTCGGCGTCTTCAAGCGCGCGCAGGCGCTCGGTGATCTGGAGGCGCTGCGCAAACACGGGCGGCGGGTCATGCGGGTGCACCTGGGCCGCGACGTCGCGCAAGGCCTGCGGGCGCTCGACCGGGCCGTCACCGCGGCGCTGGGCGGCGGCGCCGGATGACCCCTCCCCCGGTTCGCATCACCGCGCTCTTTCTGGACATCGGCGGCGTGCTGCTCACCAACGGCTGGGACCGGGACATGCGCCGGCGGGCGGCGGCGCAGTTCGGCCTCGATCTTCCGGAGATGGAGGAGCGCCATCGCCTCGTCTTCGACATGTACGAAGAGGGAAAATCGAGCCTGGACGACTACCTCACCAAGACGGTGTTCTATCAGCCGCGGACGTGCACGCCCGAGGAGTTCAAGGCATTCATGTTCGCCCAGTCCCAGCCCTACGCCGATATGGTCGAGTTGATCCAGACCCTCAAACTCCGCCACCGTCTCAAGGTCGTGGCGGTCAATAATGAGGGACGGGAGCTGAACGCCTACCGGATCCAAACATTCCGCCTGGGCGAGCTCTTCGACGCGTTCGTCTGTTCGTGCTTCGTCCACTGCCGGAAGCCGGATCCGGACATCTTCCGTCTCGCGCTCGATGTCGCCCAGGTGCCGCCGCCGCAGATTGCCTATCTCGACGACCGGGCCCTGTTCGCGGAGGTGGCGCGCGATCTCGGGTTGCAGGCCATCCACCACACCGGGTACGAGTCCACGCGCGCGGCGTTCGCCGCGCTGGCCCTCACGACGGGCTAGGCGCGCCAGGTGAATACGACGGCGCAAACGTATCGGCTCGGAATGGTCGGCTTGGGCGTCATGGGCCGCAACCTGCTACTCAACATGGCCGACCATGGGTTCGCGGTCGCCGGGTACGACAAGGACCGCGGCCGGGTCACGGCGCTCCTCCAGGAGGCCGGGACGCCCGCGGGCCAACGCGCCGCGATCGGCGGGGCGGCGGCCCCCGAGCAGTTCATTGCGATGCTGCGCCCCCCGCGCGCCGTGATGATACTCGTCCCGGCCGGCCCGGTGGTCGATGCGGTCATCGGGGATCTGCTCCCCCACCTCTCCCCGGGCGACCTGCTCATCGACGGCGGAAACTCGTTCTTCAAGGACACGGACCTGCGCGCCAAGATGCTGGCCGACCGAGGCATCGCGTTCCTCGGCGTGGGAGTGTCCGGCGGGGAGGCCGGGGCGCGCCGCGGCCCGAGCATCATGCCCGGGGGACCGCGCGACGCGTACGACCGGATCCACCCCGTCTTCGAGGCGATCGCCGCCCGCGTCGGCGACGAACCGTGTGTGGCTTATCTGGGGCCCGGGTCGGCCGGCCACTACGTCAAGATGGTGCACAACGCCATCGAGTACGGCCTGATGCAGCTCATCGCCGAGACCTACGATCTGATGAAGCGGGGGCTCGGGCTGTCCGACGATGACCTGCACGCCATATACGACGCCTGGAACCAGACGGAGCCGGCCGGGTACCTGCTCGAGATCACGGCGGAGATCTTCCTCAAGATCGACGACCGCACCGGAAAGCGGCTGGTGGACGTCATCCTCGACGCGGCCAAGCAGAAGGGGACAGGGATGTGGGCCTCCCAGAACGCGATGGACCTGCACATCCCGGTGCCCACGATCGATGCGGCGGTGGAGATGAGGGACCTCTCAGGCCTCGAGGAGGAACGGCGGGCCGCGAGCCGGATCCTGCGCGGACCTGAGCCGGCGCCCCCGGTGGACCGCGAGATGGTCCTCCCGCAGATCCGAAACGCGCTGTACGCCGGCATGATCGTCACGTACGCGCAGGGGCTGGCGCTCCTCCGGGTGGCCTCGCGCACGTATGGCTACGACCTGGACCTCGAAGCGGTCGCGCGGATCTGGCGCGGCGGCTGCATCATCCGGGCGGCGCTTCTCGAACGGATCCGGGACGCGTATCGCGCGCGCCCAGACCTGCCCAACCTGCTCGTCGATCCCGGGCTGGCCGGGGACGTGACCGCGCGCGCCCCTCATCTGCGGGCGGTCGTCTGCCGCGGCGCGGCGGCCGGCATTCCCGTGCCCGGCCTGGCGGCGGCGCTGGCGTACCTGGACGGCTACCGGAGCGCGTGGCTGCCGACCAACCTGATACAGGCGCAGCGCGATTACTTCGGCGCCCACACGTATGAGCGCGTGGACGCGAAAGGCGTCTTCCACACCGAGTGGAGCCATGACTGACGAGGCGCACCCGGCGGACAAGGCGCACCGTCCGGGCCCGGTCGCGTTCGTGCTGTTTGGCGCCGGAGGCGACCTCGCCAAGCGGAAGATCGCCCCCGCCCTCTACAACCTGTTTCTCGACAACTGGCTGCCGGACCGGTTCGTGCTCATTGGGGTCGGGCGGGAACCGATGGGGGACGACGCGTTCCGCGGCTATCTGCGGAAGGCGGTCGACGAGTTCTCGAGGCGCGGGCGGGCCGAGGCGAGGTCCTGGGCCGCGTTTGCCAGGAGCGCAACGTTTCTGCCGGCAGACTTCTCGAAGCAGGAGGCGGCCGCCGCCCTGGCGGGACGGCTCGCCGCGGTCGACAAGCAGTGGGGCACCCCCGCCGCCCGCCTCTTCTACCTCGCCACGCCGCCGTCGGCCGTGGAGACGATCACGCAGCGCTTGAGCGCGGCGGGCCTGACCGGCGACCACGACCGCGCCCGGATCGTCGTGGAGAAACCGTTCGGACGAGATCTCGACTCGGCGCGGGCGCTCACGCGGTCGCTCGAGCGCGTCTTCCACGAGTCGCAGATCTACCGGATCGATCACTACCTCGGGAAGGAGACGGTCCAGAACATCCTCGCGCTGCGCTTCGCGAACGGGTTGTTCGAGCCGATCTGGAACCGGCGGTACATCGATCACGTGCAGATTGCCGTCGCCGAAACGGTGGGCGTCGAGCACCGGGGCGGGTACTACGAGAGCGCGGGGGCGCTTCGGGATATGGTGCAGAACCACCTCCTGCAGGTCCTGTGCTTGGTCGCGATGGAACCGCCCGTCTCATTCCATGCCGACGAGATCCGGAATAAGAAAGGTGACGTCCTCCATGCGATCCGTCCTATCCCGGCGCCGGAAGTCCCCCTCGCGGCCGTCCGCGGCCAGTACGGACCCGGCGACGTTGACGGTGCGCACGTCCCCGGCTACCGGCAGGAGCCGGGTGTTGCGCCGGCGTCTACTACCGAGACGTTCGCGGCGCTCCGGCTGTTTGTGGATAACTGGCGGTGGCAGGACGTCCCGTTCTACCTGCGAACCGGCAAGCGGCTGCCGGTCATGACGTCCGAAGTGACCATCCAGTTCCTCCCCGCCCCGCATCTGCCGTTCCCGCCCGAAACGGTCGAGCGGTGGAACGCGAACCGCCTGATCATCCGCATCCAGCCCGAGGAAGGCATCCTGCTGCGGTTCCAGGCCAAGAAGCCGGGACCGATCATGCGGCTCGATCCGGTCGACATGCTGTTCAGCTACGCGCGGGCGTTCAAGACGGCATCGCCGGAAGCATACGAAACGCTCCTGCTCGACGTGATGTGGGGCGATGCGACCCTGTTCATGCGCAGCGATCAGGTCGAGGCGGCCTGGAGTGTCGTGATGCCCGTCCTCGATGCGTGGCAGGCAGAGGCGCCGGCCGATTTTCCCAACTACGCCGCGGGGAGCTGGGGCCCCGAGGCGGCCGACGCGCTGATCGGCCGGGACGGGCGCCGGTGGATGCTCCCGACCGTGGCCGAGGAAGAGACCGGCCCGACCCCCGACGAGTAGCCTCAGCAGGATCCCGGCGCCATCTCCCCAAACCCACACACCGGGGTGTGTTGCCGCACGTGCCCCGCGCCCTGGGCGCATCCTGCTTGGAGGTGATTTGATGGAACGTCAGGCCATCTTTCCGCCCGGCCGTCCGAATCCGAACCCGCCCTACTCCCCCGGCATTCGCCTTGGGAACCTCCTCTTCACCGCGGGCCAGGTGGGGGCCGACGCGACCGGGAAGACGCCGAGCGACATCCGGGACCAGACCCGCACCGTCTTCGAAAACTTGAAAGCGGTGCTGACGGCCGGAGGCTCGGGCCTCGAGCACGTGCTCAAGGCCACCGTGTACCTGACCGACATCAAGGAGTTCGCGGCGATGAACGAAGTGTACCGCTCCTACTTTTCGGGGGCGCTGCCGGCGCGCACGACCGTCGCCGTGGCCGCGCTCGCGCGGCCGGAACTGCGCATCGAGATCGAGATGATCGCGCACGTTCCCGGAGTGGGATGATCTAGTATGCGGACGGCGTGTAGACGTTGACCGTCGCGAGCGACTCGGAGCCCGTGTTGGCCGGCCCCACAGCGTGCGGGATGCCCCGCAATTATGGTTTGTCGTTAGCGCTCCATGCGTTCGATCGCTTCGAGCATGTCGAGCAGGCGCTCGCGATCGTCCCTCAAAGGGAGATGGCGTGGCGGAGAATGGTGTCCCTGATGCGAGGGCGCAGCCCCCGCTCTGTGACGACATCAACGCGGCAACCGAGCAAACGCTCCAGCTCGACGATCATCGCGGCGTGATCGAGGAGGCTGCGCCCCGGCTCCAGATCCACCAGAAGGTCGATATCGCTGGTGTCGGTGGCCTGTCCGCGGGCCGCAGAGCCGAACAGACGCACGTGGCGGGCGCCGTGCGCAGGGGCGATACGAAGGATCTCCTCCCGTTTGGTCTTGATCAGGGTCTCAGGTGTCATGGCTGTTCTCTCGTCAGGATACCCGGTTCAAGGACCATTCGCAAGGAGGCGCCCGGCAGACACTGTGCTTGAAGCGGTGACGTTGGCAGTCTGGGCTTAAGGGATCTCACTGCGGCCCTTGTCACTGGTGCGTGATCCGTTTCATGACCCGCCGTGCCGCCTACATCTCGGCCAGCAGTCGCGCGAACCAGGCGAGGCGCGGCGCGACCGCCGAGACAACAATGTACTCGTGGTCGGCGTGGCCGCCGTCGCCGATCGCTCCGAGGCCATCCAGCGTCGGAACGCCCAGCGCCGCCGTGAAGTTGCCGTCGCTGCCGCCACCGGTGCCGCTCGCGGGAAGATCGATCCCCTCGTCCGCGGCGAGCCGCCGGGCCAGCTCATACAATCGGCGGGAGGCCGGCGTCTCCTCCATGGGGGGCCGGTTCAGGCCGCCTTCGACCCGGACCGAGGTCCCATGGACGAACGTCGGCCGGGCGCGGATCCGCTCGTCGGCCCGCCGGGCCTCCTCCGCGGTGCGGGCGCGCAGATCGATCTCGGCCTCCGCGGACGCCGCGATGACGTTCGAGCGCGTGCCGCCGCGGACGACCCCGACGTTGACGGTCGTCCCTTTCTCGACGTCGGTGATTGCGTTCAAGGCCACGATCTGGTGCGCGAGCTCGAGGGTGGCGCTCCGTCCCTTCTCGGGATCGGCGCCGGCGTGGCTCGCGATGCCCTGGACCGCCAGCCGGTACATGCCGACGCCTTTGCGCCAGAGCTTGATCGCGCCCTCAAGGCCGACCGACGGTTCCAGCACGAGCACCGACTCCGACTCGCGGGCCAATCGTTCGATGATCGGCCGCGACGTAGGGCTCCCGACCTCTTCCTCGGTGTTCCCAAAATAGACGAACGTCTTGTCCGTACCCGCGCGACGCTCGGTCACGGCCCGGAGCGCCCACACCGCCTGGATGTCGCCATACTTCATGTCGAATACCCCGGGACCGGTCATGCGGTCACCGTCGACCCGGCACGGCATCCGTTCGAGCGTGCCGATCGGCCAGACGGTATCGAAGTGGCCCAGCACGAGGATCCGGCGCGGCCCCGAGCCGACCCGGGCCTCGAAGTGGTCGCCCCACGCCGTCTGTGCATGCCAGACGATCTCCGCGCCCGCCGCCTCCTGGAACCGGTGGGCCAGATGGCGTCCGGCGCGGTCCACGGCGCCCTTGTTCGTCGTCGGGGACTCCAGGGCCACGAACGCCTCGAGGTCCGCCAGGATCTCACTCAGATGCCGGTCGACGAACGTGCGATAGGGGGTCACGGGTACGTCCCTCCCTGACTGCGTCTAGGCGTAGGTGGCCGCGTCGAGACGGCGCAGCTCATCGAGGTTCGCGGGCGCCATCTGGCGCCGGCCGTCCTCGAGATCATGAATCATCTCCACGAGGCGCGTGTTGAGCGGCAGTCGCACGCCGTGGCGGTGCGCGTCCTCGAGGACGACGCCGAGTTGCTGGTCCACCTCGGTCCGCCGCCGGCGAACGGCGAGGTCCCGCCAGATGCCGCTCTTCTGTTTGAGGGACCCCCGGTTGAACTCGACGAGCCGGTCCAGGCTCTGCCGGATCGCCGCCCAGTTGCGCGGCTCGGCAAACCGCATCGCGCCGGGCGCGTACCCGTCAAACCCCTCGCACCGAACCTCCTCGGCGTCGGCGACGCGGACGACCTCCCCGGCAAGATCGGCCAGAAGCGGCTGGTTCTCCGGCGCGGCCAGAACGTCGGCCATCGTCTCGTCCACGACGGCCGTCGCGAACAGCATCGACGCGTACCCCAGCTTGCCCCACAGGTACCCCCAGATGTTCTGCGTCAGCGTGGTGTTCGACAGAAACGCCTCCCGGAAGACTCCGCCCAGGCGCTCGAGCCGCGGCGTCATCCGCCCGTCGAGCTCGCCGAGGTACAGCGCCCCGGACCCGCCGTACATGACCCGGCCGGGCGCCAAGTAGTCGGCGCCGAAATTGACGAAGGCGCCGAGCGTCCGCTCGGGGCCGACGTGCGCGGCGATCACGCGCTCGTTGAGCCCGTTTTGCATCGACACGACGAAGCTGTCCGGCCCCAAAAAGGGAGCGACCGGTTCCAGCCCCGCGGCGGTGTGCTGCGCTTTGACCGCGAGGAGCACCGCCTCCGGGGCGCGCCCACCAAGCGCGCGCCCGAGCGCGTCGGGTGTCACGGCCGGGATCGGCATCCGGAACTCGTCGCGGCCCTCAATGGCGAGCCCGCCGCGCGCAATCGCCTCGACGTGGTCCCGGGCGGCGTCGACGAGCAGCACGTCGTGCCCGGCCCGGGCCAGATACGCCGCAATTGTCCCGCCGATCGCGCCCGCACCGATTACGGTAAAGCGCATCGCACCCGCCACCTGCTACCAGCCGATCGCATAGCCGTTCCGGCGGGGATCGGCGGCCCCGGCGAGCCATCCGGTCTTTCGGTCCGCGAGAACCGCCTGCACGCCGCCGACCCGCATCGACCAGTCCCCGAGAGTCTCGACCACGTACCCGCGTGCGGCCATCGCCGCCCGGGTCGCCCCCGGAAAACGCGCCTCCATACGAAGCGCCCGGGCGGGCAGCGGATCGCCGACGTCGTCCACCCATCGGAAGCGCGGCGCCGCGACCGCGTCTTGCAGGTTGAGCGAGAAGTCGATCAGGTTGACCAGAACCTGCACCGTCGTGACGAGGATCCCGTACGACCCAGGCGTCCCCACCGTCCCCCAGAACGTTCCGTCCCGGAACAGGTGTACCGGCGCGATCGGCCACTCGTGCATCTTCCCCGACGCGATCACGTTGGGATGGCCGGGGGTCATCGAAAACCAGTGAAGCGCGTTGTTGAGGCAGACCCCGGTCCCCGGCACCACCACGCCGCTGCCGAAGCCGTGCCCCAGGCTGTGGGTGATGTTCACCGCCAGGCCGCTCGCGTCCGCGGCGGCGAGGTGGGTCGTCGAGCCGGTGACGGCGTCGCCGCCGCCCGCGGCCGCCTCCGCCGTCCGCGCGTCCGGGGTCTGGCGCCGCGCGACCTCCCGCCGGCGCCCTTCCACGTGCTCGGCGGAGAGCAGACGACTCACCGCGGCGGCCACGTGCGCCGGATCACCAACGGCCCGGTCCGTGTCCACGCGCGCCAGCCGGGATGCTTCGGCAACGAGGGCGATGTGATCGGGACCGAGATGAGCCGTCGCGCCGACGTCGAATCCGCCGAGAATCGCGAGCGTCTCGAGCACCTGCACCGCGCTCGTCGGCGGGGGCGGCGCGTACACGGCAACGCCCCGGTAGGCCGTCTGGATCGGCTCGACCCAGCGAAGCGCGCCCGGGTACGCGCGCAGGTCGGCCTCCGTCAACAGCCCGTCCCGCTCGCGCATCAGGCGATCGATCTTCCTGCCGAGCGGTCCGTCGTAGAGATAACCGATGCCCTGCGCCGCGATCTGGCGGAGGGTCGCCGCGAGGTCGCGCTGCACGAGCAGCGCGCCGACCTCAGGGACTCGCCCGCCGTGCAGGTAGGTCGCCACGCCTTCGGGGGTCAGCCGGTCCGCGGTCTCGCTGAACATCAGGTGATCGAAGACGGTGAACGGGATACCTCCCTCGGCGTACTCGATCGCGGGTTCCAGGACCTGCCCGAGGGACAGGGTGCCGTACTCGGCCAGGACCCGCGCCCACCCGGCAAGGTTCCCCGGCACCGCAGGCGCGCGGTAGCCCGCATCGGGGGGGCCGTCGGGGAACCCGGCAGGCGCGGCGGCGCCCGGCGCGCGGCCGAGAAACTCGAGCACCCGGGGCGTGGCGCCCGGCGGGGTGAGGACGAGGGTTCCGCAGCCGGCGAGGCCGGACATGTACGGTTCCACGATCCCGATTGCCGCCGCGGCGGCGACGATCGCATCCACCGCGTTGCCGCCTTGGGCCAGCATGCGCACGCCGGCGAGCGATGCGAGGGGGTTGGCTGTCGCGATCATCCCCCGCCGGCCGTACGCGATGGGGCGCAGCCCGAACCTGGTCGCAAACGTCTCGTGTGGCATCACATTCCCCGCTAGGCGTCGCCAACCGGAAAGACCGCGAGTCCCTCCGGCCCTGGCGCGCGCCGCGCCGGCCAGTTGACGAGCAGCACGCCCCCGATCACCGCCCCAAGCCCCGCCACGAACGCCTCCGTCAGCCGCTCATCCAGGAGGATCGCCGCAAACACCGCTGCCACGATCGGATTGAAGTTGATGTACACGACGACCTGGGTCGGCGTCAGCCGTGTCAAGGCGAACGTGATGAGAGAGTAGCCGAGCGCGCCGCCCACGATCCCCAGGAACAAGACGAGGACGATCGCCGTCTCGTCGAGCCGCGCGACGATGCCCAGAAGGCCCTCGCCGATCGCGGCCGGGAGCAGCAGGAGCGTCCCCAGGACCATCGCATACGCCGTCACCGTGACCGCGCGGTAACGAGACAGGGCGCGTGGGGCGAGCACGCTGTAGACCGCCCCACACACTGCCGTCAGGAGCATGAGGCCGTCCCCGGCGAGCATCCGCCCCGTCGCCTCCCAGGTCAGGTCCTGCTCGGCCAGCACGATCCCGACGCCGACAAACGTCAGGACGATCCCGCCCACCTGGCGGACCCGCAGGCGCTCGCGCCGGGTGGCATGGGCCAGCACCGCGCTCCACAGAGGCATTGTGGCCAGCATGAGCGCGCCGCGGGACGCGGGGGTCAACTGGAGCCCGGCGTTGAACGTCAGGGGAAATACCGAGAACAGAATCGCTCCGAGAAGCAGCAGGAACGGCACGTCACGCCAGGCCACCCGGAGGAGGCCGGGCGCCACGGCGAGGAGACACAGCAGCAAGAGGGCGCCACCCGCCCCAAAGCGCAGCACCGCAAGGCTCAGCGGCGGGATCTCACGGACGGCGATCCGCGTGGCGACGACGGATGCGCCGAACAAGACCGCGGCGCTCAGCGCCGCGCCGTTGCCCACGAGGGCGGCCGACCTCATGGGGACGGCGGCGGGCCGGCGGCGTACGGCTTGAGGGCGGCGTAGATCGCGAAGTTGAGGGGCGTCGGGACGGTGCGGGCGCGTCCGAGACGGACGACGGTCCCGTTGAGCGTCTCGAGCTCCATGCGGCGGCCGGCGGCCAGATCGTAATACATCGAACCGCGCATGTGTGGTTCGACCCCCCGCATGAACGCAAGCACGCGCTCGGCGTGGCCGGCGGACACGGCGATCTCCTCCGCCCGCGCGACCGCTTCCACCTCGATCATGGTGCCCCGCAGGAGCGCGCTCGTTTCCGGATCGCTCAAGATCGGCCCCATCGGCAGGCGCGTCAGCGAGGTGACACCGCTCACGCCGCAGATCATGATGAACTTCTCCCACAGCGCGACCCGCATGTCCGGCCGGACCTCCGCCGCGATCCCCGCCGCCTGAAACGCCTCGAGGAGACGCTGCGTCCGCTCGCTCGGGGGCCCGTCCAGTTCGCCGAGGATGATCTTCCCGGGGCCCGCCGTCTGCGTGATCACGCCGGGGGCTTCGATCACCGAGGAGACCTGGGCCACCGCGCCCAGCACGTGGGACGGGCCGACGACCCGGGCGATCCGGTCTTCGTTATCGATGCCGTTCTGAACCGAGAGGATGACTGTGTCCGGGCCGACGAGCGGCCGCAGCCGCTCGGCGGCCGCGGCCGTGTCGTATGCCTTGACGCAGAACAGGACGAGGTCCACCACGCCGATTTCGCCCGGGTCCGCGGTCGCGCGGGGCCGTACGGTGAAGTCGCCGGCCAGGCGCGACTTCACGGCGAGGCCGTGAGTTCGGATCGCTTCCAGGTGGGCGCCGCGCGCAAGGAACGCGACGTCGTGTCCCGCCCGGGCGAGGACACCCCCGTAGTAGCCTCCGGTCCCCCCCGCCCCGATCACCGC
>Ga0207416_1000571_pt1 | contig 60646 bp, 47 predicted proteins | sample PaiPotPPM11metaG_FD_184107 | JGI IMG/M metagenome (GOLD analysis project Ga0207416, IMG submission 184107) | Iron sulfur acid spring bacterial and archeal communities from Banff, Canada, to study Microbial Dark Matter (Phase II) - Paint Pots PPM... ... | reverse complement strand
GCAGCAGACAGCGGTGGCGCGCGCGACGCTGGCGGCGCTGGGCCTGGCCGAACCGCCTGGGCGATCGCCGGAGGCGGCAATCCTGGAACACATGCGCCACCGCTGTCTGCTGCTGGTGCTGGACAACTGTGAGCACCTGATCGCCGCCTGCGCCCGGCTCGCCGAGGCACTGCTGCAGCGCTGTCCCGAGGCGAAGATGCTCGCCACCAGCCGGGAGGCGCTGGGGATGGCCGGCGAGGTGGCCTACCGCGTCCCTCCCCTCGGGCTACCCGATCCGCTGCAACCGCTCGACCTGGAGGCGGCGCTGCGCGCGGGGGCAGTGCGCCTCTTCGCGGAGCGGGCGGCTCTGGTCCGTCCCAACTTCACACTGACAGCCGGCAACGCGGCGGCTGTCGTCGAGACCTGCCGCCGCCTGGACGGTATCCCCTTGGCCATCGAGCTGGCCGCGGCGCGGCTGCGCGTGCTCGCGCCCGCGCAGCTCCTCGCCCGGTTGGATGGCCGTTTCCGCCTGCTGACCGGCGGGCGGACGGCGCTGCGCCGCCAGCAGACGCTGCAGGCCACCATCGACTGGAGCCACGACCTGCTCAGCGCGCCGGAGCGGCGGCTATTCAACCGGCTCTCGGTGTTCAGCGGGGACTGGACGCTGGAGGCCGCGGAAGCGGTGGCGGGGGATGGGCCTGCGGCATGCGGTGGGGTGGACCCGTCCAGCGGCGGGATGGGCGACAGCGTCCAGCAGATCCTCCCCGACGACGTGCTCGACCTGCTGACACGGCTGGCAGACCGCTCGGTGGTGGTCGCGGAGGCAGGTCCGGAGGGACAGGAACGCTACCGGCTGCTGGAGACGCTGCGGCAATACGGGCGGGAGAAGTTGCTGGCCGGTGGCGAGGCGGAAGCAGTCCACGAACGGCATGCCTGGTACTACCTTGAGTTCGCCGAGGCTGCCGGGCGAAAGATCAGACCGGAGAGCTACGAGCGAAGCATTGCCTACTACCCCGCGCAAATGGTTGCCGATGTCCCCGAGCTAAGGGTCGGCTTAGCCCGGTTCGAGAGGGAGCAGGACAACATCACCGCCGCTCTGCGCTGGCTGATCGAGCAGCAGGATGCCGAGCGTGCGGTGCGGCTGGTCCAGGCGCTCATGGCCTTCTGGATCTTCCGGGGCGGCGGGGAAGCGGCCTCCCGGTACCTGACCGACCTGCTCGCCCTCTGCCGGGCGGTAGCCGCTCCGCCGCCCGTCCTCGCCGGAGCGGTTGGTGTGGCAACAGGGTTGGCATCGCTACGGGGTGACCACTCCACGGCCCGGGCCTTGTTCGAGGAGTACCGCCAACTGACGAGGGAGGCAACGGGAGCGAATGCCGAGCAGGAAGCTGCCTGGTTGAGCGATTCGGCCCTGATTGTTCGGAACGCCGGGGAGTGGAGCGAAGCACAGACGTTGCTGGAGCAGAGTCTGGCCATCTACCAGCAACTCGGCAATGACGATGGAATCGCTACGCAACACGACCGCTTGGGTGGGCTGGCCCACCTGCGCGGGGAGTACGCCCTGGCCCGCCGCCAGTACGAGGCGGCGCTGCGTATCCAGCGCCCGGCTTCTACGTTGAAGAATCTGGGCCGCCTGGCCCTGGATGAGGCGGACTCCGCCACCGCCCGCCCGCTGTTGGAAGAGAGCTTGCGCATCCGGCGGAGACCAGAGGTCCGGCTGTTCGTCGTCCTTTTACTGGCGAACTTCTCCGCGCTGCTGGCGGCGGAGGGACAGCCGGAGTCGGCGTTGCGGCTGGCTGGGGCGGTGGAAACGCTCGCGTTGGAGATGGGGTTTGGTCTGCCGCCGATGGAACGGCGGACGCTGGCGCGCTGGACGGAGGTCGCGCGGCAGGCGCTGGGTGAAGGCGCCGCCGCGGCCGCCATCACCGCCGGCCGTGCGCTCAGCCTCGAGGAGGCGCTCGCCGTGGCGTTGGCCGAACCTGCCTAACCTTGCCTTTCGCACAGCGCAAATTGTTGCGGACGGATGGAAGAGACCCTGGCCTACGCGCTGGAAGAGGCTGCTGTTGCCGGTACCTGCCGCGTAGCCTGCCAGTCCTGCGTCTGCTGCCCCGCATGACCAGCTGGGGGTAGGTTGCTGAACAGGCAAGGATAGCAGGTGTAGCGTGGGGGTGGAACGTCGGGATGAAGGCGCTCGACCCGATCACTCGCTTTGATTTTCAGCGCTTGAGCGAGATCCGCCGCGGCGAGGCAACTGCCCTGTTAGCCGCCCGGCGGTTCGAGGGGGTGTACTATCTCATCGGGTACGCGGTGGAATGCGCGCTCAAGGCGTGTATTTGCCGACGCCACCTGCCGGATCACTTTCCGCCGCGTCCGGAGGTGGTGCAGACAATGTACAGCCACGATTTATCGAAGTTGCTGGCCTTGGCTGGGCTGGACAAGGTCTTGGACGCCTCGGTTGATGCTACGCTGATAGCATCCTGGGCGATCACCAAGGACTGGAAGGAGCAAAGCCGGTACAACTTCCCCGGGCAGACCGAGGCGGAGCAGTTGTACACGGCGGTGCTGGATCCCACACATGGAGTGCTGCCGTGGCTGCATCAACACTGGTAGGGCGGGATCTTTCCGACGGAGAGCGGCTGCTCGCGGAACTGGATCGAGAAGACTTTCCGGTCATCGCCGCGTTTTGGCGCTATCCGACCGCCGACAGCGACTGGCGTCTGGTGATTGCCTCGCCGCTCGTGGATGAGGCGGGGGCTCTACCGGTCTACCAGCGCCTCCAGGCGGCGCTCGACCGGTTGCCCGAGGCTCGCCTCCGCCTCCGCGAGATTGTGGCAGTTGGCGAGCAAGATCCGGTCGTTCGCCAGCTTCGTCAGACCTTGCCCGCCCATTTCGCGCCGGAGCAGTTCTCCATCTCGCTCTCGTTCCCCAACTCCTCGCCCTATGCTCCCTACTTGTCGGAAAACGACGCCAGCGTGTCGCTGTACGTCTATCGGCTCGTACCCGGTGACCCGGCCACCGGGGCGATATCCGCGTGAGCCGGCGCGCTCGACTCTGATCATCGGCCCGCTGGCGAGGCTAGCCAATGATGCCGAGACCGAACAGCGGTGGTTGGCGCCTAGACCAGACCCAACCGCTGGCGAACCTGCGCTGGGCTATCGGTGGCGATGTGCGCCACCACGGCCCGCAGGGTCGTGCCGTCAGCCGTCTGTAGCGCAGCGACCACGTCAGCACTCAGTGTGCCAAGACGGCCCTCGAGGGCTGCCTCCGCCAGCTCACGCATCCCTTCCTGCCTGCCCTCTTCCTTGGCTTCGTCGCGCATCAGCTCACCAAAACTGGAGTCTCGCCAGAGGTCTCGCAACATCGGATTCCTCCTCAACGCCGGGAGCACGACCGCGCGGGGGAGCCGCGGTCCCGCCAGCACCCAGAGCAGGCCGGACAACTCCCCGCGCTCGACGCGCGACAGCGGGGCGCCGGCGATCCGCTCGGCCACGGCCACCGTGGTCTCGATCGTCGCCCCCGCCATCAGGCTGGCCAGCGGCCAGAGCGCTCCCCGCGCCATTGGAGATCGGGCGCCACCAGCGCCAGGACGCCATCGGGCGCCCGGGTCAGCGGCAGCTTCAGCGTTTGATCGTCGTCCGGTCGGTCCGCTGGCGGCTGCATGGCGTGGTCGTCTCCTTGGCGGCAACGTACCATGCGGCGCGCCCGGCACGCGGGCTGTGGGGAGCCCGAGCACGGAGCACGACACCCACGCCCCCTCCGTCGTCGTCGTAGTTGACAGCGAACGGGCGTCACGATAGCCTCGTCCCTGCAAGCCAAGATACTGGGAGCGTGGCAGTGCGCCACCGGTGTGCTTGTCCTCGCCGTTCCCCCTGCTGGGAGACCGCCATGCCTGACCTGCCCACCGGCACGGTCACCTTCCTGTTCACCGACGTCGAAGGCAGCACGCGCCTTTGGGAGCAGCATCCCGCGGCGATGCGACAGGCGTTGGCCCGCCACGACGCCATTGTCGAGACCGAAGTCGCGCGACACGGCGGCGTGGTGGTGCGACCACGCGGGGAAGGGGATAGCCGGTTCGCCGTCTTCGCCCGCGCCAGCGATGCCGTGGCGGCGGCCGTTGCCATCCAGCAGGCGCTGCACGGCGAGACCTGGCCGTTGCCGACGCCGCTGCGCGTGCGCATGGCCCTGCATACCGGGGAGGCCGACCTGCGCGATGGCGATTACTACGGCAGCGCCGTCAACCGCTGCGCCCGCCTGCGCGCCGTCGCCCACGGCGGGCAGGCGCTCCTCTCGGGCGTAACGGCACGGCTCGCCGGCGCCGCGCTCGGCGAGACCGTGGCGCTGCGCGACCTCGGCCCGCGGCGGCTGCGCGATCTGGGGCAGCCGGAGCAGGTGTTCCAGGTAGTCGCGCCGGGGATGCCCGACAACTTCCCGCCCCTGCTGTCGCTGGACGCCCTGCCCAACAACCTGCCGTTGCAGGTGACGAGCTTCATCGGTCGGCAACGCGAGGTGGCCGAGGTGACGGCGCTGCTCGGGCGCTCGCGGCTGGTCACCCTCACCGGGACGGGCGGCGCCGGCAAGACTCGCCTGGCGCTGCAGGCGGCGGCGGAGCTGCTGGACCGCTACCCGGACGGCGTGTGGTTCCTCGACCTCGCGCCGCTCGCCGACCCGGCGGCGCTGCCGCGAACCGCGCTGGCCGTGCTGCGGGTCGCCGAGTCGCCAGGGCAGCCGCTGCTGACCGCCCTCCTCGACTGCCTGCAGACACGCCGCACCCTGCTCGTGCTGGACAACTGCGAGCACCTCATCGCAGCCTGCGCCGAGTTGGCCGACCAGGTCGTGCGGCACTGCCCGAGCGTCCACATCCTGGCGACCAGCCGCGAACTGCTCGGTGTCCCCGGTGAGGCGGCCTGGCGCGTGCCCTCGCTCGCCCTACCGCGCAGCACTGGGCTCTCGCTGGACGAGTTGTTGCAGTACGAGGCCGTGCAGCTCTTCGTCGACCGCGCGCGGCTGGCACGGGCCGACTTCGCGGTCACCGCGGCGAGCGCTCCGGCGCTGCTGCAGGTCTGTCAGCGCCTGGACGGCATCCCCCTGGCGATCGAGCTGGCGGCGGCGCGGGTGCGGGTGTTGCCGGTCGAGCAGGTTGCGGCGCGCTTGCACGACCGTTTCCGGCTGCTCACCGGCGGGGGGCGGACGGCGCTACGCCGGCAGCAGACCTTGCAGGCGCTGGTCGACTGGAGCCACGACCTCCTGCCGGAGGCGGAACGGCGACTCTTTCGGCGGCTGGCGGTCTTCGCTGGCGGTTGGTCGCTGGCGGCGGCGGAGGAGGTCTGCGCCGGTGACGGTATCGAAGCCGACGACGTGCTCGACCTGTTGACGAGTCTGGTCGATAAGTCGCTGGTCGTCGCCGAGCTGCAGGGGGAGCAAGCGCGCTACCGCTTCCTGGAGACGATCCGTCAGTATGCCGGGGAGAAACTGCGCGCGGCGGGCGAGGCGGCGGCGCTGCGCGACCGGCACCGCGACTGGTTCCGGTCGCTGGCGGCCACGGTAGGGGCGGAGTTTTTCGGCTCGTGGTCGGGCAGTCCCTGGGGCCAACTGGAGGCCGAGCGTGACAATCTCCGCGCGGCGCTCGGCTGGCGCCGGGAGTCCGCGGTCGAGCTGGGGCTGGCGATGGCGGCTGACCTCGCCTGGTTCTGGTCCCTCAGCTACGTCGGTGAGGGCGTCGCCTGGCTGGAGGAGTTCCTGGCGGCGGCGCCGGCCCGGACGCCGACGCGTGTCTCGGCCCTTCTCGGGTTGGAGCATATACTCCGCGTCTGGGTGGAGGACGCACCGCGCGCCTGGGGGCGCGCGCTGGAAGGGCTGTCGATTGCGCGCGAGCTCGGCGACGAGCGGCTGGTCGGCGAGGCGCTCTCTCGGGTCGGTCTGAACGAGGCGAACGCCGGCGACTACCCCGCGGCGCTTGCCCACCTGGAAGAGAGCCTGGTGTTCGCGCGGACGCAGCACCACCCGGTGGTACTGATGAACGGACTGCGCGACCTCGGCATCGTGTGCGCCTGCGCCGGAGACCTCCGGCGCGCCCGGCTGCTGCTGGAGGAAAGCATCGCCATCGCGCGGTCCATCGGCGCCACCGCCGGCGAAGTGGCGGGGTTGGCGCGTCTCGGCGTCATCGAACGGGCAGTCGGCGACCTGCCGCGCGCACGCACGCTGATCGAGGAAGGCATCCGACTGAATGCGATTGGGCATATGGCGGAGGGAGGGGGATTCGAGCCTCCGGGGGCTCGACACTTGACGCGGGGCGGGCTGGGCAACCTGGCCCGCTCCGAGGGGCGGTTCAGCGATGCCCGGGCGCTGCTGCAGGAGGGCCTGCGGCGGGCTGTCCGGGACCACGCCCCGGCCGCGATCTTGCACCAGGTCTGCTCCCTTGGAATCCTGGTGGTGACGATGGGCGACCATGCCCGTGGCACACGGCTGATCGCCGCCTCCGCTTCGCCGACCGGCCTGGTCGGCACCGTCCACGCGCCCGACTTGCGCATCGAAGGGCCGGCCGCCCTGGCGCGCGCCCGCGAGGCGCTGGGCGAAGCGGCCTATGCCGCCGCTTGGGCCGCCGGGCAGGCCATGACGCTGGAGCAAGCCATCGCCTACGCCCTGGAAGAGCCGGAGCAGGCGCCCATCAGGCGGGAAGGGGCACAGGAGTAGCCGCCCAGCGGCGGCAACCTCTCTAGGATGGTGGGCTGACGCCGCCGTGTTCTACACTTGAGCGATGGGAGAGAGGAGACGCGGTGGCGTCCGGCGCCGGCCATCCCGACTATGACCAGACGCTCAAGCGCCTGCTCACCCGTGCCCACGATGGTGTCCTCGCCCTGCTCCTTCCAGGCGCGATTTGGTTGGGCGAGCGCTCCCTGGAGTTGCCGGCGACGCGGCGCCAAGCCGACCTGGTGTGGGAGGTCGAGGACGGCGGCGAGCGCTTGCTGCTGCACGTCGAGTTGCAGACCAACCCGGACCCGGCGATCGGCGAGCGGCTGGCCGAATATGCGCTGCGCCTCTGGCGGCGAGATCGGCTAGCGGTATACTCGGTAGTGCTCTATCTCCGGGAAAGCGGAACGTTCCTGATGGCTCCTTCGTGCTGAGCCGCGGGCGCGGACAGGAGGCCTTGCGCTATCGGTACGATGTCGTCCGCTTGTGGCAGGAGCCGCCGGAGCGCGTCCTGGCGACGCCGGAGGCGTGGGCGTGGCCGCTCGCGGCGCTGATGGCTGGGGCGACCGCCGAGACGGTGGCAGCGGTGGCCGAGCGGATCGCCCAGTCGCCGCTCCCCTACAGCGAGCGGGGGGAGTTGACCGGGCTGTTGGCGGCGCTGGCGGGGGTGCGCTTGCCGCGCTCGGTGGTGGAAGAGTTGCTGTGGAGGAACCCGATGATCCGCGACCTATTGGCAGAATCGAGCGTTGCCGAAATTCTTCTCGAAGAGGGTGAGGCCAAGGGCAGAGCCGAGGGCAAAGCGGAAGGCCAGCGGGAACTGGTGCAGACGATGCTCGAGAGCCGGTTCGGGGCGTTGGAGCCAGCGGAGGCGGCGGCGCTGCGGACAGCAGAGGAGCCGGCCTTGCGCGCGCTGGCTGCCCATATCACGACCGACACCAGGGACCAAGCCCGCGCGCGGCTGGGGCTGGCGTAAGCCGCTGTCCGGCTGGTGCGGGACTTGCGGCGGATGCCGGCAGCAGCGCCAGCGCCGCCAGTAGCAAGAGTGGACCGCGCGGCTGCGCGAGACCATGGGCGCCTTGTCCTGGCCCGTCGAGTAGCGGCAGCGCGATCGTTGCCTCGCGGCAGTGCGCACGGCGCTGGACGTCGACGGCTTCGAGGCGGCGTGGGCTGCTGGACAGGTGCTGACGCGAGAGCAGGCCATTCCCTGTGCCCTGGATGAGCGAGAGCACGCGTAGCCGCTCCGGGAGCTGGTGACAGTTGCCTGATCGCTGCGCGGACCCTCACCCCCGACCCCTCTCCCGCCGAGCGGGAGAGGGGAGACGCTCCTCGCCGTCGGGGCCTGTTCCCCGCTCGCGGGGGAGAAGTGGCGCAACTGGAGTGAGGGCCAGCCTTCTGCACCAGCCCGCGCCGGCATGGACCGAGGACCGTGGTTGCCCGCGCCGTGGTGGCGGCGTACCATCGAACCTGCTATGCCAAGATCAGCGTTGACCTTTCTGGAAGTCGACCCCTCGCCGCGGCAGCGCCTGCGGGCCTTGACCGCGCACATGCGGCTGTGGCTGGTCCAGGGCGCCGAGCGCGAGGGACGCGAAGTCCGCCGCGAGGACGGCGTGACCTGGGTGGCCACGCCCGGGCCTGACGGGGAGGCCTGGATCGCCTATCCCCGGCTTCCGGCGGCGCGAGCGGGTGCGCAGCTTGATGCCATCATGGACGAGTACCGGCGCTCCCGACCGCTGCCGCGCGTGGGCTGCTGGTCGATGATACCGGCGCGGCCGCGTGACCTCGGGGTGCGGCTGATGGCGCGCGGCTTCGGGTGGGGCTGGCGTCCGCACTGGATGTGGCTGGAGCTGCACGGGTTGCAGGAAGATCAGCGCTCGCTGTCGGGGCTCGCCATCGCTATCGCTGATGACGAGAGCCAGTGGGAGGTGGACGACCTCCCGAAATTCCATCGCGGGGTGGCATACGGTCCGGTGCCGGAAGGTCGTTCTCAGCGGGCCTGGCATTTTGCGGCGCAGCTGGATGGCCGGATCGTTGGCCACAGCGTGCTGTTCGTCACCACCGGCCGGCTGGGCGTGGCGGGCATCTTCGACGTCGGCGTCGTGCCAGCGGCGCGCAGGCAGGGCATCGGCACGGCGGTCACGCTGGCGGCGTGCCGCTTGGCGCGGGAGCTGGGCTGCCGCCACGCCGTGCTCAATGCGACTCCGCTCGGGGAGGGGGTCTACCGGCGGCTCGGCTTCGTGTCGATGGGCTATGGCCAGACCTGGTGGCTGCAGCCGGAGACGCTCGCTGCGCCGCCGCCAACGCCGGCGCAGGTGGCCTTCGCGGAAGCAGTGGCTCGGGGCGACCTGGCGGCGCTGGACGCGCTGGGCGGACAGCTTCTGCCCGACACGCCTGATGCGCCGCTGGCGAACGGGATGTCGCCGCTGCAGCTCGCCGTCAAGATGGGGCAGCCAAAAGCCGCGACGTGGCTGGTCGCACATGGCGCCACGCTCGATATCCTCTCTGCCTGGGATTTGGGTTGGAAGGATCGTGTGCCCCGCCTCCTGGCCGAATCGCCCGACCTGGGTAACCGTCGCTCCGGCGACTGGCAGGCCACACCCCTTCATGAAGCCGCCGTCCGCGGCGACGTGGAGCTGGCCCGCTTGCTGCTGGCCGCTAATCCGGCCCTGGACGCTCAGGATGCGACCTTCCACTCCACCCCGCTGGGCTGGGCGCGGCACTTCGGGCGGACTGAGATCGCCGAACTGATCGAACAGCATCAGGAGGAGCGTCGGGCGCTCGGCGGTTGAAACCGTGGGGAACACGGAGAGACGTCGAGCCGAGCCCGTCGGAGGTGGATACGAATGGTGGAGCGCCGCTCCTGTAGCGTGCATCTCGCGACTGAGGCCCGACACCGATGCGACCGCTGCGGCAGGCCATTTTGCATGGCCTGCCCGCGGCAGGCGCGGCACTCGCTGCTCTGCCCGCACTGCAGCGAGGAGGTGGGGCGCGCGCGGGTCCTCCAATCGCTCCCCGCGCGACTGCGCCGGGCGTGGCCTGCTCCGGTTACTGGGCTGATAGTCGCTGTGTCATTATTCGGCGCGGTCAACCTTGTCCAGCGGCAACTGGGCGGCGCCGGGACCACGGGCAGCGTCATGTGCGCCGGGATAGGAATGGCCATGAGCCAGCCGGGGCTTTCCGGCGGTGCGCCGCCGGCCGCCACGGCCACGCCAACACCCGTGGCGCCGCCGATACGGCCAGGCGTGCTGCAGCAGGTCGGCGCGACCATCGGTCCCGGTCATTTGACAGTCGAGGTCCGCGGAGCGGGTTTTCAGCGCGGTGAGCTGGTGTGCCTGCGCGGCGACCTCGGCGGGTAGGACAGAGACCATCAGCCACGCCACGACGATGTCGGCCCCATCTCGACCTCGGCCGGATCGGACGGAGGCTTCGTCGCGTCGGTGGACTTCGGGGCAGCCCCGGGCGCCTATATCGGCGCTTACGAGGTAAGTATTACCGCGATGGGCGTCGCGGAGATGCGCGCCAAGCTACCGCCAACGACCTGGAGGGGCGACGTGGACCGTACCGGGCCGCATGGCTTCGCGGCGACCGAGGTGCCGTCTGCGGAGCAACCGGCCGCTGCCGCGGCGCGCTCCGGTGATGCATCACCGTCACCAACGGCAGAGCGATGACGCGCTGCTGACGGAGGTGGTGGCGCCCGCCATCGCCGGGTCCATGCCGACGTGGCCGGCGTTCGGCACGAGCACCAGCCGCGCCGGGGTGCCGGCGGCCTGCAGGCGCTGGGCCAGCTCCTTCGATTGGCCGACCGGTACGAGCGGGTCCTTGGTCCCATGCACGATGAAGTACGGCGGCTGGCGTGGCCCGATGTAGGTGACCGCGCTGGCAGCGCGCCCGGCGCACTTGGCCTCGTCGATCTGGGCGGGGAACTGATACAGCGAGCCCAGGCCGTAGTCGATGGAGGCGAGGACGAAGCCCCGCCCGATGAGCGATCGCTGCATCTGGTCGAAGGCGGCGCCGTCGCTGGCCCGGCCGCCATAGAGCCAGGCGCTGCCGTGGATGTAGAGCACGGCCGGCGTCGAGCGGCCGGACCTGGCGTCGACCGTGCCTGTCAGCTTCGAGCGGTCGCCCGGGCGTCCGGTCCTTGATGGGTTGGCTCGGGATATCGACCACTGCCGGGAAGCTGGGGCGGCTCCGCGCGATTCGGCTCGCGGTTGAGCGTGTGCAGCTCGAAGGCGGTGATCGGCGCGTCGTCGGCCACGTTGTAGGCGCGGCCGTCCACCCCATTGGCGCGCAGCGCCCGCAGCAGGCCCTGACCGACGTCGGCGTGGTGGACCAAGTGCAGCCGCTGGTGGGCCGGCCAGCCCCGCGCCCAGCGCAGGCCGAGGCCGTGGTCGCGGTGGAGCTGGAGCAGCGCATCCTCGGCCGCCAGCTTGCTCCGTGGATAGGCGGCCTCCGCCGGTGGTCGCCGCTCGTCGTCCGCGCGCGTTGGCCGGCCGCGGCCCGGGCCGTAGACGAGGTTGATGCTGACGAAGACGAACCGTGCCACACTTGCTTGCAGCGCCGCGCGGGCCAGCTCCACGGTGGCAGTCTGGTTGATCGCGACCGCCTCTTCCGCCGCGACGCCGCGGAAGGATGCGCCCAGGTGGACGACCGCATCCGCGCCGTCCACAGCGCGTCGCAGGTCGCCGGGGTTCCGCAGGTCGCCCGTGGTCACCTCGGCGCCGCGTTGCCGAAGCGCCTCGGCCCGGCCGGCGTCGCGGACGAGAATGCGCACATCCTCTCCCTGGTCCAGCAGCCGCGGGACGAAGCGGCTGCCGACGCGACCGGTGGCTCCGGTGACGAGTACATGCATAACGAGAACGCCCCTTCCTGTGCCGGCTATCATACGCCGGGCAATGATAGTCCTCCTCATTTCGAGTGACCAGGGTGAGGCCGTGCTCCAGCGCCGTGGCCGTTGCTGGAGGCTCGGCACTGTCAGATCGCCTCTCCGCCGGCCGCCCGTCCAGCGACGCGTCCGCGTTCGATTAGTGAACCGGTGGACGAGAGCGGTATTCCCATGGAGTTTACCGCTTGCATTCCGGACGCTTTGGGCCGTGTCTCATCCCGCTGGCGGGACAGCGCGATGCCTCGCCGCGGTCGTGGGCACGGGACCCCGCGTTAGCGGTGGGCAGCTCTGCCCGGCGCGGGGTCGGCTGGCCGCAGGACGGCGCGGCCGTGACGACCGGACCGCCAACGGGCCGTGCATAGCCGATGAGCACCAGGAGCACCCCGGCCGCAATAACCGTGATTCGCCCGGTCACGCCGCTCCCACCTCTCCCTGTTGCTCCAACACCCGATTGGAGTGCCAATCCCCCATCGGCCCCGCATCGCGCCATCGGCCGGCTCAGCGCCATGCGGCGAGCACGAGGAGCAAGCCGCCGCCAAGCGCAATGCCGGTGTTCAGGCGTCGCACGACCGTGCGCAGCGTCGCGAGCAAGCGAGGGGTCTGCGCGGGGTCGCCGGGACTTAGGATCTGAACCAGCGGCGGGCCTTCTCGGGCCAAGCCATAGGCGGCGCCGGAGAGGGCGCCCCACAATGGTCCCGCCGTCAGTTGAGCGCCCAGTACCATCAGGAAGGCGGAGTGCGGGATGGTCGTCACCACGCCGCTGCCGAGCGTCGCCCCCCACAGGGTGTAGAGGCGCCCGACCGGCATCCACCGCGACCAGGAGCGCGGTACCTCCTTTGCCGACCGAGCCTCGGCGGGACGGCCCGCAGCCCCAGAGCGACGGCAACGACTGCCGCCGCCCCGGTGAACTACGGTCGCCATGCGGGCAAGACCAGCCACGGGCCGATCAGGCCGAGGAACCCCGTTGGCCGCGCCGCCGGTCGCGGCGTCGGCGACATGGAGGATCCCAGCCCGAACCGCTGTCCATTTCCTTCCTCGACCGAGGAAGTCCAGGCCCATGGCCATGCTGACCGGTCAAGGCGAGCGCGCCAAGAAACGTCCTTGCCGCAAGCGCCGAAGCAGCCACAATGCACCTGCATATGGCGCGCCAGAACCCATGCATCCACACGGTAAAGATTGTAAAGAGCCCTGTCGTCGCGCCCATAACGATCCGGAGCGACCGCGAGATGGCCAACAGCAGCGCCCAGACGCGGCATAGGCGCCGATCGGAGGGGTAGAGCTAGGTCGATCCGACGCCTACGGATCTATGGGTATGCATCCTTGCGATCGGCGACGGTGATGAGCCGGATCTCCTGAGCGTTGTCGTCTACTTCATACACGATGCGACAGTCTCCCACGCGTACCCGGTAGGAGTTTGCAGAGCCTTTGAGCTTCTTCACGCCAAGTGGCCGCGGAACATCGCGAAGGGAGGTGATGCGCTCGTCTACTCGATCAAAGACGGTTGAGGACAGCGCATCAAGCTACTTCTGGACACGCTTCGGAACGCGGAGGCGGTACGGCACTAGCCGCGACGCTCACGGCGCTGACGCGCGTAGTCCTCATAGTCAATAACGTCACCGGCGGCAATCTGGGCATGCGCTTCTTCGATTGCGGCGCGCAGTTCCGGGGATTGCTCCCAATCCTGATCCTCCAGCTCTTCGAGCACGAGTCTGGGGATATGGCGTTGTTCTTCTTCCGGCTGCTGTTGGGCCCGCTCGGCAACGGGCGCGAAGGCATCCCATCCATCCTTACCGGTGCAGTGGATGAAGGTGCGTGGCAAGGCGAGGGCGGCCGGATTGCGCCAGCGCGCCGGGTCCAGGTACGTCTTGGCCGGATGCGGGACCATGTTGCGGAGCATCCAGCGCATATCGGCCTTGGTGATGGCGCCTCGTTCGAGGAGGTGGGCGAAGTCCGCTTCGGTGGCCGGCGCTTCTGCCGCCGGAAGCTCCTCGGCGTTCGCCGGCCGCAGTTGCCAGCCCCGCCGCCGCCACTGCTCCCCGCGCTCGACGCTCCGGCCGGGGTAGAGGTCGCCGTGAGGTGGCGGCATCAGGTCGACCAGGGCCTGCCCGTCGCCCGGCACGTTGGCGTCCAGGTACACCAGGTGGGCGAGCCGTTCCGGAACGCGGTCGGCCACTCCCGTGATGACGTTCCCCCCATAGCTGTGCCCGACCAGGACTACCTCGGAGAGTTCCTCGAAGGTGAGCACGCCCACGATATCCAGGATATGGGTGTCGAGCCCGGCGCCGGCGTGGTTGAGGTGGACCCGTTCCCCACAGCCGGTGAGGGTGGGGGTGTAGACATCGTGCCCAGCGGATCGCAGCAACGGGCCCACTTTCTTCCAGATCCAGCCGCCGCCGCTGGCGCCGTGTACCAGGACAAGCGTTGCCATCGGACCACGCTCCCATCTTTCACGCCGGGGAGTTGATTCTATCGTCCAGATCGCGCGGCGGCGTCGCTACCCGATGGAGTGTGTGTTCCGTTGTGGTATGGTGGAACACATGGACAACGAACCTGTCTCCGAGCATCTCACGCTGCGGGTTTCCGCACGGCTCGTCAACGAGCTGTCGGCAGCGGCGAGGCGACGCGGCCTCGCTCCCACGGCGCTGGCACGCACCTATCTCGAGGAGGGGCTGCGCATGGATCGCTACCCCGGCCTGGTCTTCCGCGATCGCGCCGGGGGGCGTCGGGTGGGCTTCGCCGGGCGCCGGATCGACGTCTGGCAGGTGATTGAGACCCTGCGCGCATCCGATGGCAATCTGGAGGAGACGGCGGACTACTTGCAGCTCCGCCCGGACCAGGTGCGCACGGCCATTGCCTATGCTGCCGACTTCCCGGTGGAGATCGACGACATGATCCGCGCCAATCGGGAGGAAGCAGAGCGGGCGCAGGCGGCGGACGCGCGCCAACGGGCCGTGCTCGGCCGGTGAAGCTGCTGCTGGACGAGATGCTCGACCGTGAGCTGGCCGTCCAGCTGCGACGACGAGGCCACGATGTCGTGGCCGTTCAGGAGCGGCCCGACCTGTGGGGCACGCCCGACGAGGTGCTGCTGTGCGAGGTGGCGTACCGGGAGGGACGGGTGCTGGTCACCGATAGCCTGAGGGACTTCCTTCCCCTGCACACCGCGATTCTTGACAGCGGCGGCCATCACGCCGGAATGCTGCTGGCGCCGGCTGGAAAATATCTGAGGGCTAAGCGAGCGCTGGGACATTGGGTCACCGCGCTGGATACCTACCTGTCGACGTTACCGGAAGGGTCCGGCCTGGCTGACACCTACGCCTGGCTCTGACGGCAACATTGGACCTGACTTAATGCCCCGCCAAGCCCCTTCCTCCGCCTTCCGCTCGTGTCTCCTGCCACTCAGGCGATGTCCACTGGCCGTGGCTCGCCCTCCGCCGCTGCTGGACGGCCGCGTCCAGGTCAAACTCCAGCTCCCGCGAGGGCAGCCCCTGTCCGGCGGCCTCCGCCTCTCGCAGCCGCTCGCCCGCCTCCCGGCCGATCCAATCTGGCAGCGCCCAGCCGCTATGGTGCTGTATGGCGCGTGCGCCCAGTTCGGTCCAGCCGTCCGGCGTGTCCGCCGCGGTCGTTAGCTCCTCCTCTTCTGGCTCGAACGGCGCATCGAGGCGGGCAGGCGTAGCCAGCAGCCGGAGCTGGCCGCGGTTCCGCGGGATGCGGAAGAGGTGGCCACGCGGGGCGGGACTGTAGTTGGCTTGCCGCGAGTCGCCGGGCGGCAGCACGACGACGTCGCCGAGCCAACGCTCCTCGAACTGGTCGGCGGTGGCGTCCACCATGGTCCCATCGGCGCGCTGGTTCCAGCAGTGGATCCAGCAGATGCCGCCGTCCAGCAGGCGCAGGTGGCCCCAGCGATAGGCCCAGCCCAGCTCCGCCGCGATGGCCTCGGAGACCTTGCCGCAGCGGCCGTCCGGCCGGCCGCTGGCCAGCCGCACGCGGCGGCGGATCGCTCGCGCCTGCTCGATCTTGTCCGTTTCGCCACGTGTCGGATGCGGCACTCAGCTTGCTCGATTCTCCTGGATGGCCAGGTTGACGCGCTGGTTGGCCTCCTGCAACGCCTCGGCCGGCGTCTTCTTCCCTTGCAGCACCAGGTCTCGGGCGTCGCCCAGCTCCTTGGTCATGATGTTTATCTGCTTGACCGCCGGACGGCTGTGCGAGAACGGCAGCATGTCGACGAACTGCTTGACGCGCGGGTCGACCGTCTTCCAGAAGGGGTCGGCGGCCACCGACTTGATGGTCGGCATGCTGAGTCCGGTCTGCGCCTCGAGCAACTGCGCCTTGGCGTCGGTGAGGTAGCGCATCAGCTCGAAGGAGGCGTCGGGGTTCTTGGCGCCGGACGGCAGCACCACGCAGAAGCCGCCCGACCAGGTGCTGGTGTGGTCCATCCCCTGGGGAGGCGGCGGCGCCCAGGCGGCCCATTCCAGGCCCTGCGTCTTCATGTAGGTCTTGATGGAGGCGCTGGCCTGGTAGTAGGTGCTGAGCACCTGCTCGGTGAACAGGTTGCCCTGCGCGCTATGTATCTTGACGAAGTCCTGCACCGGCTGGTAGCCAATCTTCTGGGCCTGGCCCAACAGCCACTCCAGCGACGCCAGGATCTTGGGGTCGTCCAGCGTGGCGCGATTGTTCTTGGCGTCGTAGAAGTCGCCGCCGAACAGCCAGCCCCAGCCGTACATGCCCCAGTTGTCGTACCAGGGGATGAAGCCGAGCTGCTGGTAGGTGTCGCCCGACTTCTTGTTGAGCTGACTGGCGACCTGCACGTATTCGTCTAGCGTCTTCGGCGCGGTCGTCGGCAGGCCCGCTTGCTGGAGGTGGGTCACGTTGACGAAGATCATCCGGCTGTCGGTCTCCGCCGGCAGGCCGTACAGCTTCCCCTGGATCGAGACCTCCTGCCAGGCCCAGGGCTGCTGGTCGGCGCCGGTGAGGCCGGCGGCGCTGGCGCGCCCGGAGATGTCCTGCATCAGCCCCTGCGCCGCTCCTGCCGCCACGGTATAGCGATCCTGTTCGGAGACGTTGGGTGGCGTTCCCGCCGCGACAACGGCCGGCAGCTTCTGGTTGACCCCGGCGTATGTCCCCGTGACGAGCTGGACAGGCGTCTTGGGGTTGGCCGTTATGAAGTCCTTGATGCGTTGTGTCCACGCCTGGTAATGCTGATCGGTGTTGTCGCCCATCATCCAGAAGGTGAGCTCGCCCGGCGCCGCTGCCGGCTGGGCCGCCTGGCTCGACGATGGCGAGGCAGGAGCCGTGCTTCCCGTTGCCGAGGCGGCCACGCTGCTCGTGGCCGCGGACGCCCGGCTCGGCGAAGACGCGGCGGACGAAGACGCGGCGGTGGGTAGGGTGTTCGTCGTCGCGGCACTCGAAGCCCCGCAAGCGGAGAGCAGCGCCGCCGCGGCGCCCACGCCTGCTGCGCCACAGGCGCGCAGCAGCGCTCGCCGGCTGTGCATGTGACTGTCCATCGTCCCTGGCTCCCTCCCGCGCTTCGCTGCTGCGCTGCTTCCAACGGCACACGCAGCGCACGTGCCGGAGAATGTCATTCGGAGTCGAAAAATCATCCGTTGCCGGGATCATAGCATTACTACATGTTGCCGCCGGATCGCGCGCCGCTATTCTGGGCTACGCTAGATGGCCTGGCCGTGGCGCTGTCAGCAGCGGACCACTGCAGGGTATGACGCTCTACCGCGGCGTCGCCCGCAGCTTCTCCGCCAGCCGCTCCGCCAGCGCGCGGAAGGCGGTGGACTGGGGTGACGCCGGATGCGTCACCAGGAGGGGCCGACCGCGATCTCCGGCCTGGCTGACGGCCGGATCGACCGGTATAGCGCCGAGCTTTTCCACGCCCATCGCCCAGATGCTGCGCGCTTGCGGCACCCGCGGGAAGATGTCGATGGGCTGGGAGCAGTGCGGGCAGAGTAAGCCGCTCATGTTCTCCACGCCGCCCAACACCGGCACGCCGAAGCGACGGTACATCTGTACCGCTTTCTTGGCGTCGAGATGGGCGACGTCCTGGGGCGTGACCACCAGCAGCGCGCCGAAGAAGGGGATCTCCTGCGCCAGTACTTGCTGGATGTCGGCAGTGCCGGGCGGAAGGTCCACCACCAAATAGTCCAGCGCGCCCCAGTCAACCTCGTGCAGGAGTTGCCGCGCCAGGAGACGCACCAGCTCGGCTTCCCAGACCAGCGGCTGGTCCTCGCCGATGATGAAACCGACCGACATGATCTTCAGCCCGAAGCGCTCGACGGCTGCCATGCGCTGCTGGCCCAGGTCGGGATTGCGCGCCAGCGTCCAATCGTTCCCCCAGCGCTGACGGACCAGGCCGACCATCAGCGGGATGTTCGGGCCGTAGACGTCGGCGTCGAGTAGCCCGACCGCCGCCCCGGTGTCGGCCAGGGCGAGCGCCAGGTTGAGGCTCAGCGTCGACTTGCCGACGCCGCCTTTGCCGCTGCCAACGGCCACGATGAAGCGCGTCGGCGCGCCAGCCTTGCTGTTGGCTCGACGGCGGTCCTCGGGATCGGACTGTTCCACTGCTCTCCCCACTGCCCAGATCCCAAATTCTAGCACCGCGCTACCGCCCGGCGTCCTCGCTCTGCCAGAGTCGCTGCATCTCGTCAGACGTCGCCAGCAGCTCCTCCAACGTCCCTTGCGCCTCCACGCGGCCGTCTTTGAGCACGATGATATGGTCGGCTCGCCGCAGCGCGGCGCGGCGGTGAGAGATGGCCAGGACGGTGCTGTCGCGACGCGCAAAGACGCGCTGCCACATGAGGCGCTCCGTCTCCACATCCAGCGCGCTGGAGAGGTCATCGAAGATCAGAAGCTCGGCGCTGCGCACGAACATGCGCGCCGCGGCGGCTCGCTGGATCTGGCCGCCGGAGAGCCGGACGCCCTTGGGACCGACCGGCGTGTCCAGTCCCTTGTCCATGTCCGCCAGGTCGGGCTCGAATACGGCCAGCCGGAGCGCCGCGCTCAGCTCCTCCGGCCGTTCCGGCATGCCGAGCAGCAGGTTGTCGCGCAGGGTCTCGCTGAAGAGGCGCGGCGCCTGCGGGGTATACGCGCTGCGTGGCGGCACGAAGAAGTCGCCCGGCTGCTCCACGACGCGGCCATTCCAGCGCACCTCGCCGGCCGACTTGGGCAGCAGACCGAGAACGGTACGCACCAGCGTGGTTTTCCCCGATCCAATGCGGCCCGTGACGACCGTAAAGGAGCCACGCTCCAGGCGCAGGCTAATCTCCTCGATGCCACGACCCGACTCCGGATGGCGATAGCTGAGGCCTCGGATGTCCAGGCGCAGCAGCCGGTCGGCTTCGGTCTTGCTCACCGCCGGCACGTCGGGCAAGGGGCCTTCCGTGTAGACCGGCCCGTGTTGCACGAGCGTGCTCGGTGGCGCCCCGCGCATGAGCGCGAGCATCCGCCCGAACGACACGCCATCCTGCTTGTAGCGGGTGAGCAGATGGCCGAACACCATGGTGAACTCCGTCACCCAGCCGAGATAGAAGGTGAACAGGGAAAAGTCGCCGATGGAGAACTGCCCGGAGCGCATGGACTGGCCGGCGATCAGCAGGATCAGCCCCGTGCCCAGGTGCATCATGTTCGACCAGAGCGATTGCATCCACTGGTCCAACAGGCGGTCGCGGATGGTTGTTGCCAGGCGCCGATCGTTGAGCTTCCGGAAGTGGCGAACGGTGCGCGCCTCGGCGTTGGCGACCTGCACCGCCTGCACAGCGCCGAAGATCTCCCCCAGAAAGCCGGTGACGTCGCCGGTCGCCTCCCGACTGGCCTTGCGGTAGCGCTCGATGCGCTTGCTGGCGAACGTCACCACGCCGACGATGAGGACGAGGGGGAGGAAGACGCCGACCGTGATGGTCGCGTTGATCTTCAGCATGATGACCGCCGCGATCACCGCGAATATGGACATAGCGATCATGTCGTTGAAGATGATCATCGTGCTGGTGATCTCGTCGGCGTCGTCGCGGAACCGGCTGATAGCTTCACCGGGCGATGAGGGCAAGGCGTCCGCGCCTGGCAACTGCAGGATGCGCGCCAGCAGATTTTTCTGCAGCAGCGCCGCTGCCGTCAGCATGAAGGGCGCGTTGGTCACCTGGCAGCCCATGAGGAACGCGGCGGAGCCCAGCGACGCCGCGATCAAGAGCGCAATCAGGGACGGCAGACCCAAGTCAGCTTGCGCGGAGCCGGTCAGCCGGTTGAAGAACTCGCGAGCGATCAGGCCCGGCGCCATATCCGCCAGCACCAACGCGGTGATGCAGAAGGTGTTCGCCCCCCACAGCCGCGGGCGGAAGCGCACCAGTTGGGCCAGGAACCGGGCAGTTTGGCGGACGGTCGTGGGGGCGCTGGCGGGTTGTTGAGTGGGCTTTACTGTCACGCCTTATCTCCTGTGGGGAGAGGTCTCATGCCAGCGCCTCCGCCAGTTCCGTTGTGTCGGCATGGAGGAGGTGCGCAAAGCGCGAGCGGGCGTTGCCGGCCAGGAGCCGCGTGACCCGTACTCCTGGATGCGGCCGTGCTCCAGGATCATGACCTCGTCGGCGCGCTCGATAGTGCGGAGGCGGTGGGCGATGATGATGGCGGTGCGGCCCCGCAGCAGCTTGTCTATCGCGCGCTCGATCAGCCGCTCCGTCACCGGGTCCAGTCGGGAGGAGGCTTCGTCGAGGATCACGACGCCCGGGTCGCGCAGGAAGACGCGGGTGAGGGCCAGCAGTTGCGCCTGGCCGGCGGACAGCCCGCCGCCGTTGGCGGCGAGCATGGTGTCCAGGCCGTCGGGCAGGGAGCGGCGCCAGTCGCCCAGTCCGAGATCCTCTAAGGCCGCGATGATGCGGGTGTCGTCGACGTGCTCATCGAAGAAGGTGAGGTTGTCGCGCACGCTGGCGCGGAAGAGTTGCACGTCTTGTGTCACCATGCCGACGTGATCCCGCACTTCCGCCCGGCGCAGCGACCGCACATCGCTGCCGCCCAGGCGAATCGTCCCGGCGGCGGGGTCGTAGAGGCGGAAGAGCAGGCGGGCGATGGTGGTCTTGCCGCTGCCGGTGCGCCCGAGCAGGCCCAGCACCGCGCCTGGCGGCAGTCGGAAGGTCAGGTCACGCACGACCATCTCGTCGTCGCCGTAACCGAAGGCCACACGGTCAAACTCCACAGCCAGCGCACCCCTCGCCTTGAGCGCGTCGACGCCGTCGGCGAGGGCGCTGTGCGTCCCGAACAGCTCCTCGATGCGGGCCAGGCCGGCGCTCGCTTTCTGGAAGTCGTCGAGCTGGTAGGAGATGACATTGAGCGGCTGGAAGAGGAGTTGCGTGTAGTAGTAGATGAGGAAGGCCGAGCCGGTGCTGAGCGTGCCGCGCCGGTACAGGTAGGCGGTGACGATAAAGGCGACCCCGACCCCCAGCGCCCAGAGCACCATGGGCACGCACCAGCCGATGGCGCCAAACAAACGAGCCAGGCGGGCGGTGCGCAGGCGCTCCCGCGTCCGCTCGTAGAGCCGGCGTAGCACGTAGGCGGCGGCCCCGCTGGAGCGGATGTCTTCGGCGCCGCCCAGGCGCTCCTCCAGGAAGCCGAACAGCTCAGCGCTGGCCTGGCGCGCCGCCTTCCAATACGGGGTTGCCAGGGAACGCAGGCGCGCCATCACCGCCAGCATGACCACGGCAAATACGGTCAACGGTAGCCCCGCGCGCCAGCTCTCCAGCCAGAGCGCGGTCAGCACCCCGGCCAGCAGCAGCAAGCTCCCGACGATTTGTAGCACGAATTGGGAGAAGAAGTTGGCGAGGGCGGTGACGTCGCCGTCGATACGCTCGATGAACTCGCCGGGCGTCTTCGTCTTATGGAAAGCGAGATCCAGCCGCAGGCAGTGCAGGGCCAGGTCGGCGCGCAAGGCGTTGGTCGCCGTCCAGGCTACTCGTTCGCTGAAGTAGGCAGCGGTGATGGAGCAGGCTTGCTGCAGGATGGCGATGCCGATGAACAGTCCAGCGGCGCGTGCCAGCAGTCCCGAGGCGCCTCCGGTGGTCGCGGTATCGAGGAAGGCGCGGAGTACCTGGGGGTTGGCGAGCTGGAGGCCGATGCTCGCCAGCAGCAGCGCGGACAGCACGGCCACCCGCGCCGTCTGCGGCTTGAGATAGGTCAGGAGCAGTCCCCGTGACTGTCGAGCTGCGCTGCGCATGGTGGCGATTCTCCCCCTCGTCACGGACCGTTGGGTCCGTCTCAACAATGGTCCTGGTCGACCGGGGGCTCGCAGTCTGCCGGCTTAGGCGCCGCGGACACAAAAAGAACCTCCCGGTCATCCGGGAGGTTGCGCGGCAAAACGGCGCTTAATTGCCTACAGGCGCCGGCTCACCCCTCCCGGGCACAGCGATCCCCCGCGAACGGGAGGCGCTAGCGGAAGGAGCACGAACAGCATGCGCGGTGTTTCCTTAGCACGTATTGCGACGATGGAACTCTACCACGAGTTTGGCGCGCCGGCTAGGGTCTTTACGTTGCTTCGGCAGCGACAACGCAACGAAAAGACCCTACGGGATGGCGGGCAGCTGCGGTCCACGGCCGCGGCGGCCCGCCCGGGCTAGCTCGACGGGTGGTCGTAGCCGTCGAACGGGGTTCCCAGGTAAGGGAACGACGACAAATACGGGGTGCCGAGGTCGGATGGGGTCAAGCCATCGCTGACCGCGTCCACCGCGGCGTCGACGGTGTAGCCGGGGTGGACCAAGGGGTAGGTTTTGCCGGCGACCGCCCGTAGCTCTATGGTCACGACATCGTCGGCGACGCGGCGGCCATTGGGGAACCCGGCGAGGTCGCCGCCGAGGATGCCCAGGATGTTGGGGTTACTGGCCGGCGGAATCGCCACGTTGAGCCGCAGCAGGTCGGCGTAGGTCGAGCCGGTGGAGTTCTGGAAGTTGGGGATGATACCGCTCGGTATGCCGGTGAGCAGGATGGCGACAAGGTCGGCACGGGCCGTCCCCGCGTTGTCAAGTGCCTGCAGATTCGGGAAGTGCGTCACACCGCCCGTTTGATACAGGAAAGGGATCAGCTTGGCCAGCTCGGGGTGCTGGACGTACTTGAGGAACAGGTTGTCCTGGGTTGGCGGGATCGCGTTCCAGAAGTCCTTCTTCGCCATCGGCACGATGACTTCGTTGAACAACGGGTTGCCCAGGCGCGACACCTGCACCCAGGGTCCCGCGTCCAGACTGCTGTCCGAATCTCCCTGGCGAATATGCACCTTGCGCCGGTATGCTGCCGCGTAGACGCCAAGCACGGCATTGGAATCCGTCACGCTGGCCGGCAGCTTGCCATTGTTGGTCAACTGGGAAATTGGTACCTGGATGGCGATGCTGTGGACGTTGACGAACTTGGTCGCGTTTACCCCGGCCATGGTTGCGAGCGGGATGAGGTGCAACATATTGAGTGGTCGGAGTCCGCCCAGGTCGAAGATCGAGCCGAGGTCCACGTAGAAGCCTTCGGCCCGCTGGCCGGCGAACACCTGGATGCCGTTGCCGATGCTGTGGATGGCCTGGTTGGCCAGCGCGACGTAGTTGGGCGTGGAGCGCGGACCGATGTTGCAGGGCGGGCATGCCAGGTCGCGCCCCAATACATGGCCGGGGGAGTCGGCCCCGCCGTTCGTCCGAGCGACGGAGTAGAACTGCTTGCGGTTCCAGCTCGTGCTGCCGATCGAGGTAATCGGCCCGGTGTTATATAAGAAGGTATTGGGATTCCCTATCCTGGTTTCGAAGCGGAAGACGTAGCTAATCTCCGGTTCGGCATCCTGATCGTTGTCGATGTGGATGGCGTAGACCACCTCATCGCCGAACTCGTAGAAGTTCGGGCCGCCGGCCGGCGCCTCGAGCGGGACAAAGTTGGCGATGAAGGTGACGGTGTTGTTCGGGCTGACGAAGGCGTAGAGGTCGGTATTGTCCGCGACCGGATCCTTAGATATCTCGGGTGCTTCGCGATGGGACGACATGCTAGTACCTCATTCTACTGTTACGACGACGTGCTGGGAGCTGCGCATTAGGCCAGCGCCCTGACCAAATGCGCGACGAGCTCCGCGTCCTTGACAATGATCTCTTTGGTGCCGACGAGGAGCGCAACCTCGCCGTGCGCGGCGTTGCGGATGACGGCGACCAGCGGCTCGGAAAGCGTCACGGCCGGCAGCTCCGCCTCCGCCGCTATCTGGGGCGCCGCGGCCGGGGCCGGCTCGACGGCCGCCAGCCTGGTCGCCGCGGGCAGCAGACCAACCGCCGCCGCGCCGGCCGACGTCTGCCACAGGAAGCTGCGCCGGTTCACTCTTGCCATGCTGCTCTCCTTCCGGTAAGCGACCCGCCGGAGTTATTCTTCATCGGGCTATCTGCAGAGTTCGTTGCTTCGCTGCCTCCTTCCGACTTGCATCAAGGCATTCCTGGTAAACCCGACCAATGGCAGGCCGGCCGAACGACGAGCGTGACAGTCGCCTGCCTCCACCCCCATTACTACGTAGCCGGTCAACTCCCGGATCAAACCTGGCGTTGGCTCGCTCCCCGCCATCTCAGGGTCATGAAAACGTCGAGATATCGATTACGCCGCGAGACACGCCGACACGAGCACCTTGATGCCGCGCACGACGCGCCCTGGCTGATTCGTCCTACATCGTACGCCGGATTGGCCCAGCGATTCCAGCGTGTGCTCAACACCGCATCAGGCTGCCGGTACTATAGCATAGGCGACTGGTCGCAGCCTGGCGGTCCTATCCCGCGACGTAGGCGCGCCAGCCGGCGCCTTCAAAGTAGGCGACGCGGTTGGGATCGAAGTCAAAGGACGCCGTGTTTCCGTGCTGATCTCGTTGGCAAGCTCGGTTGAATGACCTGAGGCATCGTCCTATGCCGTGGCACGACTCGAGCTCCAGTGAGGAGCTTGTAGTACGTACCCCAAAGGGCGCCCGTATAGAGGTACCACAGGACGTCCTCCAGAGGGATGTGCAGGATCAGCACGCCGGAGAGTCGGTTGAGATACCAGGTTGCCTCAATGAAGCCTGGGAGCGCCGCTTCCATCAGCCAGTAGAAGGGTAATGACGCAACGGTCCCCAGTAGGGCGCTGCCGATCGCCAGGCGCGCCAGGTCGGGACGGAGGCGCAGCAAGCAGGCCAGCGCCAGCAGCGCGCCTGCGCTTGAAGCAAGAAAGGAGTGCATCCCCGCGACGGCAACCAACAGCGGAGGGAGCAAGCCGTTGATCGCGTAGGGAAGAAGCCTGAGTGTCAGGGACGACGTCTGCTTGATCGGCTCGAGTTGACGCCGGAAGACGACGGCGTAGACGACTGCCAGGACGCCGCCGTTCCCGATGGCGTACAACAGGTCCTCCAGCCCGATGCGTGTGGCGGTGATGGTGGGTGGATGCCACCAGTCGCGGGTCCACAGGAAGTATTCGTGGGGCAGGCCGTAGGCCACGGACAGGGCACTCATCACCAGCATCTCGCGCCGCAGGTCGGAGCGCCGCCAGAACAGGATTACCCAGAGCAGCGCGTAGAACAGGGCGCCGATCAGGTAGCCATAGGCGTAGTGCGGTGCACGATTGGCAGCGAGCATGGCACGCGCCTTCCCTTCTGCTACTTCATCACAGCGACAGCCCGCTCTGTGCCAGCGCCTGCAGCGTGATCGCCAGTCCCAACACGAGCACCACGGCGGCGCTCAGGGCCGGCAGCAACCGCCCGGCGCCAACCTCCAGGCGGAATCGAGCAAACAGACCACGCGCGTAGACGAGGAGCAATCCGATGCCCGTGAGCACCCCGGCGAGTCCGGCACTGAAAGCCAGGACCAACACGATACCGAATGCCACCCGGTGCAGCGAGATGGCGGCCAGCAGCACGACCAGCGCCGATGGGCAGGGGAGCAGCCCGCCCGAAATGCCGAGCGCCAGCAATCCCCTCCAGGTGATCCTGCTCCGTGCAGGAACGACGTGCGTGTGCCGTCCAGTACCGTGATCGTGCTCGATGACTTCCATGTCATGACTGTGGCCGTGCTCGTGGTGGTGGACATCGCCTTGAACCGGGAGCGCGGGCGTCCCGCCCGCCCCGGCCACAGCGTCACGATCGCCGTCGCCTAACGGGGATGTGTTTCCGTGGAGTGATCGCCCACCGGGGCGGGCGGGACGCCCGCGCTCCTCTATGGGGATCTGCTCGTCGTGCCAATTTGCCGATTGCGCGGCCAGCGGCGGCCTCAGTGCCGCTCGCAGCCGTACGAACAGGAGCCAGGCTCCAATGGCCACGACGAGGAGGCCGGAGATGGCGCTGAGCCAGGGGTAGAGCCGCTCCGGCACGATGTAGCGGGAGGCGAACAGCGTGATGGCGCCCAGGGCAAACACGCCCGCCGTGTGGGTGACGGTGACCGTCAATCCCAGGAAGGCGGCGTCGCCTGCCGATCCGCGCGCGCCGACGAGGTAAGCCCCGACCACCGTCTTGCCGTGGCCCGGCGAGAGCGCGTGTACGCCGCCGAGCGCGACAGCGACCAGGAGCGCCAAGGCGATGAACGGGAGCGACAGCGTTTGCCGGGAGATGAGACCGGTGAAGGCGTCGGTCGCGGCTTGCAGTAAGCCGCTGCTCTTGCCGCGCGGCTGGAGCAGGCTGGACAGCCCGGTCTGTGCAGCGCCGTTGGAGCCGGCTGATGCCGCGCCGGCCGCGAAGGAGAACTGTGCGCCGCGCACGTCGAGGGGACTGGACAGCATGTCCTGCGGATAGGAGCGAAGCTCGTCGCTCTGGTCCACCGCGGTGACGGAGGATTGCTGGAGGGCGACGCCATCAGCGGCCCGAACGATGATTTCTTTCCAGCCGAGGCGGTCGCTGTAGTTGGCGTCTTGGAAGCTGACGTCCGTCACCGCTTGTGTCGCTTGCCCAGGGAGCGCGGCGCGGTACCACGCAGTCACGCGCAATAGCGACAATCCGCCCTGTCCGGGCGGGAAGGACAACGCAGTAGATCCGGGTTCGAGGTCGATGGTGACCGGCTGTCGTCCGACGGCCAGGTGCAGGTTGGAGCGCAACTGTTCCGCGCGGCTTGTCAGAAAGGCGGCTTGTTCCTGGGCCGTCGGTTTGTCCCCATTGGCATGCAGCAACGACAGCTCCTGGTAGGTGGGGATCTCCGCCTCGTCGAGAACGTAGCGAATGCGTACCAGGCCGGGCTGGACCTCCAGCCGGCTGTAACGGTTGATCGTGAAGTTGCCTAACGGGTGGGCGAAGGCCGTCTGCGGCAGCGCCAGGGCGAGCAGACAGAGCAAGGGGACGGCAAGGAGCGTTAGCCGGGGCATGGTCTCACTTCCCTCCGGCGGCGGCAATGGCCGGGGCGGTCGCTTGCAGCGCACGGAGCTGCTGTTGGGTTACGCCGTCGTAGAGCACGGAAAAGTGGGGATTGAGGTCGATAGTCTGCTGGAAATAGGCGGTCGCCTTCGCAGTAGCGCCGCTACAGGCGGCGATCATGCCGGCGTGGAACAGCGTGAGCGGCGTGTTGGTGCCGAGCCGCAGCGCCTGCTGCTCAGTCTGGGCCGCGCCATGGCAATCGCCCGCCTGGTACTGCGCCCAGGCGAGCGCGTCGGCGGACATGACACTGGGTCGCGTTTGCATATTCTTCTGGGCGAGGGTCAGCGTATCCGGCAGATGCCGGTGGTGGTCGGCATTGAACAGCGAGAGCTCCATGTCCACGTTGACGCCGTTGGCCTGGAAGAGCCGCTCGATGGCGTCCACCAGCCCGTATTCTCGGGCGGCATCAACCGGGTGGCCGGCGGCAGTGTAGACATCGCCGAGATTGATGATGTACTGCGGCCAGGGCATGACGTTGAGGGCCGTCGTGTAGTGGGCGATGGCACTCGCATAGTCGCCGCGCGCGGCGGCGACCATCGCCAGTCCCGCTTCGCCGTGGACGTAGCGCGGGAAGATGGCCAGGGCGCGCTCGAACTCGCGCTGAGCGCCGTCGAGGTCACCCTGATTGAAGGAGAGCGTCCCCAGCTGCCAGGAAGTCCAGGCGACGTTTTCGGGGGATGGGCCGCCTGCCGTGGCGGCGGCTTGCATGGCCGCGATGGCGCCGGGCAGGTCGCCGTGCAGCTCGCGAATGTAGGAAACCCGCGAGTAGGAGCTGAGGTCCGGCCGGAGGTTCACCATTTCCTGCGTAGCCTTGGCCGCGGCGTCGTCCTGCCCAAGCTGCACGTCGGCATCGGAGATGATCCCAAGCACGTCGGCGCTGTAAGGATCGAGGGCGCGTGCTTGCTGGCCCAGTCGGAGGGCGTCCTCAAATTGGTGGCGCTCCAACGCCAGCGAGCCTTGCGCGGCGATGGCGACGACGTCATTGGCGCGGAGCTTGCGCGCCTGTTGCAGCACGCCATCCGCCTTGGTGTAGTAGGTCGGATCGCCAACTTCGCGCGCTTTCTGCAAGTAGGCGTCGCCCAGCAGCACATAGGCGTGCTCGTCGCTCGGCTTGGCCCGCAACTGCGCCTGCATCCGGCTGATGACGCCGTCCGTATTGGACCAGGGCGGGGGCACGACGGCCGCGTAGTCGCGTTGCAGCTCGGCAGTCTGCCCCAACCAAGGGGGCTGCAGATGGCGAGCCACGGACGCGAGGGGACCGACGCCAGCCGCGTGGAGCGCGCCGCTGGTGACGACGAGCGCGGCCACGACGGCAAGCAAGAGGCGCACTGACGAACGGGCGATCATTGGTATCTCCTGGGAACTCCCGCCGGGGCGAGGGGGAGCAAGGGCGATGAGGCGAGGGGGCGATGAGGAGCAGCGGCGACGGCCGGCGGAGGGGCGTGACACGCCGCATCCGCCGAGACCGCCAAGCCCCCGAACGTCCGGTCCGTGGTCAATTCGCCCCCTCGCCTCATCGCCCTTGCTCCCCCTCGCCCCGGCGGGGTCCTACGACTGCGCCAGTGTAAAGTTGATGGCCAGGCCGTTGATGTAGTTGAAGACTTTGATCAGCACGACGCCGCCGCTGGCGCTTGGCGTTACCGTCAGCTTCACCGTGCCGGAGCCGGTGGAATCGGTCGAGTTGCCCAGCTTGCTGCCGTTCTGGTAGACCTCCAGGCCGATGCCCGCGCCGGTGGCGCTGCTGGCCGGGCCGTAGCTGAGGGTGAGCGAGACGGCGGAGCCGCTGGGGTTGCTGATCTGGTAGGCGGCGTAGGCGCCGCCGGAGTTGCCGGTGAGCGCGCTGCTGGTCGACTTGCCGAGCTCGGCGATGCCGGACGGCGACGCGCCGGTCGTTGGGCTGCTCCCCGGTGCGGTCGACTCCCCCGCCGAGTAGGCGAAACCCTGGTAGGGGAGCGCGACGTAGGGGAAGGCCGGCAGGGGTGGGCTGGTCGGCCCATCCACGCCGTCGCCGAGCTTGCCGGCCAACGGGTCCGGGGTGTAGTCGGAATGGAAGAGCGGATAGGCGGCGCCGGCCAGCGCTTGCAAGGAGATATCCACCGTATCGTCGTTGAGTCGGCGACCGTTGGGGTAGCCCTGGGCATCGCCCCCCAGCACACCCATGCGGTTGGGCGTAGCGCTGACCGGTATGGCGACGTTCAGGCGCAGCATCTCCGCCGGCTTGACGTTGGCGGGCATGGTGAGGCCCTTGACGCCGGTGAGGAAGACGGCGACGAGGTCGTCGCGCGGCGTCGGCGGCACCTTGATGCCGTAGAGGGCGTTCAGCAGCCGCGCCGGCTCGGGATCGGTGACGTAGCTCAAGAACTGGGCGTCGTCGCTCGGCTGCGCCGCGTTGAAGAGGTCCTTCTTACCCGTCGGGATGACCGTCTCGTTGACCAGTGGCGAACCCAGGCGGACGACCTGGACCCAGTCGCCTTGGGAGGTCGGCGCTTTGCCGGGATTCAACACCCGCATTGAGCGGCGGCTGGCGGTGGACCAGACGCCGATCACGGCGTTGGGATCCTTGGGGTCGGTCGGCTGGCTCCCGCTCGCGGTGAGCTGGGTGATGGGGACCTGGATCACGATGGAGTGGACGTTGAAGCCGTTGAGGAAGTTGGCGCCCCCACCGGCGTTGCCGGGCAGCTTGCGGATGGTCAACAGATCGAAGATCGACCCCAGGTCGACGAAGAATGGGTCGGCCCGCGGTCCGGCGAACACTGTCGCCCCGCTCGAGAGCGGGCTGACGGCCGCCGCCGCCAGCGCGGCGTAGTTGGGCGTGGACTTAGGGCCGATGTTGTTCGGAGGCAAGGGCAGGTTCGTGCCCAGCGTCGTGCTCTTGCCGTTCCCATCCACCATCGCCACATTCATGGTCTGCCGCAGGTTCCAGTTCGGGTCCGTCAGCGAGGCGATGGGGCCGGTGTTGTAGAGGAAAGTGTTGGGGTTGGTGACGGCGCTCTTGAAGGTGAACTGGTAGGTAATCTCCGGCAGGGCGTCGCCGTTATTGTCCACCTTGATCTCGTAGAGGACGTCGTCGCCGAAGTTGTAGAAGTAGGGCGCGCCGGCCGGCTGTTCCAGTGGGATGAAGTTGGCGACGAGGGTGACGGTATCGGGCTTATCGGGGCTGACGAAGGCGTAGACGTCGGTGCAGTCGGCCACCGGGTCCGCCCGGATCAGCGGCGCCGAGCGGTGGTTGGAGGCGTCTGCCGCGGGAACGGCCAGCTCGGGAAAGAGGGCGATGCCCGAGGCGATCGCCCCGGCGCCCGCCGCTCCCGCGGTGAGCGCGGCGAGGAATTTCCGGCGCGTTGGCCGGTGCGAACCGAGCATGCCGGGGAGGGAAAGCCGAACGGGTCTGGTCACGGGAACAATCCTTTCCTGAGTCGGCCCGTATCCCACGCGACGGGCCGAAGTAGACGAGGCGTCGCCAACGCTGGGCGATCTACGGCCTTCGATGCACAGGCGCGCCTCCTCCCGTCAGCGTACCAAGCAAGCACCACTCCGGCATCAGCACAATTGCGAAGAGTCGGCCGGCGTCATGCGTAGATTCGGCACGCCGATGCGTAGAAAACGAGCCTAGACCTCCGGTAGCAGCCCCATGGCTCGTAACAATCCAGCAATGTCCCAGCTGTGCAGCCCGCGCGCCTTCCAGGCGTCAACGAGATCCGCCACCAGGCGATTGGCCGCCGCAGGCATTGGAAGCCCCAGAATATGCGAGAACGAATCTCTTGACCGCCAGCTACTATTCTGCGGCCTGAGACTGGTCACCTACCAGCCCAAAACCTGCTCATCCGCTGCTCAATGCGCCGGGCCTTCGATCTCCTGCCGCCAGAGCAGCGCCGTAAATCGGACGACACCGGTACTCAGGTGACGGCGGAAAGTGCTAAATGGCCAGTCCAGGATCTCGGCGGCCCGTTCTTGACTAGGGGCGGGATGGAGGTAGGTGTGGTAGAGGGCGCGATAGCATTTGGCGTCGCGCGGGGAGGTACGCAGCGTTTCCGCCGCCTCCTTCATCAGCGCCTGCAGCGCCGAAACTCGCGCTGCCGCGCCGGCATTGCTGCCTGCCCGTTCCATGACCATCCTCGAGCGCAGCAGCGGATTCTCGCGCAGCGCGTCGCTCCGGCCAACTGAGCGCAGGGCGGCACGGACCGCGGACGCGAACTCCGACTCGTCCAAGACTTCGGAGCGCGCCGGCGTCTTCGATACGGCTGGCTGCGACGTTGCCGCAAGCTCGCGCTCGGCCATCACGTCCAACCATGCCATGGGCGGCACTCGCCGCCAGTCGTGGCCGAAGACGCCATAGCGCCGGCCATCCACCTCGAAGTCGGCTTCCGGCAGCCGGTTGACGTCGGCGTAGGTGAGCGCTGGCGTCCAGAAGTCCGGCTCTGCGCAGGGGAAGAAGGCGTAGGCGAGTCCGGGCGCGGTCAGATAGTGCTGCGCGGCGGCGCCGAAGACCAGCGTCTGTACGGCGGACACCCCTTGGTAGGTATCGCGCGCCATCCAGAAACGGAAGAGCGTTGCCCCTTCACCGGAGCGCAAGGGGGCGTGCCGCTGCAGGTACTGCCAGGCGACTCGCGCGGCCGGGTCGATCTGGAAGTCTTCCGCGCCGGCATCGTGCAGCGCGACCAGCGCGACGAAGCCCGCCGGCAGGCCGTCGGCGCCTCGATAGACCTGAACCCCGCCCGGCTGCCGAGAGAACCAGTGGGCGGCCAGTTGTGCCGATTGCTGGCCCTCGTGCTGGGCCACCATGGCGACGAGTAGCGGGACATCGCCGGGGACGAGCCTGTCGGCCGCCGCGCTGCCGGTCTCTTGCCACTCGAAAAACGGGCGTACCACGGGGTTGTCGCGGTGCAAATAGAAGTAATCGAAGAGGACCCGCTGCTGCTCCTGTCCGCGGGTCTGCTGCAAGCGGGCCGCGTAGTACGCGCGGGCGCGCCGGTGGAGCGCGCCATACCAATCGGGGTTGCGCCAGCGCAGATCGGTGACCAGCGCATCCCGTGCCAGGTCGTGCGGGAAGATGCCGAGCCGGCCTATCTGCATGAAGGACAGGCCGCAGAGCCAATCGAACAGCTCGTGCGCGTCGGGAACCGCGACGATCTCCGCCAGCAGCGTCTCCGTGGTTACTCGAACCAGGGCGCATGCTTCTAAGGCGGCACGATGGGCCGGCCCCGGCGCCTTCTGGATGAGCTGTTCCAGCAAGGCCTTGATGACGTCCGGCGTGCCGGCCGGCTGGAACTGGGTATCCGGCCGCTGGGCGAAGAGCTCCGCGACCAGCGAGAGGGCCAATGGATGGCCGCGGGTGAACTCGAGCACCGCCCGGTGCTGCTCGGCGGGCACTTCCCGCCTTGCCAGATAGATCCGCCCGTCCTCTGAGCTGAGGTTGTCGAGTGGCAACCGGCGGATGAGGTGTTGCCAACCGGCGTCGGCCAGCCAGGCTGGAGACGGACCGTTGCGACCGGAGAGGATCACCAGCGCTTGCTCCGGTAGTTGAGGCAGGAACACGTCGCGCAGCCAGGCGTCGAGCGGCGCCAGCGTCTCATAGGTGTCGATGACCACGACGTGCCGCCCCGCCCGCGCTTCCATCGCCTCTAACGGGGAAGCGGGCGGAGTCAGGCCCATGGCGAGCCGCAAGGCGTTGAGAAACGAGTCGGGCGACGGCTCGACGTTGCGCGCGTCGATCCAGTACATGGACGTTTCCGCTCTCGCACAGCGGTCGGCAAACTCGCCGAGCAAGGTAGTCTTGCCGACGCCGCCGTTGCCGTAGAGAAACACGACATGGAAGGGTAGCTCGCCGCCGCGAAGCGCCGAGCTCAGGACAGACAGCTCCGCCTCACGCCCCACGAAGCGGCGGTGACGCGCTGCCTTCAGCAGGTCTGCCAGGCGCGATGACATCTGTCAATCCGCGTGTAACAGCGACCAGGCCACAACTGTGACGAGAAGCATACAGGAATGGGCGACCAATTACAAGATTGGCGCTAGCGCACGGTCCCGAGGCTCTCCCAGACGTCGAGCTTAGCACGCACGCGCTCGATCACTTCGTCGGTGAACTCCGTGGTCAGGGCGTGCCCGCCCAGATCGGCGGTGCGCGTGCCCTCGCGGATTGCTTCGAAGACGGCTTCGTAGATGGCCCGTGAGGCGCGTTGCGCGGCTTCGTCGGGGAGGTAGGTCAGCAACGACGCGCCGGCGAGGATCATGGCCATCGGGTTGGCGACGTTCTTGCCTTGCAGGCTGGGCGCGGTGCCGTGGGGCGCTTCCGCGACCACCACCTTTGGCTGCAGCTCCTCGTCGAAGCTGAGGATCAGGGATTCTGAGCCGGCGATAGAGCCGAACATCTGAAGGACGAGGTCGCTCAAGCAATCCCCATCGCGATTCAGCGCCGGGATAGTCAGGCCTTCGCCGCCGCTGTTGAGCAGCAGGGCATAGGTGGCGTCGATCAGTTGGGGTTCGTAGCGCACCTCCGGGTGGCGAGCGTGCGCGGCGTCCAGCTCCTCCTTGAGCATACCCTCGTAGACGGGACTGACGGTGAACTTGGGCCCACCGAACACCTTGCTGCGTGTCCGCTTGGCATACTGGAAGGAGAACTCGGCCACCATGGCGCAGGTGCGCCGGCCGATCTTCTCGGTGCGGTAGGCCATCTCATCGGCGCCGCTGCCCTCGCGCCACTCCTTGGCGTTGTAGGCGTCGTCCACCGCCATCCGAACCACGGCGATCGGCGCGTGGACGCCGGCCAGGGGCGTGACACCGGGGATGCGGCGACCGGTGCGCAAGATGACCTTGCCGTCGATCTCGGCGCGGAGGATGGCGTTGGGACTGCCCACGTCGCCCCGGCCCTCCGGCGTGATCGTCGCCGCCTTGAGGCCGAACCGCGCTTCACGCAAGGCCGCCGCAGCCTCATGCACCACGGCGTTACGAGTCTGGCGGCGGTTCTCCAGTCCGAGGTCGAAGCGCTGGAACTCCAGGGGCAGGCCAAGTACAGCGCCGTCGAGCACCCGCAACGCTTCGCCGAGCAGCTCCTGCCCGGTCTGGTCACCTTCCAGGACGATGATCGTTGTCGCGCTCATTCGTTTCCTCGATAGTGTACGCCGCCGCTGGTTGCCTGCTCGTTTACGGGCAGGCGATACGGCAGGATCGGCCGACGCGGCATTCGCTCATCGTGTTTCTGTTGCCAACCCTACCCGAAAAACGGGAACATCTCCGCGATCTTCTCCCGCGTCACCGGCGAGCCGTATTCGCAGGCCTCGAAAGCTTCGGCGAACTGGATGGTGTTGCCGCGCTGCTCGCCGTACAGCTCCACGAGCTTGGCGCGGTAGCGGTTGGCGATCTCGCGGCCGCCGGAGCGGCGGCCCTCTAGCCAGCGTCGGCGCTCGGCGTCGCCTTCGGGCACCTGGTCCTCGTAGCGGCCGTTGTAGGGGAGCCACTCGTACATCTGGGAGACGTGGCAGTGGGCCATGTCCATCTTCAGCGAGACGACGTCGTCGATGCCGACGACCACGTCGGGGGTGAAGGGATAGGGCTTCTGGAAATGGTCGCTCAGATAGCAGATGCTCGGGTTGATGCGCAGGTGCGGCGTGTGCGCGGCTATATTGGGCACCGTCACCATATAGGCGGCGTCCTGGACCAGGATGGAGGTGTAGCGGTGGTCGGGGTGGTAGTCGTTGGGACGCGGGGACATGATGAGATCGGGCTGGAACTCGCGGATGAGCTGGATAACGCGCCGCCGATTCGGTAAGGTAGGCTCTAGCTCGCCGTCGTGGATGTCCAGCACCTGGTACTCGATGCCGATGACGCGGCCGGCTGCTTCGGCTTCGGCCTTGCGCCGGCGCGCCAGCTCCACGCCGCCGATCTCGTGGTGGCCGGCGTCGCCGTTGGTCACCGAGACGAATTTCACCACGTTCCCTTGCCGCGTCCACAGCGCCGCGACGCCGCCCGCCTTGACGTCGCAGTCGTCGGGATGGGCGCCGAAGACGATGATGCGCAGTTGTCGATTGGCCAAGGTTGTCCTCCTTCGTTCGTCAGCCGCCAGGGCCAGCCCCCGCGGGATAGTACGTCCCTCACGATCAGCGGTAGTATCGTCCGTTGTAGCGGACCAGCGCAATCGAGAGTAATCGGAGGCAGCGATGGTGCTTGACGTGCAGGAACGGCTCGCCGGCGCAGACGCGGCGCGGTTGCAGGAAGTGGTGCGAGTGGCGCTCGGGGAGCCGGGCGCGGTACTCGGCCGGTGGGAGGTGGCTCCCCTGCGCGGAGGGGGCGGCGTGCGCGCGGGGGACAGCGCGCTATACACTCTCTCCGGCATGGCGCGCGTCGGCGCGGCGGAGCGCCCCTGGAGCGCGGTACTCAGGGTGCTCGCGCCCGTGGCCGGCCAGGACGATCCGACGCGCATCCACTACTGGAAACGCGAGCCGCTGCTCTACAGTTCGGGCCTGCTGGACGATCTGCCCGCTGGCCTGCGCGCGCCGCGCTGCTTCGGGTGTGACGAGCGGACGGACGGGACCGTCTGGCTCTGGCTGGAGCACGTCCGGGAGGACGGGGAACGCGCCTGGCCGCTCGAGCGCTGGGCGCTCGCGGCGCGTTATCTGGGCCAGTTCAATGGCGCCTACCTGGACGGGCGGCCGCTGCCGCGGGCGCCCTGGCTGGGCGGGCGGCGGCTGCGCGCCTGGTTGGAACGCCACGGCCCGCTCGTCGCACAAATCGCGGCCGCACCCGACAATCCCGACGTGCGTCGCTGGTGGCCGCGGCCCATGGTGGACGCCATCCTTGGCCTCTGGGAGGAGCGCGACGCCTTCTGCGCCGCGCTGGAGCGGCTGCCCCAGACGTTCTGCCACGGGGATGCCATCCGGCGGAACCTCCTCAGCCGTCGCCGAGCGGACGGGTCCGAGGAGACTATGGGCATCGACTGGGAGTTCGCCGGCCACTACGCGGCCGGCGAGGAGGTCGGACAAACCCTATCGGTGGCCGGCGCGTTCTTCGACGCGGAGCCGGCCGGCCTCCCGGCGCTGGACGAGGCGCTGTTCGCGGGCTACCTGGCCGGGCTGCGCGACGCGGGTTGGCGCGGCGATCCGCAGCCGGTGCGGTTTGCCTACGCCGTGCACGCGGCCCTGCGTAACGCCTTCAACGCCGTGGGCGCGAGCGCACCTGACGAGGTGCGACGTGCGGCAGCCCAACAGAACTATGGCCGCACCTGGGAGGAGCTCGCCGAACGTCGCGCCGCGCTGCGACCCTTCCTGCTCGATCGCGCCGATGAGGCGCGCCGCCTGATGGAAGCCCTGTGACACATGCGCGTGACCAAGCTGTCCGGCGGAATGCCCAAAAACGACCGTTCACAGCAGCGCCGGCTGGATCGCGCGCTGCCGCCGGCCCCGGTGTGGTGTGGCGGGCGGGGCCGTGTACGGACTTGGGTCGAGCAGCCGCGCGGCTAATGCGGTCAGGCGGGCCTCGCTGCCGGCGTCGCGGACGGCGAAGGAGACGGCGCGGCTGTGGCCTACCAGCACGACCAGCCGCTGGGCACGCGTGACGGCGGTATAGAAGAGTCGCCGCGACAGCAGGATGAACTGGCCGGTCACCACCGGGAGGACTACCGCCGGGAACTCGCTGCCCTGGGCGCGATGCACGGAGAGCGCGTAGGCCAACTGGAGCTCGGACAGGAAGCTCGGCGGATAGACGACCTCCCGACCGTCGTCGAGCAGGACGCGGGCGACGTAGCTGACGGGATCGAGCTCGACGATGCTCCCCATGTCGCCGTTGAACACGCCGAGCTCGTAGTTGTTGCGGGACTGCACCACCCGGTCGCCGTCGCGCAACAGCCGGGCGCCGGCGCTGATCTCCGGCTTGTCGGGACGCGGTGGGTTGAGCGCTTCTTGCAGCGCCGGGTTGAGTGAGGTGAGCCCGACCGGGCCGCGGTACATCGGGGCAAGCACCTGGATGGCAGTGCCGGAGAGCCCGAAGCGCTCGGGGATCCGGCGGGCGACGAGCTCGACGACACGCTCCCGGCAGTGCTCGACATCGTCGGCGTTGACGAGGTAGAAGTCGTTGGTCCCCAGGCCCGGCTCCCATACCGGCATCTCGCCGGCGTTAATGCGCTGCGCGTTGGCGGCGATGCCCGAACCCTCGCCTTGCCGGAAGATGCGCTCCAACCGCGTCACCGGGATGCGACCCGAGCTGATGAGGTCAGCCAGCACCTGTCCCGGTCCGACGCTCGGCAACTGGTCGGCGTCGCCGACCAGCAGCAGATGCGCGCCGGGGGGCACGGCCCGAACCAGCGCGCGCGCCAGCGCCACGTCGAGCATCGAGGCCTCGTCTACTACGATCAGGTCGGCGTTGAGCCGGGCCAACCGTCCGCGGGAGGTGGGCCGGGGAGACGGGGACGTTGACTCCTCCTCCAGACCCGCAAGCGCCACGGTCTCCGCTTCGAGATCGGCCTCCGGCTCGCCTCCAGCGCCGCGGTAGCCCAGCCGCAGCAGCCGGTGTAGGGTGCGGGCCTCCAGCCGGGTCGCGGCGGACAGCCGTTGGGCCGCCCGACCGGTGGGGGCGGCCAGCGCCAGGCGGGCGCCGCGGTCGAGCGCCAGGGCGACCAGGGTGCGCAGCGCCGTGGTCTTGCCCGTCCCCGGCCCTCCCGTGAGTATGGATACCGGCGACGTCAGCGCCATCTTGATCGCCGCCCGTTGCTGGACACTCAGCAAGGTCGTGCTGGGAAGCTCGGCGAAGCAGCGATCCCATTCCCCGTCGTCGAGTGACTGCCAGGAGGCCAGTCGATCCACCGGCGCTTCCATGAGCCGCTGCAAGCCGTGGGCGAGCGCCCGCTCGACCGCGTCGAGCGCGACCAGGGCGATAACGGGCTCGCCATCGATCACGCCGGTAGCTACCTTCCCCTCGCCGGCCAGCGTCTGCAGGGCCAGCTCGAGTTTCTCCTCGGGCACCGGTGCTGGCGTTGGCGACGCGGTGCCGGCCGGCGGCTTGCTCAAGAGCGCCGTTGCCTCCTCGACGAGACGTGTGCTGAGCATCCAGGTGCTGCCGTCGGACGCAGTCGTCTGCAGACACTGCAACACGCTGGCTTGTAGCCGCGAAGGAGCATCGTGGGGGATGCCGATCGTCAGCGCGATGCGGTCCGCCGTGTGGAAGCCGATGCCGGTCACGTCGATGGCAAGTCGGTACGGATCGCTGCGCACCACCAACGGCGCCTGCGTTCCATATCGCTCGTAGATGCGCAGCGCGCGGCGGTGGGAGATGCCGAAGTCGAACAGGGTGAGCATCACCTGGCGCAGCGCCTGGTGCTCCCGCCAGCTCGAGCTGATCTGCTCGGCGCGCACGGGACCGATACCCGTCACGGCTCGCAGCGCCTCCTCACCGGCATCCAGGGCGGCGATGGTCTCGACACCGAAATAATCGACCAGCCGGCGAGCCGTGACGGGACCGATGCCCGGCGCCAGCGGCGATGTGAGATAGCGCCGGAGCCCATCGACCGAGGCCGGGATGACCAGGGTCACGTCGCCGGCGTGGAACTGTCTACCGTAGCGCTGGTGGTATTGCCAGGAGCCGGTGCAGGAGATGCCCTCGTCCACGCGGATTTCGGGGAAGCGCCCTACGACGGTTACTGGCGGGCCGTTCGACTCGGCCCGCACCGAGAGGACCGAGTACGGTCCGGTTGGGTCGTGGAACAGCACGCGCTCGACCGTGCCGTCGATGCGCGCAGGCTCGGGCAACGTGGCGACAGCGTTACGGGGAGGGTCGGTTGCTGCCGTCATCGATCGTACGTTCATGGGCGCCGCATCCATGATACGGGGTCGAGTCAACCTCTCCCCCTACCCCTCCCCTCCCTTCGTAGGGGAGGGGTAGGGGGAGAGGTTACCCGTCAACCGCGATGGGAATAGTGGCGCATCGGGATGCAATACGGTGAGCGTTATACTCTAGCGCCGGGCCCTCGGCACGGGTGTGGGCTTTGCGCGGCCTTCCGGGCTGCTGGTGCGAGGGGCGGGAACAAGCACATCGAAGCACGAAGGAGAACGGTCATGCTCCTATCCGACCGCCGTATCCTGGAGGAGATGGAGCGCGGCAACGTGGTCATTTCGCCGTTTGACGAGCGCCAGCTCGGTACCAACTCCTACGATTGCCGGCTCGGCGACTGGTATTTTCAGCCGGATGCCAACGTCGAGGTGGTCGACTTCACCGACGAGCAGCAGGCGCGACTGTTCTGGGGGGAACCGCGTCACGCGGTGGACGGGCGCGTACCGGTCCGCCCAGGCACGACCATCCTCGCGCACACCATCGAAGTAGTAGGGGGGCGCAACGGCATCACCACCAGCATGCATGCCCGCAGCAGCATCGGCCGCGCCAGCCTGTCGGTGTGCAAGTGCGCGGGCGTGGGCGACGTCGGCTACGTCTCGCGCTGGACCATGGAGATCTCCAACCACTCGCGCAGCACCATCTTGCTCCCAGTGGGACTGCGCATCTGCCAGATCAAGTTCGAGCAGGTCGGGGAGACCCTGCGGGAGTATCACGGCAAGTACGGCCAGGATCGCGCCTGGTCGCCCATGGACATGCTGCCCAAGCTGTATGCCGACTGGGATCTCGCCGAGCTGTATCGGTATCGCTCTGTTGCTGGCGAGCTGGTGGCAGCGAGCGACCCCGTGCCGGCGCGCTGAGCGGTGGGCGTCTGATGGCCGCGCTCCGCACGGTCTCCCGCACCGTGACGCTCACCGCGAACGCGGCGCGCAGCCGCGCCGAGAGCAACGTGTTTGTCAACGAGCCGACCTCCGGCTCTCTGGCGCGCGCCAAAGGCTCGCTGTACATCGTCACCGAGACGGAAGGCGACACGGCAGTCGAGCGCGGCTTCTGCCGGCTGGTGGCCGACTGCATACGCAGCGAGTACTACCGTGATCCGGCGCAGGGCCTGGCCGAGGCGCTCAGCCGGGGCGTGGAGCGCGGCAATTTCAAGATGCTCAAGGACGAGCGCCTGCCGCCGCCGGAGCAACGCCCCGCGATGGCCGTGACCTGCCTGGCCATCCGCGACGGGGAGCTGGCGATCGTGCAGACGCTGCCGGTGCAGGCCTACATCGGCAACCACGACGGCGTCGCGCTGGTGCCCGACCCGCCGGTGTGGGAAACTGACGGTGCGGAGCTGACGCGCGCCTTCTATATGGGCTATGCCTCGCAGGTGCGCTACCACCTCTACAGTCACAAGCTGGGAAACGGCGATCTGGTCGCCGTCTGCTCGTCGTCGCTGGCGCAGTCGCTCGGTATGGAGCGGCTGGAGCGCTGGCTGACGGGCGGGCAGTTGCCGGCGCTGGCGCAGGGGATCAGGGCCAACTACCTGCGCGCCGAACAGGAGCCGGCCTATGCCCTGCTCATCCAGACCAGGCCGGACGTGCGCGAAACCGCGGCGCCATCGACCGGCGAGGGTCAGGGCCGGGTTCGCCCCGGTTCGGCAGCCACGACGTCGGGCCCGGTCACGGGCTGGATTGCCAGGCTCACCGGCCGCACCGAGCAGGCGGCGGAGACCGGGAGGGGGCGACCGGAAACCGCGACGAGGCCGGACGGCAGGACCGACGCGGGCACACCGCCCCGCACCGGTCCGCGCGCGGGAACAGCCGCGCAGCGGGTCGGGCTGAGGAGCCGGCAGCAGCGCTTGATGTTGGCGGCGTTGATGGCGGTGATCGTCATCATCATCCTGGTGCTGCTGGCCGTCAAGGGGGTGCAGCGCTTCCAAGGGGGGCGCGAGCACAGCGCCTACCTGCAGACCTCGGCGCAGGTGGACAATCTTCTGGCCTCGGCGGCGCAGCAGAGCGATCCGACGGCGGCAGCGGCCACGCTCAGCCAGGCCAAGAATGTCCTTTCAGCAAGCTCAGCGCGACTTGATTCGGCAGATCGTCTGGCGCTGTCCGGGCGCATCCAGCAGCGCGAGGATCAGCTCGTCAAGGCCAGTCGCCTGACCCAGGTCAAGCTGCTGGTAAATCTGTCGGGCGACCGCCAAGCCCAGCTCTCCCAGATCGCGCTCGAGGGCGATAACCTCTACATGCTCGATACCGGTGGGCATCGCGTGCTGAAGGCGACGACCGGCGGCGGCAGGCTGGTCGCGGCCATCAGCGCCAGCTCCGTAGTGGGACAGGACCTCATTCAGCCGCTGGTGGCCATCGCCGCGATCCCCGGCGGCGTCCTGGCAGTTGATAGCCGGAACACGGTCTGGTCGTTCAATGCTGGTACCAACCAGGTGCGGCGAGTCAGCGTGCCAGGCTCCGACACGTGGGGCGAGGTCCGTGCCATCACCACCTACAACAACGAGCTGTACGTGCTGGACAGCCGCCTCGGCCACGTCTGGCGCTACTCTCCGCAAGGCGACGGGTACAGCACTCCCGTCGATTACTTCCCCGCTGCCCCGGCTGCCGGGGCGGCTCGCCCGACTCCCTTGCCCACCGTACGGCCGGGGACGCCAACGCCGGCGCCAACCGCGACGCCGGCGCCGCCGCCGGACTTGGCTCATAGTGTTGGCATCGTAGTCGACGGCAGCCTCTACATGCTGCAATCGAGCGGCGATGTCCTCAAGTACACCAACGGCCTGCCGCAGGCCTTCCCCGAGACCGGCCTCGTTGGCTCGCTGACGTCGCCATCGGAGGTGACGACCAGCCCCCAGGACAGCAGTCTCTACGTCGTCGATCCGGCCGGCAAACGCATCGTCCGCTTCACCAAGGATGGCGTGTTCCAGCGTCAGTATCTCCTACCAACGGACGCTCCCGCCGCGCTCACCGGCATCCAGGGTGCAGCCGTGGATATCGGGCGCCATCAGGTGTACCTGTTGTCGGACAAGGCGGTTGCTATGGCGACGCTGCCGAATCAGTGAGGTGAGCGCTGTCGTCGACGCCCACGTCCACATCTTCCCCCCCGAGGTGGCCGAGCGGCGTGCTTACTTTGTGGAGTGCGATGCCTGGTTCGCCGCGCTCTATGCGTCGCCGCGCGCGCGCATTGCCACGGCAGAGGATCTCATCCGCGTCATGGACGGCGCCGGCATTGCCGCGAGCTTCGCCCTCTCCTTCGGCTGGCGCGACGCCGTTATCGGCAAGATGCACAACGACTATCTCCTCGACGCGGCGCGGCGTTTCCCCGGTCGCATCCTTCCCTTTGCGCATGTGCCGCCCGATACCGCCGACCCCGATCTGGATGGTTTTGCCGGGATCGGGGAGTGGATGCCGGAGGGGCAGGGGTTCGAGCTCGACGAGCATAGCCGCCTATCCGGCCAGCTCGCCGCGGCCCGGGCGCGGGGGTTGCCGGTGCTGACCCACGTCAGCGAGCCGGTGGGACACAGCTACCCCGGCAAAAGCAACGTGTCGCCGGCGAGCGTGTGGCGGCTAGCCCGCGCCTTTCCCGGCAACCGCTTCATCGCCGCGCACTGGGGCGGCGGCTTGCTCTTCCACGAGCTGATGCCAGAGGTGCGGCGCGACCTTGTCAACGTCTGGTACGACACCGCGGCGGGCCGGCTGCTGTACGACGATGCGATCTTCGCGACGGCACTCACGGTGGTGAGTCCGGCCAAGCTGCTCTGGGGGTCGGACTATCCCGTGGTGTCGCCGCGGCGGTACTTACGGGCCGTGCGCGGGCTGGGGCTTGGGGAGGACATACTGGAGGGGTTGTTGGGGGGGAACAGTCTGGCGGCGGCGCCGGGGACCCTCACCCCCTGACTCCCTCTCCGGCGCGGAGAGGGGGAGCGCGGACGGCGGCGTTGAGCTCACAATCGCTCGTCGCGCTCAGCTTACAGGGCGTCGCTGAGCCCGCTGGATATAGGGCCTTCCGAATAGCCATACAGTCTCTCAGGCCATTCTAGACCGCTATTTCAAGACATAGGAGTTAACTTTTGAGCCTATACGAACTCTTGTCCCTAATCATACAAGGACTTGGGTTCGTGGTCCTTGCCGCTACACTATGTTTCCTGGCTTTCCAAACAATTCGTCTACGAGAATCAACTAGAAACGCGGCATATCAGAGTCTATTTCAGAGCTATAATCAGCTCAACTATCTGCTCGTGCAAGATCCCGTGCTGGGAAGAGCATTCCGTGTCTCTCGACCTGGAGTCCCGACATTGAGCGATGATGAACTCGCTTTCTACAACTTCATGAGTATGATAACAGGGCTCATGGAACAGGTATATATGAGACGAGAAAACAAATGGGTTGATCACGAGATATGGGAGTCTTGGGATAGATGGATAAGTCAGGTGTGGGTTTATCACCCAATGTTTGACACATTCTGGGAGAACGAGGGCCGGTACTCTCCGGAAAAGTTCGTTGGTTATATTAACGACTTGCGCGAGAAAAGAAATCAGACATTGAGTGAGTCGGTTAGCAGCTCTGAACAACAGAATGTGCGGAGTAGCGGAGAGACCGCAGAATAAGGCAGATAAATTTGCGTAGTTTCCTATTACTGCAGCGTCACTTGCCTACGGCGCTCGGCAGCTTTGAGCTACCAGACCAACGTCATGCCACGTCGCGCACGAGCGCCCCCAGGCGGCTACCGGCGTAAGCGCGTCGAGCGTACAATGAGTGCGGGATCGCGAACCGCGATCTGGATGTGCGAGCGGGTGAGGAGATGCGAGTCGGGATAGATCGGCTCCCCTTCCTGGAATACGGCTCGCACCGAGCGTATGGTAATTCCCTGCGCTTGGAGTTGATCAACCGCGTGATTGATGACTGCTCGATCTAACCGGTGAGCACCACCGGCGCGACGCTGCCGTGGTGATGGCTGGTTCGCTCGCTGGCTCAACGTGCGGAGCGACAGATAGGCGTCGTTGAGTGGGGCGGCCCAGACGGTGTCGAGGAGATCCATACAATCTTCCAGGCGGATCAGGGAATGGATCACGGCCGCGTCGTCGCCATAGCGCATCCGCGCCCATCCCCAGGCCCGAGCCGGGGCATCTTGCCAGAAATAGATGCCGTCACCTAGCCAGTCCCAGCTGTTGCGGCTGAGCCGGAACCGGTCGCGAAGAATCTCGACGGCGGACGTCCTGTTGGTCCCATGATAGCCGTGGACGCGAGCAACTCGAGGCATCTGGTTCAGGGGCCGAACGATCCCGCGCCGGCCTCGCGCCGCTAGGCGGTCCGGTGCTGGTGCGATGCCGGCACTTGATCACCTCTCCCGCGAACTGGTTCCAACGGCTTCATCCTTGCGCCGAGTCGACGCGGCAGCGTTTGCCTGAGGCCGCCGAACAACGCCGTGTCGAACGCGGCGAGGCCCTGGATGAGCTCCTGCACGCCGGAGAGACGGTCGAACTCGACGCCGCCGAACACCACCGCCGGGATACTTGGGCCGGTTGCGGGCAGCGTGCGAAACCGCACGCCAGCGTCGTCCAGGAGCCGGCGTGCCTCCAAGCTGGGCGGCGAATCGTCGGCGAATAGCGTGACCTCGGGATCGAGCGGCTGGCGGCTCGCCTCGGCCCGCTCAATGAGCACGTCATCTCGTTCGGACCGGCTCTGTTGAGCGGTGCTGCATCTTGACGAGCCGTCGTTCGCGCGCATCCCATTATCTCCCCGTCGGGAGTATACGACGTTGGCCGCTGGGGATGGTCAAGGATTCACCACGACGCTTGCCCCCTGCGAGACCCCGCTCACGCCCGGATCGTACATCAGCGACGCCACTGCCGGCGGCGCCTGGAAGGTACCCGGCGTTGATGCCTGCGCGTAGTAGCTGAGCTGGTGATCACCGGGCGCGAGGGCGGTGATGAAGAAGTCGGCTTCCGCGTCGCGCAGGTCGAGGTGGTCGTAGGGGGCGCCTGGCTGGTTCGGTCGCGGCTGGGCCTGGGTAGTGGCCAGCGCCGGGTTTAGCGGCTGGAAGCCGGACGGCAGGTGGTCGGTGATCTGTACGTAGCTGAGGGCCGCGGCGGCGTGGACGGTGAGCTGCACCTTCACGACGCTGCCGGCCGCGAGGGGGCCGCTGACCGGACTGCCGTCGGGGAGCAGGTAGGCGCGGCTGACGCGCAGGTCGGCGCCCGTCGCTGCCTTGGGGGCGGCGGCGCGGTAGCTCAGCGCGGCGGACCAGAATAGCGTGGAGTTGCCGTCTGAGGTGATGTGCAGCGTGTTCTGGGGCCGTACCTGGGCTGCCGGGACGTGGATGACAGCCGGTGAGGCGCTGGGCATTCCGGGCGTCACCTGGACATCCTTCAGCGGTTGGCCGTTCCAGGAGGCCTGATAGTGCTGATTGGCCTGGAAGTCGCCGTGGGCCAGCAGGTAGCGATTGAGCGCCATGAGGGCGACGGCGGAGTCGTGGGTGGTGTCCCAGCTCGTGCCGAGGCGGGAGGCTAACAGGTAGCGGGCGGCCTTGACGGCGATCGGGTTGCTGGGGTCGAGGCGGGTGTAGGCGTCCAGCGCGGCGGCGGTGCTGTAGACGACCGAGCCGCGCAGCGGGGGCAGGTTGTCCAGCTGCTCGTGCCAGGAGGCGGTGGTGTCGGTCTGCTGGGCCTCCTGACCGAGCTGCGCCAGCAGCTGGTTGGCCTGGTCGATCGCCCCGGTCAACTGCAGCGCCTGGGCGAGGAAGCCGCGGCCATAGGAGGCCATCTCGCCGGCGCGAGCGAGGAGCGTCTGCGCTCGCGCCGTGTCGGGCTGGCCGGCGATGGCGAGCACGTCGAGCATGTAGGCCTGGGTGGACAGGCCGGCGGCCGGCGAGTCGAGCTGCTTGTGGAGTGACGCCAGGCCGCGCTGCAGGCTGCTCTCGACGACGGGATAGCCAAGCTGCCTGGCCTGGACGAGCGTGTAGACGATATAGCCGGTCATGTAGGGGTCGGTCTGGTCGAAGGACCACCAGTTCCAGCCGCCGTCGGGGTGTTGGAGCGCGTACAGGCGCTGCAAGCCGGCAGCGACGCGCTGGTCGAGGTCGGGCGGCAACTGTTTGCCGGCATCGGTCAGGCCCGCCTCGGCGTAGACCTCCTTCGCCAGGATGGCCGGCAGGAAGGAGCTGGCGGTCTGCTCGGCGCAGTCGTAGGGGTAGCCGTACAGGGAGAGGCTGCCGGCAGTGATGCCGGAGGCCAGGGTGGGAGTGATGGCTACGTCCAGCGTTGCTGATCCGCTGAGCGCATCCGCGGGGACGTTGAGCGGCACGTCCGTGTTGCTGCCGGTCAGTTGGCCGGAACGGTTGACGCTGCGCGGCGTGCCGCCGGGCAGGATGGCGAGGGTGGTCTTGATAGCATCCGATAGGTTGCCGCCGCTGGCCTGCACGGTGGTGGCCGCGCTGGCTCCGCTTCCTACCTTGGCCCGCCAGGAGAGCACCGCGCTGCCGCGAGCGGGCGCCTTGGCCTGCTGCTGGGCTGGATCGTTGAGGGTGACGCCGTCGGCGGTCAGCGTCACGGTGGCTGGGACCGCCGCGTCGGTGGCGTTGTCGACGATGGCCGTGAGCGTTACCTGGTCGCCCGCCGTGAGGAAGCGGGGGAAGGCCGGCTGCACGTGGAAGGGCTTGGTCGCTACAATGTCGGCGGTGACGTAGCCGACCTGGGTGTCGGGGGTCGTCCCGATCGCGGTGATTCGCCATGTGGTGAGGCTATCCGGCATGGTCATCTGCACGCTGGCCTGCCCGCCAGCGTTGGTGTGGACGTTGGCGCTCCAGAACGCGGTGTCGGGGAAGTCGGTGCGCAGGCTGCCGCCACTGGCGCCGCCACCGCCTCCGCCGCCCCGGCCGCCGCCCCCGTTGCGTCCGGCGACCGCTTCCAGCGACGCGCCGGTGAGCACCGGCACCGGCTGCGGACCGTAGAAGCCGGCTTTGATGGTCTCCTGGGAGTAGTCGACGAGGGCATAAATCGCCTCGTCCACGACGCCGATGGAGAAGTCCCCCTGGGCCGGCTTGCCGGCGGTATCGGTTGCTGTGAGCGTGATGGTCGCCCGCTCGCCGGGCTGGTACTGCTGCTTGTCGGCCTTCACTGCGACGCTGAGGTAGCGCTGCGTCGCGGGCACGCGCACCGGCGCCGCGCCGATGAGGATATGGCCTCTCCCCTGCGCGCCCACCGAGACTTGCACGTTTGGCACGTCGTCGGCAGTTACGGGCAGGGTGAACGAGCCGGTGCTGCCGCTGAACTGCAGCAACTGGTGGCTGTAGATCTTGCCGCGCTCGACGGTGACTAAGGCCGTCACGTCGGGCACTGGCGAGAGCACCTGCACCTTGATGATATCGCCGATGGCGTAGACGGTGCGGTCGGTTGCCACGGACAGGCGGTCGCCTGCGGTGGCATAGGGGGCGGCTGGGCCGCTGGCAGCCCAAAGGTAGGTGTCGCGGCTCACGACGTTGCCGTGACTATCGCCGACGGAACAACTGACGCGATAGCCGGCGGTGCGGGGCAAGACGATGGGGGATGCCACGTTGCCGTCCGCGCCGCTCATGGCGGTGAGGCTGTAGGCGGGCACCTCGACGAGGTGGTAGACCGGCCAGGCGCCTTTCTGGTTGCCCTCCTGGGTGACGTCGTAGGTCTGCTCGATGACGTTGCATCGGATTGGGACGCCGGCTTGCGGCTGTCCCTGCAAGTTCTGCACGGTGAAGGCGGTGTCCACGGGGCTGCCGGTCTGAGTGGCATAGCTCTTGGGCTGGGCGTAGAGCACCAGGGCGCCACGATGGACCACCGTCGAGGCGACGTTGCTGACCGGGTTGTTGGCCGGGTCGGTGACGGTTGCCTCGAACATGTACCGTTGCGACTGGGTGAGCTTGCCGAGGTCGGCGGTCAGCGTGAAGGTGTTCGTTCCGTTGGCGTCGAGCGTGCCGTCGAGCGTCTGCACGGGGTCGCCATAGAAGCCGCCGCGGAATGTGCCGCGCTCGGCCGCTTCGGGGTCGCCTTGCTGGTTGCCGCCCGGCGCGTACGGCTCGAACCATTGCGCCCGATTGACCTGCAGCTTGACCTTGGCGCCATTCACGGGTTGGTCGACGTAGTAGCGCGCGGACACGGAGACGGGGATCCTGTCGCCGCTCACGAAGGGGCCTGCCGGCACGCTCAGGGTGACGGCGTACTCGGGCTTGCGGTACTCCTGCACCTGGAAGCTGGCCCCGCGATAGCTATTCCCGACGTCTGATCGGGCGTTGCCGACGGACACGCCGACGCTGTAGTACCCGGTCGGTAAGCTCGACGCGAGCGGCACGCCGGCGGCGAAGTTGCCGGCCGCGTCCAGGTGGACCGGCTGATCGACCAGCGGCGAGCCGTTGAGCGGGCTGGTGATGGTGAGCTGAACGGGAACGTCGCCGGGCAACCGATAGTGAACATCGTTTTCGGCGCGCACCAGGCCGCGCAGGTGGACGGTGTCCCCCGGTCGGTAGATGGGGCGGTCGGTATAGGCGTACGTGCGAAAGGTAGTGGGGACAGCAGTGTAGCCGCCGGCGTAAAAATCGAAGCTGGTACCGGAGATGGTGAACGCGGCGTCAGATCCGGAGAGGACGAGCAGATTGGGCAGGAAGGGTGTCCCGTCCGGCCGGCTTTGCGGCTGGACGGCCCCCTCGAACACGCCGTCGGCGCCGGCGCTGCCCTGGAGCAGCTGCTTGCCGTCATCCTGCGAGTAGACCTGTACCGGCGCACCGGCGACGGGCTTGCCGTCGGCCAGGGTGGTGATCCAGGCCAGCACGCCAGTGGAGCTCTGTTTGACCAGCAACCCGCGATCGCTCACCACCAGGAAGCGGCCCGGTAGCGTTGTTGCTCCCGCCGACGCGGTCACGTAATAGGCACCCAGCGCATCAGTTTGGGCGATGGTGAGGAGCTTCGCCCCTTGCGAGTTGGGATCTGGGATGGTGGCATCGACGCTGGTGATGCGAGTGAAACTGCTCGTGTCGACGTTGGGCTGATTGCCGGTCGGCCTCGCGGCGTAGGCGGCGACGAACGCCGCGGCGGTCGGGACTCGGTAGACCGTAAGGTGGACGCTGGGCACGCCGTAGGAGGTGAAGGCGAGCTGATGCGGGTCGGCAATACCGGCAAAGACGACCTGGCCGCCCATGGGAGTTAATCCAGGGTTTGGAGTGGACGCCTGGGGCTGCGTGGTGAAGCGCCAGGTCTTGGCGGCCGGGAGCGGCTCCCCGGAGGTGTCGTGGATACCCGTACCGAGCGTCACCGTGAAGGTGGAGTTGAGGCTCAGCGGGCGGGTCGGTACGAAGGTCATCGTTCGCCCTTGCTGCTGGAACGTCCCTTCGACTTTAGGACTGATGCTGACGTTCGCGGCAAGCGTCGCCTGGTCCACCGGCCGGCTGAAGACGACGTTGATCACCGCGTTCGGGGGCACGAACGTACTGCTGTCGGCGGGAGACAGCTCGACGGCGTCGAACTTCGGCTCCGTCACGAAGCGGTACTGGTAGGGACCGGAGAGCGGCGCGCCGCCGGCCGTCTTGGCAGAGGCGTTCAGGGTGAAGGTCACGAGCGTGGCGTCCGGCCATGCTTGGGTCGGCGTGTAGACGAGGTTGTTGCCCTGCCAGGAAGTCTGCGCGGGGACGGGGGGATGCACCTCGATGGCCTGCTGGACCGACTGCTGGTCCATTGGCTGGGAGAAGGCGACCTTCAGCGGGGCCGTTGGCGGCACGTCGCCGGCAGCGTCGCCGATGCTGGCCGTCACCAGGGGTGGCGTGGCGCTAGCCGTTGGGCTGGGAGCCGGCGTTGCCGTGGCAGTGCTGCTTGCCGACAGGATGGTTGAGGCGGTCGTCGATACGAATGCTGTTGGCGAGGCAGTGGCCTGAGCCGATGAGGGAGTTACGGTGGGCGCCTGCGCGCTTGGCCCGCGCGCGCAGCCGGCCAGCAAGGTGGCCATCAGCAGAAGACACAACAGTGGCCTTGCCCGGCCGGGCCTCATCCCCATCGGTTGACTCCTCACACTGGTCAGCCCGGCGTCGCGCGCCATGACTATGACGCATTCATCAGGGTCCCGGTTCCACGCTTCCCGGCGGCGGCCGCGGCCTCGACATCGGGGTGGACAGTGGTTCGGCACGACGCGCTCGGGGCTGATGCGGTACTGGCGATGGGAGCGAGGGTGGGCGCCCCGCCACCACTCACTCCCAATAGCTGCACCTACCCGGTCTTCAGCAAATGCCCAGGTAGCTCCAAGGTACGATTAGGTTCCTCAGCTAGGATGCTGGACCCGAGAGCGTTGATGAATGGCGTCCTCGTGCGACGGGGCGATGGGAGTAGCAGCGATGAGTCGCGATGAATCGACGCCGCCGGACGAGCGCGGCGGCTGGCGGTTGCCGCCGCTGCCGGCGACGGGAAAGGCGGCACGTCGGCCGGCGCTCGGCCAGAGCGTTCGCGCGGCGCTTGCGATGCTGCCGACCTACCGGCTGCGCTCGGTGTTGACAATGTTCTGCATCGTGGTCGCCATCTGCGGTGTGCTCCTGATCGACTCGTTTGGTGAGATTGCCAACGCCTTTACGGCAGAGGCGCTGGCTCAGTTCTCGACGACTCTGGTCACGATCGCTTCCTCCCTGCCAATCACGGCGGGCGACGCCTCCGGGCCAACGAAGCCGGTTGTCACTGAGGAGGACGTTGCTGCCGTGCGCCAGCTTGACCACGTCGTTGCGGCCAGTCCGGTCAGCCAAGGAGTGGAATCGGTGGTCGCCGCCGACAAGACCGGCAAGTCGAGCGTCTTGGGCGTCTATCCGGAGATGCAGCGCATTCTGAATCTCACGCTCACCAGCGGCGCCTTCTTTGCGGCTGGGGACGAGCACTCTGGAGCACCGGTGGCGATCATCGGGCAGACGCTGGCCGGCCAGCTCTTCCCCGGCGCCGATCCCGTCGGCCAGCACCTGCGGCTGGGCAGCGTCGATTTCCGCGTGGTTGGTGTGCTGGAGTGGATGGAGAACAATGGCGGCCTCAACCTGCACGACACGATTTATGTACCGTTCAGCACGGCCCAGCAGCGCTTGTTCGGTGCAAGCCCGACCGTTCGCTCGATGCGACTTCAGGTCGATCAGGTCGCGAGTTTGCCCGTCGTCGTTGCCGCTGCCACCAAAGCCGTAGAGCAGCAGCATCACATCGCGGCCGGCGCCCAGGATGACTTCCAGGTTTACGAATACAACCATTTGATCGAGCAGAACCAGCAGATCGGCCGCACTATTGAGACGAGCATGGCGGCCATTGCGTCCGTCGCCTTGGCGATCGGCGGCGCCGGGATTATCAACGTGATGCTGGCCTCGGTGCGGCAGCGGACGCGAGAGATTGGCGTGCGCGTGGCAGTCGGCGCGCGGCGCGAAGATGTGCTGCTGCAATTCCTGACCGAAGCGACGGCCCTGTCCCTGGCCGGTGGCGTCGTTGGTGTAATTGCCGGCTTCGTGGTAACCCTGATCGTCACCCATACCGTCCTGGCATCGCAGATCCCCCAGGGCTCCTCGATGTCGCTGAGCTGGCTGCCCTCGCCGCCGGCCGTGGCCGCGGCGCTCGCGATCGCCGTGCTCACCGGTATCGTCTTCGGCTTCCTGCCCGCTCGCCGTGCCGCGCGGCTGGACCCCATCCAGGCATTACGACAGGGGTAGCGCAAGAGGCGGCGAGCCGGTGATGGGCCGGGCCCCGCCGGACCGCCCGACGCCGCGGCGTCGGGCGGTCCGGCGGGCGAGATTAGGTCCGCCAGCGGTAACAACGTTGTGCGTCGTAGGCCGCTTGGTAAGCATCCGCCCTGATGCGCCTCATCTGGGGTAGTGCCTGCTCGCGTGCTGCAAGCGGGCTGCGACGCACTACTCTGTGGCGCATCCCCCCTCGGAAAAAGACTGACAACTCTAGGCCAATTGTGCTATAATCCGTCCATGCGGACGGAAAATGCACCGGGCGGGCAGAAGCACCTCTCCTTCATCGAGGCTGCCAGGCGAGCGCAGCTCATCGAGTGTGCGATCGAGACCATCGCCACCCTGGGCTATGCGCAGGCGTCGCTGGCGCAAATTGCCAAGCGGGCGAACATTAGCAAGAGCGTGATCACCTATCACTTCGACAGCAAGGAGGAGCTCATTGAGCAGGTGGTGGAGGGCATCCGCAGGGCCGCCGCGTCCTTTATGGGGCCGCGGATCGCCGCCGAGCCCACCGCCGGGGCGAGGTTGCGGGCCTATCTCCGCAGCAATATCGCCTACATTGCCGCCCATCGTTTGCAGATGATGGCGATCATCGACATCGTGCTCAACGTGCGCACGGAAGACGGCCAGCTGCGTTACCATCCGGGCAAAGAGGAAGCCGACCTGGAGGCATTGGAAGCCATTTTGCGTCAGGGCCAGGACGAGGGCGAGTTCAGAGCCTTCGATCTGCGGGTCATGGCGGTCACCATCCGCGGGGCCATCGACGGGACGGCGCGCTGCTTGCTGGCCAATCCCACCCTCGATCCGGATTCCTATGCGCAGGAACTGGTGACGCTGTTCGACCGGGCCACTCGTCGGGAATGAGGCGTGCTCCTACGCGTGAACAGGAAAGGGCCCCGATGTCATCGCTCTCGGAACAGACAACGCCGGAGGGCGTTGCTCTCAGCGCGACCGCCGTCCAGCCATCGCTTCAGGCGATCAACGAAGCCCGCCCGAGTGCAGTCAGCGGGCTCGCGGCGCCCCCACCCAGGCCGGAACGGCGCTACGATGTCGATTGGTTGCGGGCCGGGGCCGTCTTCGCCGTCATCGCGCTGCATAGCGCCCTCATCTTCTCGGGCGGTACGGTAAACGTCCAGCACACCCAGCACACCCTGACGGTGGATACCATTGCTATCTACCTCTCGGTCTGGATCATTCCGCTGCTCTTCCTCCTCGCGGGCGCCGCGACCAAGTTCGCCCTCAAGCGGCACACGCCCAAAGACTACCGGTCCGAGCGGGTCAAGCGCTTGTTGGTTCCGATCGTCGCCTGGCTCGCCGTTCCCACGATCGTCGCCCACCTCTTTGGCTGGGACTTCCTGTACCAACTGCCCGGGAACCCGCGCCTCTCCTTCACGGTCGTCGGCACCGGCCATTTGTGGTTTATCGTCTATCTGCTCGCCTTCTCCCTCGTCGCCCTCCCGCTCTTCGTCTTCCTGCGCACGCCACCGGGGGTGCGGGCGATCGCCCGGCTTGCCTCCCTCTGCGGGCAACCCGGCGCCATCTTCCTGCTGGCGATCCCCGTGTTAGGCATCTCCCCCGCGGACAATAACAACAACCTCCTCCGATGCTTCTACCTGTTCTATTTCATCTACGGCTTCATCATTTTCTCCGATCCGCGCTTCGGACGAGCGATCGACGCGCAGGCATGGTACGCGCTGGCGGCCGGCGTCGTCCTGATCGTGATGATCGTCTTCATGGCGGAAACCAACATGCAGATCAATGGCAGCGTAGAGCGAATCGTCGCGGTAATCGACCGCTGGTGCTGGGTGATCGCGTTGCTCGGCCTGGGGCATCGCTTCCTGAACCGGACCAACCGCGTGCTGCGCTATCTGACCGAGGCGACCTATCCGATCTACATTCTCCATTTCCTGATCCTGTCGCTGATCGGCTACGCCATCGCAGGGCGGGACTGGCCCGTTGAGCTCAAATACGTCGTCATCCTCGGCCTGACGATTGTGGCGACGTTGCTGGCGTACGACCTCTTGGTGAAGCGGACGAACGTCACGCGGTTTCTCTTCGGCATGAAACCAAAGCGGGCTTCGACGCAAAGCAATGCTGGTGAATGACTATAAAATGGTATAGCCATCATAGAACAAAAACAGGAGTTGTATGGCAATGCCGGAGCCGATCATTCGCACCGAACACCTTTCCCGCTCCTTTGGTACGGTCAAAGCGATCGATGATCTCTCCTTGGAGGTGCCTGCGGGCATCGTCTTTGGGTTTCTCGGACCAAATGGGGCTGGCAAAACCACGACCATCCATCTGCTGCTTGGCCTGCTGGAGCCAACCCAGGGTCGGGCCTGGGTGCTGGGCTTTGATACCCGCACCCAGGCGGACGACATTCGCGCCCGCAGTGGGGCGCTGCTGGAGTTTGCGGGACTCTACGAACGCATGAGCGCCGAAGATAATCTCGACTTGTACGGGCGCATCTACCGGATGCCTGCGCCCGCACGCCGGGCCCGCACCAAAGAGCTGCTCACCCACTTGGATCTCTGGGATCGCCGCCGCGATCTGGTGGGTGCCTGGAGCCGGGGCATGAAGCAGAAACTCGCGGTCGCCCGCGCGCTCTTTCACCACCCGCCACTCGTCTTCCTGGATGAGCCGACTGCCGGGTTTGATCCGGTGGCGGCGGCAGCCTTGCGCGATGACCTGGCCAACCTGGTCGCACGCGAAGGAGTCACGGTCTTCCTCAACACCCACAACCTGACCGAGGCCGAAACGCTCTGTGCGCAGGTCGGCGTGATTCGCCAGGGCAAACTCGTCACGGTTGGCGCCCCCGATGCGCTGCGCGCCAGGACGGGAGGCCCGCAGGCAGAGATCGTGGGGCGTGGCTTCACCGAGCCGATGCTGGCCACGCTCCGAGAGCGGCCGCAGGTCGCCCATGCCGAATTGCACAACAGCCATCTCCTCATAGCGCTGCGCGGCGAGGGCGAGATGGGCCCGCTCGTGAGTCTGCTGGTCCATGCGGGCGCAGAGGTGGAGGAAGTGCGCCGGGGCAAGGCCAGCCTGGAGGAGGTGTTCCTGACCTTGATGGAGGAAGAACAGCGATGAGCGACATCCGGACTATGATCTGGAAAGAAACTAAGGACTCCGTCTTGCAGGGCGGATGGTCAGCCTCGATCCGCCCCTTGATCTTGCTCGGCATTCTGGGAATCTTTTCACCGTGGCGCATTGGACCGAAATGGCTGGCCCTCACCCCCCTCGCCGTGGCGATCGTCCTGGTTATCCCTCTCCTCGTCATTCTCAGCTTCGTTGGCGACGCCATCGCCGGAGAGCGGGAGCGCCATACGCTGGAAACGCTCCTGGCCGGCCGCGTCAGCGATCGAGCGATCCTGCTCAGCAAGATCATCGTCACGACGGGCTATGCCTGGGGCACGGCGCTGCTTGGCCTGCTCCTCGGCCTGATCGTGGCCAACCTGACCAAAGGGCAGGGGAGTTGGGAGTTCTACACGCAGGTCGACCTTCTCCTGGAAACGCTCGCGTTGAGCCTGCTCGCCAACCTGCTGGGCGTGAGCGGAGGCGTGCTGATCTCGCTGCGGTCAGCCACGGTGCGGCAGGCGCAACAATATCTCATCGTGGCCACGTTGGTGCTGGTAGTAGGGGTCGTGCTGGCCCTCAAAGCGGTGCCAGCAGAGGCGATCGCCTCGTTGAGCGCTTCCCAGTTCTGGCTCATCGCCATGGCCGTGCTTGCCGTCCTGGATGCGATCTTGCTGGGAGCCTCGCTGGTGAGCTTCCGCCGCTCCCACTTAATCCTGAGCTAAGCAGAGTCTTTTGGCACGGGAGGCCTCCCTGGCCGGCGGAAGTCGGAACCATTCGAAGTGTCCGCTGGTCGGAAGGTAATGGGAGACCGTCTGCCGGGGCGGGAACTCGCGGGGGAGCAGGCGCCGCTGACAGCCGGAGCGGACGACGGAGCACGCGCCATCCACGATGAGGCGCGGCGGCCACTTGGGCTGCCGGCCCCGTGGCTGCGGCGGCGGCTCGAGGATCGCCCACTCGGCGTCAGTCAGGTCGGTAGCATACAGACGGGGCGGAGGGGCCATGGCAGCACTCCGGATGGTGTTTCACCTGGATGCTCCGCCCCCTCGCCCCTTTCTCAGACAGCTTCTCGTGCTTAGGGGCAGTGGCTGCCGAACTCCTTGTACTGCCGGACCGGCGCGCGATGCATCTCGCCGACGAGCTGGACCAGCTTGTCCACGATGGCGTGGAAAAGCCGCTCGCCCTTGGCGGCGCTGGCGACCAGCGGGTTGCCCATCACGCCAGTCACCTTGGCGGTATCGCGGCGGCGCTCGGCATATTGGGCGAAGTGCCGCAGGTTGGGGCTGTAGGGGTTGGGGAAGACGTCGGCAACCATGCGGCTCTGGTCGATCAGGTGCGGGCGCAGGTGGAGCTGGAGGGACGTTTCCCACTCGCCGCCGTGGCCGACGCTGCCCTCGTCGGCTTCCGACCAGGCCAGCATCTCATCGCGCACCGACTGCCAGTAGCTGAAGGTGATGGGGAAGATGCTCTCCTCGGCGAGCTGCGTGGTGACCACCCAGTTCGGCGCCGTGTTGCCGCCGTGGCCGTTGATCACCACGAGGCGCGGGAAGCCGTTGGCGTGGATGCTGCGCAGCACGTCCCCCAGCAGGTTCTGATAGGTTTCCAAGCGCAGGCTGATGGTGCCGGCGAAACCCATGTTGTAGTGCGTGAAGCCGCTCCAAAGCGGAGGGGCCACGATCACCGGAAAGTCCGCAATCCGCTTCGCCGTCTCCACTGCCATGTGGAACGGTCCGGCGATATCGACGTCCATTGGGCAGTGGGGACCGTGCTGCTCCACGGAGCCGGTGGGCACGATCACGACCGGGTCGTGGCGCAGCGCCTCCTCGAACTCATGCCGCCACAGCTCCTGCCATAGGATTTTCTTGTTGCTCCCGTTGTAGGATGCCTGGAACATCGTTTCTCTCCTTCACTCAAGGCTGGGCCTGGCCGCCGAGCACCGTGCGCAGGCGCGTGATCAACGGGTTCAGGTCCTCGTCGCGCAGCGCCGTGGGATTGACGACGAGTCCTCCCTGGCGGGCGCGGCCCTCGCTCACCGCGACGCGCGGCTCCCCGTCGAGCAGGCGCTGGATGGCGTCGAAGGTCGATAGTCCCAAGGCCTGCTCGTCCAGCTCGACATGTGCTCGCGGCACCGCCTGGGCTGGTGGGCAGAAGCAGGTGGCGCGCACGTGGGGGATGCCGGCCAGGCCCTCCGCGACGTCGTTCGCAAGTCGCTCCCAGCGGGCGTGGTCGGCGCCGTGGTCGCGTTGAACGTAGCGGCGCAGAGCGGTCACCAGGCCGGCGATCTCCTCCTTGCCCACTTTGAAGCCACGGCCGATGCCCTGATGCGGCGGACCGGGCAGGACGCCGCTCTCCAGGTAGCGGACGCGATAGCTCCAGGATTCGGGGTGGACGTCCATATCCTGCTGCTGCAGCAGCACCGACTGGATGAGGTCCTTGCGTCCGCAGAGGATCCCGCTGGCCTGCGGTCCCAGGAGGGCTTTGCCACCGCTGTAGCTAACGAGGTCTGCTCCGTCGGCGATGAACTCGCGCAAGTGCTCGGCGGGTGGGAGCGCCGCGGCGGCGTCGACGATCACCGGCAGGCTGTGTCCATGGGCGATCCGGCAGAGCTCGGCCAGCGGCACCGTTCCGGGCGCATCCATGACCGCCCAATACAGCGCTGCCGTGCGCTCGCTGATGGCGGCCTCGACCTGCCAGGGGTGCGTGCCGCCGGCGCCGGGATAGCCCAGGTAGCCGGCTTCGACGAAGCGAGCGCCGGCGGCACGCACCGCGTGGTCGTAGGCGTTGCGGTGGGCGCGCTGGGCGACGACCTCGTCAGGCATGCCGGTCGTGTCGGGCAGGCGGTCCATGCGGGCGACGTCCAGGCCGGCCAGGCATGCGGCAGTCCCCAGTGTAAGGCCGGCGGCGGCGCCGGACGTCACAATCCCGGCCTCCGCGCCGGTTGCCTCGGCGATGACCTTTCCTGCCGCTTCCTGCAGCTCCTCCATGCGCACGCAGGCGGAGGCCGCCTCCGCCATCGCGTCGAGGACCTCGCGCGGCAGCGGCGCACCGCCAAAACGCGTCTGAAAACCCGCGGCATTGATGATTGGCCGCACACCGAGCGACTCATAGACCGAGCTCACGAACCACTCCTCGTTACCGTTACATCAGCCGGACGTATAGTAGCGATCAGCCGAGAGGATGGGAAACGTGCGACGTCAACTCTTTGCCGGTCTGGTCCTCCTCGTGGCGCTGCTGTTCGGGCCAGGCGTGACCCGGGCGACGCCGGCATGCCGGTTTCAGCTCGGATTTGCTACCCTGGCCGCCCTTATCCCTACCGAAGTAGGCGCGTGTTTGGATGGCGAGGCGCACAACCCTGCCAACGGCGATGCCCTGCGACATACGACAAAGGGTCTCCTGGTGTGGCGTAAGGCCGATAACTTCACCGCCTTTACTAGCGGTTACCGGTCGTCGATCAACGGCCCCTACGGCCTACAAGAGCGCCTGAACACGCAGCGCTTTTCGTGGGAGTCCGATGCCGGCACGGCTGGCCTGCAGGTCCTCTACATTCGCTCCATCGCTATCGACGCGCCGGTAGCCGGTGCGATGGTCAGCAGCCCGGTCGAGGTCCGTGGCCGCGTGGCGGTAACCCCCTTCGAGGCCACGCTCGGCTACCGTATCTACGATCACAACGGCCGGCTGGTCGGCCGGGGTCCGCTCATGGTGAACGGAGAGATGGGGAAGCCGGGGACGTTCCGCGCGGCGCTGCCGTTCGCTGACGGCGCGGGCGGGCTCGGTACGATCGAGATACTCGATCTGAGTCCGAAGGACGGTAGCGTGCTCGCCGGAGTTTCTGTGGGGGTTCGTCTGGGCTAGTAAGACATTCGCATCGCGAATGGCCTCCTAGCGACGCGCCGCCGATTCCAGTGTTTGGAGTCCCCGCTGGAGGGTCGCGTCTTTGCTGCCGGCTATCTGGGCGCTGGTCGAGGGGAAGTCCAGGGTGCCCGGACGCAGAATGATGTCGCCGTCGGTTTTGGGGACGTCCACGGTGGGCGTGACGCCGTGTTTCCAGAGCGACTGACCATCCGGGGTGAGCCACTCTTGCGTTCCTAGCAGCAGCGCCGAGCCGTCGAGCAAGCGGTACGTGGAGAGGACTGTGCCGGTACCGAGGGTGGTGCTGCCGATCACGGCGCCGCGGTGATTATCCTGCATGGCCGCCGCGAATATCTCGGCCGCGCTTGCCGTGCCGTGATTGACCAGGACCACCAGCGGATCGGTGGTATCGACCGCGCCGGCTTGGACTGGATGCGATTGCTCGTTTCCGTGGGCGTCTCGCTCCACCAGCACTTTGCCGGAGGAGAGGAAGAGGCTCGACACGGAGACGGCTTCGTCCAGTAGGCCGCCGGGGTCATCGCGCAGGTCCACGACAAACTGGGTGGCCCCCTGCTGCTTCGCCGCGGTCACGGCGTCGCGGACGCCCACTGTCGTACCCTGACTGAACTCGCTGATCGCGACATCGGCAATGTGCGTGCCCGGCAGGAACTGCCAGCGCACCGACACCAGGTGGATGTCCTCGCGGACCAGGGACAGGATTTGCGCCGCGTCTTGTCCGGAATGGCGCACGCCCAGTGTCAGGGAGGAGCCACGCGGGCCGCGGATGCTGTTGGCCGCCTGGTCTGGCGTCGCATTGGTGGCGGGCATGCCGTTGATGCTGACGATGGTATCCCCGAGCTGGACACCGACTCGCGCGGCCGGCGAGTCGGGATAGACCTCCTGGACGATGAGCTGACCGTTTCTACTGTCGAGCACGATGCCGATGCCCACGAACTTTCCCTGCAAGTGGTTCTCCTGACTGCGGTAGTCGGCGCTGGTGAGGAATCGGGTGTGGCCGGGGTCGTCCAGCGTTGCCAGCATGCCGCGAATGGCGCCGTAGGTCATCTGCTCTGCGTTGATTTTCGACCGGTCCACGTAGTTGTCGGTCACGATGTTCCACACCTGCCAGAGCACCTGCAAGCTCGTTCCGGCGCCTGGCCCGGCGCTGCCGCCGCCGACGACCGGACGAATTACCGGCGCGGCCCAGATACCGGCAGCGAAGGAGAGGAGGGCGACAAAGGTGATGCCCAGGCTGGTGAGGAGGATACGCCAGGACCGCTGCACGGCGGATGTCCTTTCCGAGGAACTCCCATGATCATGATAGAGTACGGATGCTGCCGAATGGCGGCAGGATCGAGCGGCTGATCTGGTGGAGGAACGTGCCCCTGCGCGTCAGTGTGGCGATCGCCAACTGGAATGGCCGCCGTTATCTCGGTCCCTGCCTCTCAGCCTTACAACAGCAGGCGCGTCTCCCGGACGAGGTCGTCGTCGTCGATAGTGCGTCGACCGACGGCTCCGCCGAGCTAGTGGCAAGCCAGTTTCCAGATGTCGAGTGGGTACAGCTCGGCTGCCGTCCGGGCATCGCCGCCGCGTTCAATGCCTGCGTCCGGCACAGCCGCGGCGATGCTGTCGCGCTCCTCAATAATGATACCGAGGCCGCGCCCGGTTGGCTGGAGGCGCTGACGAATGTCCTAACCCAGCAGCCGACCGCCGGCTCCTGCGCCAGCAAGGCGCTCTTTTGGCGTGATCGGTCGACCATCAACTCGGCCGGAGACTTCTACCGCGTGGACGGCGAGCCGGGCAACCGCGGGGTCTGGGAGGCAGACCACGGCCAGCTTGACGTTGCCGAATGGGTGTTCGGCGCCACCGCGGCGGCTGCGCTCTATCGGCGGGCCGCGCTGGACGAGGTGGGGCCCTTTGACGAACACCTCGGCTCTTACTGTGAGGACGTCGATTGGTCGTTTCGCGCTCAACTCTTAGGCTGGCGCTGCCGCTACGTGCCGGACGCGCTGGTCTACCATCACGGCAGCGCCACCGGCGGCGGACCGTTCGCCTCCTACGCGTGCGGGCGGAACTTTCCACTCGTCTGGGTGAAGAACATGCCGCCGCGCCTGTTCCGTCGCTATCTCGGACTGATGCTGCGGCGGCAGGCCCGGTTCGCCCTGGAGACACTGCCGCACTGGCGGGAACCGGCCGCGCGGGCGCGATTGCGGGGGCAAGGCGCCGCGTTCCTGGCCCTGCCGGACTTCCTCGCCGAGCGCCGCCATGTCCAGCGGTCGCGCCGTGTCTCCGACGCCGCCATTGAGGCCGTGTTGATGGGGGGCAGGGGGGCAGGGGGGCAG
>Ga0207416_1000570_pt1 | contig 60868 bp, 62 predicted proteins | sample PaiPotPPM11metaG_FD_184107 | JGI IMG/M metagenome (GOLD analysis project Ga0207416, IMG submission 184107) | Iron sulfur acid spring bacterial and archeal communities from Banff, Canada, to study Microbial Dark Matter (Phase II) - Paint Pots PPM... ... | reverse complement strand
ATCCCGGCACCGGATCATCCATGGCGACGCACGCTGCTCACCGGCGCTCGACGCAAATACCAACTCCAGACCTAAGGGTGACATTTTCATTAATCCGTTATGATGACAGGATCACTGAGCTACGACAGCAAGCGCGGCGCCGGTCCCGCGCCACCGGCGGCGGACCGCCGGGCGGCCGAGGCCCGCTCAACGGCGGCGCGCTTTGTGCTACGATGAGGCCATTCTGGTGGTCTTCGGGGGGAGAGCCGGATGTCGCTTGCGCATGCAGGGCTGGCCGGAGCTATTATGCTGGCATGGGGTTTGCCGCTGACCGCGTTGACGCTTCGCGTTCTTCGCGTGACGGATGAAGTGCAGCACCTGATCGCGGGATCGTTCTTGGCGTTTGGGTATGGCCTGCTGGCCATTCCGCTGCTTCACTGGCTGGTGTTCTAATTCGGCGCCGGCTCTGCCGGCGGCAGCGTGCTAGAAGCCGGCGTCCCTTTCGGGACGCCGGCTTCGTTTTTGCCGGGCTGAGAGCGACCCGCTAGGCGGGATGCGCCGCGGCGAAAACCGCCTCCGCCCCCGACGCGACGTGCCTGACCGAATACTCGGAGCCCCACCCGTTGGGAACGCGTCCTTCATCGGCGGGATCGAGCCACATCACGCCGTCCACCGAGAAACAGTACACGGCGCGGCCGGGCGTCAAATAGACCGTCACGGCCCACTCGTTCTCGGGTGTACGGCGCAGACGATGCACTTGGGGATTCCAGCCGTTGAAGGAGCCGATCACCGAAACACTCCGTGCGGTCGGCATCAGCCGCGCCGGAAAACGAAACGTCACCGGTATGAGCGTAGCCATATGTCACCGCCTCCGGGGATTCGTTCTCAGATTATTTTCCCAGGGGAATGTTAAGGTTAAACACCGCACCGCTAAATTTTTTCTATCTTTATTCCCTCAGGGCCCGCGAAGTATACGACGTGCGCGATCCCGACAAACAGGCCGTGCTCGACGATACCGGGCATGCGTTCGAGGGTCGCCGCCAGCGCCGCCGGGTCCTCGATGGCGCCGCAGGCGAGATCGATGACGGGGTTGCCGTTGTCGGTGGCGAACGGCCGGCCGTCCCGCGCCCGCAGACGGGCCGCCGCCCCCGGGATCTGCTCGGGCAGCACCCGCATGACCCAGGAGGCGGCGAACGGGAGCACCTCGAGGGGCACGGGACCGGTGAGCCGCGGAACCGCCTTCGTATGATCCGCGACGATGACGGTCCGCCTGGCTGCCGTGGCGACAATCTTCTCCCGGGCGTGGGCCCCGCCGCCACCCTTGATTACGGCGAGGGACGGATCGACCTGGTCGGCGCCGTCGATGACGACGTCCGGCGCCGCTTCGAGCGCAACGAGCGGGATCCCAACCTCGCGCGCGAGTTCGGCCGTGCGCTCGGAGGTGGGCACCCCCTGGATCCGCCACCGGTCCTCCCGGACACGGCGCCCGATCTCGCGGACGACGTACGCCGCGGTCGAACCGGTGCCCAGGCCCACCAGCATGCCGTCTCGGACTTCCGCCGCGACCGCCGCGAGCGCCGCGTCACGCTTGTACCGCTCGAGCGGCCCGGCTGGGCCGTCTCCGCTCACAATTTGTAGCCGAACTTCCGCAGAAGTTCCCGCCGGGCGCGGACGTCGTCGGGCCCCTCCACGCCGAGCGGAGGCTCGCCGTCGATGACACCGAGCACCCCGCGTCCCTGCTCCGTCTCCGCCACGACGACCTCGAGCGGGTTGGCGGTGGCGCAGAAGATCCGGCACACTTCGGGCACCTGGCGGATCACCCCGAGCACGTTGATCGGAAACGCGCCATCGAGAAAGACGACGAACACGTGTCCGCACCCGAGCGCCTTCGCGACCCCGGCCGCGCGGTCGACCAGAGGCTGCGCGGTCCCGCTGGTGCGGATCAGGCGCGGCCCGCTCGCCTCGCAGAACGCCAGCCCGAACCGGATGTTCGGCACGGCGCCGGTGAGCGCTTCGTGCAGGTCGTCGACCGTCTTGATGAAGTGCGACTGGCCCAGAATCACGTTGAGCCCGTCCGGATTCTCCACCCGCACCACATGCGTTTCCATCGAGGTTGGCGCCTCCGTGGATCCCGCGTACCGCGTCGCCGCTGTGTCTGCTTCACCCGTTCAAAGGTGCTTTCCTGGCGACGGCGTCGAAGTGTCGCCGAATCGAGAAAGGACGGTGACGGCATGGACGCCACGCTGCGCTGGGAGGGCGGAATGCGCTTCGGGGGCGCCGCGGAGTCCAGTGGAACCCTCACCCTCGACGCGCGGCCGGAGCACGGCGGCACGGGACAGGGGCCGTCGCCCATGGAAACGCTCCTCCTCGCGCTCGCGGGCTGCACCGGGATGGACGTCGTCTCCGTCCTCGCCAAGATGCGCGCGCCGCTGGCCGGCCTCGAGATCCGCGTGTCCGGCGACCGCCGGGACGAGCACCCAAGGATCTTCACGCACATCCGTCTCGAGTACATCTTCCGCGGAACGGACCTCAAGCCTGAGCAGGCCGGCCGCGCCGTGGAGTTGAGCCAGGAGAAATACTGCTCCGTCTCCGCGATGCTGCGGGCGAGCGCCGAACTGACCTACACCTGGCGGATCAGCGCCGAGCCGTAGGCCCCGTTCGCCGCGGAAACGTGAACGCGGCCGGCGCGCGGCCGAAGACACCGACGTCCACCGCACCTCCATCCACGGTCACGAACGCGTAGGCGCCCGCGGGCTCGCCGCCGGTGTACGCCGCGTCCACCAGCGAGCCGATCGTCACGTAGGGAATCCCCTTGATCTGCGCGGCGCGGGTCCAATGCAGGTGGCCGGAAAACACCCCGGCCACGGCCGGCGCTCCCTCGAGGACCGCGCGCACCTCGGCGCGGTTCTGCACCGCGGCGATCGACGGGCGGCCCGCAAAATAATGATGCCCGTCGAGGGCGGGCTCGTCGAGGGGATGGTGGCCGAACACCAGGTACGCGTCCGCGCGCCCGGCCAGCGCCGCCCGCAGCCACTCGATCTGCGCGGCGCCGATCGCCCCCCCGACGCCGTCGACCGCGGGGTCGACGGTGTCCAGGAGCACCAGGCGCAGCGGACCGAGGTCGACCACCTCGGCCGCCCACTCTTTCTTGACCGCGGCCAGCGCCTCGTGCTTGGGGAGATGCTCGACGTCCGTGTTGCCGAGCAGGTGATACACCGGCACGCCGGCGTCTTCGAGACGCCGCCGGACGTACCGCGCTCTCACCCCGTCCTGGCCGGAGGCGACGCTGTTGATACGGTCGCCGAGATCGACGATGCACGCCGGGCGCGCGTCCCGCATCGCCGCGACGACGCGGTCGAGCAGCGCGGGAGTCCGGCTGCCCGGGAGGACGTCCCGATCCGGGCCGCAGTGGACGTCGGCGACGACCCCGATCCGAATGCGGTGCGAGTCGGCCGGCTGCGTCAGCCCTGGGCGCTGAAGATGATCACGGCCCGCAGCGCCAGCACGCCGACGAGCGCCAGTAGCGCGACCAGCGCCGCGCCCCGGCGGGCGCGCTCGCGGCCGCCGATCGCCATGAGCGGCGGGACGAGCCCGACGAGCACGAGCAGCCACAGCACGATCCACGGCGCCCGCAGCGTCACCGACAGCGTCCCGGCCGCGGCAAGCGTCGCGAACAGCAGCAGGATCCACACGAGCTCGAGCAGCGCGAAATAGCCGTCTGCCACGAGGAGCCGCGTGTCCGTGCCGGCAGCGGCCGCCTCGCCCCGGGCCACGAGGGCCAGCAGCGCCGCCGCCCCGCTCAGCCCGGAGGCGAGGAACAGCCCTCCGAGCGTCCAGGTGTCGCTCCACAGCGGCTGATTGGACACGCTCAGCAGCACGCCGGTGTACGACGCGACGAAGAGACCCAGGAGTCCCCCGATCGTGGTGAAGAGCCGGCCGCCGCCGGGACGCCCGCGGAGTGCTTCGAGGAACGACACGAGCGCGAAAATCCCGTAGACGAGCAGCGCCCAACTGCCGACCGACATCGGGCTCCAGTAATGGAAGATCAGCCCGCCCTCTCCCGGCGTCGTCGACACCAGCATGTGGAAGAACCGCAGCGGTTTCCCGAGATCGATCGTCAACAGAATTGGGCAGACGACCAGGATCGGAAACGCCCAGAGGAACGCCGTGCGCGCGACGGCCTCGTCGCCGGGCCGGCCCCACAGCCGCAGCATCGCGCCGAGCGCGTACATGCCGCCCGTCAGGCCGGCGAAGAAGAAGTAGGCCAGAATGTACCAGGTCCAGTCCGGCGGCCGGACAAAATGTTCCGCCATCACCGTGCCCCCCCCGCCGCGCCGTTCTTCCCGCGGCCCAGCTCGTTCATGCGCCGGTCGCGGAAGGCGACGACCGCGGCCACCGCGCCGAGCAGCGCCGTCGCCACCATGCCGAAGTAGCCGCTCTTGTTGTTCCGGCGCGGGAGGACCGCGTTCTGCTCGTTCGGCAGCCCGTACGTCTCGGGCTTGTCCATCAACAAGAAGAACGCGTTGAGCCCGCCGTACACCTTGTCGTCGCGGCCGTAGAGCGACGCCTGCGTGTACCCCTGGTCGTGCAGCACGGCGAGGCGCGCGTCGGCGCGCTTCTGCATCTCGGCGAGCGGCCCGAACTGGATCGACTGGGTCGGACACGCCTGCGCGCACGCCGGCGTCATGCCGTTCTGCAGGCGGTCGTAGCAGAACGTGCACTTGTGCACCGTGCCGGTCTGCGCGCTGAAGCCGATGACGCCGAACGGACACGCGGAGATGCAATAGCGGCACCCGTTGCAGACATCCTGCTGGATGAACACCGTGTCGAACTCGGTCCGCACGATCGCGTTGGTCGGGCAGACCTCCATGCAGCTCGCGTGCTTGCAGTGCTTGCAGACGTCGGAGAGCATGAGCCAGGCGTGGCCGTTGCCGGTCTGGACGGGCTTGTCGTCCATATGCTCGATGAACTGGACGTGGCGCCAGTTCTGCTCGTCGAGCGCGCCGGTGTTGTCGTAGCTGTCCATGAAGACCGGCTTGTCGCCGGGGAGCTGGTTCCACTCTTTGCAGGCGACCTCGCAGGCTTTGCAGCCGATGCAGACGCTTGAGTCGGTGAAAAAGCCGACGGCCTCAGGCATGGCTCACGCCCCCATCAGGTTCGGAGTGACTTTGGTGAAACCGCGGTCAACGGCATGGAGATCGAGCGGGATCGCGGCGAGCTCGTCGACCACGGGCACCGCGCGTGGATCGCGCCCGAGGTCGATCGACAGTAGATACCGGGAGCACGTGGTGCAGGCGTCGATGCGCATATGTGGGAACCGCGGCCCCGGTCCGCCGGGGTCGGACCGCCCGCGCAGCCCGCGGACGGCGCTCCCGGAGAGCGCGCGTTCGTCGGTGCCCTCTTCGGCGAGCACCGTCAGCTTCGACGTGTCCGAGTCTCCGCACGCCGCGCAGGTGAGCCGCGGGTACGCCCAGGAGGCCGCGCACCGCGCGCAGAGCAGCGACCGAGGCCCCGCCGCCAGCGACTCGGGCGGCGCGGCGATGAACGCGAGCTGCGGCGGACCGCCGCACACGGGGCAGGACAGATTCCTCTCGCCCCCCGGGGGCGCGGCGACGCGGTTCGCGCCGCACGCTTCGCCGGCGCGATCTCCGAGCGCCTCGAGCACCGGGCCCGCGGAGGCGCGGGCGAGGTAGCGCTCGACCGGCGTCTGCTCCTCGCCGTCGAGCCACCGCCGGATCATCTCCCCGCGGGCGTGGACCGATGTCCCGGCAAACTGCGAGCGGACGAGCTCCGCGAGCGTCTTCGGCCCGGCCGCGGCGCTCACGTCGATGACGCCGGGCAGCACGCGTTCCGCGACGTAGCCGGGAAGGTCCCCGGCGCCCGGGGCGTCCAGCCTGGCGGCCGACCAGGCCGGTTCCTGGACGTCGACGAGCGCCCGGTACAGCGCGAGCGGCTCGCGCGCGAACGGATAGCGGCCGCGCAGAGTCTCGGCCCGCTCACGCCGGGCGGCCCAGGGCGCGGCAAGCACTGCCGGTGCCGTCATCCCATGCGCTCCAGGTTGACCAGGAACGCTTTGAACTCCGGCGTCCGCGCGGTGGCGTCGCCGACGAACGGCGTGAGCATGTTGGCGAGCCAGTGCTGCGACTTGTCCGGATGCATGTCCGCCGAAATGCCGACAAACCCCCAGTGAATCGGGATCCCGATCTGCCACACACGCTTGCCCGCGACGTCGAGCGGCCCCAGGCGCTTCGTGACCATCGCGCGGGCTTCGACCTTGCCGCGCTTTGACGAGACGCGCACCATGTCGCCGTTCTTGATCCCCTTCTCTTTGGCCAGCCCGTCCGGAATCTCGACGAACGCCTCCGGCTGCAGCTGAACCAGATGCTCGACGTGCTGCGTGACGTAGTGCTCGTGCTCGGTCAGGCGGTAACTGGTCGCGACGTACGGGTAGTCGGCCACCGTGCCGAACCGGTTGGGACGGCCGGCGGCCTGGTCGTACAGGAACGCCACCGGGTTCGCGGAGGTCTGCGGGTGCAGCGGGTTATCGACCGGCGACTCGACCGGCTCGTAGTGCTCCGGGAACGGCCCGTCGAGGGGCGTGTTGCTGAACAGCCGGCCGGTGCCCTCGCCGGTCATGATGAACGGCAGCCACGCCTTCGGATCCTTGGGGTTCATCGTCGGCGGGTAGTCCGGCACGTCGCCGACCCAGCGCTGTCCGTTCCACTTGATGCCGGCGCGTTCGGGGTCCCATGGGTTGCCGTCGAGGTCGGCGGAGGCGCGATTGTACAGCACCCGGCGGTTGAGCGGCCAGCTCCACGCCCAGTTGGCGTAGAAACCCATGCCGGTCGGGTCGTTCTTCGCGGGATCCTGCACCCCGTCGCGCCGCTTCATGAGGTTCCCGCTCTCCGGATAGCTGCCGGTGTAGATCCAATCTCCGGCGACCGTCGAGCCGTCGTCCTTGAGCGCCGCGAATGACGCCAGCCGCTTGCCGGTCGTGAGATCCTGCCCGTTGATCTCCTGCGCGATCTCGTCCGCGGTCGGCTTGAGCGGATCCTTGTAGTTCATGGTCAGGTGCATGACCGGATCCGGGAACTGGCCGCCTTCCTTCTGATAGAGCGCCTTCACGCGGCTGAACAGGTCCGCCATAATCCAGTGGTCGTGACGGGCCTGCCCCTGCGGCGGGATGACCTGGTCCTTCCACTGCGACCAGCGCCCGCTGTTCACGAAGGACCCGTCCTTCTCGATCCAGTGGGTCGCCGGCATCATGAACACTTCGGTCTTGACGTCGGCGGGGTTCATGCCCGGCCCGTGCCAAAACTCCGAGCTCGTCGTCGGCAGCGGGTCCATCACGACCAGCCACTTAAGCTTGGCCAGCGCCTGAAGCACCTGGGTCGAATCCGGGCCGATGCTCGTCGCCGTCATGCCGTTGAGAATGATGCCGTCCATCTTGCCGCGCAGGGCGTCGTCGTAGAACGAGAGCCACGACGCGTTTCCGGCCGGCTTCGGGATGTAGTCGAACGCGAATTCGTTGTCTTTTGTCGCCGCGTCCCCGTACCACGCCTTGAGCAGGCTGACCATGAACTTCTTGTAGTTCGTCCCGAAGAAGTTCCAGGAGTTGGGGTCGGACTTCTTCGGCGCCTTCTCCTTGACGTAGTCGGCGAGGTTCTTCTCGCCCGGCGTGGGAATGGCCAGGTATCCCGGCAGGATCTCCCACGAGATCGCGTGATCGGTGTTGCCCTGAATGTTGGCGTGGCCGCGCTCCGCGTTCATGCCGCCGCCCGGCCGTCCCATGTTGCCGAGCAGCAGCTGGAGCAGCGCTCCCGAACGGATCAGCTGCACGCCGGTCGTGTGGTGTGTCAGGCCGACGGCATAGACGATCGTCATGACCTTGTCGGGTTTGCCCATCTCCCCGACCAGCGCGGCGACCTTCAGGAAGTCGTCCTTCGGGATGCCGGTGATCGACGACACCATCTCGGGCGTGTACCGCGCGTAGTGCGCCTTCATCAGTTGGAAGACCGATCGGGGGTGCTGCAGGCTCATGTCGCGCTTGGCGATGCCCTGCGCGTCCGCGTCGTAGCCCCACGTCGCGATGTTATACGTCCGCTTGGCCGGGTCGTACCCGGAGAAGAGCCCGTCCGCGAATCCGAAGCCGTCCTTGACGAGCCAGGACGCGTTTGTGTAGTGCTGCACGTACTCGGCGTGCTGGAGGTTGTTCTGCAGCACGTAGTTAATGAGCCCGCCGAAGTAGGCGACGTCCGTGCCGGTGCGGATCCGGAGGTACGTGTCCGCGAGCGCGGACGTGCGCGTGAACCGCGGATCCACATGGATGATCTTCGCCCCGCCGCCCTTCCCCGGGCCGCGCTTGGGATCGAGCTTGGCGCGCACGAACCACTGGAAGCCCACGGGGTGCGCCTCCGCGGGGTTCGCGCCGTTGATCAGGATCAGGTCCGCGTTCTTGATATCCCTCCAATGGTTCGTCATTGCTCCTCTTCCGAACGTGGCGGCCAGACTGACCACCGTGGGCCCGTGTCAGACGCGGGCCTGCTGCTCTAAGTGCACCACCCCCAGCCCGCGCATGATCTTCGTGGCGAGATAGCCTTCTTCGCTACTGAACGCCGCGCCGCCGGCGAACCCGATGCCCTCGCAGCGGTTGACGGTGTTGCCGTTGGCGTCCTGGGTGACGAACGTCCGGTCGCGGGCGTCCTTCATGAGGCGCGCCACACGGTCGAGCATGAAGTCCCAGGACACCTGCTTCCAGGCGGTCTCGCCCGCGGCGCGGTACAGCGGCTGATCGACCCGCCGGCTCGAGGTCGCGATCGACATCGCGCTCGCGCCCTTCGGGCAGAGGCGTCCCTCGTTGACGGGGCTGTCGGGATCTCCTTCGATCTGGAGAATTTCCGTGCTCCCGTCGGCGCGCTTGCGCGTGAACGCGATCAGCGAGCAGCCCACGGCGCAGTAGGGACAGAGGGAATGGGCCTCGGTGGCGCCCGCGATATGGAGCTGCTGCTTGACCTGGGTGGCCTCGGCAAGGTCGAAGCCGAGCGCCGAGATCGCCGCCGTCCCAGCGCCGGCACCGGCCAATTTGAACAAACCACGACGGGTAACCGTGGTCATCGCGTACGCCTCCTCTGTGGGGTCAACTTCATCGAAAGCCGCGGTGAAATCCGCGGGATGACGAGATGTGGATGTGAGGCACTTGGGACCGGCTCCAGGCGAGTCTTCGTACGGCGCCCCCCGAGAGTCCGTTAAATGGAACGAAGTTGGGGGCCTATTCCACGAGACACGCGGGCCTCCTTCCCCCGCCGGCCGCGCCGGGTGCACCGCCTCGCACGGGAGGCCCGCGAGGCACGGCGTGGAAAAGACGGGCCGTGGTGACGCGCGGCGCGCCCGGCGCCGACCTTCAAGAGGTCCTGGAACGCCTTCTGGCCGCGGCGCGCCCGCTTCCGGCCGAGACCATCTCGGTATGGGGGGCGGCGGGGCGGATCGCGGCGGCGCGCCTCCGGGCGCCGGTGGCCGTCCCCCGCATCCGCCGCGCCGCGATGGACGGCTACGTCTGCCACGAAGTGGACGTCGCCGGAGCCGCGGAAGGCCGGCCCGTTACGCTCCGGATCAGCGGGGCGTCCGTCATGGGCGAGCCGCCCGGACCCGGACCGGCGCGCGGCGAGGCCTGGTCCATCACCACCGGCGCGCCCGTGCCCCGCAGGGGCGACCGCGTCCTGCCGCTCGAGGCGGTGCGCGCGGATGGAACGGCCCTGCATCTCGAGCACGCGGCGCCGGGGAAGCGCCACGTCGCCGAGCCCGGCGAGGACATCCAGCCGGGCGACATCCTGGCGGCGCCGGCCGAGCCGATTCCGCCCGCGGCCTGTGGCGCGCTCGCGGCGTGCGGCGTGGCCGGGGTTTCGGTCTACCGCCGGCCGCGCGTCGCGCTCGTCGCGACCGGGAGCGAGCTCGTGGAGCTCGAAGCCGGCGGGCCGCCGCCGCCGCCCGGCTGCATCGTCAACAGCAACGCCGTGACGATCGCCGGCGAGCTCGCGGCGGCCGGATGTGAGCTGGAGTACCGCGGCATCATCGCCGACCGCCCGCGGGAGATGGCGCGGGCGTTCTCGGCCATGCAGGACCGGTACGACGTCGTGCTGTCGACCGGCGGCGTTTCGGTCGGCCGCTACGATCTGGTGCACCGCACGTGGCTCGATCTCGGCGCGCGGCGGTACGCCGGGCGCATCGAGCTGAAGCCGGGCGGACCGTTCTTCGCGGCGCGGGCCGGGCGCACGTGGGCGATCGGGCTCTCCGGAACACCGGTGGCCTGCCTGGCGGCCTTTCATCTTATTGTGCGTCCGGTGCTCCGCCGGCTGGCGGGCGCGCGCTTCGTCGTGCGGCCCGTTGAGATGATGGCGCTCGCGGACGGATGGGCACGGCCGACGGAGCGGCTGCGCGCCCTGTGGGGACGGGTCGACACGGACGACGAACGCACCGTCCATCTGCTCGCCGACCCCTCGCTCGGCCGGCTGACGCTGCTCGCCGCGGCCAACGCGCTCGTGCTGCTGCCCGGCGGAACGCCGCCGCTGGCGCCGGGGGCGCGCGTGGCGGTGATGCGTCTCGACCGGCCTGAAGACCGCGAGTACTTTCGGATCCCCGCGGCGACGCCCGGCCCGCTCGTCATCGGCCTCGTGGGCGCATCGGGCGGCGGCAAGACCGCCGCGGCCGTCGGGCTCATCAGGCGGCTCACCGCGCGCGGGCTCCGCGTCGGCGCGATCAAGCACGCCGCGCACGGGTTCCAGATCGACCGGCCGAAGAGCGACAGCGCGCGGATGATCGAGGCGGGCGCGGTGCGGGTCGTCCTGGCCGGACCGTCCGAAACCGCGGTGCGGATCGCCGGCGATCTGCCGCTGGCCTCGCTGATCCGCGGACAAGGCGGGGCCGCGGAGGGCGCCCCGGACGTCGTGCTGGTCGAAGGTTTCGGCGCCGCGGGACACCCGGTCGTGCAGGTCGGCCCGCCCAAGGCAGGCGCCGGCGCAGACGAGCCCTGGATAACGATTCCCAATGTGACAATGCTCTCCGCGCCCGCGTTCGAGAAGACGCTCGATCGCGTCGCCGCGCGAATCGTCGCCCTGCTCGACTCCGTCGCGGCACGCCGCTAGAAAAGCGAGCGTTTCATCAGGCGCACCGCCCGCCCGTCCACAGTTGACTTCGGCAGTATAATAGGTAGGCGTGATTCCCGTTCGGAGGTGAAGGAATGACCCGCAAGGCGACACGTGGGCGCAAGACGGCGGCCAGGGCCAGAACGAGCGCGGCCCGCCGTCAGGCCCGGACGACGACCCGGACCGGCCGGAAGACCTCAAGCGCCCGCGCCTCCAAGACCGCGACCCGCACCGCGGCCACGCGCACGCCCGCCCCGCGCACGTCCGCGAAGCGCGCCGCGGCACCGGCGGCCGCCCGTTCCGCCCAGACCGTCGACGCGGAGGCCATGCGCGAACCGCTTCCTGCCGCGCAGCACGAGGACGACGAAGAAATGGACTGGCTCGGCGAAGACGAAGACCCGCGCAGCCAGATCGTCGAAGACGACGACGAGTGGGAGCCCGGCAGCGACGACGAGTGGTAGCGGGCGGGGCCGGGAACCTTCCCCTCGCTCAGAACCAGCGCCGGACTCGCGCCTTGTATTGCAAATAGTCGGCGCCGAACTTTCGCTCAAGGTACCGCTCTTCCCGGCCGATAACCCCTCGGCGCATCACAGCGAGCACGACAATCAATAGCAGGAGCGCCCACAACGACCGTGCGGCGATCGCGATTCCGGCGTACAAGAGCGTGAGCGACGCGTACAGGGGGTTGCGGCTGAGGCCGAATGGCCCGGTCGTCACGAGCGCCGTCGTGGGGACGTCGGGCCGGACCGACGTGCCGGCGCGCCGCATGGTGCGGGCGCCCCACAGCGCCAGCGATAGGGCGGCCGCGATGAGCACGGCCCCGATCATCGAGACGGCGCCGCGCGCGAGAAATGGGGCCGGGACGGCCGCGCTCAGGACGAGCCCGACCACAAGCCCCGCCAGATAGATCAGCGGCGGCGGCGCAACGACCGCCGCCGTATCCTCCCCCTCGGCATGTCCCCGCGGCACTAGGGTGTCCGCGCCGCCTCGGCGTGCCGGCGGAACCGCGGCATCACGTCCCGCGCCAGCAGCTCCATCGAGCGCCGCCACAGCGCCGGCCGGTCCCAGTCGTGTCCGGTCATGAGCAGCGTCCCGAAGTGGCCGATCTCGTCGCGCAGCGCGACGAGCTGGTCGAGCACGCGGTCCGGGCTGCCGGCGATCACCTGCGCGCGCTTGATCGCATCGACCGTCAGCGCCTCGTCCGGCATCTCCGGATCCGGCTTGATCATGAACAGCGCCTTGCGGCCCAGGCTGAAGCTGTGCCGGAAGAACGTGTAATAGTAGGAGAGCCCGTTCGTCGAATCCGCGAGGTACGCGTCGGCCTCCGCGTCCGTGGCCGTGACGAGGACGCACCGCGCGACGCGCCAGACGTTGGGATCGGGCCGCCTGTCCGCCGCCTCGCACCCCTCCGCGTAGCGCTCCCAGTGCCCGCGCAGGTACCGCTTGTTGAAGAAGTTGCCGGAGATCGGTATCCAGCCGCGCTCTCCCGCGACGCGCGCGCTCGCCGAATTCGGCGTCACCAATGAGAGCGCGATCGGCGGATGCGGCCGCTGATACGGCTTCGGCATCCAGCCCACCTTGAACTCCGGCCAGATCCCGTCCTTGACCGAGATCGTCCACGCATGCCCGCGCAGATCGTACGGCGGATCCTCGCGCCAGATCGCCAGGATCATGTCGACGGCCTCTGCCAGCATGCGAACGCGGGCCTCCGCGTCGGTGACGGCGAACGCCTCGAGGTCGCTCACCAATCCGCCGGACCCGACGCCCATGATGAAGCGTCCGCCGCAGAGATGGTCGAACTGTGCGACCCGCCCCGCGACGGTGAGCGGATGCGCCTGCGGCAGATTCAGCACGCCGGTGCCGAAGCGGATCGCGGGCGCCCGCTCGATCACCGTAGAGAAGAACTGGAGCGGGTCGGCGATGCGCTCGCTCCACGAGGTAAAATGCTCGCCCACAAACGCCTCGGAGTACCCGAGGGCGTCGGCCAGCACGACGGCCTGCCGGTCCTCTTCGAGAATCGCGGCGTAGTCGCGGCTCGGATGGTGGAACGGCATCGTAAACAGTCCGAGCTGGACGCTCACACGGACCTCCCGACGGGACGGGCTACGAAGTCTCTTCGGGACGACGGGGTTCGAGGGCCTGCCGGAGCCGGGCCAGGTCGTCGGGCGTGTCCACGTCCCACGCCTCGTCCGCGCCCAGCGTCACCTCCACCACGCGGTCGGGATGGCGGGCGGCGAGGCGCCGCGCGCCCGCGTCGCCGGTCAGCGCCGCCGCCTCGGGGAACAGCTCCCGCGCGATCAGCGCCGGAGCGCCGGTCACCTCACCGTATCGCGACAGCACCATCGCGTTCCCGGTCTTCCGCCAGGCGGCGATGAGGCGGTCGATCGCCGCGGCGCCGACGCGGGGCTGATCGCCGAGCAGGATCACCGCGGCCCCGCAGTCCGCCGGTAGCGCGGCGATCCCGGCGGCCACCGACGTCGCCATACCCTCGGCGAACCGCGGATTCACGACGACGGGGACGCCGAGGGTCTCCGCTTCGCGGCGCACCTCGTCCGCGTGCGAACCCGCCACGACAAGCACGGCGTCGCAGCGTGACGCCTGCGCGGCCGAGATCGCGTGCGCGAGGAGAGTCCGGCCGGCAAGCGGCAGCAGGACCTTGGGCTCGCCCATGCGCGTCGCCCGTCCCGCGGCGAGCACGATCGCCGCGATCACGTTACGCGCGGGCGTGAATGGGCCCGCCGCGTTCCCGGAGGGACGCGGCGCGGCGCCCGTTGTGGAGGGCGAGGATCTCCGCGAGAATGCTGAGGGCGATCTCTTCGGGCGACTCCGCGCCGAGGTCCACCCCGACCGGCGCGAACAGGCGCGCGCGCTGCCCGTCGTCGACCTGCGCGCCCTCGCGCGCCAGGTCCGCGAGCAGCCGGTCGGTGCGCGCGCGGGGCCCGAGCAGGCCGATGTAGCGGGCCGGGGTCCCGAGCAGGCCGCGCAGGAGCGTCCGGTCGTGCAGAAAGTTGTGCGTCATCACGACGACGAACGTGTTGCGGTCGATCCGGACCTTCTTGGGCACGTCCGCGTCGTCCGCGAGCACGACCTCGTCCGCGCCGGGGAAGCGCTCGCGCGTCGCGAACGCCGGCCGGCTGTCGGCCACCATCACCCACCAGCCGAGCTCGTGTGCGAGCCGCGCCACCGGCAGCGTGTCGTGCCCCGCCCCGCAGATCAGGAGCGGCAGCGGCGGGACCAGCACCTCCACAAAGACGTCCGCGGAGCCGCGGGAGCTCGCGAGCGACACCGTCGCCGACCTGCGCGCGTCGAGCTGGGTGCGCGCCGCGCCCAGCGCCGCGGCGTCGAGCGCCGGATCGCCGAGGGACCGCTCCGGCGCGCCGTCCTCCGGCAGGTAGATGCGCGCGCCCGGGGTGAGGCCCTCCGGCCCCGCGACGAGGGTGGCGAGCACGAGCGTCCGCCGCTCGTCGATCGCGCGGCGAAGCCGCGCGGGCAGGTCGCCCGCGACCGGCTCGATGAACACGTCGATCGCGCCGTTGCAGCCCAATCCGAGCCCCCAGACCGCGTCGTCGTCGGAGGTCAGATCGTACTGCACGAGCCGCGCCTGCCCGGTGTCGAGCACCCCGCGCGCGATCTCCGCGATGTCGCCTTCCAGGCAGCCGCCGCTGACCGACCCGACCGTGCGGCCGTCGGCGCGAATCAGAAGGCGCGCGCCCTCGCGCCGGTACGTGGAGCCGCGCACGCGAATCACCGTGCCGAGCGCGGTCCGCTCTCCCCTCGCCTGCGCCTCGGCCAGCGCGTCGAGGATGTCCCGCAGCTCCTTCATGCCAACCCTCCTCGGCTTGCCAGCGCCCGCAGCAGCACCCGCCGCACCGATGCGCGTCCGCGCGCCCCGCGCGGCCGCCGGAGATGCCGCTCCAGCACGCGCAGACTGGCGAGATTGTGGGCGGACGCGAATACGTCGACGAACGGCAGCGCGGCGGCCATGCCCTGCGTCACCGGCTCGTAGCCCGGGCTGCCGAGCAGCGGATTCAGCCAGATCACCTTGCCGGCCCGCGCGTGAAGCACGCGCATCGCCGAGACGAGCACGTCGAGGTCGCCCGTATCCCACCCATCGCTGGCGACCACGACGATCGTCCGCCCGTCCACCAGCGACCCGTACTGCTCGTTGAAAGTGCGCAGCGACGCGCCGATCTTCGTGCCGCCCGACCAGTCCGGCACGTGGCGCGACGCCTCCGCCAGCGCGTGGCGGATGTCGCGGTGGGCCAGGGAGTCCGTCACCCGCGTCAGCGAGGTGCTGAAGAAGAACGACTCGACGCGGCCCACCACGCCCTGCAGCGCGTAGACGAACTGCACGAGGAACCGGCTGTACACGTCCATCGAGCCGCTGACGTCGCAGAGCAGGACGATGCGGACCTTTCGGATCTTCCGCCGGCGCCACACCAGCGCCGCGGGGTCCCCGCCGTACTGGAGGCTGCGCCGGATCGTGCGGCGGAGGTCGACGCGCTCGCCGCGGCGGGCCGCGCGCATCCGCCGGGACAGGCGCATCGCGATGCGGCGGGCGATCCGCATGATCAGTTCGGTGATTTCTTCGAGGTCGTCGGCGGAGAACGCGCTGAAGTCCTTGGACGAACGGACCTCGGCCGGGCTGTAGGCCGGCACGGAGCGCTCGTCCTCGGAGGCACTGCCTTCCTCGGCCCAATCGGTGACGGTGAGCTCGGCGCGCCCGCTCTCCGGCGCGGCCCCCGCGGTGTCGGTCTCGGAGGCGTCCTCGTCGGGTCCCGGCATCACGGGCCCGAAGGCCGGCGTCTGCCAGAACCGCTCGAACTCTTCGTCGAAGGCCGGCAGGTCTTCCGCGCGCGAGCAGAGGACGGTGCGAAGCGCGAGACGCGCCGCGTCGCGGTCGGCGAGGTTGATCGTCTCGAGCGCCGCCAGCGCCAGTCCGATCTCAGCCGGCCCGACGAGCAGACCGCGGCCGCGCAGCCGCCGGCCGAACAGCGTCAGGTTGGCGGCGAGGCTTCCGGGACGCGTCCACCTCACCGCGCCCTCGGCGCCCTCCTCACCGCCCAGGGGAAGAGGCGGCGCGGGCCGCACGGGATCAGCGCTGGGGAAGTTGGGCTGCGAGCGAGGCGGTTCGCTCGGGCGTCCAGCCATCGCCGCTCGCCTCCACGGACTCCACCGCGTCGAGGATCGGACGCAGGAACTGGCTCTTCACGCGGATGAGGTCCTCCTGATCCTTGCAGATGCAGCCGAGGGTCTCCGTGATCGCCTGCGGGTCGAGGTGATCGCGGTGCAGCGCCATAAGCGCCGCGCTCCAGTCGAGCGTCTCCGCGACGCCGGGGACCTTGTCGAGCGGCGCCTGGCGCACCATCTGCATGAAGCCGCAGATCTGCCGGGCCAGGCGCTCGTCGATGCCCGGGGCCCGTTCGTGGACGATGCGCAGCTCTTTGTCGAAGTTCGGGTAGTCCATCCAGAGGTAGAGGCACCGCCGGCGCAGCGCATCGCTGAGCTCGCGGGTGCGGTTGCTGGTCAGGACGACGTACGGCACCTGCCGCGCGCGGATCGTGCCGATCTCCGGGATGCTGACCTGGAAGTCCGACAGCACCTCGAGGAGGAACGCCTCGAACTCCTCGTCCGCGCGGTCCACCTCGTCGATCAGCAGCACCGGCGCGTGGTCCGCGGTGATCGCCTGCAGCAGCGGCCGCTTCAGCAGGAACGGCTCGCTGAAGATGAGCGACTCTTTTTCCTCGACCGGACGGCCGGTCGCCTCTTCGAGCTTGATCCGCAGCATCTGCCGCTGGTAGTTCCACTCGTAGAGGGCGGTGTGGACGTCGAGCCCTTCGTAGCACTGGAGGCGGATGAGATCCGTGCCGATCGCCTGCGCCATGACCTTGGCGACCTCGGTCTTGCCGACCCCCGCCGCGCCCTCGATCAGCAGCGGTTTGTGGAGCACCACGCTGAGGTGTACCGACGTCGCCAGTTCCCGATCGGCGATGTAGCCCTGCCGGGCCAGAATCTCGACGATCTGGGGGATGCCCCCGAATCCCTCCGGGTACCGCACCGCTTGTGCCACGCGCACCCTCCGCGCCCACAAAATTTTACCGGCTCAACCGGCTCATAATAGCATAACGTGCCGGACGCCGAAGATCGTCCCGCGGCCGCGGCGCGGGCGAGTGTCCCGGATGCGTGTGTGCGGGCGCAGTTTGCTCCGTCTCGCCGTATCCGGGACCATCGGCCCGGGACCCGATCCTCGGTTCCGGTCATGTCCCGATTGCCAGGCGGCGCCCGGCGGCGGACGATGTATTGGAAGGCGGGGCGTGGACGGTATGCCTGGCCTTCATTGGGTATTCGTCTCTGACATCCGGCGAGGTGGTTGTGATGGCGCTGCAGACCCGGTATGGATTTGGAACCAGGGTGGGATTGGCCTACCCGGAAGCGGTTGCCCGAACCCGCGAACTGCTCAAGGAAGAAGGGTTTGGCGTGCTCACGGAGATCGACGTGCAGAAGACCTTGAAGGAGAAGCTGGGCGTCGAGTTCCAGCGCTACGTCATCCTCGGCGCCTGCAACCCCCCGCTGGCGCACCGCGCCTTGCAATCTGAGCGGGAAATCGGACTCCTCCTGCCGTGCAACGTCATCGTGTATGAGGACGGCGGCGGTTCGGTCGTGTCGGTGATGGATCCCATCCCGGCCTTGGGCATGGTCGGAAACGACGCCCTGCGCCCGATCGCCGAGGACGCCGCGGCGCGGCTCCACCGCGTGATCGATACACTCGCCTCGGCCTGACGCCGAGCGCCGCAAGATGAGCCGCCGCCTGCCGGCGGACCGCTAGTCCGCGGCAGCGCGGAAACCATCGGTCTGCGGCGCCGGACGCTCGTCCGCGTCCGGAAGACCGCCGAGCTGCCGGCCGACGAGCGCGGCGTAGAGGCCGCCGCGCGCGAGAAGGGTCGTGTGCGTGCCGGTCTCGACCAGCCGCCCCCGGTCGAGCACCGCGATCAGGTCTGCCGCCCGGACCGTGGACAGCCGGTGGGCGATCACGATCGTGGTACGGCCGTGCATCAGTTCGCTCAGCGCGTCGCGGACCAGCATCTCACTGACGGCGTCGAGGTGCGAGGTCGCCTCGTCGAGGATCAGGACGGGCGCGTTCTTGAGAAACGCGCGGGCGATCGCCACCCGCTGACGCTGGCCCCCCGACAGCTGCATCCCCCGTTCCCCGACCCGCGTGTCCAAGCCCTCGGGCAGCGACGCCACGAACTCGCCGAGCGCGGCGCGCTCGATCGCCAGCCGGACGTCGTGCTCCTCGGCGTCGGGCCGCGCGAGGCGCACGTTGGCCCGAAGCGTGTCGTTGAACAGGTAGGTGCTCTCGGCGACCAGCGCGATCCGCCGGCGCAGATGATCGAGCGCGTACGTGCGGAGGTCGTGGCCGTCGAGGGTGATGGAGCCCTCCCGCGGATCCCAGAACCGCAGCAGCAGGTTCGCCACCGTGGTTTTGCCGGCGCCCGACGGCCCGACGAGCGCCGCCGTGGCGCCGGCGGGGATCTCCAGACTGATCGCCCCGAGCGCGGCCCGGCCCGCTCCCGGGTACGCGAAACTCACCCGGTCGAATCGAACGGTGGATCCGCCGGCCGAAGGAGAGTCCGGCGTGTCCGGCCCGTCGGTGACGGGGACGGGCTCGGCGTGCACGGCCTCCAGCCGGCGTGTCGACGCGAAGGTGTCGGCGAGTTGGCGGCCGACGTAGGTGATCTCCGCGATCGGAAGAAATGCCGCGACCCCCAGCAGCGTCAGCAGCGGGAGAACGCCCGGGTCGAGGCCGCCACGCGACGCCAGCACTCCCCCGATCAGGGCGACGGCGAGTCCGCCAAGTCCGGTCACGATTTCCATCTGCGCGGCCTGCCAGGAGAGATCGCGAAGGAATCGCAGGCGGACGGCGTGATACGCGCGGGCCACGGCCAGAAAGTCGGCGCGGCGCCGGTCCACGGCTTGAAACGCCACCAGCTCCGACAATCCCTGAATGGTATCGGTGACGTGCGCGGTGAGGCGCCCGAGTCCTTCCCGCACCTGTGCGCCGATCCGGTCGATGCGCCGGCGCGCGAAAAGCGGCGCCCAGAGCGCGTAGAGGAGCAGCGGCGCCAGCGCGACGGCGGCCGGCCAGACGGTCCTGGCGAGGATCGCGAGGACGGCCGCGGGGATCACGACGGCGACGGTGACCGGCGCGACGGTGTGGGCGAAAAAGTACTCGACCGTCTCGACGTCCTGGGTCGCGAGCCCGACCAGGTCGCCCGATCGGCGGCGCAGCAGGTAGGCGGGCGCCAGGGCATCGAGCTTGCGGAACAACGCGATCCGCATGTCGGCCAGCAGCCGGTAGGCCATGTCGTGCGCCAGCAGCGATTCGAGCCAATGCAAGATGCCGGCCAGCGGCGCCGCGACCGCGAGCGCGATCAGGTACGGCGCGTACGGCGCGTGGCGCCGCACCGCGGCCACGATCAGCGCGCCGGCAATCCCCACGCCCACGTAGGCGATGGTACGGGCGAACGCGAGCAGCACCGTGAGGGCGAGCCGGCCGCGCAGCGGCTCGACGAACCGCAGCAGCGCGGTGAGCGTGCGCCCGAGGCCGAGCTGCTCGGCGCGCAGGATCGCATCGGGCGGCTCCGCGTCTCCGACCGGCGCGCCGGGCAGATCCGGCGCGGCGGGCTCCTCCTCGGAGCGGGCCGGAGGCGGGCTGATGGCCGCGTCCCGTTCCCGCGCCTGCGCACCCATGAGCCGGCGGTACGGGCCGTCCCGCCGCATGAGCGCGTCGTGACGCCCCGCCTCGACGACCCGGCCGCCCTCGATCACGATGATGCGGTCCGCCCCGATGACGCTCGAGAGCCGGTGCGCCAGGATCAGCGTCGTCCGTCCCGCCATCAGCCGGTCCAACGCCTCTTGGATGACCGCCTCGTTTTCCGCGTCGACGGACGAGAGCGCCTCGTCCAGGATCAGGATCGGCGCGTTGCGCAGCAGCGCGCGGGCGATCGCCAGGCGCTGGCGCTGGCCTCCCGACAGCTTGGCGCCCCGCTCGCCGATGCGGGTGCCGTACCCGTCCGGCAGCGCCTGGATGAACTCGTGCGCGTTCGCCGCGCCGGCGGCGGCTTCCAGTTCGGCCGCGCCGGCGCCGGGCCTGCCGAGGCGCAGGTTCTCTTCGATCGTGCCGTGGAACAGGTACGTGTCCTGCTGAACGACGGCGATGTGGGCGCGCACGATCTCCGGATCGATCTCGCGAAGGTCCCGGCCGCCGATCCGGACCGCGCCGGCCTGCGGGTCGTAGAGACGCAGGAGCAGACGGGCGATCGACGACTTGCCGGCTCCGCTCATGCCGACGATGCCGATCCGCTCGCCGGCCGGGACGTGAAACGACAGGCCGTTCAGCGCGGCGCGGCGCCCGCCGGGGTAGGAAAAGCCAACACCCTCGAAGTCGATCGCGGGCTCGAGCGCCGCCGGGCGGGCGCCCGGGCCCGCCGGCAGCGGCGGGACGGCTGCGAGCAGATTTGTGATGCCAAGCGCCGCGGCCTGACCCGTCATGCCTTGATGCATGACAGTTCGCAGATCACGCAGCGGGCGGAAGATCTCGGTCCCCGCCATCAGGATGACCAGCAGCGCGGGCAGGCTCATCAGTCCATGCGAGACGCGGTACGCGCCGAAGGCGAGCGCGGCCGCGGCGCCCACGGCGACGGCGACGTCGGTGATCCCTCGCGTGATCAGGTTGATGGACAGCACGCGGACGATGGTGTGCGCGACGGCGCGGGCCCGTTCGGCCAGCATCCGCCCGTACGCGGCGCTTTGGCCGAAGGCCTTGAGCGTCGCGAGACCCTGAAGGGCATCCAGGAACTCCGCGCTGAACGCCCGCACCGACGCCTGCTGCGCCCGCGCCGCGCTGTGGGACCACCGGTGGAACGCCGAGGGCACCGCGAGGCCGAGCAGCGCAAAGCCCAACATGATCGCCGCCACGCGGACGTCCCACCAGGCGATAAACGCAAAAATGACAAGCGGAGTCAGGGCGGAGATGAACAGCTGCGGAAGATACTGCCCGAAGAACGTCTGGAGCTGCTCCACCCCGTCCACGACGGAGAGCGCGACGCCGCCCGTGCGTTCACCAGCAAACCAGGCGGGACCGAGCTCGGCAATCTTGTCGTAGAGCCGCCCGCGGAGATCCTCTTGAATGCGCACCGCCGTACCGTGCGCAGTGATCGTGCGGGCGTGCTCCAGCAGCCCGCGCAGCAGCACGACGCCGGCCACGGCCAGGGCCGGCGCCACGAGCGCCCCCGCGGGCGCGCTCCGAAACACGAGCGCCAGCATCCACGCGAGGAGCGCAAACCGCGCGATTCCGACGGCCGACGCCAGCAGGCCGAGCGCGACCGCGGCCGCGACCCTGCCCCGATAGCCGCGGGTCCACTGCCACAATCGCCAATCGAAATACACCGCGTACAGAATTACCGGAGGGCGCGCCCGACCCCTGTCGCCCCGCGCCGCTGGGCCGGTTCTTGCTACACTGGTTGGGTCGAATGACCGTGGTGGTGTACGGCAAGCCGGAGTGTTCGCTCTGCGACAAGGCGACCGCGATCCTCGAGCGCCTCCGCGCAGAATTTGCGTATCGGATCGAACACGTCGACATCACGCAGCATCCCGAGCTGTTCGCGCGGTACCGGTATCGGATTCCCGTCGTGACGGTCGACGGTCGGGAGATCGCGAACAGAATCGTCACGACGCCCGCGCTGCGGGCGGCGTTGAGCCGCCTGGCGCGCGCGTAGCCGCGGCCCGCGCAAACGACTAGTCGGGAAGCTAGGTTTCGTGGCCGGCAGGAGAATCGGCCGGCAGACGCCCGAGAAGAATCTGCCACGGCTCGATCCCGTCGATCCGAAGCAGCCGCATCGGCACCCACGGATCCGGGGCGAAACGCGCCCCGGCCGCCGCTTCGTTCTCCGCGTTGACGACCATCAGGAATTCCGAGCCGTCGCCGAGCGGGCCGCCGAGCACGATGAACCCCTCCTCGGCCAGCCCGTCCATGAACGCGGCGTGCGCCTCCCAGCGATCCTGCCCGCGCATCGGACGCGAGGCATCCCAGGCCGGACCCGGCTGCCGGAACACCGCGAAATATGTCATCGCGTTCGCCGGACTCGCGCCGTGACGCCGCGCCCCACGACCGCGGGCCGCAATACGCCGCGAAGGCTTTCGGGAACGAGGCCCTGCGCGAGCCGGTGCTTGATCGCCCGCGGCAGCTGCTTGAGCCGGTACTCGAGGCGCAGCGCGGATCCCAGCGCCGGCACCCGCCACAGCGCCACGAGACGCACCGGCCCGCGTCCGCGCGTGTACCGGGCGCCGCGGCCCGCGCGATGCGCGGCCAGCCGCCGCGCGGGGTCGGTCGTGTACCCGATGTAGTACGTGCGGTCGCCGCAGCGGAGCAGGTAGACGAAATGCGGGCGGCGGCGCGGCGTCTTGGCGTTCACGCCGCCAAGTTCGCTCCACTATAGGAATCACCTCCGAAGTCATCGAAGGCAGACCACCCTATGAGTCTGCCCGCCGTATGAGCACGCGTTATGTCGGCGCCCGCATCCCGCGCAACGAGGATCCCCGCCTGCTGACCGGACGCGGCCTCTTCGTGGACGACGTGCAGCTCCACGGCCTCGCGCACGGCGCGGTGCTGCGGAGTCCGCACGCGCACGCGCGCCTCCGCCGGGTCGACGTCCGGAGGGCGCGGCAGGCCCCGGGCGTGCTCGCCGTCTACACCGCCGCGGACCTCGGGACCGTGAACGGCCCCCTGCCGAAGTTGATCCCGCATCCGGCGCTCACCCACCACAAGACCCAGTACGCGCTGGCTCCCCACACGGTCCGCCACGTTGGCGAGGCCGTCGCGTTCGTCGTGGCGGAGAACCGCTACGCGGCCGAAGACGCGCTCGATCTGATCGAGGTGGACTACGAACCGCTCCCGGCCGTCGCGACGCTCGACGCCGCGATCGCGCCGGGGACGCCGCGCGTGCACGAGGACATGGACTCGAACGTGTGCGCCCGCTACACCCAGCGCGTCGGCGACGTCGACGCCGCGCTCGCCGGCGCCCCGCACCGGTTCACGGAACGGCTCGTCCTCGACCGCGGCACCGCCTCGCCGATCGAGACGCGCGGGGTCGTCGCCGCGTGGGACGCGCGCACCGGCCGGCTGGACATCTGGGACAGCACGCAGGCCCCGATCCCGATCCGCAACGGGCTCGCGCGGATGTTCGGACTCTTGCAGGAGTCGGTCCGGGTCATCGCCCCCGACGTCGGCGGCGGCTTCGGCCCGAAGGTCATGATGTTCTACCCGGAGGAGATCCTCGTTCCGTTCGCCGCGATGCGCCTCGGCCGGCCCGTGAAGTGGATCGAGGACCGCCGCGAGCACTTCGTCGCGACCAACCAGGAGCGCGAGCAGATCCACGACGCGGAGATCGCCGTGGACGCGAACGGCCGCATCCTGGCGGTACGGACGGTGTTCCTGTACGACGCCGGCGCGTATAACCCGTACGGGCTCATCGTGCCGATCGTCGCCAGCACGACGCTCCCGGGCCCGTACCGCCTCCCGGCCTACCACTGTGAGTTTCAGGCGGTGTTCACCAACAAGACCAGCGTGAGCCCCTACCGCGGCGCCGGGCGGCCGCACGGAGTGTTCGTGATGGAACGCCTCCTCGACCGTGTGGCGCGCGAGCTCGGCATCGACCGGGCCGAGGTCCGACGGCGCAACCTCATCCCGCCCGACGCCTTTCCGTACGACGTCGGCCTGATCTATCAGGATCAGGCGCCGCTCCGCTACGACAGCGGCAACTACCCGGCGTGCCTCGAGCGCGCGCTCGAGATGATCGACTACGCGGGCTGGCCGGCGCGGCAGCAGGCGCTGCGCGCGGACGGCCGCTACGCCGGGCTCGGCATCGCCTGCTACGTCGAGGGCACCGGCATCGGTCCCTACGAGGGGGCGCGCGTGACGGTCGAGCCGTCCGGCCGCGTCGCCGTGGCGACGGGCGTCGGCACGCAGGGCCAGGGGCACGCGACGTCCTTCGCCCAGATCGCCGCGGATGCGCTGGGCGTGCACCCGCGCGACGTGATCGTGCACACCGGCGACACGGGGTTGTTCGGGTGGGGCACCGGCACCTTCGCGAGCCGCGCCGCGACCGTGGCCGGCAACGCGGTGGCGCTCGCCGCCAAAGCGGTCCGTGAAAAGGCCCAACTCGTCGCGGCCGGCATCCTCGAAGCGCCGCCGGCCGAGATCGAGCTCGAGAACGGCGCGGCGTTCGTCCGCGGCGTGCCGGCGCGCGCGGTGCCGCTCGGCGACGTGGCGCTGGCCGCCAATCCGCTCCGCTTCGCGATGCCGGCGGAGTGGGACGGCCCCGGCCTCGAAGCGATCCGCTACTTCGCCCCGCCCCAGGGCACGTTCGCCAACGGGGTCCACGCCTGCATCGTCGAGGTCGACCCGGACACCGGCACCCTCGTCTTCCAGCGGTATGTGGTCGTGCACGATTGCGGCCGGGTGATCAACTCGATGGTGCTCGAGGGCCAGATCCACGGCGGCGTGGCGCAGGGGCTCGGCGGCGCCTTCTGGGAGCAGCTGGTCTTCGACGAGCAGGCCCAGCCGCTCAGCACGACCTTCATGGACTACCTGCTGCCCACGGCGGCCGATCTGCCGCCGATCGACGTCGACCACCTCGAAACCCCGTCCCCGCTCAACCCGCTCGGCGTGAAGGGCGCGGGCGAAGCCGGCGTCATCCCGGTGCCCGCGGTGCTGGCCCAGGCGCTCGACGACGCGCTCGCGCCGCTCGGCGTGCGCGTGACGGCGATGCCGCTCAACCCGAGCCGGCTCCATCAGCTGATCACAGCAGCACGGAGGTCCAGATGAAACTCGACGGCACCAACACCCTACCCGCACCCGTAGAAGCGGTGTGGAACGCCATCAACGACCCGGAGGCGCTGCGCCGCTGCACGCCGGGGTTGAAGGAGCTGACGCCGGCCGGGCCCGACGCGTACAAGGCCACGCTCTCGATCGGGATCGCGGCCGTGAAGGGCACCTATGCCGGCACGCTCACGATCACGGACAAGCAGGCGCCGAAGCACTACAAGATCGTCCTGGAGGGCTCGGGCGGCGCGGGCTTCATGAAGGGCGAAGGGATCGTCGACCTCGAGCCCCAGGGCAACGAGACGCTGCTGCGGTGGACCGGCGACATCCAGATCGGCGGCCTCATCGCGGGCGTCGGCCAGCGGATGTTGAGCGGTGTCGGGAAGATGCTGATCGGACAGTTCTTCAAGTGCCTCGAGCAGCAGTTCAGCGGCGCCGCGGACGCACCGCCGTCGAACCCCTCCGCGTCGGGACAAGGGGATCGGTGAAGCCGGCGGCCTTCGAATACCACGCCCCCCGCACGATCGACGAGGCGGTGGGGTTGCTCGCGGCCCACGGCGACGACGCGAAGGTGCTGGCCGGCGGGCAGAGCCTCGTCCCGCTCATGAACATGCGCCTCGCGCGTCCGCGGGTGATCGTGGACCTGAACCGGGTGCGCGGCCTCGACGGATTGCGAGAAGCGCGCGGCGTCTTGAAGATCGGCGCGATGGTACGCCAGCGCGCCGCGGAGCGCTCCCCCCTCGTCGCGTCGCGGTGCCCGCTGCTGCGCGACGCGCTCGGCTGGGTCGGCCATCCGCAGATCCGCAACCGCGGGACGATCGGCGGCAGCGTCGCGCACGCGGATCCCGCCGGGGAGATCCCCGCGGTGCTCGCGGCCCTCGGCGGCGAGGTGACTGTGCGCGGCCCGAAGGGCGCGCGCACGATTCGCGCGGCGGAATTGTTCGTCACCTACCTCACGACGTCGATCGACGCGCGCGAGCTGCTCACGGAAGTCAGGGTCCCGACGCTCCACCCCGGCGCGGGGTGGTCGTGGATGGAAATCGCGCGGCGTCACGGCGACTTCGCGCTCGCGGGCGTCGGCGTGGTGCTCGCGCTCAAGCGCGGTGTGATCACCGAAGCCCGCATCGGGCTCACGGGCGTCGGGCCGGCACCCGTGCGGGCGGACGCCGCGGAACACCTCTTGACCGGATCCCGCCCGTCCGAAGACCTGTGGCAGCAGGCCGCCGACGCGGTGCGGGGCGCGATCGACCCGGACGGCGATCTGCACGCCTCCGCGGAGTACCGCCGGCACGTCGCGGGCGTCCTGACGGTACGGGCGCTGCGCGAAGCGCTCGGCCGTGCGGGCGCGCCGCCGGGCGTGCGGCGCGCACCGAAGACGCGCGGCGGGAGCGCAGCATGAGGACGCGGGAGCGCGACACCACCGCGCCGCGCGACGTGACGCTGACGATCAACGGACGCGCGTATCGCGGGCGCGTCGAACCGCGCAAGACGCTCGCCGACTTCATCCGCGAGGACTGCGGCCTCACCGGGACGCACCTCGGCTGCGAGCACGGCGTGTGCGGGGCGTGCACGATCTTGATGAACGGCGACGCGGTGCGGTCGTGCCTGCTCTTCGCGGTCCAGGCCGACGGCGCAGACTTGAAGACGGTCGAGGGACTGGCGGACGGGGACCGTCTGCACCCGATCCAGCAGGCGTTCTGGGAGCACCACGGGCTGCAGTGCGGATTCTGCACGCCGGGGTTCCTGATGACCGCGGTCGCGTTCCTGCGCGACCATCCCCGTCCGACCGAACGCGAGATCCGCGAAGGCCTCGCCGGCAACTTGTGCCGCTGCACGGGCTACCAGAACATTGTCAAGGCTGTTGCGGCCGCCGCCGCCGTGCTAACATCTACGGCACCGGCAGACGTGCCGCACCGTGCGGGCGCCAAGAAGGGCGCCCGGACACCTCGGCGAACTCCCGAACACCCTCGGCGGCGCCGCGTGCGCAGAAGGACGCGGTAGCCGCGGCGGGGCCGCGCGGCGGCGCGAAGGAGACAGAACAGCAGCGGATCACCATGGACCATACGATCGAGGCGCTGTCGATGAGCTGGCGGGTCGCGCGCGCGATCCGCCAAGAAGGTTGGACCGGCGAGGTCATCGCGGTCCATCCGCACAGCGTGTATGCGACAGACGAGGACGATGAAGTCTACGCGATCGTCCATCAGCCGCTCGGCAACGGTCCGCTCAACCTCGTCATTCCTGCCGACTCCGCGCAGGTGTTCAACGGTCTCGCGCTCGGTACGAGTCTCGCGTCCAACGGCGCCCGCCTTGGCATCGGCGAGGCGATCACCATCGAGCTGGAGGCGGCCGCGATCTGGGATCCCAAGGCCTACGCCGCGCTGTCGGCGGACCCGGAGGCGCTCGACCGCGGCTTGGCGGAGTTGTGTCGCGAGGTCTCGCGCCGCGCCCCGGCGGAGAGTCTCGCCCGCCTGCTGCCGCACCTCGAGGACGAAGACCTGCCCGAGCCGCTCGAGCACATCGCCCACTTTCCTCGAAGCCACGCGCTGATCGGCGGACTCGCCGAGTCGCTCGCGCAGCGGGACCGCCGCCGGCTGAAGGTCGTGACGTCGTCCCTCGCCGGGCTCGGCCCCGGAATGACCCCGGCCGGCGACGACTTCATCGCCGGCGTGCTGCTGGCGCTCGCGCTCGTACGGCAGCAGCGCGGGGACACCGCGTTGAACGAGATCGCGACGCTGCTCGTCGAAACGGCGGCGCCGCGGACGCACGAGATCAGCGGAGCGTACCTTCGCGCCGCGTACGACGGCCAGGTGGGCGAACGCTGGCACCCGCTGCTCGCGGCGCTGGCCGCGGGCGACGGCGCGCAGATCGCCGCCGCGGCCGCGCCGGTGCTGGCGACCGGCGAGACGTCGGGCGCGGACATGGTGGCCGGATTCGTGGTCGGGATCGGAGCGCTGCTGGGCGGCGCCCCGGCCTGGCGGACGCTCGTTCCGGCGGGCGGGCCGGTCGCCGCGTCGAACCCGCCGGCCGGCTGAGCACCGCGGCTTTTCCTGCGTTCTAGCCCCGACCGGCCGTCACTGCGTCGGCGTGTCCGTCTCCGACCGCACCCGCCGCCACGAGCCTTCCCCGCGCGGGAAGCGGCGCGCGAGCGCGTCGAGCGCCTCCTGCATTTCGCCGCGCACCACCTCGCGCCAGTAGACGCCGGTCCGGCCGATGTGCCGGTACTTCTCGTAGCGGCGATCAAGCAGCTTGGGTACCGGAATCCGCCGCAACGCGCGTAGCGCGGCCGTGAGGTGCGCCGCCACAGCCGCGGCCGCGGCCGCGTGGTCGAGATGCGCGCCGCCCGCGGGCTCCGGGATGATCTCGTCGATCACGCCGAGGCGCTTGAGATCGTGCGCGGTGATCTTGAGCGCCGTCGAGAGGCTCTCTGCCTGTGCGACGTCGCGGTACAGAATCGCCGAGGCGCCTTCCGGAGAGATCACCGAGTAGATCGCATGCTCGAGCATGAGCACCCGGTCGGCGACCGCCATCGCGAGCGCCCCGCCGCTGCCGCCCTCGCCGATGATCACCGAGACGATCGGCGTCGGCAGTCCCGCCAGCACGGCCAGGTTTTCCGCGAGCGCGAGGGCGATGCCGCCCCGCTCCGCCTCGTAGCTCGGATCCGCCCCCGGGGTGTCGACGAATGTGACCACCGGCATGTGAAACTTGGCGGCGAGCCGCGCCAGGCGCAGAGCTTTGCGATACCCGCCCGGGCCCGCCATACCGCGGTGCCGCTCCGTCTGAGCCTCGAGCGTTCCGCCCCGCTCCTGTCCGATCACCATGACCGTCTGCCGGTCCAGCTCCGCGAGGCCGCCGACGACCGCCGGATCGTCGCCCCCCTGGCGGTCGCCGTGCAGCTCGACGAAGTTGGCCGTCATGCGCGTGATGTAGTCGAGCGCCGTGGGGCGCGCCACGTGCCGCGCGAGCTGCACCTCTTCCCACGCGGCCAGCCCTCCGCCCCGGGCCCCGGCCGGCGCGCGATCGGCGCGGACACGCGGCGCCGTGGCGCGGTCGAGATGGCCGACGAGATACGAGACCGTGGCGCGGAGCCGCTCCCGCGGCACGATCAGATCGACGAGCCCGTGCCGGAACAGCGTCTCCGCACGGTGCGAGTCCGGGGGCAGCGACACGCCGGTGGTCTGCTCGATCACGCGCGGTCCGACAAACCCGATCTGCGCGCCCGGCTCCGCGAGAATGACGTCGCCCAGGGTGGCAAAGCTGGCGGTCACGCCGCCGAAGGTCGGGTCCGTCAGGATGGAGATGAAGGCAAGACCGTTGCGGTCGTGCCGGGCCTCGGCGGCGGCGACCTTCGCCATTTGCATGAGCGACAGCATGCCCTCCTGCATCCGGGCGCCGCCGCTCGCGGCGACGCTGACGAGCGGCAGCCGGCGGCGCGTCGCGTGCTGGAATGCGTTCGCCACCTTCTCGCCCACCACCGATCCCATCGTGCCGCCGAGGAACTCGAAGTCGAAGACCACGAGCACGACGGGCCGTCCGCCGATCCGGCACAGGCCGGTCGTCACCGCCTCGCGCAGCCCGGTCTGGCGGCGGGCCGCGATCAACCGCGCGCGGTAGGGCTTGCGGTCGATGAACTGCAGCGGATCGACCGAGATGAGGCCGCGGTCGAGCTCGCGGAACGTCCGGGGATCGGCGAGCATGCGGATCCGGAACGGCGACGGCATCGCGAGGCAGCGGCCGCATCCGGCGCACACATAGAGCCGCTCCTCGAGCGCCTGCACCGGATGTTCGAGGCCGCACGACGGGCAGGCGATCGGCGCCGGGACGGCACGGGGACGGCGCAGCACTAGATCGCCCCGGCCGCGCGCAGCGACGCGACCTCCGCCGCCGAACATCCGAGTTCGCGCAGCACCGCCTCCGTGTGTTCGCCCAGCACGGGCGGCGGCGTCCGGACGGCGCCGGGCGTGCCGGAAAACTTGAGCGGGACGCCGTTCACGCGCACCCGGCCGGCGCGCGGATGGTCGACGTCGACCACCATCTCGCGGTGCAGCACTTGAGGATCGGTCATCACCTCGTTGATGCGCGAGATCGGGCCGGCCGGCACCCCGGCGTCGCCGAGGCGTGCCAGCCACTCCGCGGTCGTGCGGCTCCGGAACACCGGGTCCAGCGCCGCGAGCAGTTCGCGCCGGTGCTCGACGCGCGCGGCGTTGGTTGCGAACCGGGGATTCTCGGCAAACGGGACGTCGAGCGCGCGGCAGAACCGCTGCCACAGACCTTCGCTCCCCACCGTGACCGTGACGAACCCGTCCTTCGTCGCGAACGGCTGATACGGAACGAGATTGGTGTGCGCCGAACCGACGCGCGGCGGATTCTCGCCCGTTGCGAAATAGTTCGCGGCCATGTACGTCATCCACGCGACCTGGCCGTCCAGCATCGCCGCATCCACCCACTGCCCCTGCCCCGTCCGGTCGCGCGCCCGAAGCGCGGCGAGAATGCCGTAGGCCGCGAACATGCCCGCGCAGATGTCGCCGACCGCGACCCCGACGCGCATCGGGTTGCCGTCCGGCTCGCCGGTGATGGCCATCAGCCCGCCCATGCCCTGCACGATCAGATCGTACGCCGGCCGCTCGCGGTACGGGCCGGTCTGGCCGAAGCCGGAGATCGAGCAGTACACGAGGCGCGGCAGCCGCGCGCGGACCGCCTCGTAGCCGAACCCCAGCCGGTCGATCGTGCCTGGCCGGAAATTCTCCACGAGCACGTCGGCGCGGCCGAGCAGCCGCCACAGCAGCTCCCGTCCCCGCTCGTCCTTCAGATTGAGCGTGAGGCTCTCTTTGTTGCGGTTGATGCTCATGAAGTACGCGCTCTCGCCTTCGATAAACGGCGGGCCCCAGCCGCGCGTGTCGTCGCCGCCGTCCGGGGTTTCGACCTTGATCACCCGGGCCCCGAGGTCGGCCAGCATCATCGTGCAGTACGGACCGGCCAGCGCGCGGGTGAGGTCGGCGACGAGCAGGCCTTCGAGCGGGCCGCGCGCGGGGGCGGGGGTCACTTCTGCACGAACGCGAAGCAGCGGCAGAACGCCGCCTCGCCGCCTTTGAAGCGGAACGGAAAGGCGCCGAACCACACGCGCATGTCCAGCACCTCGTCGATCATCCCGCCCACGTTCTCCACGTGGAAGACGCCCTTCGGGAAGAGATAGGTGTGGGTTGCCTGGTAGGCTTTGGGCCACGGGAACGCCTCGTCCATCGACATCCCGATCTTCTTCTCGACCTCCGGCACGAGATCGGGCCGCGCGCGGCGGACGTTCGTGTTGAACGGATGGTCGGTGGAGATCGCGTCGATGGCGAGCCAGCGGATGCCCCGGTCGAGCACCCAGTCGCAGAATTCCAGCTGCGGGCCGGGATGCTTGAGGAACGCGCGCGGAAGGTTGGGCTTCTCGCGGTTGCGCGCCTTATACCAATCCTCGTTGTAGTAATGGTGATAGCCGGTATGGATGACCAAGATGTCGCCCCGCTGGATCTTGATCTTGTGCTTACGCTCCCAGCGCTCGAAATGCTCCGGCCCGTAGATGTCGTAGTCGCCTACGCCGAACTGGCTTAAGTCCACGACGCAGGCCGGCCCGAGCAGCGACTCGAGCGGAATGCCGGCCACGTCCGGCCCCGGATCGTTGAAGTGGAGCGGCGAATCGAGATGCGTCGCGATGTGATTGGTGCTGCTGATCAGCTGGGCGTTCACGCCTTCGAACGCCATCTTCTTGACCCACTTCACCGTGGGCCCCTCGTAAAACGCGAACGGCGGCGAGTCCACGCTGAAGTTTTGGGACAGGTCGAGCACGCGGACCCGGCTCAGGTCCGCCGCCTTGAACGCCATGGGCGACGCCTCCCCGAAGGTGGACATGCGGGCTGCGCACAGACAGTTCCACCTCGCCGCAACCGAATCATGCCGGGGACGCGCGCAGGGGTACAATCAGCATAGATGCTCACCCTCTTTGTTGCGACCGAACAGGGCCTGTTGATTGCCCGCCACGCCCTGGACTGGACGGTCGAACATCACCTGCAGGGACATTCCGTCGAGTGCGTCGCCGTCGATCCGCGCGTGCCGGCGCGCGCGTATGCCGGCACGCTCCGCCGCGGCGTCTGGCGGAGCGACGACGGCGGGCGGTCGTGGGAACCGGCGGGCGACGGCATCACGCACCCGGCCGTCATGTCCATCGCGGCCAGTTCGACCGAGTCAGGGGACGCCGCGGGCGTCGTCTACGCCGGCACAGAGCCGAGCGGCGTCTTCCGCTCGAGGGACGGCGGCGCGTCGTGGATCGAGTCGGAGGAGCTGCTGGCACTGCCGTCGCGGCCCACCTGGAGCTTCCCGCCGCGCCCGGACACCCATCACGTGCGGTGGATCGAGCCGGATCCTGTCGAGACGGGACGGCTCTACGTCGCGATCGAGGCCGGCGCCCTCGTGCGCACGCCGGACGGCGGACGGACCTGGGCCGACTGCGTCCCCGGCGGTCCGTACGACACGCACACCGCCGCGACCCACCGGCTCGCGCCGAATCGCGTGTACTCCGCCGCGGGCGACGGCTATTTCGAGAGCCTCGACGCCGGCCGGAAGTGGACGCGGCACATGGGAGGCCTGCGGCACCGCTACCTGGTCGGCATCGCGGTCGACCAGGAGGATCCGGACACCGTCATCGTCTCGTGCGCGGACGGCCCGTGGAGCGCGTACGATCCGCCCCACGCGGAATCGTACGTGTACCGCCGGTCGGGAGAGACGGCGTGGCACACCGCGATGGACGGCCTCCCCGACGCCGAGGGCACCTCGGTCAGCCGGTTCGCGGCGCATCCGGATGCCCCCGCCGCGGTGTACGCGGCGAACAACCACGGCGTATACCACAGCACCGACGGGGGCCGGCGGTGGTCGGCGCTCGACATTCCGTGGCCTCGGGACGCGCTCGGGGGCGGCGTCGAGGCCCTCGCGGCCCTCGTCGAATAGGCGCCCGCGGCGCGTCACCCGCGCCGCAAACGAACTAGCTCTCGGCGTTCGCCATCGCCCGCAGCGCGTCTTCAAAGCAGATCCGCGGCGGCCTGACCAACCCGGCGCCGACCTGACCGATCCCGGCCTGCCGGTGCGCGATGCCGGTATTGATTCGCGGCAGGATCCCCGTCCGGATGACCTTCCGAACGTCGATGCCCGTCGGCGTGCCGCGGAAGTCCAGCGCCGGAATGCGGTACGCCTCGTGCTCGGCCATGGTGATCTCGTACATCTCGAGGGTCGAGGCGACCGCGTCGCGGACCGTCCCGCCGATGAACGTCACGATCGCCGGCGCACCCGCCATCGCGAAGGCGCCGATGCCGGCCGTCTCCGTGATCGCGGAATCCCCCATGTCGGGGTTCCCGTCCTCGGCCGTGAAGCCGGGGAAGTAGAGTCCGCGCGGCACCTCGGAGGGCCCGGTGTACCACCGGTCCCCCAGCCCGCTGACCCGGATGCCGAAGTCGGTGCCGTTTCGGGCCATGGTGGTGACCAGCGTGCTGTGCGGAATGCGGTGGGCCGCGTCCATGGTCGCCTTGCACGCCGCCATCACGGGATTCAGCATGAAGATATCGTTGTCGGCCAGGAAACGGAGCACCTCGGCCTGCTGCTCGGCCGGCGCGCCAGTGCGCACAATGAACGGCCCGAGGAGACGGCTGAAGAGCGCGGAACCCGCCTTGTTCCGGTTGTGGCCCTCGTCGCCCATCTGGAGCGCCTGGGAGATCAGGGCCTTCATGTCGAGCCCTCCGGCCAGTTCGAGGGCACGGCCGATCACCGGGCCCAGGGCGCCTTCGATCCAGCGCAGCCGCTCGACGACGCTGTCGTCGTAGGCGCCGTAGCGCAGCACCTTACCGTAGCCTTCATTAAATATCGTGTACGCGCGGGTGCCCCCGGCGCGGTTCTCGACGACGCAGACGGGCATGGACGGCGAGATAATCCCCGCCATCGGACCGACGGCCGAGTGCTCGTGGCACGGTTCGAACCGGATCCGGCCCGAGGCCGCGAGCGCCGCCGCCTCGGCCTCGGTGCGCGCCCGCCGCTCGTAGAGCAGCGCTCCGATCACGGCGCCCCGCACGGGTCCGGCCATGCGCTCCCACGCGATCGGCGGCCCGGCGTGCAGCAGCAAGTCGTCGCCCAGTTCCGGGATGACGTCGCCTGCCCGGGCGACCCCCGTGAGGACGGGGGTAGCCGTCAGAACGCGCCGGATCGCCTCGGCGTTCGCCCGGTCGATCGCCTCGCCGGTCCGCGTCCCGCTCACGTCAACCGCTCCAACAACTCGAGCAGATCGGCATCGCCCCCCGCCGGCGGCTGCCAGTCGACGTCGATCACGGGCACACCCTGATCGCGAAGACTCTCTGTAAACACGCCGAGCCCGACGTTGACGACGTGCGGCGGCGCCGCCAGCAGGGCGTCGGCCGCCTGGGGGCCGCCCGCCGGCCTGGGGGCCGCCGCACGGGCGGGCGGAACGCCACGGTCGGCCGGCGCACCGCCCGCGGCCCCGGCCAGCATCGCCGCGATCGCGGCCGGTTCGAGCACACGGCTGACGATGGTGCCGGCGAGCAGCGCGGCGCGCGCGTTGCTCTCTTCCACAAGCACCCCCACCGACTCGAGCTGCGCCACCTGGCGCGTCCGCCGCTGCGGATCGTCGTCCGTCCCGCACACCGAGGCGACAACCGCCAGACCCCGTCCGGCGGCCTGCGCGGCCGCCCGGGCCTCCGCGATGACGCGCCCCAGCGCGCCGGCGGGATCGGGATGCACGCCGAACCCGAGCACGACGTCGAGCAGCAGCACGGCGACCTCGGGGTCCGCCGCCTCCTGCCGCAACCGTGCCGCGCGCAGCGTCATGTCCAGCATCGGATGCAGGCGGCCGACCGTGAAGAGATCGTCGCCGAGGTCGAGGATGGTGTGACCGCGGCCGGGCCCGGCGCCCTCGTGGCGCCGGGCCCGGCCGGATGCAACATTTGTAAACAGCGGGCTCAGCGTCCCTTCCAGCAGCTCGACGGCCTCCGCGCACAAGGTGCCCCCGCTCATCAGACCGCGCAGGTACTGCTGCGACGGCGCGAGCGTCCGCGCGGCGTCGCGGGCCCGCGCCGCGATGCGCTCGAGCGCCGGACGGTCATCCGCGAGCGTGGCGGCGCCGTTCGCGCCCGGCGCGACCGCCAGGCGGGCGGCATCCTCGAGTGTGCGGACCTGCCTGACCCCCGCCCCGGACGCCGCCGGGGCCGCGCCGGTGAAGATCGCGATTACGGGTTTCCCCAACGACGCCGCATCGTCGAGCAGCGCCGCCCCGACCGCCGGCGCCGGCGGCTTCGACACAATCACCACCACGCGCGTCTGCGGATCGCGGCCGAGCATCGCGAGGGCCGTCCGCGCCGTCATCCCTCCCACTTCCGCCGAGAGGTCGCGTCCCCCGGTGCCGAGCGCGTGCGAGACCCCGCCGCCGAACCGGTGCACGAGCGCGGCCACCTCTTGGATGCCGGTGCCCGATGCGCCGACCAGGCCGACGGCGCCGCGCCGCACGCGGTTGGCGAATCCGAGCGCCGCGCCGCCCAGGATCGCCGTGCCGCAATCGGGTCCCATCACCACGCGCCCGCCGGCCGCCGCGGTGCGTTTGAGATCGACTTCGTCTTCGAGCGGCACGTTGTCGCTGAAGAGCATAACGTGGAGGCCCTCCCGAAGGGCCTCGCGCGCCACCCCGGCGGCGAAGCGGCCGGGCACGGAGATCAGCGCGAAATTCGCCCCGCCGAGCTGCCGCGCCGCCGTCGCCACAGTGCGCGGGCGGTACGCGCCCTCGGCAGCGCCGGCATCCGGCCGGCGCGCCAGCAGCTCATCCACCGCGCCGAGCGCCGCGTCGACCTCGCTCAGGCCCACGCCGCGCACCATCACCACAAGGTCGTTTGACTTGATTGCGCGCGCCGTGTCGGCGCCGCCGCCGGACGCGGTCAGGTGCTCGGGGTCGAGGCCCGCCTGACGCAGCAGCTCCAGATTCGCGGGCGTCGCCATGACGACGCCTGCTTCGTCGATGCCGGGAAGACCGCGCAGCGCCTGCTGCACGCGCATGAGCGCCGCGGAGTCGTGATAGGCGCTCCGCCGCACGGCACCGCGTATCATCATGGGAGACCCGACCCGGCCGGCGGGATATTCATCGCCCCGTGTGTTCGACGAGAGCATGACCCGGCCTCTGCCTCGCGGTCGCGGGGCAGGACACACGTCGCGCGTTTCAGCGTAGAGGAAAGGAGGCTCCGCCATGAAACTCACCAGCGACGGAGGTGACGGATGAGTCCCTACTTGATCATGAAGTGGATTCACGTGCTGCTGGCCATCACCGCGCTGGGAGCCAATATCACATACGGTGTCTGGTTCACCCGCGCGGGCCGGGACCGGCAGCACCTCGCGTTCGTCCTGCGCGGCGTGAGAATGCTCGACAATCGGATCGCGAATCCGGCGTACGGCCTGCTGTTGATCACGGGCTTCGCGATGACCGGCATGGGGCACCTCCCGGTCTCCACGCCGTGGATCCTGACCAGCCTGATCCTCTACGTACTCCTCATCATCATCGCGGCGGCCGGGTACTCGCCGACGCTGCGCCGGGGGATTGAGGCGCTCGACGCCGGAGGCCCCGATTCACCCGAGTTCAAGCAGACCGCGGCCCGCGGGCGGACCATCGGCATTCTGCTCGTCCTCATCGCCGTGATCATCGTGTTCCTGATGGTGACGAAGCCCGGCGGCTAGCGCTATTTGCGCAACAGCTTGAAGGCTTGATTCCAGTTGTTGGAGTTGGCCCCCGCGAGCACCCACACGAGGCACATGGCTTCGAGGTAGTGCGCGGCGCCGATTCCACCCACGTCGATCGCGTCCCACCCGAAGTCCTTGCAGATCTCCGCGGCGCGCTTCTTCGCCGCGGCGTCGTTGCCGCAGAGGAACATGCTGGGGGGGCCGCCCGGCAGCTGCGGGCGAAACATCAACGCGCTTCCGACGGTGTTGAAGACCTTGACCACGTGCGCGCCGGGCAGGAGCCGCTGGTGCTTCTCGCCGGCGGAGTCCCCCACTCCGCCAACCAGCACGGGGGGGGGCATCCCCTTCGAGGAGTCCAGCGGGTTAGTCGCGTCGAGCGCGACTTTGCCCGAAAAGTGCTCCGGACCGGCGAGCCGAATCGCGTCTTCGGTCGCGACCCCCAGCGTCGCGAGAACGACGATCTCGCCGAACCGCGCGGCCTGCGCGAAGGTGCCGTGGGACGCACGGGCTCCCGACTGCTTCATCCACGCGATCCCCTTCGGGTTCTCCGCGTCTCTCGAGCCCAGCATCACCTGATGCTCGAGCGTTAGAAACGCGCGGCCGAGCGCCTGGCCGACAGTGCCGCTGCCCAAGATGCCGACGTTCACGTGGTCGCCTCCGTTGAGATCTGATGCCGCGGGCAAAGTCCTCTCACGCGGCCGCGGGCCGATCGCCGATCGTGACCTGGACCTCCTGCACCGTCCCGGCGCGTACGAACCGGACGCGCTCCGCCGCGCCGATCCGATCCTCCGTCAGCAATCCCATCAGCTCGTCCGCGCGATGCACCGGCCGTCCGCCGATCGAAAACACCAGGTCACCGATCAAGATGCCCGCACGCGCCGCCGGGCTCTCCTCCTCCACCCCGTGCACCAAGAGGCCCGCGCGTTGCCCGACCGCCTGCTCAAGCGCCGCGGGGACAAGCACCGTTTGCGCGGCGATGCCGAGGTATCCTCGTCTCACGCGGCCGTGCGCCAGCAGGCCGTCGGCGACGCGCCGCAGCGTGGCCGTCGGGATGGTCAGGACGAGCCCGCGCCGGAGCCCCGCGGTGTTCAGCCCAATCGCCCGTCCCTCGGCGTCGAGCAGCGGTCCCCCGGAGAATCCGAATGCCGGCTCGATGTCCGGCTCGACATACCGGTCGACGCGGCCGCCGCCGGGCACCCGCCACTCCTGGCCGACTGCGCTTAGGATGCCCAACCGGGCCCGGACCGTGCGCCCCGGGCGCCCGAGGGCTAGGACCACCTGTCCCACCTTGACACCGTCCGTCTCCCGCCAGCCCAGCACCGGCAGCCCGCCCGCCTGAACCCTGAGCAGCGCGAGGTCTGTACTGGGATCCCGGCCCGCCAGGGTGGCGGCAAGTTCGCGGCCGTCTCCCACCGTCACCACGATGTCGTCGTCGCGCCGCACGGCATGTTCCGTTGTCAGAATCACCCCGTCCGAGGACCACACGACGCCGGTGGACGGCCGCCGTCCGGCCGAAACGCGGACAACCGCCGGCCCGGCCGTCTCGACGACGCCGGCCAGCGCGTCAGAAAGCGTTGTCAGTGAACCCGTCACATGATCACCTCTCGTTCAGTTTTGGAATCGGTCCGTCCCACAGCGTATCGGGCGGCCGCCGGCGCCACATCCACCGTTCGATCAGGTACCATGCGGTGTCAAATCGCGATGAGGCCCAGCCGGGCGGCGCGCACCACCGCCTCCGTGCGGCTCTGGGTGCCGAGCTTGCCGAGGATCGTGTGGACGTGGAACTTCGCCGTGTGCTCCGACATGCCGAGGCGCGCGGCGATCAGTTTGTTGGCCAGTCCTTCGGCCATCAGGGTCAACACTTCCCGCTCGCGCCCGCTCAGCGTCTCGACCGACGGGCCGGCAACGGAATCCCCCGATGCGCCCGCGACGCCGGCGACCGCGGGATCGAGCGCCAGGAGACCTCCCAGAGCGGCCCGGGCGGCGAGGACGAGCCGCTCGGCATCGGCCGCGCGCGACAGCAGGCCCACGGCGCCGAGCGCAAGCGCGCGGACCCCGTCGCGATCGTCCTCGACGATGGCGAGAATAGGCAGCCGCAGCGACTGCGCCTCGGCCAGCCGCGCGAGCGCCGTGTCGGGATCCTCGCCGAGGTCCCAAACGAGGACGTCCGGATCCTCCGCGGCCGCGACCGCCGAGAGAACGTCGGCCGACGCGAGCGCTCCGACGACGGCGCAATCGGGCCGCGCCGCCAGCCGCCCGGCCAGTGCTGACCGCGCCTCGGGATCGTCGACGACCAGAATGAAGTTGAGGGGATTCGCGTCCATACGGCGGCCTCGCTGTGGCGCGAAACGCCGACAAGCGAGAGCACGATTCCCCGCGGCTTCAGAAAACCGGCTTACCCGGGAAAAACCTGTGCGTGAACAGCCGCGGTCTCCGGCGTCCGGCAGGCACCGTCGTGGCGTTGGCGGCGGTCCTGGTCCTGTCCGCGTCCGCGGGCGCCCAACCCGCGTCATCGGACGCCACCGCGCTGGCCGTTCCCGCGAGCGGCCACATCGTGATCACCGACATGGGCAAAGCCGAAACCCACATCGTCCCCACGCCGGTGGTCAGCAGCGGCAGCACGACTCAGCGCGAGGATCTCGACATCACCCTCCCGGTGCTGGGGATCCCGCTCGAGGGCGAGACGTCGCTTACGATGGAAGCGCACATGACGATGGTGCTCGTGAGCGCGACCACGACCGCGCAGGGTAAGGCCGACCACGTGGTGCTCCACGGGCCGGCCGGCGACGCGACCGTATCGGTGGTCATCGACCAGCCGGTGCAGGGCATGGGCGGCTACGATCCCGCCGACGCCACCGTGCATATCCGCGGCGCGGGCGGAACCGGCATGTTCGACGGCGTGCGCATCCAGGCCGACCTCAAGGGCGCGTTCAAGCCCGCGGGGACGCTGTACCTCGGGTATCCCTCGCCGGAGGCGGCGCTTGCCGCGATCGAACGCGGCCTCGCGCAGAATGCTTCGCTGACCGGTCCGCAACGGACGGCGCTCCTGGATCAGGCGCGGCAGGCGCTCGCCGGCGCGCACGTGGATCTGTTCCCGCCGGAGGCGGCCGCCGGTCCTCCGGGACAAACCGCCGCGCCGCCGGCGCAGGCCGTCGTCACGTCCGCGGTGCGGCGCGCGGGAGCGCAGACCCAGGTCGTCCTGCGGGTCATCGTCCCCCAAGGACCGGCCCGGCAGCCGGTCCGGCTCGTCGTGGTCGACGCGGACGGCACGCAGTACCCGGCCGATTTGGGCGTTCATGCGCCGGGCGACGCGGTGTCCGGGTCGGCGTCAGGCGCCGCCCCCTTTATCGTGCTGGTCTTCGTGAACGACGTGATGGTGCGGCAGATCGGCGTGCCCGCGCCGCCAGACCAGCCATAACGTCCGAGTTGTCGATTTTCCGGCGGCATCGTTTCCCGGCCGCCCGCGCGAGAGGACGCCCGGCGCGCTCGGTGGAAGGTGCAGGGCATGAATGAGGCGGGAGCGGCGTTAAGCGGCGTTCGGGTCGTCGACCTCACGCAGTTCGAAGCCGGCACGTCGTGCACCGAGACGCTCGCCTGGCTGGGGGCCGAGGTCATCAAGGTCGAGCCGCCCGGCCGCGGGGAGCAGGGCCGCGGTGCGTCGACCGACGTCCCCGGTCTCGACTCCTATTACTTTCTGCTGCTCAACGCCAACAAGCGCTCGGTCACGCTCAACCTCAAGCATCCCGAAGGCTGCGCCCTGCTGGGGCGCCTGATCGAGCGGGCCGACGTGTTCGTCGAGAATTTCGCGCCGGGCATCATCGAGCGCCTGGGGTTCGGGTACGACGCGGTCCGCCGCCTCAATCCGCGGGTCGTCTACGCGCAGGTCAAGGGGTTCGCCCCGGACGGGCCGTTCGGCAGTTACCCCGCGTTCGACATGATCGCGCAGGCGGCCGGCGGCGCGATGAGCCTCACCGGGCTGCCGCACGACCCGCCGCTCAAGCCGGGACCGACCATCGGCGACACCGGCGCCGGCCTTCACCTGGCGATCGGCATTCTCGCCGCGCTGGTCCAGCGGCAGCGCACGGGGACCGGGCAGCGCGTCGAGGTGGCGATGCAGGAAGCCGTCATCAACTACTGCCGGATCTCGTTCGCCCGGCAGCTGCTGACCGGCCACGCCGCGGAGCGCTGGGGCAATCAGAGCCAGTTGGGCATGACCGCGCCGAGCGGCATCTATCCCTGCCGTCCGGGCGGGCCGAACGACTACGTGTTCATCTACACTACCCGGGCCGGCAACCACCAGTGGGAGCGTCTGCTCAACGTGATCGGCCGCCAGGATCTCCAGGGCGACCCGCGATTCGCGAACCCGCTGCAGCGCGCCGCCAACGCCGGCCCGATCGACGAGGCGATCGCCGCGTGGACCCGCCAGTACACGAAGCGGGAAGCGATGGAGCGCCTCGGGAAGGCCGGCGTCCCCGCTGGCGCGACGTTTGACACGCTGGAACTGACGCAGGACGAGCATCTGAACCGCCGGGAGGCGATCGTGAGCGTCGACCACCCGACGCGGGGCACGCTCAAGATGCCGGGCTGGCCGGTCAAGATGGAGCAGTCGCACGTCCGGGTGGAGGCGGCGCCGCTCCTCGGCCAGCACAATCGCGAGGTCTACACCGGGCTGCTCGAGTTGAGCGACGACGAGCTTGCCCGACTCCACGAGCAGGGTGTGATATGACGGGAAACGAGATTCTGGCGCGCGCGCTGAAGGACCACGGTGTCGACGTGATCTTCTTCCTGATGGGCGGCCCCATGATCGACTGTGAAAACGCCTGCAGCCAGCGGGAGATCCGGATGATCGACGTCCGGCACGAACAGGCGGCCGCCATGATGGCGAACGCCTACAGCCGGCTGCGCCGGCGGCCGGCCGTGTGCATGGCCTGCAGCGGTCCGGGCGCCACCAACCTCGTCACCGGAGTGGCCAACGCGTTCGTCGACTCTGCGCCGGTCGTGGCGATCGGCGGGTCCACCCCGGTCTCGCAGTCCGGGATGGGCGCCTTTCAAGAGACCGACCAGGTCGCGGTGTTCCGCCCGATCACGCGGTGGGCGGAGCGCTGCTCCGATCCCCGGCGCATTCCCGAATTCGTGGATATGGCCTTCCGCCACGCGTTCGGGTCCCGGCCGGGGCCCGTTTACCTCGATATGCCCGGCGACGTGCTGTACCGCGAAGTCCCGGACGACCAGGTGCGGTGGACCTCCGCCGACGGCGGGGAACGGCACCGGCCGCAGGGCGACCCGGAGTTGGTCGAACGTGCGGCGGCGCTCATCGCCGCCTCCGAGCGTCCGGTCGTGATCAGCGGCAGCGGCGTGCTCTGGTCCGAGGCGGAGCACGAACTGCGCGCGCTCGTGGAAGCGGCGCGCCTCCCCTTCTACACGACCCCCCAGGGCCGCGGCGTCATCCCCGAGGACCACCCGCTGTCCTTCCTCGGCGCGCGCGGCACCGCCTGGCGGGACGCCGACCTGGTCGCGCTCGTGGGCACGCGCCAAAACTACGTGATCGGATACGCGCGGCCGCCCCGCGTGAACCCGCGGGCGAAGCTGATTCAGATCGACATCGATCCCGCCGAGATCGGCCGCAACCGCCACGCGGATGCCGCCATCGTCGGGGACGCCAAAGCCGTGCTCGCGCAGCTCGTGGCGGCCGGCGGCGGGCGCTTCCACCCGGAACGGCGCGGCGCCTGGACCTCGCTGCTTGCCGGCGAAGACGAAGAGAAGCGCGCCGAACAGGAGAAGCGCATGGCCGCCGGCACCCGGCCGATCCATCCGCTGCGGCTGTGCAAAGAGATCCGCGACTTCCTCCCGCGCGACGCGGTGCTCTGCGTCGACGGTCAGGAGATTCTGAATTACGCGCGGAGCGCGATCCCCTTCTACGCGCCCCACAGCCTCAACTCCGGCCCCTACGGCTGCATGGGCGTCGGCCTGCCGTTTGGGGTGGGCGCCAAAGCGGCGATGCCCGGCGCGACGGTGGTGGTGCTCCACGGCGACGGCTCCTTCGGCCTCAACGCGATGGAACTAGATACGGCGCTCCGGCACCGTCTGCCGCTCATCTGCGTGATCTCAAACAACGGCGGCTGGACCGCCACCGACCGGCCGAAGACCGGCCGCAACCTCGGCTTCACCCGCTACGACCTGATGTTCGGCGCGATCGGGTGCCACGCCGAGTATGTCGAGGATCCCGAGCAGATCCGGCCCGCGCTCGAACGCGCCGCGGCGAGCGGCAAACCCGCGATCATCAACGTCGTCACCGATCCCACCGCGCGCGCACAGACCGCGCGCTACGCCGACTATTCGACGTAACGGCGCGGCGGCGGACGGCGCGGTCGCCCGCGGCATGCGTGCGGTCCACTATCCGGTCCCGACCCGACGTCCCTAATCGAACCCCTGCCGGATGGCGGCGGCCGACCCGCCCCGCCATACTGTAGGGACAAACGGAAACACGTCCACCCAGAGGGGGATCCCACGGCGACTGTCCCCGGCACACCGGGTTCGAGACGGCGGCTCCCGGGTCGCTCCTTCGGCCTTCAGACCCGCATCACGCTCAGCGTGGCGGCGGCGACCGCCGTCATTCTGGCCGTCTTTGCCGTGATCGCGGTCCGGGCGGTGCAGGAAACCACGTCGACCGTCGTTCAGCAGCGGGTGCAGGTCGCGACGGCCCTGGCAGGCCGGCTCGCGGCGACGCTTGGAGGTTACCGGCACGAGCTCGAAGATCTCGGGTGGGAGCTGTCACAGGAGACCGATCCCGAACGGCGCGCCGCGGTCCTCGAAGACTCCGCGTGGTCCCGCCGGTTTGCGGGACTCGCGATCGTCCGGGCGGACGGCCGGGTCATCTGGGCTCAACCGGCGATGTGGTTCGGATCGATGTCCCCGGACCTCGCCGCGGCGATCGCGGACGCGACGGCCGGCGGCGCCGCGCCCCTGCCTCCGATCGCCGTGGCGCCGGCCGTTCATCTGACGGCGCTCACCGTGCCGCTCCCGGACGGCGACGTCCTCGTCGGCGCCGTCGACCTGGAGCGCCTCGCCCTCGCCGGCACGTTCGATGACGGCAACGGCCGGCCCGTCGACTTCGAGATCATGGATCCGGGCGGAACCGTTCGCGCGGCGGCCGTGCTCGCCGACGTGGGACGCCCGAGCGAGCATCTAGCCATCCTGGCGCCGCTGGTCCGGCCGGGACAGACCGCCGTCGCCTTCCATAACGTCCCGGGGCATCCGCACTACGTCGCGTAGACGCCGCTCCCCGGCTATCCCGGATGGGCCGTCAACCTCGAGGAGCCGCGCGACGTCATGCTCTCGCTGCCGCACGCGCTGCTCAACGGCCTGCTGGCGCTCGGGGCGGTCATCGTCGGCGGCATGTCGACGCTCGCCTTTTTCGACACGAAAGGCATGCTGCGCCCGCTGGCGCGGCTGCGCGCCGCCGCGGAGCACATCGCCGGCGGCAATCTCGACGACGCCGTCGACGTCGAACGGCGGGATGAAGTCGGGGCTCTCGCGCAGGCCTTCGAAGCCATGCGCGTCAAACTGCGAACGTCGCGCGAAGAGATCGCGGCGTGGAATCGCGAGCTGGAGGACCGGGTGGCCAGCCGGACGCGGGAACTGAGCGCCGCGCACGCGCACCGGCGCCAGCTGCTCGAGCGGATCGTGGTCGCGCAGGAGGACGAGCGCCGCCGGATCGCGCGGGAGCTGCACGACGAGATCGGCCAGGGCCTCAGCGCCCTCGTGCTGCAGCTGAGCGCCGCCGAGGGCACGCTGCGGCCGGAGGCGGACCCCGTCCGCGCTCAGCTCGAGGCGATCCGCGCCCAAACCTCCAGCATGATCGAGGACGTACGCCGGCTCATGCTGGACCTCCGTCCGGCGGTGCTGGACGACCTCGGACTGATCCCCGCCATCCGCTGGTGCGCCGAATCGCACTTGACCCCTGCCGGGGTCGGCCTGCGCATCGCGGTCTCCGGACTGGACGAGCACGAGCGCCTTCCCCACCGGATCGAGCTGGTGGCGTTCCGTCTCGCGCAGGAAGCCATTACGAACGTGGTACGGCACGCCGGCGCCCGGCACGTCACCGTCTCGCTCGCGCGCGCCGGGGACACGCTTGAAGTCGTCGTCGAGGACGACGGCCGAGGCTTCGACGTCGAACCCCTCGCGGTGCCGGACGAAGGCCGCGGCTGGGGGCTCGCCGGAATGCGGGAGCGGGTCGCGCTGCTCGGCGGCACGTTGTCGGTAACGTCGCGGCCGCAGTCCGGGACGCGCGTCTCCGCCGCGATCCCGGTCGAAGAAGCCTGATGCCGATTCGGGTGTTGATCGCGGACGACCACCGGATCGTCCGCGCGGGGATCCGGGCGTTTTTGGAAAGCAAGCAGGACATCGCCGTCGTGGGCGAGGCCGGAACGGGAGAGGAAGCGCTCGCGCTCGCGCGCACCCTTCGGCCCGACGTCGCGATCATGGATCTCAACATGCCGGGCATCGGCGGGCTGCAGGCCATCCGCCTCATCAAGGCGGAGATCGGAGAGGTCCACGTCGTGGCGCTGACCATGCACGGGGACCAGCGATTCTTCCTCGAGGCGCTCGCCGCCGGCGCCGAAGCCTACGTCCTCAAGGGCGCCGACCCGGCGCAGCTGCTCGAGGCCGTGCGCACCGCGGCGGCCGGAACGGCCTACCTTACGCCGGAGCAGGCGACGCGCATGCTCACCGAGTACCGCCGCGCCGGGGAGCGCGAGGCCGACGGGGCCGGCCCGGCCCTGACCGCGCGCGAGCGCGAAGTGCTCACGCTGATCGCCGAGGGGCTGACCGGCAAGGCGATCGCCGAACATCTCGGCCTCAGCCCCAACACCGTCGAGCGGCACCGCACCAATATCATGAACAAGCTCGGCCTGCACAACCGCGCGGAGCTCGTGCGGTTCGCGATCCGCGAGCGGCTGATCGACAGCGACCCGCCGTCCGCGTGACAGTCCCGGGGAGGAGGCGGTGTACTGCTGCCGCCTCCCCGGCTCCTACCTCCTAGAACGCCCACCAGGTGAACAGCATCAGCGTGTTGTTGTCGCCGGCGTTGCGTCCCGAACCGTCGTAATTCGTCGTGCCGCCGTTGAACGAGAGATACGCGGTGTATTGGAGGCCGATCCGGACGTTGAGCCACGGATAGCCGGCGTGGGTCGTGTCGCTCCCAAACGGCGTCCAGTCGATTTGCGCGACGATCGCCTGCGAATTCGGGCTGCCGCCGGCGCTGCCCGTGAGCGACGCTGGGGCGTACACCGTCGGATCGGTGCTTCCCGTCGTGCTGGTGAAGGCCAGGGTCGCCCCGTAGGTGCTGCGCCAGTAGTACGAGGCGGCGATGCGGAACTGCGTGAGCGTGTTCATCCCGTTGCTGGACAGGCCCGCGGCCTGGGACGCCGTCAGCGTCTGGTTCTCAAACAGGATGTTGCTTGTAATGGCCAGGATGTTGGGCCCGTACGTATGCTGGTAGGTGGCGTCGAACCCCCAGTCGACGTACTGGTTCTGGGCGGTCGTGGTGAGGGCGCCGGGCACGTTCTGCAGCGGTATGCTCATGTACATACCGCCCACTTCGAGAAAGTTGCTGCCCCACGAGTGCTGCCGGGCGAGACGGAAGTACGGCGCTCCGCCGGCGATCATGCCGAGGCTCGGCGCCCCGATGTTCATCGTGGTGAGCGTGTTCGGGCCCCACGACTGGTAGAGTCCGGCTTCGGCATAGATGCTGTTGTCGTACAGCGCGTACAGGCTCATGCCGTAGACCGTGGTGCCGAGCGTGGCGATCGCCGGGTTCGCGCTCGGGAAGGGTCCGATGAACGGAATGATGTACGGGAAGGCAAAGCCGTTGTAGAGCGTGTTGTAGGGATCCCCCCCGGACGCCGTGTTCGTGAAGTGGAAGCCCAGCAGCAGCGAGTGATCCTTGAGGGTGATGGGCTTCGTGATCGCGAGATCCGACGTCGCCTCGGAGGCGACCAGCGGCCCGCCCGGCGTTTGAATGAACCCGATTTGTTCGAACCCGCCGATGCCAAACTGGCCGCCGAAGGAATGCCCGGCGGCGATGAAGACCGACGTCCCGCTGCCGAGGAGGTTGAAGAAGTTATTCGTGCTCGCGCCGTACCCGGTGGGCGCCGCCGGCTGCGCCGCGGCCTGCGTTTGATAGCTCGGCGACACGACGAGATTGACGGGAATATGCGCCCACGGACCCGGGCCGCCGCCCCAGGTGTAGCCGTTCGCGCGGAACGCGATGCCAAACGGCGTGAGCTGGGGACCGAATCCGCCGATGTGGCAGGCGCTGCACGGCGCCCCGACCTGCGCGGCGAAGCTCGGCAGCGCGTCCGCGGGGCGGACCCACAGGCACCCGAAGAGCAGCGCGGCGGCGGCGAGAGCAGCGGCGCGCGGACCTACGAGCGCGCGCATGATCGTCACGTTGAGCGTCCTAGGCATAGCACGTTCCCCCTCACGTCCGTTGTGCTCCGACATGAGTATTTCGCGACACCCTCCGGACCTTCTTACGGGGCCGTCACGATGAGCTTTCCGAACATCATGGCGTGCTTCAAGCCGCAGTAGGTCGTGCACATATAGAGGTACGTGCCGGGTTTGGGTGCGGTCACCGTCAGTTCCATCGATTTGCCTGGAATCAGCTGGGTGACCTGGGCGTCCAGGCCGATGACCTTGAAGCCGTGCACGACGTCGTCGGACACGAGCCGGGTCCGAAACGGCACGCCGGCCGTCGCGTGCAGCACGTTGGGCGCGTACTGCCACTGCCGCGCATGCACCACGGCCACATGCCGGTCCATCCACCGCCCGTACGCGAAGACGCTCGCCGGGCCGACCACGAGCACCATCGCGACGACGGCGAGCGCGACGAGCTCGCCGGTTCCGATCGCGCGGAGCTGGAACAGCCTCTGCCGTCCCCACTTCGAGAACGCGTTCATGAAGGTTCGCATCTCGGCCTCCTTTACCCGACTACCCGACGAAGAGCCAGAGGAACGCCGCCGTGATCCCGCCGAGCAGTACGATCTGCGGCACCACCGCGCGGGCCGCGGCGGCCGGCGCGGGAAACGTCTGCCGGGCGATCTTCCACGCCACGTCGAGCGAGTACACGAACCCGAACAACAGCGATGCGGCCTGCAGCGCCGGCAGCCAGCTCGTCAGGACCGGCGTCCAGGCGAAGTGCGCCGTGCCGAAGAGGTTCCAGCCCCACCCGAAGGGATCGGAGATGATCCGGATCACGTAGGAGCCGTTCGGCAGCAGGATCGCGAAGCTGAACCCGATCCACGCGAGCAGGCCGATCGGCACCAGGTGGTAGGCGAAGTTCGTGAACACTTTCTTAAGCGGCACGGTGCGTCCCGCGAGACGCCAGGACAGCCACGCGGAGGCGCCGTGCAGCGCGGGCAGCACGCCGGCCAGCACCGTGATGAGCCCCGCGGCGAAGAGCGCCCATCCGCCGAGCGACCGGAGATTCGCCCAGTCTTTGAGCGTGCCCCACGGCCCCATCATCGTCGCGGAGTACACGGCCGCCGCGCCGAGCATGATGAACGCCTTCCAGGACTCGTCGAGCCCGCGGTGCGACTCCACGAGCAGATCGGTGCCGAACGGCCGGACGTACAGGCCCATGTTATCCTGCGAGCAGGAGCGGAAGCACTCCAAGCACATCCCGCAGTAGGTGTTGCGCTTGAGGTTGGTCGGCTGCTCGAGCCACGGGCAGCCGTGCCCCGCCTGGCTGCCGAGAATGCACTCCTTGGACTTGTGGCCCACGCAGACCGGCTGGCTCTTCGGCCGGATCTCGAGGGCCGCGAAGTTGGCGTACAGGCCGAGGAAGCCGCCGACGGGACAGAGATAGCGGCAGAACGTCCGCCGCTCGTAGACGAGGAAGAGTCCCGTGCCGAGGACCATGATCGAGCCGAGGAGCGCCACGGTCGCCCAGGGCCGCGTCGTGATGATCCCGCTGAACGCGGCGACGCCGAGAAAGACGCCGTTCACGAGCCACATGCTGCGGAGCTTCTTCGGCCATTTGAGCGACAGCCCGAGCGGGCGGTGCCACCGGCGGGTCACCAGCGAGAACCGCTGCGCCCATTCGCCGAGCACCGGCAGCGGACACATCCCGCACCACAGCCGGGACGCGAAGGGCACGAGCACCAGCATCAGCGCCGACCACCAGAAGATCCAGATGAAGACGATCGCGATGTTCGCGTTGCCGACGGGCGTCCCCACGATGCCCGCGGCGAGAATGACGAGGAACAGGAAGAGGTTCAGCGCCGTCGGCAGGAAGGTCGTCCAGCGGTTCCGCAGCAGACGCCGCAGCCACGGCGCCTTGGTCAGCTCGAAGCGCGCGTCCACGGGCACAAAGCCGAGGAACATCTCGCGCGGCAACGCCGGCGCATCCGCCGTTGCCGCATCCGCGCCGGGGTTCGCCACCAGTCGCTCCTGCACGCTCATCGTCCGCGTCCCTCCTCCCACGCCGCGTACAGCGCCGTGGCGCCGATCGTACCGAGCGCCAGCAGGCCGAGCCGCAGCGTGACGTTGGGCTGCACCCGCAGCCAGCCGATCATGTAAGGATGGAACGGGCCGCACGTCACCGCGCACCGGAACATCCACCGCCCGCTCCGCGTCGCCACGAAGTGCGCGGTGATCGTCTGGCCGGGCACCACCGTTTCGGTCACGTTGTAGCCGTCGAGGTAAAACCCGTGCGTCACGTCGCTGGCCTTGATAATGAGGGTGACGGGATCGCCCTCGTTCACCGTCACGATGCCGGGCGTGTACCGCCACTGGGACGCTTCGAGCGTGATGGTCCGCGGGTGCGGCAGCGGAGCGGCGCCCAGCCGGACCGCGAAGAGACCGGCCACGAGGATCACCCCGCCCGCCACCACCGCCAGGTACCGTCGGCCTCTCATCAGCGTGCCTCCCCCTCGGCTTGGTGTGACCGGGCCCGGCGGGCGCGCGACGCGCGATCCCGCCGGGCCTTCCTGCTTCTGCCCTCGACCTAATGAGTCTCGTAAAATAGAGTGACATCTCCTGCTCCCTCGTTTATACTGGGAGCATGGAGACCCGTGTAGCGTCACGCCGAGACTTCCACGCGTTGGAACTGCGCCGCCGTCAGGCGGCGCGCTTGTTCGTGGCCGGGGAGATCATGGCCGAGGTCGCCCGCGCCTTGCGGGTGAGTCGGCAGAGCGTGAGCCGCTGGTATCAGGCTTGGCGACGCGGGGGCCGTCCCGCGTTGCGCGGGGCTGGCCGAGCCGGACGGAAACCGAAACTGACCGCCGCCCAACTGGCGCGAGTCGATCAGGCGCTCCGCGAGGGCCCCCGCGCGCACGGGTTTGCCACGGACCTGTGGACGCTGCCGCGCGTGGCGACCGTGATCAAGCGGCTCACGGGCGTCACCTATCACCCCGGTCATGTGTGGCGGGTCCTCCGCGCACTCAACTGGTCCCTCCAACGTCCGGCGACGCAAGCACGCGAGCGCAATGCGGCCGCGATCCGGCAGTGGGTGACGCACCGCTGGCCCGCCGTAAAAAAACGCCCGACGCTGGAAGGCCTGGATTCTCTTCTACGACGAGAGTGGGATCTCACAGCGGCCGTCGATCCGTCGGACGTGGGCCCCACGGGGGCAGACTCCAGTCCTGATTCACCACTTCAATTGGAAGAAGCTGCTGGTGTGCGCCGCGCTCGGGTTTCGCTGGGATGCGCGACGGCATCAGGTGTGGTTCCGGACCGCGCCCGGCGACTGCAATCGGCACCGCGTGCTCGCGGTCCTGAAAGCGCTGGCCCGCGACGTGCGTCGGCGGCGCGTCATCCTCATCTGGGACCAGCTGCCGGCGCACAAGAGTGTCCTGGTCCGCGACTGGCTCCGCGCGCAGCGACACTGGCTGCGGATCGAATGGCTGCCGGGATATGCGCCGGACCTGAATCCCGCCGAGCCGATGTGGGGCAACATCAAGGGCGGCGAGTTGGCCAATCGCTGCTCCGACGATCTCGCCGACGCCGCATCGGCCCTCCGGCGCGGGATGCGACGGGTCCGCGGCTCCGACACCCTGGCGTGGGCGTTCTTGCGACATACGGGCCTTTCTTTTTGATCGGATTGTCACTGTATTATACGAGACTCATTAGTTGCCGCCCACGGAGATCGTCGCCGCGCCGGCCGGCGTCACGCTCGGCGCCTCGGCCGTGGCCGAGACGACCAGCTTGTCCCACATCCCGGCGACGGCATGTCCGGACACGCCGCACACGAACTCGTACGTCCCCGGCTTTGAGGCCTCGAAGGTGAAGGTCTGCTTCCCGCCCTTGGGAAGTCCCGCCGCGAGGTCCTTGGTCGTGGCGCCCGAAAATACGGGGCTTCCGCCCGGCGCCGGCGACTTGTCCGCGCCGACCGGCAGCACGACCACGCTGTGCGGCAGATCGTTGGCGTTCACAAAGTGCACGGCGACCTGCCAGCCGGCGGGCACGGTGATCGTCATCGCGCCGTTCCGGTACCCGTTGAAGTCAAAGCCCCCGCCGGCCGCGTCCTTCCCCGCGACGATCGAGATGTCGACGGTATGCGCGGCGGCGGCCAGGCTCGCCGTCCCTGGGACCATCGCCGCGGCTCCGGCGATCACCGCCACTACCAGCCCCCGCTGCATCACTCTTGCCAGACTCGCCGTCATCATGGCCGTCTCCCCTTTCGTCTCGGACCGGTACGGCCCGGGTGGCGGCGTCCTAACGCCGCCGTTATCCGAACTGTAACCTGGGAGGAGCCCGCGGCCATCCCCAAAGACCGCCAGCCCGGCATGGCGATTTGCCGTGAGGCCGCATCGGGCGGCGGCCCGATGCGGCCCTCCCCGCATGAACTGATCCGCGCGGCACAGAAATACACCCGCTATGGTGACTAAGCGGATCGGGTTTATCGGGTTAGGCCGGATGGGACAGCCGATGGTCAGGCGGCTGATCGGCGCGGGGTACGGCGTCGCGGCCTACGACATTCGCGAGGAGGCCGTCGCGGCCGCCCGCGCGGGCGGCGCGGCGGCCGCGACGAGCATCACCGGCGCGATCCACGGCGCCGACGTGCTGATCACGATGCTGCCCGACGGCCCGGCGGTGGAGCGCGCCGCGTACGGCGAGGGCGGACTCCTGGCCGCCGCCGGCGCCGGGCAGACGCTCCTCGAGATGACGTCGTCGCATCCGAGCGTCACCCGCCGGCTGGCGGCGGACCTCGCGGGCCGCGGCGTCGGCGTCCTGGACGCGCCGGTCTCCGGCGGGGTGCGGGGCGCCGAACAGGGCTCGCTGTGCGTGATGGTGGGCGGGCCCGCCGTGCTCGTCGAATCGCAGCGGCCGATCCTGGAAGTCTTCGGCCGGATCGTCCACGTCGGGGACGTCCCGGGCGACGGCGACGTCGCCAAGACGATCAACAATTTGATGTCGGCGACGACGATTTGGAGCGCCGTCGAAGCCGTCGCCCTCGCGCGGCAGGCGGGGCTCGCGCCCGAGCGGATGCTCGAAGCCGTGAACCGCTCGACCGGCCGCAGCTACACGACGGAGAATAAGGTCGCGCAGTACATGCTGGCGCGGAAATTTACGGCCGGCTTCACGGTCGGCCAGTATCTCAAAGACCTCGACATCTGCCTCGACGTCGCCGGCGGCCTCGACGTGCCGATGATCCTGGGCGAGGTGGTGCGGCAGGCGTGGCGGGCCGCGGCACAGTCCGGATTAGCCGCCGAGGACCACACCGCCCTCATTACGCTGGTCGAGCGTTGGCTGGGCTCCGCGTAGCGGGTCTGCCTGCCGCCCTTGCCCGCGCGCGGGTCGCGCGGCTCGCGACCGCGGACCGGCGCGGCCGTCCGCACGTCGTCCCGATCTGCTTCGCCGCCGCCGGCGGGCGCCTCTACTCGCCGATCGACGAGAAGCCCAAGCGCGCGGCCCCACTCCGGCTCAAGCGGGTCCGCAACATCGTGGCCAATCGGCACGTCGCCCTCGTCGTCGACGCGTACCGGGAAGACTGGCGCCGCCTCTGGTACGTCCTCGTCTTCGGCGCCGCGCGGGTGATCCGGCCGGGCGCGGCCGAGCATGCCGCGGCGCTGCGCGCGCTCCGGCGGAAATACCGTCAGTACCGGACGATGCGCCTCGACGGGCGTCCCGTGCTCGCCGTCACGCCCGTCCGGATCGTCACCTGGCCGCGTACGGGGCGAACTCGAGGACGCTGAGACCGCGGTACCGGTCGATCGCATAGACGAGGCCGCGGTCGTCGACGAAGATGTCGTTGGTCTGCGGCGCGGGCTCTCCATCCGGCGCCGGGGGCACGTAGTATCCGGCCTCTCGCGGCGCGTACGGGTTCGAGACGTCGACCGCGCGCACGCCGCCGCTGAACCAAGCCAGAAACACCATATTGTCGGGCCGCACGTGCTCCCACGGCTGGTGCGCTCCAAAGCGGCGGCCCGGCGCGACGAGATCCGCGGGGTCCGCCTGGTAGGTCGAGACCGGCACCGGGCGCGCTTCGTTGGTGATGTCGAGCACCCACATGAACGCCGGCGGGTCCTCGAGGACGTCGTCCGTGACGTCTTCGTCGGTGACGACGGCGAACCGGCGCCCGCGGATCGTGTGCGGCAGCGGGAGGACCGTGTGCGTCGGAGACGTGTACGGCGGGTTCCAGGCCGCCGAACCGATCGTGCGGGGCGCGCGGATATCCGAGATGTCGATGATCACGGCGCCGGCCTGCCCGCACGCCGCGTAGGCCCGCTCGCCGCGTGCGAGCGCGAGGTGCATCCAATAGTGGCCGCCGCCGACCGGCGGCCGCTCGCCGGCCGCGACGTGCTGCCCGGGCAGCCACCACTGGCTCACCAGCTCCGGATGCGCCGGGCGGGCGACGTCCACGATCGAGAGGATGTTGGTCGAAAAACCTTCCCACTCGGTCGAGAGAAACACGCGCGTCCCGGCGAGATCGAACCGGTGGACGCCGCGGGCCGCGGTGGGGAAACGGCCGATCAGGCGCGGCTTCGCGCGGTCCGCGATGTCGTAGAGCACGAGGCCCACCGGGAGCCCGTCCGCCGGCACGCCCGCGCCGTGCGACCGATAGCGCTCGTGGTTGACCATCATGAGGTCGCCGAGCACGCGCACCTTGTGCGAGTGGATGTTGCCCGGGATCGGGATCTCCGCCACGACCCGCGGCGCGCGCGGGTCGGCGACGTCGATGATGCTGGTGCCGTGCGGCGGCGCCATGTGCCCGACGTAGGCCCAGCGGCCGTCGACGACCACCTGGCCGCCGCCGGGAATATCGAGGTAGCCGATGCGGTTGAACTGCGACGCACGCGCGCCCACGCGCTTTTCCAACGGAACCGCTCCTGACGGGATGAGGTGGGTAGTGGTACGGCGGACGGCGCGCGACTTCCTGGCCGAGAAGCAGGTGGCCGCGTGCGCCGCGCGTAACCAGCGTCACTAAATCGACGGTTATCGCGGGCCGGCCGGCTCTTGGGCCGGCTTCTCAGGTGATAGACGATGACGGATCGGCACATAGCGGTGATTACATCGTTGCCGGCGGCGCGGCGGCGCGTACTCGCGTCATCCCTCGGCGTGCTCGTGGTCCTGATCGCCGGCGCGGCCCCGTCCTTCGGCGCATTTGTCGGCGGGGCCGCCCCGCCCAAGGACGTTCCCCAGTTTTCGTTCGTGGCGCGGAACCTCGAAAGCGTGTATCAGGCAGTCGCCGTGGTCACGGGATCCGACCGGCGGTACCGTGGCGTTGGGTTCGCACAGTGTCTGCGCACCGTGCTCGCGAAGGTCTCCGGCAATCCGCGGCTCGAGCAGGATCGGCGGGTGGACCGGTTCGCGCGGCAGGCAAACCTGTTTGTGGCGTCATTCGATTACGTCGACCAGATGGCCGCCTACCACATCAAGGACGACCAAGGCACGTACGACCGGCCGTTCAACCTCACCGTCCGCTTTGTCCCGGCGAAGATCAATGCGCTGCTCGCAACGCTCGGCGAGCGGCCCTGGCGCGGAACGCGGCCGATAATCGTCCCGGTGCTGGCGGTGCACGGTGTCCGGACCGCCTACCTCCTCAGCGCGGACGTCGCCGCGGGCGCCGACCAACGGGGCTCGCTCGAGGAGATGGCGAGCGAGATGGGCATCCGCGTCCGCTTCCCGACGGGCGCCGAGTTGGCCGGGTGGGGCGTGACGCTGCAGCGGTTTTCGCCGCTCAGCGTGTCGCCGCCGGCGGACCGGCTTACGCCGGGCTCGCCGGCAACTATGTCATCTCAGCCGGCAGACCGGGCGCTGGTCACCGGCAGGTTGGAGTTTCAGACGGCCGTGCCCGGGTGGGCGGGAGCCTGGCGGATGCGCTACCGCGGCGGCGGTTACGCGTGGTCCATCAAGGGCGTGAACTTCGACGCGGCGTTTCGGGACCTCGTCCGCGGCGTAGCGTTGGTCGCCTCCGGCCACGGCGCGCCCGAGTGACAACGCCGCATCGCAGGTTGCGGGGGGAGCCGGGCGGACGCGCGCCGGCGCCGCGCACGCTGCGTCTCGTGCAGGAGTTCATCAACACCTACAACATCGAGCGGTCGCACCTCGGCCTGCGCACGGACGAGTTTGTCTCACCGGCCGATCTCCGGCGCTGGCTGGCGGCGCAGGGGCTGCTCGACCGTACCGCGCGCGTCCGCGACGCCGACCTGCGGCGCGCGCTCGGCGTCCGCGCGGCTCTTCGCCGCGTCCTCCTCGCCCACAACCGCATCCCGGCTTCGATGACATGTTTGCCGGCCGCGAGTCGGCCGGCAGTCGGCGCGGCTGCGGCGACCCTCAGCCGCCTCGCTCGGGACGCGCGCCTCGTCATCCGCTTCCGGCGCGACGGGACGATGTGGCTGGAGCCGGAGACCGCGGGGGTTACCGGCGCGCTCGGCCGCCTGCTGGCCGCCGCGCTGGCCGCGCAGATGGACGGCACCTGGGACCGCCTGAAGGCGTGCCGGCGCTGCCACTGGGCGTTCTACGACCACTCGAAGAACCGCTCGGGCCGGTGGTGCGTCATGTCGATCTGCGGGAACCGGATGAAGGCGCAGGCCTACAGGTCGCACCATCGTACCGGCCGGCAACCATGAAACCAGCGGACCCGCGCCGGCCCGCTGAACGCCGCGGCCCCGTTCAGTGCGAGGGCAGGCCGGGAATCTCCATGATCGGCCGGATCTCGATCGTGCCGACGCTCGCGCTCGGGAGCCGGCCGGCGATCGCGATCGCCTCGTCCAGATCCCGCACGTCGACGATGAAATACCCGCCGAGCTGCTCGCGCGTCTCCGCGAACGGTCCGTCGGTGACGAGCCGCTTGCCCTCCCGCACCCGGATGCTCGTCGCGGTCGCGACCGGATGCAGGGGCGCGGCGACGACGTCCCGGCCGGCCGCCCTGAGATCGTGCGCCACCTGCGCGGAGTCCTTATAGCACTGCTCGCGCTCCGCCTCGTCCCAGGCCTGTTCGTTCCCGTAGACCAAAAGCATGTACTTCATTTCTTCTCCTTCCGCTGCTCCACGTGCCGGCCGACTTCGGGATACCTGGCCGCGACCTTCCGCACGTCTTCTGGAAACTCCGACATCTCGAATACCCGGCGGACCTCGATCGTGCAGTTGTCTCCGGGGCAGCGCGCGGCCCACTCGACGGCTTCGGCCTTGGACTTGACGTCGATGATCCAGTATCCGCCCAAGGCCTCGCGCGTTTCGATGAAGGGGCCGTCCGTCACGATGTGCTTGCCGCCGGAGAACTCCACCCGCGCGCCCGCCCGCTGCGGGTGCAGCCCGTCGAGCGTCAGCAGTACGCCGGCCTTCCGCAGCGATTCGTTGTATTTCATCATCGCGTCGACGGCCTTGGCGCTCGGCACCGTGTGCTCGTCCGCCTTCTCGTAGCCTTTTGGAATCATCAACAGCATGAACCGCATCTGTGTTCCCTCCCATGACGCGTCTCGTTCGTCATGTAGTCGAACGGGCGGGGCCGGTTTCGACATCACGGAACGAGGATCGTGCACTCCCACTCCACGCCGGACCGGCGGTGCCGCCGGCGGTCGTGCAGGCGCTCCTCCGAGCCGTGCCAGATCTCGATCTCGCGGGGCGCCACGTAGATGCCCGCCAGGCTCGGCGGCGCCGGCACGGCGTCGCGGTCCGGAAAGCGCCGCCGCAGCGCTTCGATGCCCGCCAAAAACTCGTCACGCGAGGCGATCGTCCCGCTCTGGGGCCGGAATTCGGTGTAGTAGTACTCCAGCAGCTTGGAGCCGTGGCTCTTACGCCGCCAGTACGCGTCGACCCGCTCCGGCTCCATGGGCGCCACCGTCCCCCAGATCCGGTACTGGCGGCGTACGCTCGGCCAATGGATCAGCACGGTGGCGGTTTCGGTCTGGGAGAGTTGCCGCCACTTGGGGCTCGTGCGGTTGACCATGACCCCGATGCCGCGTTCGGTGACGTCCCGCAGCGTCAGCGCGCGCGCCTCCGCGCGGTCGGCCGAAGCCACGGTGACCAGGTAGCACACCTCGGCGAGCGGGTCCCCGCGCTCCCGCGCGCGTTCGCGTTCCTGCGCGATCTCCTGAAGAGGGTCGACCATGACGGGTGCCTTTGGGCCCGGCGGCGGTCAGTCCTGTGGCCGCGCCGCCGCGGCACGGCCACGCGGCCCAGCGGGACCAGGTACCGGGTACCGCCCCGGCTCCCGGGCCCGGATTGTCGATCCGGCGCCCCGGCGAACGACCACTGTATGCGGTTACCTCCCATCCCGAGGGTGCTATGAAATACGTGTGCCTGATTTACAATAAGGAAGAAGACCCCGGTAGGGCGGCGGCGCCCGGCCGCGACGTGCTGACCGTCCGGATGCGCAACGGCAGGCTGTCCGCCGTCGAAGGCCCCGCGGCCGATCCCGAGGTCCGGCTGTGCGGCGTCGTCCTGATCCAGGCCAGGGACCTCAACGACGCCATCCGGGCCGCGTCCCGGATGCCGGAGGCGCAGTCGGGCAGCATCGAGATCCGGCCGGTCGAGGAGCCGGGGTAAAGGACCGTGATCACACTGTCGATGAAGCCGCACCCCGGACACTCCGCCGGACAGGCGCGCGAGGCGGTCGAAACGGTGTACCGCGCCGAGTCGCGGCGCGTCCTCGCCACCCTGATCCGCCTGTTGGGCGACTTCGACCTCGCCGAGGAGGCGTTGCACGAGGCGTTCGCCGCGGCGGTGGAGCAGTGGCCCCGAGACGGCGTGCCTGCCAAACCCCGGGCGTGGCTCGTCTCGACGGGCCGCTTCAAGGCGGTCGACACGCTGCGCCGGCGGGCGCGGTTCGACGCGTCGCTCGTCAAGATCGCGGAGGATCTCGAACTCAGCGCCGGCGATGCCGCCGGCCGTGAGCGCCTCGATCTCGAGGACGACCGGCTGCGGCTGATCTTTACGTGCTGCCACCCCGCGCTCGCGCCGGAAGCGCAGGCGGCGCTCACCCTGCGCGAGGTCTGCGGACTCACAACCGAGGAGATCGCTCGCGCCTTCCTCACCGGCGCCCCCACCTTGGCGCAGCGCATCGTCCGCGCCAAGCGGAAGATCCGCGACGCGCGAATCCCCTACCGGGTACCGTCGAAGGAGGATCTGCCCGCCCGTCTGGACAGCGTGCTGCGCGTCGTCTACCTCGTGTTCGCCGAAGGGTACGCCCCGTCGGCCGGTCCGTCGCTCGTCCGGGCCGACCTCTCCGCGGAAGCGATCCGGCTGGGCCGCCTCCTCCTGGAATTGCTGCCGGAGCCCGAGGTGATGGGGCTGCTGGCGCTCATGGTGCTGCACGAATCACGGCGGGCGGCCCGAATGTCACCGTCGGGAGAACTGGTGCTGCTCGACGATCAAGACCGGTCGCGCTGGAACCGGGATCAGATTGCCGAGGGCGTGGCCCTGGTGGAGCGGGCCTTGGCGTCGCGCCGCGTCGGCCCCTACACGATTCAGGCGGCGATCGCGGCGGTGCACGCGGAAGCACCGTCCGCCTCCGCGACCGATTGGAGCCGCATCGTCACGTTCTACGACGTGTTGCAGGCGGCGTATCCATCGCCGGTCGTGGAGCTGAACCGCGCCGCCGCGGTGGCGATGCGCGACGGCCCCGCGGCCGGGCTCGCCCTCATCGACGCGCTGCTGGCACGCGGGGACCTCGGCGACTACCATCTCGCGCACGCGGCGCGCGCGGACCTCTGCCGGCGCCTGGGCAGAACGGCGGACGCCCGCGCATCGTATGCCCGAGCGCTCGAGCTCGTGGGACAGGAGCCCGAGCGGCGGTTTCTGCAAAAACGCCTGGACGAACTGCCGGATTAGCGACCGGCAACCGCGAGTTTGACGCCGAGCGCGACAAACGCGCCAGCGAAGGCGCGGAGCATCCAGATCAAAGCGCGCCTGCGCCCGGCAGCCAGCGCCCCCACCCCGGCTCCCCGGCGGCACGGCCGTCCCGCGCGACGAGGCGGCCGCGCACGAACGTCATTACGGGAGCGCCGATCACGTCGCGGCCCGCGTAGGGCGTCCACCCGGCCTTGCTGACGACGTCGCGGTCCGCGAGCCGCCGCCGCCGGGCGGGATCGATGAGCGTAATGTCGGCGTCCGCGCCCGGCGCGAGCGTCCCCTTGCGCGGATAGAACCCGTAGAGCCGCGCGGGCTGCTCGCACAGCACGTCCACGACCCGCTCGAGCGTGACGCGGCCGTTCGCGGCCGCGGTGAGCATGAGCGACAAGGTGGTCTCCACCCCCGGCAGTCCGAACGGGCACGCCCAGATGTCGCCGTGCTGCTTCTGCGCGCGGGTGGCGGGCGCGTGATCCGTGCTGACGTGCGTGATGGCGCCCGACGCGAGGCGCGCCCACATCGCCTCGGCGTCCTCGGGCGTCCGGATGCGCGCCGGCGGGGTGAACTTGCGGAAGGGGCCGTGCTCCAGCACGTCCCGCTCCTCGAGGTAGAAGTATTGCGGACAGCTCTCCACCGCGAGGAGCGCCCCGGCCCGCCGCGCGGAGGCGATCAGATCGACGATCGGCGCGTGGCTCGTGTGCGCGATCACCACGCGCGCGCCGGTGAGGCCGGCGAGCGCGGCCACCTCGTCGGTCGCGACGGCCTCGGCCTCGCGCGCGCGCCACTCCGGTACAATACCGCCGTCCGTGCGGCCCGCCGCCCGCAGCGTCTCGGCCCGGTCCCGGGTGATCGCATCGTCCTCGCAGTGCGCGAGCACGACGCCGTTCCACCGCGCGACGTCCTGGAAGGCGCGGAGCAGATGCCCGGCCGGCACGGCGGGCACGCCGTGGGTCTCACACGTGAAGATCTTGAGGTACGCCGGCCCGGCGGCCCAGAGCTCGGCGAGGTGCGGCACCTGATCGGGCCAGACGTGCGCGGCGAGCGCGTAGTCCACGAGCGACCGCGCCGCCAGGTGGCTCACCTTGCGGTGGAGGTCGGCGGCGGTCCGCACCGGCGCCGCGTGCGTGTGCTCGACGACGGTGGTGGTGCCGCCCACCGCGGCCGCCGCGCTGCCGGTAATGAAGTCCTCGCGCTCCGTCTCGCCGGGGTCCATGAAATGGACGTGGCTGTCCACCACCCCCGGCATCGCCACGAGGCCTCCGGCGTCCACCACCTCGCGCGCCGTCACATCGAGCGTGCCGAGCGAGACGATTTTGCCGCCGTCGACGTGGAGGTCGGCGCGGTACCGGCCGCGCGGGCCGACGACCGTCGCCCCCCGCACCGCGAGATCGATCATCGCGCCACGCGGACGACCACGCGCCCCGTCACCCGGTCCTCGCGCACCATCGCGAGCGCGTCGTTGGCCCGCTCGAGCGGGACTTCTTCGGCCACGATCGGATGCACGAGCCCGCGCGCCACCAGGTCGAACGCCCGCCGCAGCTCGCGGCGCGTGACGTACCGCGAGCCCGTCACGGTGATCTGGCCGAGGACGATGCGCTCGGCCGGCAGCGGCGGGTAATCGGCGGCGTTGACGGTGTAGCCGACAAGGACCATGCGCCCGCCGGTGCGCACGAGGCCGGCCGCCGCGAGCAGCGATCCGTGATGCCCCACCGTGTCGACGACGACGTCCGCGCCGCGGCCGCCGGTCGCCTCGCGCACCGCCCCGGCCGCGTCCGCCCCCGCGGGAAAGGCCCCCTCCGCCCCGGCGACGCGCGCCGCGTCCAAC
>Ga0207416_1000569_pt1 | contig 60897 bp, 56 predicted proteins | sample PaiPotPPM11metaG_FD_184107 | JGI IMG/M metagenome (GOLD analysis project Ga0207416, IMG submission 184107) | Iron sulfur acid spring bacterial and archeal communities from Banff, Canada, to study Microbial Dark Matter (Phase II) - Paint Pots PPM... ... | reverse complement strand
CGGACGACCTTTTCCTTGTCGCGCAGGCCCGCGGCTTTCTCGAAGTCCTGGTTCTTGATCGCGTCTTCCTTTTCGCGGCGCGCCCGGTCGGCCTTTTCCATCGCCTGCCGCACCTCTTGCGGCAGGAAGCTGGCCTGCAGCCGGATCTTGCTCGCCGCCTCGTCCATCAGATCGATCGCCTTGTCCGGCAGGAACCGGTCGGAGATATACTTGTCCGCGAGCTGCGCCGCGGCCACCAGCGCGTCGTCGCCGATCTTGACGCCGTGGTGGGCCTCGTACCGCTCCCGCAGGCCGCGCAGAATCTCGACGGTCTGGTCCACGTTGGGCTCGGCGACCAGGATCGGCGCGAAGCGGCGCTCCAGGGCGGCGTCGCGCTCGACATACTTGCGGTACTCGTCGAGGGTCGTCGCGCCGATGCACTGCAGCTCGCCGCGCGACAGCGACGGCTTGAGGATGTTGCTCGCGTCGATCGCGCCCTCCGCCGCGCCGGCGCCGACGAGGGTGTGCAGCTCATCCACAAACAGGATGACCTCGCCCTGCGCCTTGCGGATCTCTTCCATGACCTTCTTCATCCGCTCTTCGAACTCGCCGCGGTACTTGGTGCCGGCGACGAGCGCGGCCAGGTCGAGCTGCACCACGCGCTTGCTGCGCAGCACCTCGGGCACATCGCCGCGCACGATGCGCTGGGCGAGGCCCTCGGTGATCGCGGTCTTGCCGACGCCCGGCTCGCCGATCAGCGCCGGGTTGTTCTTCGTCCGCCGGGACAGCACCTGAATCACGCGCTCGATCTCGCGCTCGCGGCCGATCACCGGATCGAGCTTGTTCTCGCGCGCAAGCTTGGTGAGGTCGCGGCCGAACTCGTCGAGGGTGGGCGTCTTGCTGGCCTGCTTGGTGTACGAGGCGGTGCCCTCTTCGCCGAGCAGGTAGACGACCTGGGAACGGACGCGCTCGAGGTCGGCTCCCATCGCCTCGAGCACGCGGGCGGCCACACCCTCGCCCTCCCGGATCAAGCCGAGGAGCAGGTGCTCCGTCCCGATGTAGTTGTGACCCAGCCGGCGGGCTTCGTCCAGCGCGAGTTCCAGGACTTTCTTGGCCCGCGGGGTAAAGGCGACTTCTTCGTACGGCGTGCGTTCGCCACGTCCGATGGCGCTCTCGATCTCGGCGCGGACGCGTTCAGGGTTGATGTTGAGCGATTCGAGGACCTTGCTGGCAACGCCCTCACCCTCCCGGATGATGCCCAAGAGGATGTGCTCGGTGCCGACTGCGCTATGGTTAAGCCGCTTGGCCTCTTCCTGCGCCAGGATGATGACGCGGCGTGCACGCTCGGTGAACCGTTCAAACATCCTGCGGTCGACCCCCTCTCTGCCTGAGCCTCGAGTGCGCCTTCTGCTGCATCGTCAGCATCGTTGTTCTCTCGCTACTACGATCCATGTGATCTCGGTGTTCGCACCAAGAGCTCGGGTGTGTCGGTGAACCCCGGCAGGCCCGGCAGAGTCTGGGAAGGCTCTCCCCCTCCCACGTGCCCATGAGAGTGATACGCCGCGGCTTCCCCGGAGATTCCTCGGAATAACGGTGCGATCCAGATCCGGGGCTCCGCCGCTGCGTCCTCTTTCTTCGCCTGTCTTCCGACTCCTGCCGTCTGCGCGGTTCGCGGCGCGCGAGGTTCTGCGACACCGTTGTACACCGATGTTTTTCCCCGCTGCGCAGCAGCGCAGACCCTCATGGTCCGACCACCGGCCGGACGTCCGGCCCGGCCGCCGCGCGACCCGCCGGAGCCGGCGGCGTTACACGTCCTTCACGGGAACGGGCGGCGAGGAGCCGGAACGGCACGGCATCGCCCGAGCGGACGAACGAGGACTCGGCGGGACCGGGTGGGCGGCGGCTGCGGGAAACCGTCCGCACGGCGATGCTGCGATCTTGGGCGGAAGGCCGGAAAACGGGCGGAAATTACCGCTTGATGCCCTTGATGGTGTACTTAATTGTGCCCACGGGCGCCTGGACGGTCACGGTCTCGCCCTTCCGCCTGCCGAGCACCGCGCGTCCCACCGGGGATTCGTTGCTGATCTTGTCGTGCGCCGGGTCGGCCTCGGGCGAGCCCACGATCGTAAACGTCAGTTCCTCGCCGGACTCGTCCACGAGCTTCAGGGTGCTGCCGATGGACACCACGTCGGAGCGCACGTCGTGGTTGTTGATAACCTTGGCATTGCGGAGCATGCCTTCGACGGTCAGGATCCGCCCCTCGGTGAAGGCCTGGTCGTTCTTGGCGTCCTCGTACTCGGAGTTTTCGGAGAGGTCCCCGAAATCTTTCGCCTGCTTGATCCGCTCCGCGACTTCCTTGCGCTTGACGGTTTTGAGGAAGTCGAGTTCCTCTTCCAGCTTGCGCAGGCCTTCCGGGGTCAGAATCGTTTCCTTTTCGTCCATGCGGCTCAGCTCACCGGTCCAGTCAAACTTTTCGCGCGATAACAGGGGACGAGACCGAGGGACGCGCCCTCAGTCTCGACCTCGGCCCTGAGTATACCCAAGACGGTTTCCAATGTCAAAGGCGCCGCGGCATCAGGGCTGCCGGACCGCCGAATCCGCCGGCGCGTCCGCGTGCCGAGCCGGGGAGCGGGGCGCCGCGCTCCGCGCCGCGCGGCGAATCGCGTCGACCTCCTCGTCGGCGATGCGCCGCTCGAACCGCCGGAACCCCGACAGCCGGAACCCGTGGCGGTGCATCAGCGTGTGGATCTCCCGCACGCGGTCGAGATCGAGATCTCCGCCCAGAGTGTAGTCCTCATAGCGGCGCTCGAGCGCGAGCAGCATCGTCTCGGCCATGCACGCCTCGCAGGTCCCGGGCGGGAAGCCGAAGTCCAGGCCGAAGTCGACCGGCCCCGGGACCTCGAGCACGCCGCCGTCGATGACGAGGACGTCGCGCCGCCGCTCGTAAACGAGCCGGGAGACGTTCCGGGGACGCGCGACGTCGCAGACGACCGCGCCCGGGCGCAGGTCCTCCGGCTCGACCAGCACGTCGGTGGCGGAGGTCACGGTGAGCACGATCTCGGCCGCCCCGACGGCCTCGCGCACGTCGGACGTGACCGCCACGTCGGCGGACGCCTCCGCGCGGATCCGTGATGCGAGCGACTCCAGCCGCTCGAGGTTCCGGGCGGCCAGCACGAGGCCGGCGACCTGCGGGGCCAGCAGCCGGCAGCAGACCGCGCCGATCGAGCCGGTCGCGCCGAGCACCGCGACGCGCGCGCGCGACGGGTCGATGTCCATCCGCGCCGCCGCGGCCAGCGCCCCCTCCACGGCCGTCGCCGCGGTGAGGCTGTTGCCGGTCGTCACGCCGATCGAGAGCTCGCGCGCCACCGTGACGCCGCGGTCTCCCACGATCTTGGTGAAGGCGCCGAGGCCGAGAATGCCGGCGCCGAGCCGTTCGGCGATCCGGCCGGCCTGGATGAGGCGCCGGTAGACGAGGTCGACCGGCGCCTCGAGCAGCACCCGCGGCGTCCACGGCAGCGCGATGAACCAGCCCTCCGCGCGCGGGCCGAGCGGCGAGACGATGCCGGTGATGCGGGAGGCCTCAAACGGCGGGACCGCCCGGAACACCCGCTCCACGAGGCGGCCGGGCAGGAAGCGCGTGATCGGAAACTTCTGCGCGTACTGCTGGACGTACAGCGGATGGATGACAAACGCGAAGCGGCCGGGCGCGTCGGCAGGAGGCGCATCTTTGGCCCTGGGCCTACGGCGTGAGCCAAAGATGCCCGCAGGCCCAGAAGGCGGCCGGAAGTCGCGCGCAGACGGGGCCGGCGCGCTCACGACGCCGTCCCCGAGTCGCCGCCGGGTGTCAGGGTCTCCACGCGAGGCCGCACGCCGGCCCGCTGCAGCCAGTCGATGATCTCGGCGGGCGTCATCGTGTCCGTGCGGCGGCCCGAGAGCGCGACGACGATCCCTTCCAGCACGTTGGTGGCGAAGGACCGTCCTTCCATCTCGGGCGCGGCGGTGATGAGCCGGCGCGCGCCCCGGCGCCGCAGCGCCGCGGTGTCGTCGGCGGTGATCGTTTGCGTCAGAATCGTCTTCCCCGCAAGATTGTCCGGCATGTACCGGCGGATGAAGTGAAAATCGCCGGCAATAACCTCGGCCCACTCGAACAGCTTCGGGTACTTGGGCGTGACCCGTTCCTGCTTCTCCCCCGTGGGATAGAGCCACTGGAACGGCAGCCGCGTGATGACCGGGAGCAGGCACGCGGCCAGAATGCGGACGGTCATAAGCCGGCGCATCGGAATCGGCATGCCGAGCGCAAAATAGAAGTCGCCGAAGAGCGTGATGGCGCCGGCCTCCGTGAACGCCTCCGCCATGCCGTACCGGTCGACGCTGCTCACCAGCAGCACGCGCCGTCCGGCGAACGAGATCCCCGCGGTCCGTGGAAGGTACTCGAGGATGAGGTGTTTTTCCCACGACGCCTTGATGCCGCCGCCGTCGACCACCGGGGTGCGGCGGACGTCGCGGATGAGGCGCGCCGCGTCCCTGATCCGGTAGCGCCGTCTCCCGGCCCGGAGGTCGAGATCGATCCCGCCCATCCCGATCGCATCGACGTGCCCGTCGAGCTCGCGCACCAGCGCCTCGAAGCGCCCCATGTCGCCGTCCGTGCCGATGCGCTCGATCACGATCCGCTCGCCGAGGATCTCGGTTTCGACGCGATGGTCGCGCTTGCTGCTGCCGAGGCTGACGCTGACGACGCGCTTCATCTGATCCCGTCCGTTTGACCCATCCGAGTGGCTCTCCTGTCTGAACGCGTAAAGCGCCCCGCGCGTTACCCGGCGAGGCCCGGCGCCCCGCCGGCGCTCGTCGCGAGCCGCACCGATCGCCCGACCGCCTCCATGACCGAGCGGGCCACGGCGGCCTCGAGCGCCAGCCGGCCGGCCGGGATGCTCCCGGTGCTGAGGACAAACAACGTATCGCCGTCCACCGACGTGTGCGAGGGCGACACGACGCGCGCGAGGCCCGTGTGGGCCACGATGGCCAGCCGCGCGGCCTGCGCCTTGGTGAGGGCGGCGTCCGTCGCGACGACCCCGATGCTCGTGTTCTCGAACGGACGGCTGGACGGCTCGCCCTGTTCGATGAGCCGGGCCGCGGTGTCGAGGAAGGCCCCGGTCTTTGGGTCGCGCGCGCCGGCGAGAATCCCGCCGGTGCGCCAGTCGAGCACGTCGCCGAACGGGTTGGCCGCCACGAGGGCGCCGACCGTCGCGCCGCCGGGCAGGCGCACGCTCCACGTGCCCAGGCCAGACTTCATCCGGCTCCCCGCGCCCAACAGGTTGCCGACGGTGGCGCCGGTGCCCGCGCCGACACAACCCTCCTCGACGGGTCCCCGTCCGGCGGCGCGGCACGCCGCTTCCCCCATCGCCGCGTCCGGACGCACCGTCGCGCTGCCGATCCCAAGATCAAACAGGACGGCCGCGGGCACGATGGGCACGGACCCCGCGCTCGTCTTGAATCCGATGCCCCGGGCGCCGAGGAAGCGCATCACGCCGTCGGCCGCGGCCAGGCCGAACGCGCTGCCGCCGGACAACAGAATGGCGTGCACCCGATCGACCATCGCCTCGGGACGCAGGAGATCGGTCTCGCGCGTGCCGGGCGCGCCGCCGAGGACGGCCACGCCCGCGACCGCGCCGGCCTCACACAAGACGACGGTGCAGCCCGTCAGGTGCTCCCCATCCGTCGCGTGCCCGACCGCGATCCCGGGGACGTCGGTAATGGCGCCGTTCGCCGGCGCGGGCCCCCCGCGTCGCTCCGTCATCGCAGCCCCGCCTCCACCTCGCCCGTCACGTCGCCCGCGACGATCCGCCGCTCGACGCCACCGGGCGTTCGCAGCAGCAGCGCCCCCATCCCGTCGACGTCGTAGGCCAACCCCTCGATCGTCTCCGACGCGGTGGACACCTGCACGGTCCGCCCGAGGGTCTCCGATCGCGCGCGGTACTGCGCCAGGATGCCCTCGGCGCCGTGCGCCCGAAGCGCATCGTAGTCCCGGTTCAACCGGCGAAGCAGCGCGCGCAGCAGGCGCCCGCGATCGGCGGGCCGGCCCAGCGCCGCGGCGAGCGAGGTCGCAGGGTACCGCGGGCGCGGCGGCAGATCCTCCGGCGCCACGTTGACGTTGATGCCGATGCCGGCGACGAGCCATGCCGGGGCCGGCGTGCCGCGCCGGACGGGCCCGGCCTCGAGCAGCAGCCCGGCGGCCTTGCGGCCGTCGACGAGCACGTCGTTCGGCCACTTCAGGCGCGCGTGAAGCCCCGTCGTCTCCTCGATCGCCGCGGCCGTCGCGGCGGACGCGGCCAGGCCGACAAGCGGGGTCTGCGCGGCCTGTAGCTGCGGCCGCAAGATGATCGAAAGCCAGAGTCCGCCCGGCGGAGATACCCACACGCGGCCGAGCCGCCCCTTCCCCGCGGTCTGCCGTTCGGCGACGATGACCGTCCCCTCCGCGGCGCCGGCCTCGGCCTCGCGGCGGGCCAGCTCGTTGGTCGAGGCGAGCGTGTCGTACCACCGGATCTCGCGGCCGATCGCACCGGCGTCGGTGTCGTCCCAGCGCCACACCGAGCCGTCGTCGGGACTCGCCGCGAGCAGCGAGTCGACGGTCGTCCCGTCGGGAAGCCGGAGGCCCGGCGCCACCTCCGCGAGCGGCACGAGCACGAACGCGCGGCGGGCCAGATCCTCGTGCGGCACCGTCAGGTCCGATTCACGAACGGTCGCGTCTCCGTACAACAAGATGTCCACGTCGACGGTCCGAGGACCCCACCGCTCGTTCCGCACGCGCCCCAGCGCAGCCTCCACGGCGCGGCACCGATCGAGGAGGGCTCGCGGCGAGAGCGTGGTCTCCACCGCGACGACCTGATTCAGATAGGTCGCCTGACCGGTCAACCCCCACGGGACCGTCTCGTACACGCCGGATCGTCCCGTGACGCGGAGATCCGGGGCCTCGAGACCGCGGATGGCGTCACGCAGGTATCCGGCGCGGTCGCCGACGTTCGAGCCGAGACCGAGAAACGCGCGGACCATTACGGCGCTGGGAGTTGGCTCACGCCGGGCCACGGCCTTCAATTTCATGGTGGCCGGCCGCAGGTCGGCCGGCAGAGTCGCCGGCAGGCGCGCGGCGGCGCCGAGTCACCTCGACGGCGGCGCTCTCGAGCGGCCCGCCGAGCCGCACGTGGGGCTTGCGCACGCACACGGTCACCCCCTGCACGCGGTCGACGCGGAGCAGCGCGTGCGCGACGGCTTCCGCGGCGGCCTCGAGCAGATGATAGCGCGTCCCGGTCATCGCCTCCCGGATGCGCGCGTACAGGTCGCGGTAGTCGAGCGTGTCCGCGAGATCGTCGGTGTGCCCGGCGCGGTGCAGGTCGGCCTCGACCGCGACGTCGACGGTGAACACCTGGCCGCGCTCCTGTTCGTCCGCGCCCACGCCGTGGTGGGCGTAGAAGGCGAGCCCGGTCAGCACGATGCGGTCGCTCACGGCAGGTCGCTCACGGCAGGTCGCTCACGGCAGGCCGCGCACGATCGCATCCGCCATCCGCGCGACGCGGGCCATCGCCCGCACGTCGTGCACGCGCACGAAGTCGGCGCCGTTGGCGATGGCGATCACGATCGTGGCGGCCGTGCCCTCCATCAATTGATAGACCGGGAGGTTCAACACCCTGCCGATGCTCCCTTTCCGCGACGTGCCGATGAGAATCGGACGGCCCAGCGCGGTGAGCTCCCCAAGGCGGCGCAGCATCTCCATGTTTTGTGCCAGCGTCACCCCGAACCCGTACCCGGGATCGACGATGACGCGGCCCGGCTCGATGCCGGCCGCCTCCGCCGCGCGCACGCGGTCGGCGAGGTACGCGCGCGTCTCCACCATGATATCGACCGCGCCGCGGCGGTTGCGGCCGTCCATCAGGACGACGGGCGCGCCGGCGCGCGCGACGACCCCGGCCATGGCCGGGTCGCCGGTCAGCGCGGTCACGTCGTTGATCAGGCACGCTCCCGCGTCGAGCGCCGCGGCGGCGACGCGCGCGGACGACGTATCGATGCTGACCGGCAGTCCGAGCGGCGCGAGCCGGCGGACGGCGGGAATCGTGCGCCGCAGCTCCTCGTCGACCGGCACCCGCACCGCGCCCGGACGCGTGGACTGCCCGCCGACGTCGATCAGGTCGGCGCCATGCTCTTTCCAGCGCTGCCCCATCGCCTCGGCGGCGCCGGCGTCGCCGTCCAGTCCGTCCCCGGCGAACGAGTCCGGCGTCATGTTGACGATGCCGACGAGATAGGTGCGCCGGCCGAATTCGAACACGGTAGGCCCGCAGCGCAGCGGCGCGGGCCGGATGGGCGGCTCGGGCACGAGCGGCTCCCGGATCAGGAGCGGCCGTCCGAGCGGCCGTCCGAGCGGGCGGCGTTCAGCTCGCCCGCGAGGCGTTCCGGATCCAAAATCTGCCGGGGGTGAAACGCCCGCAGCCGCAGCGCGGCCACGGGGTCGGGCGGCAGCGCGTCGCGCGGGGCGCAGCCGATCAACTCGCCGGCGGCGACGCCCGCGCCCCGGTGCTGCGCTTCGTCGCGCACCCGTTCGAACGCGGCCAGCGGGGGCGTGCGGCGGTAGTCGAGCAGGTTCATCGAGACCTGCGCCACGCCCCGGCGGGGAAGCCACACGCCCATGGCCTGGACCGCCGGCAGACCGCCCGACGACTCGCGAACCGCGCGGGCGATCGAGCGCGCGACCGCGAGATCCGCCCCGGCCAGGTCGACGTTCATGGCGATCAGCACCCCGCGGGCGCCGACGGCGACGGCGCCGGCCGTGGGGTGGACGCGCGCCGGTCCGAGGTCCGGCCTCCGCTCGGGGGTTCCGATCGCCGCCCGCAGACCTTCGAAACCGCCGCGGCGGACCGCCGCGAGCCCGCGGAATTCCGGCCGGCGCGCCGCCTCCGCGTAGAGGTAGACGGGGAGATGGAGGCGCTCGGCGGCGTAGGCTGCGAACCGGTGCGCCAGCGCCACGCACTCCGCCATGGACGCCCCGTACAGCGGAACAAACGGCACCACGTCGACGGCGCCGATTCGCGGATGGACACCTTCATGCCGGTTGAGGTCGATCTCCGCGACCGCCGCCTCGGCCACCCGGCGCGCCGCCTCGTACACGGCGTCCGGGGCGCCCGCGAAGGTCAGCACGGTGCGGTTGTGATCGGCGTCCGAGGAGACGTCGAGCAGGCGCGCTCCCATCCCGGCACCGGCCGCGTCCGCGAGGCGCGCGATCACCGCGACCCGCCGGGCCTCGCTCACGTTGGGGACGCATTCGATGAGAGGAGTGGGCGCCTTATTCCTCCCTGGCGTTGGCGATGCGGGAGAAGTGGATGACGGTGACGGTGTCCTCGAGGCCGACGCGCCGGCTGTAGATCGTCGAGAGAAACTCGAGCAGGTCGCTGTGCTCGCGCGCGGCGGGGTTGTCCTTCGTGATCTCGCGCGGCGTCACGTCGCGGAGCAGCTTGGCCTCGACGCGGTCGATCACCGCGGTGAAGATCTTCTGCCGCGTGCCGTGCTTTTGGCCGACGGTCACCCAGACGATCTGGCCTTCCTGATACTTCGGACGCTTATCCCCCAGCCGGACCGTCAGCGTCTTCGTCCCATCGCGGAGCGCGGCGGCCAGCAGCGGCGAATAAAAGTTCAGTGCGAACATGCAACCCTCCGGCGGAGCACTATGCGTGGGCGCGAGGACTCCCTCTTGTTCTGCCCAGTCCCTAGGGTTCCTTCCCTCAGGAACCACGCGCGCCTCGGCGGCGTTTAGCAGACGTGCCGCTATCATCAGGAGGTGGGAAGAAAATGTCGCCGTTCCGATGGCTCGTCCCAACCTTGCTTCTCGTCGCCGTGGGGTGCGCCGGCGTGGCGTACAGCCAAACGGCCCAGGCGCCGATGCCCGGCCCGGGCGGCCCGTCCGGCGCCCGCGAGCGCACCATCGTGGTCACGGGCGACGGCTCGGTGGACGCGACGCCCGACCGGGCGACCGTGGCCCTCTCCGTCATCGTTCAGCGTCCCACCGCGCAGGAAGCGCAGCAGCAGAGCGCGGCCACCATGTCGCAGGTGGTGCGCGCGATCGTGGCCGCGGGAGTTCCCCAGACGGCCATCCGTACGACCACGGTATCGCTCTACCCGCAGCACCGCCCGGACTCGGGCGGGACGGGACCGATCACCGGCTACCAATCCGTGAACCGCGTGCTGGTCACCCTCGACGACATCACCCGCGTCGGAGCGGTCGTCGATGCCGGGGTGGGCGCCGGCGCGAACGGCGTGGACAGCGTCAATTGGACGCTGCGTGATGCGACGGCGTACCGGGCTCAGGCGCTTCGGATGGCGGTCCAGAACGCGCAGGCCACCGCGAACGCCATCGCGTCCGCGGCCGGCATCTCCGGCCTGCGGCTGGTCAGAATCGAGCAGGCGGGCGCGGTCGTGGGGCCGCGGCCGGGGTTCGCGGTGATGCAGGCGGCGCCGGCGACGCCGGTGCTGCCGGGCACGATGCCGGTGAGCGCGGAAGTCCGCGCCGTCTTCGCCTTCTAGGCGTTACTTCAAGCCCGGCGCGTAGTCGGTCTTCGGCGCGGCCTGGCCGCTCGCCGTGACCGTGGCCAGCGGCTTGCCGTCCTTGTCCTGGACGAGATGCACGGTCATCGTCTTGTAGCGAAGCCGGCTTTGCACGAACTGGATCGCGAGGGCGCCTTCCGTGGCGAGGTTCTTCTTCTTTTCGTCGAGCGGCTGCCCCGGCTTGACGAGCACGTCCTTGACCGTGACGTCGAGGGTGCCCGCCTTGTCGTCGATCTTGACGTTCGACACGGTCCCGGCGCCGACGATGCTTTCAATCATGTTGCGGACGAGCACCGGCGGGGAGGCCGGCGCAAACAACGCGCGCTGCCGCGCCTCGTACGCCCGGTCCCAGGCGAAGAGTCCTCCGCCGACCAGCAGCACGATGAGCACGTAGACCGCCACCGGCACCCAGTGGGTGGGGCGATGCCCGCGGTGGCCCCGCCCCGGGCGGTGCGGCAACGCGGCCTTTCCCCGCGAGGGGACCGGCCGGCGGGATGCGCCGGCGTCGCCTGTCTTCGCCATCCACGGCAACCTCACCGGTCCATTCTACACGAAGAAGGAGGAGCTGCGCGGCTCCTCCTTCCTGGGTTGCGTCGGTGGAGACCGTCAGGAACTCAGCCTGTCGCCTCGGGTTTCAGCGACGGCGTCACCGGCTTGTTGTCCCCCCGCGGGAACGACTTGACCTCCTGGGTCACGCCCGGCACCGGCGGCGGGGTCTCCGGCAAGTCGGGCGGCAGCGGCTGGCCGGCGATGAGGAGGTCGAGCGCGTCGCTCTCGAGCGACTCCCGCTCCAGGAGCGCCCGCGAGATCCGCTCGAGCACTTCCTTGTTCTCGGTCAGCACCTGCCGGGCCCGGCTGTAGCACTCGTCGATGATCCGCCGCACTTCCTTGTCGATCTCGTAGGCGATCTCTTCGGAGTAGTTGCGGCTCTCGACGAGGTCGCGGCCCAGGAACACCGGCCCGTGCTTGGCCCCGAGCGTGAGCGGGCCGAGCTTGTCCGACATCCCGAACTCCGTCACCATCTTGCGCGCGAGGTCGGTCGCCTTCTCGAAGTCGTTCGCCGCCCCGGTCGTGATCTCGCCGAACACGATCTCCTCGGCCACCCGGCCGCCCAGGATCGCCGTGATGTTGGCCAGGATCTCCCCGCGCGTGAGGGTGTACTTCTCCTCCTGCGGCAGGGGCAGCGTGTAGCCGAGCGCCATGCCGCGCGGGAGAATCGTCACCTTGTGCGGCGGGTTCGCCTGCGGCAGGAGCTTGCCCAAGAGCGCGTGCCCCGCCTCGTGGTAGGCCGTGAGCTCCCGTTCCTTCGGTGAGAGGATCCGGCTCTTCCGCTGCGGGCCCGCGATCACCCGCTCGATCGCCTCGTCCATCTCCGAGCGCCCGATCCGCTTCTTCCCCCGCCGCGCCGCCAGGAGCGCCGCCTCGTTCACCATGTTCGCCAAGTCCGCCCCGCTGAACCCCGGGGTGCGGCGCGCCAGCACGTCGAGGGCCACGTCTTCGCTCACCGGCTTCCCCCGCACGTGCACGTCCAGGATCGCCCGGCGCCCCTTCGCGTCCGGATTGTCCACCACGATCCGCCGGTCGAACCGGCCCGGGCGCAGAAGCGCCGGGTCCAGAATGTCCGGCCGGTTCGTCGCCGCGATCACGATGATCCCGGCGTTCGGATCGAAGCCGTCCATCTCGACCAGCAATTGGTTGAGGGTCTGCTCGCGCTCGTCGTGCCCGCCGCCCAAGCCCGCCCCGCGCTGCCGGCCCACCGCGTCGATCTCGTCGATGAACACGAGGCACGGCGCCGACTTCTTCGCCTGGTCGAACAGGTCGCGCACCCGGCTCGCGCCCACGCCGACGAACATCTCCACGAACTCGCTGCCGGAGATGGAGAAGAACGGCACCCCGGCCTCCCCGGCGATGGCCTTGGCGAGCAGGGTCTTGCCGCTGCCGGGCGGGCCCACGAGCAGCACGCCGCGGGGGATCTTCGCGCCGAGCGCCTGGAACTTCTTCGGATGGCGGAGGAACTCGATGATCTCCTCCAGCTCCTCCTTCGCCTCGTCCACCCCGGCAACGTCATCGAACGTGACCCGCGTCTTCGCCTCGGTGTGCAGGCGGGCACGGCTCTTGCCGAACGACATCGCCTGGTTCGATCCCGACTGGGCCTGACGGAGCATCAGCATCCACAGGCCCACGAGCACGATGAACGGAAGCATCGTCGTCAGCAGGTTGGGCCACATCGACGAGCGCGACCGCGGCTCCACCGTGATCGTGACGCCCTTGGACTGCAGCAGGTCGATGTACGACGCGTCGCCGGACGGAATGTAGGTGCGGAACGACCGCCCGTCCTTCAGCTGTCCGGAGACGCTTTCCTCGCTGACGGTGACCTGGGCGACCTGGCCGCTGCGCGCCTTGTCGATAAACTCGCTGTAGGAGATCTCCTCGCGGGGGGCGCGCTGGTGGTAGAGCGGCAGCACGAGGTACAGGACGACCACCAGGATGAGGGCCCAGACCAATAAATTCCGCACGTACTTATTGAACACCGCGGGGACCTCCGCGCGGAAGCCGGCCCGCCGGTATCATCTTTCCGGAAGCCTGAGCGTGCCGCGACTTCGACAAATTATAGCACACGCCGTTACCCTCAATATCCGTACTCCCTACTAGATCGCCGGGCTTACCCGTCGTAGCCTTCGCGGCCGCCGCCCGATTCGCGGCCCCGGTCCGGGACCGCGGTCACCTCGATTGCGTCCGGCCGCCGGAAGATCCGCACCCCGCCCGGCGCCTCCCAGACCGCGCCGGCCCGGCCGCCGAGGACCCCCAAACGGGCCTCTTCTATATGAACGAACGCGACCAGGGCGCCGTTCCCGCGCACCCGCCGGATCGCCTCGCGCAGCGCCCGGCGCTGCAGGGCGACGGGGAGCCGTGCAAACGCGCCGGGCGAGATCTGCACCGACGCGCCCTTCCCGTGAAGCACCGCCTCGACCTCGGATGCGCTCAGCGCGTCGAGCGCATCCGCTTCGTCCCGCGTCACGTCGGCGAGCCGCGCGAGCGCGCGCCGCACATCGGGATTATACCCTTCAAGGATCGGCAGAAGGACCAGACGCACGCGGTTGCGCAGCGCGTTGAGATCGCGATTGGACGAATCCTCACGCGCGCCGAGCCGGTGCCGCGCAAGATAGGCGGCGATCTCGGCGCGCGGCGTCTCGATCAGCGGACGGATCACGCGCAGCCCGCCGTGGGGCCGCACCGGCGGGATGCCGGCCAGCCCTCTCGGTCCGCTCCCCCGAAGAAGGCGCATCAGCACCGTCTCGGCCTGATCGTCGCGGGTATGACCCGTCGCGATCACCGCCGCCTGGACCGCTCCCGCGACGCCGGCGAGGAACCGGTACCGGGCCTCGCGCCCCGCGTCCTCGATCGAGCGCCGGCCGCGCGCGGCCGCGGCGGCGACGTCCTCGGCCGCCTCGTGGTACGGACAGCCGAACGATGCGGCCATCCCGGCCGCCGCGGCGGCGTCGAGCGGCGCCTCGGGCCGGAGCCCGTGGTTGAGATGCGCGGCGTGCAGCTCGAGCCGGAGCTCGTCGCGCAGCGCCGCCAGCACGGACAGCAGCGCGGTCGAATCCGGTCCGCCCGACACCGCGACGACAACCCGCTCGCCGCCGGCGAGCATCGCGTGGCTCCGGATCGTCTCGCGAACCTGCGCCGCGAGCGGGTCGCGCGCCATCCCGCTAGGCCTCGCCGGGCGCCTTCCCCCGCGCGCCGGCGACGGACGCGTCGCCGTAGCCCGCGCCCGCGCGGCGATAATCGTCCCGCGGCGGCGCGAAGACGTCGAGCACGACGCACCGGCCGGCCAGCGCGCGCCCCCCGTGCGGCACGTTCGGCGGCGTCTCCCAAAAGTCACCCGCCCGCACCGGATACTCGACGCCGTCCTGGATCCGAATCCATTCCCCCTCGAGGCACACGCCCCACTGCTCGTTGGGATGCGCGTGCACGGGCGACTCGGACCACGGCTCGATCTCGACGACCGAGAGCATCACGTGCGTGCCGGGAAACACGCGCGCGCGGATGCCGGCGGCCAGCGTGCGGGGAATACCGCCCTCGCGGAGGTTGTGGAACCACTCACGGCCCATCTGCCACCTCCCGTGGATCGTCGGCGCGGCTACAGGCTCAGGGGATTGATCGGGTGCCCGTTCTTGCGGATCTCGAAGAACAGGTGCGGACCGGTGCTCCATCCCGTGCTGCCGACCTGCGCGATCAGCTGGCCGCGCCGCACGTGTTCGCCGATGTACACGCGATACGCCGACAGATGCGAGTAGGTGGTCGTGATCCCGTTGCCGTGGTCCAGAATCACGAGCGTGCCGTTGGCCGGCAGCGAGCCGGCGAAGATCACGGTCCCGGCGGCCGGCGCGTCGATCGGAGCGCCCATCGAGGCCGCGATGTCCACGCCGGTATGAAACTCCGGCGTATCGAAGATCGGATGGATCCGCCAGCCGTAGCCCGAGGTGATGGGACCGAGGATCGGCCAGGGCATTCCGCCGTTGAGCAGCGTCGGCACGGTGCCGTTCGCCTGATCGAACGGCTCGGCCCCCGCGTACGGAAGCGACAGGATGGCCCCGGGGGGCGGCGGTACGTCGGGGACGCCGGCCGCGCTGATCGACGAGATGCGCGCCGCTTCCGTGTTGAGCTCCGCGAGAACCTGCCGCTCGTTCGCGGCGATGTGCGCGAGCTGCGCCGGGCCGGCCCCGGTTGGGGACGAGCCCCCCGCGACGGCCGGCTGCCGCCCGAGGTGTGCGGCGGGAGCGGTGTCGGCACGCCGCGCGTCCACGGCCAGCATCGCCACCGATTGACCCTGGCGAACGGCGTCTCCGGGCCGCACGATCGGCTGGACCACCCATCCGCCGGCCGGGGCACGGACGACCGTTCCCGCGAGATTCGCCTCGGCGCGGCGGACCGCGCTCTGCGCGGCGACCGCGTCAGTCTCGAGAGCCGCGAGCGCCCGCGCGCCCTCCGCGGCGGTTGCGATCGTGGACGCGGCCTGCTGCGCGAGCACCCGCGTCTGCGCCGCGTGCTGCGCGCGGACGGCCTCGGCCTGCCGCAAGAGCTCGGCCTGCCGGCGGGCGGCCGCCGCCGCCACGGCCTCGGCCTGCGCCGCCGTCAGTTCGGCTCGCGCGCGGCGGAGCTCCGCCGTGGCCGCCTGGAGGCGCGCCCGCGCCGCGTCCTGCGTGACGGTATCCGCGGTGATCTGCCGCACGGCCACCGCGCCCTGCGCGGCCAGCGCGGTGTCGTGATTGACCGCGCCCGTCGCGGCCGCGGCGTCGGCCTGCGCGGCGCTCACACCGCGCTGCGCGGACGCGATCGCGGCCTGCGCCTGCGCGATGCTTCCGGCCGGCGGCAGCGCACCCGCCTGCGCGCTTCGAAGGGCGGTTCGCGCGGCGGCGACCTGTGCCTGCGCCGCGTTGTACGCGTCCGTGTCGGCGTTGAGCTGCTGCGTGGCGATGAGGCCCTGCGCGAGCAGCGCCCGGTCGCGGTCAACGGTCCGGGCCGCGGACGCCGCCTCGGACCGGGCGTCGCTCAACACCTCGGTCCGGGCGGCCACGATCTGCTGCTGGGCCTGCGCGAGCTGCGCCTTGGCCGCCGCGTCGACTTTCGGCACGACGATCGGCGGCAGCGACGGAAGCGGCGGCATCGTGGACGCGCTGCCGACCGCGGCGGTGACGCCGGCGGCGGCCTGATGCCGCCCCGCGGCAAGCCTGGCCTGCGCGGCGTTGACCTGCGCCGTCAGCGCCGCCGCGCGGGCGCGCGCCCGTGCGAGCGCCGTCCGGTAACGGCTCGGGGCCAGCTCGATCAGCGCCGTCCCTGCGCTCACATAGCGGCGGTCGCCCACATCGACCCTGAGGACGGTCCCGGCCACCTGAGCGCCGATCGGCACGAGCACGGAGGGTGTCTGCCACGGCCGGCCGGGGACCGCCGGCGCGGCGGACGTCCGCGCCGCAGGCGCCAACACGGCGTCGGGCGCGCTTCCCCCGACGCCGGACAAGGTGGCCGCCGCGAGCGCGATGGCGGCCGCTCTAGCGAGCGGCCTGGTCAGTTGCTTCACAGACGATCGACCTCGAAGACTCTGCTATGCCGTACAACGTGGACGCGGGACCCGACTGTTCCCATATTGTTCCCGTATGAACGATCTTTCATTATGAAGAGAAGTTAAAGGTTTCCGGCGCCGCGCCGTGGCGACCGGACATCCGGCGGCCGTGCCGGCCGCGATCGGCGCCGGCCCCGCCCTCACCGGACCATCCGGCTCCGTCATTCCCCGTAACTTTCCCATCATCATCCCGTAGTCCGGCCCGCCCTTCGTACGTAGCGTCCTGCGATCTTCAGCGTACCACGCGGCGCGGACATCGCATGGCTAGCCACGTGTCAATTGTTGCGGTGCGCCGGCGCGATTCCGGTGAAATCACGATGGTTCGCGCGCCGGTTCGTTGCCATACCGTCATATGTCTCGCCGCGCTTGCCGTCGCGGTCCTCTCCGGCTACGCGGCGGCGGACGACACGAACGACGCCGTGCCCCCCGGCGCTGACCCGGCAGGCCGCCGCGTGCACCGCCGTGCCCGTCTGGCTCCGGCAGACGACGCCGATCCAGACGCTTCCCGATGCCCGGGGCCCCGTCGCGTTCTTCTATCCATATAATCATACGGTCTACGTCCGGGCGTCTTCCTACCTTCGGGAAGGCGGCGGCTGGAGCGTCTCCCGGATCGCCATGGTGATCGGGCACGAGTACGGACACGCCTTCCAGTCTTCGGAGGAATCGGCGCCGAATTCCCCCCCCTCGTCCCCGTCTCCGGCTGCCGGGCTCGCCGGCCGGAGGGGTTCCGGCGGATCAGGAGAACAGATTACAGGCGAATCGGGGCGTGTTTCAGGGGGGAACCGATGCCGGACGAGAATGCCCTTCAGCCGCGCTCGTTTATGCCGGAGGATCCGAATCCGGCGTTACCCCTTGACGGACGCAAGTGGTACGTCATGCAGACCAGGCCCCATCACGAATCGAAGGCCGTCGCCCATCTCGGATTGAGAACGACGGCGGTCGAGATCTTCCAGCCGAAGATCGAAGTCGTGCGCAGGCGCGCGCGGCAGCGGTACGTGTGCCTGGAACCGCTCTTCCCCGGCTATTCCTTCTTACGCATGCACCTGACCCCGGAGACGTGGCAGGCCGTCCGGTGGACGCCGGGGGTCAGACGGATCCTGGGCGACGAGGAAGGACCGATCGAGGTCTCCGATCAGTTCGTCGAGACGATCGCGGAGCGTGTCAAGCCGCTCGGGTTCGTGCGGGTGGGCGTGTCCTTCGAGCGTGGCGCAAAGGTCCGCGTGAAGACCGGCCCGTTCGAAGGTCTGGAAGGGATTTTTGAGCGCCCCGCGTCTCGAAAGGAACGCGTCTGCGTTCTCCTAGAGATCCTCGGCTCCGTCGTTCGCGGGGAAATCGATCCCCTGGACCTGGAACGAGCGTGAAGGCGGCATGAGGTGTGACGCACACTGACCCACGTTTAACCGAAAGTTTCGGTCGGATCACCCCGAAAGATCCGCGCGCGTACTCGTTCGCGTAACTCGTACAACTTATCCGGCGTTCCGCTGCACCATCGTCGCACGGCGATGTCTCCGGCCGGCGCGAATTGTCTACATACATCTCCGCGTGGGTTTTACGTGTCTCAACGAATTACGATCCACGGTTGACTGTGTCAAGATTCGTGGGCAGAGACGGCATCGCGCCTCTCCGACAAAGGCAACCCCGGGGCAACCCGCGGGGCGCAAAGCTCCAGGACCCACGCCCGCAAGGCGCTGGGTTGGCTGAGCTACCGAAGAGAGGGACGTCGAGTGCGGGTACGCGCTGTACTATCCGCCATCGGGACGATCGGATGCCTGACCGTCGCGGTCCAAGCCGGCGGCGCTGCCGTCGTCGCGGGACCGCCGGTGGTCCCGCCGCAGATTATCGAGCACGCCTTGGCGTGTACGGCGGTCCCGTTCTGGCTCCAGCAGGCCACGCCGATCGAAACCCTTCGCGATGACGCGCCCGGCGCGGCGGCGTTTTTCTATCCGTACAATCACACGATCTATCTGAAAGCGTCGTCGTATCTGCGCGACGCGCACGGCTGGAACATCCCCCGCATCGCCATGGTGCTCGGCCACGAGTACGGCCACGCCTTTCAGCGCATCGCCGCGCCGGCGGGCTCTCCCGCGTGGAAGCAGTTCGAGCGGCTGACGCCCGGGTTCGAGAACGTACCCGTCGGCGTCCGGAGCTACCAGGCGTGGCGAAACAATCGCGCCGAGGCGTTCGCGGAGGCCTACCGGCTCATCTTCGGAGGAACCGGCGCGGCGTTCGACGCCCTGGTTCCGCTGTCCGTCACGCCGGCCATGCGCGCCTATTTTCAGGCGCTCGACGCGTCGATGCCCGGCGCCGGCCGCGGCGCCGGCGGTCACACCACGATCTGCCGCGCGGACGTCACGTAGCGTCGGCCCCAAATGAGACGCCGGCGCCGGAAATGGCCAGCTTCCGGGTTCGCTGATCGTCCGCCCGGACGGCCATTGTCGCCGCCTGCGTGCGGTTGCGGACCTGCAGCTTGCGGTAGATCATCTTGAGGTGGGTCTTTACGGTCGACTCCGACAGGAACAGCCGCTGCCCGACCTCGCGGTCGCTGAGTCCCGCGGTGACCAGGCGCAGGATCTCCGCCTGGCGGTCGGTCAGCTCGCGGTCGCCCGGAACGGCGGACGGCAACGCGCCGTTACACAACCCGAGGCGGCTCAGCAGGGTCCGCGCGATTCGCGGGTTGAGCATCGCTTCCCCGTTCGCGACCCGGCGCACGCCGCTCAGCAGGTGTTGCGGCTCGATGTCCTTGATGACGTAGCCGACCGCCCCGGCCTCGAGGGCGCGCATTCCCTCGTCGAGGTCCTGACAGTGCGTGAGAGCCAGAATGTTGGCCCGGGGGCACTTCGCCCGGATCGCGCGGATGGTCTCCAGACCATCGGGCATCTGGGGCTCGATGATCACGACGTCCGGCGTCCGGGCCGAGGCCAATTCCGCGGCGTCGCGGCCGTTGGCCGCCTGCCCGACCACTTCGATCTCGGGCGGACGGTGCAGCATCCTGGTAATTTCCGAGCGCACGAGCGGCTGGTTGTCCACGACGAGAAGCCGGATGCGCAGGCTTCGCCCGTTGCCGGTCACGACCCCCACCCCCCCCTGAAGCCCTCTCACATTCTCTCACCGTTGGGGAACTCTCCTCTCGGCCGGAGCGAGATCTCAAGCGTCTTGACGCGGACCCCGCGGCCGTCGCACGCGGCCACCACGCTGTCGGTCACGGCGGGCTCGGACGTCGCGACCAGGACCTCCTGCACCCGGTGTCTCGTGATGAGCCCCGGGAGATCGACGACAGACCCGAGGACCGGCAGGCCGCAAATAATGGTGCCCCGCGGGACGGAGGCGCCGTCGACGAACCCGATGGCGCGGAGGCCGAACGACGTGTCGTCTCTCAGCATCCGGGCCAAGAGCACGCCGGCCTTGTCGGTCCCAATGATCACCGCGCGCCGGCCGGACTCGGCCTGGGCGATCAGGTACTCACGGAGAAACCGCAGCGACATCCGGCTGCCGCCCAGCAGCACGAGGGTCAGCACCCAGTCGACCACCAGCGCACCGCGCGACACGCCGTCGAGGCGGGTCCACAAAATCAGGGCGGCGGCGGTCAGCACCGACGCCACGGTCGCGGCGCGACCGAGCCGGAGGACGTCCACGGCGCTGACGTGGCGCCAGGTCCCGCGGTAAATTCCGCTCGCGTACAGACCCGCCATCTTCACCGCCACGACGAGCGGCAGCGTGTCGACCACGATCGACGCCAGCCGGGGCGGCAGGACGCCGTCGAACCGCAGCAGGTTCGCGCCAACGTACGCCACCGACACGAGCGCCACATCGACGAGCATCACCAGAATCCACTTCTTGTTGAGAAACGGCCTCGGCAGCACGGTGGCGGTCTGCTGCGCCGGCGCCGTGCCTTCGTACACCCGCGCTTCCGACAGCACGAGGCCCAGCGCGACAAACGCCAGGAGCAGGATGACGCAGAGGCTCACGTAAGCCGCGATGTTGAACGCCGTCGCCAACAGGGCGGCGGCGCCGGCCGCGAAGCTCAACACGTACAGCATCGCAACCGCCTTGCGCTCCGGAAGGCCGAGCGCGACGAACCGGTGGGCGGGGTGGTCCCGGCCGCCCTGAAAGACCGGCCGGCCGTGCATCAGGCGGCCGATCGAGACCAGCGCCGAATCGAAGATGGGCACGGCCAGGATCAGTCCGGGCGCGAGGATGGTCAGGAGGACGTTATAGACCGCCCGGTGCGAGCCCATCAGCATCACGGCCGAGGTCGCCAGCGTCAACCCCAGGAAGCCGCTGCCGCCGTCGCCCATGAAGATCCGGGCCGGCGGGTAGTTGTGAATCAGGAACCCCAGCGCGGTGGCGGCCACGGCGAGCGGCAGGCCGGCGAACGGCGACCCGGTCATCCGGCCCAGCGCATATAGATGAAGGGCGGCGATGGCCGCGATCCCCGCCGCGACGCCGTCCATGTTGTCGAGCCAGTTGAACGCGTTCGTCATCCCCAAGATCCAGAACAGCGCGAGAGGGACCCCGATCAACGCCGGCAGCGTGGAAAACCGCACCCCCAGCAGCACGGGGACCGCCGCGCAGGCGACGAGCAGGATGAACTTCGGACGATTTTCGAACCGGAGCAGGTCGTCGAGGAAGCCGACCAGGAAAATGGCCGCGCCGCCCGCCAGCAGCGGCGCCAGGGCGGGCAGATCGCGGCGGCCGCTCACCACGACGGTCACGGTAAAGGCGAGGTACAGCGCGATGCCGCCGAGACGGGGCACCGCGCGGCGGTGCCAGCGGTCCTCCCGCGGGGCGTCCACGAGCCCGAACCGGCCGGCGCCCGCGCGAACCACCCATGTGAGGGTCCACGAAAGCGCCAGCGGCGCCGCGAATAGAAGCCAGGGAACCTGGTTGTTCATGGACGGTCCTACAGCCGGATGATCTTCTCGCGGCCGTGGGTGACGCGGCGGGTCGCGTTCCTCGCGTCGAAGACCAGGCGGGCGTGCCGCACGATGGCCTCGTAGTCGAAGCACGCGTGATCGGTCAAAATGACCACGCAGTCCGCGCCGTGCAGGAGATCCTCCGTGAGGGCCCGGCTGCGGTACACGGCGGCGTTGACCCGGACCTGCTCAACGTACGGGTCGTGGTACGCCACCTCGACGCCGCGAAGGGCCAGCAGCTCCATGACCTTGACCGCCGGGGAATGGCGGGCGTCGTTCACGTCCCGTTTGAAGGCCGCGCCCAGAACGACGACGCGCTCGACGCCGTTGCGGACGCCGTTGTGGCGCAGCGCGGCCATCACCCTGTCCGCGACGAAGAACGGCATGTCCTCGTTGACGCGCGCCGACAACTCGATGAAGTCCATGTGGAAGTCGTATTCGCGCGCCTTCCACGCCAGGTAGTACGGGTCCACCGGAATGCAGTGTCCGCCCACCAGGCCGGGCTGGAAGGACATGAAGCCGTACGGCTTGGTGGAGGCCGCGTCGACGATCTCCCAGACGTTCAGCCCCATGCGATCGCACAACCGCGCGACTTGATTGACGAGCGCGATGTTGACGTTGCGGAAGACGTTTTCCAGCAGCTTGGTCATCTCGGCGGCGGCCGGCGAGGACACGGCGGTCACCTCGGGACAGACCTGCTCCAGCAGCCGGACCGCCAGCCGCGTGCTCGCGGGATCGCATCCGCCCGCCACGACCGGAACGTGATCGATCGTGAACCGGCGGTTGCCCGGATCGACGCGCTCCGGGGCGAACGCCAGAAAGACGTCCTCCCCGAGCACGAACCCTTCACGCTCCAGCGCCGGCCGCACCACCTCGTCGGTCGCGCCCGGATAGCTCGTGCTCCGCAGCACGATCAGCTGACCCGGCCGCGCATGCTTGGCCACCTGCGCCGCCGCCTCCAGCACGTGCCGCGTGTCGGGCTCCTTCTGGCGGGTGATCGGGGTCGGTACGCAGATGAATACCGCGTCGCAGCCGGACAGGACGCCCGGATCGGTCGTGGGCCTCAGCCGCTCCGAGGCGATCTCGTCCCGCACCTCCTCCTCGGACACGTCCAGCACGTGCGACCGCCCGCCGGCCAGCGCGCCGACCTTGCCCGCGTCGAGGTCCAGCCCGCGCACCGTATACCCCCGGCGCGCGTAGGCCACAGCCAGGGGCAGTCCCACGTAGCCCAGGCCGACCACGCCCACGACCGCGGTGCGCGCGGCGATCCGGGCTTCGAGATCCGCCGCGAAGTCTGTTCGAAGCGCCGTCGCGTTATCGTTGTCCATGTGCGCTCACCGGCCCCCCGTTCGTGATGACCGCCGCGCCCGGGACGCTCACCGCCGCGCTGCGCGCGGCGGCGCGCTGCTCCCGTGTATACACGATCACCCGGTCCAGAATGGCGTCCAGGCACAGCGACGGGGCGAACCCCGTCACGGCCCGCAGTTTCGCGATGTCCGGCACCCGGTAGCGGATGTCTTCGAATCCGGCGCCGTAGGCCTGCTCGTAGGACACCCGCACGATGGGCGACGCCGAGCCGGCCCGCGTCCGGATCCGGTGGGCCAGCTCCAAAATGGTCACGGGCTCGTCGGACCCGACGTTGAAGACGTGGCCCTCCGCGGCCGGCATCTCCACGAGCCGCACGATCGCCTCGACCGCGTCCCCCACCCACGTGAAGCTGCGCACCTGAGCGCCTTGGTCGTAGACGGTGATCGATTGCCCCGAGAGCGCCTGCTCGACGAACCGTGGCACGACCATCCCGTACGCCGGGGACTGGCGCGGGCCGACCGTGTTGAAGAGACGGGCGATCACGACCGGCAGCCCCTTGTCGGCGGCGTACGCGCGCGCCAGAAACTCGTCCAGCGCCTTGCTGGACGCGTAGCACCAGCGCATCGACGACCCGATGGTGATGTCGTCGTCCTCGCGGAAGCGGCCGGTGCCGTTCCGCACGTCTTTGCCGTAGACCTCGGACGTCGAGGCGATCAGCACCTTCCGGCCGCGGCGCAGACAGGCGTCGAGCACGTGCTGGGTGCCCTTCACGTTGGTCTCGATCGTGCGCACGGGCTGCTCGAACACCAGCCGCACGCCGACCGCGGCGCCGAGATGGTACACCACCTCGCAGGCCGCCACGGCGCGGTCCACGGCCGTCTCGTCCATGATCGAGCCGAGCACGAACTCGAAGCCGGCACGCGGCATGAGGTGGCGGATGTTCTGCAGGCTGCCGGTGGAGAGATCGTCCAGCACGACCACGTCCTGGCCCCGTTCCAGCAGGGCCTCGGCCAGGTGCGACCCGATGAACCCCGCCCCCCCGGTGATGAGCGCTTTCAATGCACACCTCCGGACGGCGAGGATTCGCGCGCGGTCTGGAGGACCTCGCGGTACACGCGCAGCGTGTCGGCCGCCATCCGCTCCGCGGTGAAGAGCGCCTCGACCCGGGCCTTGGCGGCGCGGCCGAGCCGGGCACGCAGCGCGGGGTCGTCGAGCAGCCGGTTCAGCGCGCCGGCCAGGGCGTCGGGGTCGCCCGGCGGCACGAGGACGCCGGTCTCCCCGTCGCGATTCGCGAGCCGGATGCCGGTCGGCAGATCGCTGGACACGACCGGCGTGCCGCAGGCCATCGCCTCGAGCTGGGCGATCCCGAACGCTTCGGAGCGGTCGATCGACGGCAGCACGAATACGTCGGCGGCATGCAGCAGCACCCGTCGCCGGACGCCGGGAACCTCCCCGGCGAAGGTCACGCGGCCGCTGATCCCGAGCCGCGCGGCGAGCGCCTCGAGGCCCGTTCGTTCCCGCCCGCGGCCCGCGATGACGAGCCTCGCGTGTGGTACCTTGGCCATCGCACGCAAGAGCACGTCCAACCCTTTGTAATAGCGGAGGACGCCGACGAATAACACGATGGGGCTTCCGAGACCGCCGCGCACCGCGTCGGCCGCGGCGGTCTCCCCATCGCGCAGCGCCAGCTCATTCAGGTCCACGCCGTATGGGATGACGGTGCATTTGCCGTGGTAGCAGCGGAGAAATGGCGACGACGCCATGTACTCCCCGGATGCCACGATGATCCGGTCGGCCCGATTGAACATCGCCCGCAACACCGGAAGATACGGACGGAGCAGCCCGCGCTGCCGGACGATATCCGCGTGGTAGGTGATGACCAGCGGCGCCCGGCAGCCGCTGGCGAGATAGGCGAGATCGCCCATCGGGTTTGGAAAATGGAGGTGCACGATGTCGGGACGCAGGCGGCGAAGTCCGGCCGGCATCGTGGGGCACAGCGGGACGGAGGCGTAGCGTCCGAACTCGGCAACGCGCAGAATCCGCACGCCGTCCCCGTCGTCCCGCCGCGTCCGCCGCGAACGGCTTGGGACGAGCACGGTCACGTCGGCGTCGCCTGCCAGTCTATTGCAGAGCACATTCATGTGCTGTTCGATCCCACCCATCGTTGGTGGATAGTAGTCTTTGAAAATTTGCGCCACCCTCACGATCTCGCCCCCGCGCGGTCCATGACGGTTCGATACGCCTCGAGCACCGCGGCTGTATGCGTCCCCATCTGAAAGAGCGTCTCCGCGCGACGGCGTCCCGCCGCGCCGAGCCTCGCGCGACGATCCGCGTTGTCGAGCAGCGCGGCGACGGCGGCCGCGAAGCCCTTCGCGTCGCCCGGCTCCACCAGGAGCCCCGCGGCGCCGTCCTCGATGATCTCCGGGATGCCGCCGCAGCGGGCGGCGACGACCGGCCGGCCCGCCGCCATCGCCTCCGCCACGGCCCGGCCGAACGGCTCCGGCGCCGTCGGGCAGTGGACCAGCACGTCCACATCGGCCAGAATCTCGGGGACGTCGCTTCTCGCGCCGAGGAATGCGACGCGATCGCTCAGACCCAGCGCCGCGGCTCGGGCGCGGAGACGATCGAGATAGCCCTGGTGGCCGTTCGTTCCGTATATAGGGCCGCCCACCACGATGAACCGCGCCGGCGGATGCATATCCGCGACGGCGCGCGCGATCGTCAGGAACAGCTCGTGCCCTTTCCACGGCGTGAGATGCGCGATGAGGCCGACGAGCGGCGCCGCGCCGCTCAGCCCGAGCTCCCCCCGGATCCGCCCGCGCGGAGTCGCCGGATGGAACCGCGAGAGGTCCACGGGATTGTAAAGCCGCCTCACCCTCGGCCGTCCGCCGGGCGTGGCCCGGATGGCGCCGCCCACGGCCTCGGAATTGACCAGCACGAGCGCCGGCAGCCTCCGGGCCGCGCCGCGAAAGAGACGCCCGCGAAGCCCGTCCGGGGGGAAGTCCCGCAGGTGCCAGACCACGGGGATGCCGGTCATGCGGCCCGCGAGGCCCCCGAGCAGATGCGCCTTCATCCCATTGGTATGGATCAAAGTCGCCTTCATGCGCCGGGCCAGCGCGGCCAGCCGCGACGCCGCCGGAAGCGCCGTCGCGACGAGCGCCGCGGTCGTGAGGCATCCCGCGCCGTGCGGCGAGGTGTACCGCCCGGCCTTCCGAACGAACGACGGCACGGCCAGATTCACGGCGGGAATCCCAAGCCCGGAGAGGCCGGCCCGAAACGGACCGTCGCCGAACAGCGCCACGCCGCTCTCCACTCCGTGGGTTCGGAGTCCCTGGAGAAGCAGCAGGAGGCTCTGTTCGGCCCCCCCGAGCTCAGTGCCGGGATTGACGAACAGGACCCGTTCGGACGACACGAGCCAGCGTGTCCTCGACGGCGGCGGCGGTTCGCGGCCAGCCGAAAGATTTTTGGACTCTCTCCGCCCCCTGCTTCCCCAATCGCGCCGCGAAGTCGGCGTCGGTCAACAGTCGCACGACGGCGTCGGCGACTGCCACCTCGTTTTCCGGATCGACCAGCAGACCGGTCTCACCGTCCACCACGGCATCCGTCGTACCCCCCGCCCGGCCGGCGACCACCGGCCTGCCGAACGCGTTTGCCTCCAGGTAGACCAGGCCGAAGCCCTCGGCGCCCCCGTCGATGCGGCGGTCGCGGCTCGGCATCGCGAACACCCGGCATTCCTGGAACAGCCGGTTTTTCTCGAGCGTCGGCACGGCGCCGGTGAATCGGACTCGATCCCGAACCCCGAGGACCTCGGCCATTCGTTCGTAGTAGACGCGGAGGCGGCCGTCTCCGACGACCACCCATCGCACGGTCGGGACCTTTGCGGCGATCAGCGGCAGCGCCCGAAGCATCACGTCGTGCCCTTTGTACAGGTCGTCCATGCGGGCGACCGTGAGAATGAGGTTCCCGGCGCCGCCGCCGGCCGGGACCGGATCGCCGGCCGGCGCGGGATCGCAGTCGGGCGCGTACGGAATCAGCACCGTCCGCGCCGCATCGACGCCCAGCTCTTCGACCAGCCGCCGCGTGTGGGCGCTGATGACGAGGACGGCATCGGCGCGCGGCAGCCATCGCCTGAGCAGATCCCGATACGTCAGCAGCTCCTTCGCGTGCGCCCACACCACGAACGGCGTGCCCAGGACGCGCCGCGCCACCAGTCCCACGAAGGACGCGTACGGATGGCCGCAGAGCACGACGTCGCCGCGGGTCCCGCGCACGGCGCGAAGCGTCTCGACGGTCATGCGCGTCAAACGCGAGGCCCGTGCCAGCGGAAAAGTCGACCGGCCGGCCGGGAAGCGCCGCACGGCAAAGGGCTGGCCGCGGTCGAACGCCGGGGCGTCGGGGTGATCCGGCGCGACGACGGCCATCTTCTCCGTGACCGAAAAATGGCGCAGCGTATTATAGAGCACGGCCTGAATGCCGCCGACGGCGGGGGGAAAATCTGTCGTCACGGTCACGACGTTCATGACGCCCGCCCGCCCTCCATGAACAGCCGGTGCCATTCCTCGAAGCACAAGAGCGTCCAGAGCGCGCGCTCGTGATTGGCCCGCGCGCTCATGTGCTCGTTCACCAGCCGCCGGACCTGCCCGCCGTTCACGTATCGGGCGACCGCGGCGTCGGGCGCCAAGAGACGCGCGGCGACGTAGCCCTTCAGGTCCGCCCGCAGCCACCGGCGGATCGGCACGCTGAACGCGTGCTTCCGGCGCCGCAGGACTTCGGGCGGCAGGATGCCTTCAAACACCTTTTTCAGCAGCCACTTGGTCCCGAGGTGCCGGACTTTCAGATGTTCGGGCAGCGTGGCAATGAAATCGATCAGCCGGTGGTCCAAGAACGGCGAGCGGGCCTCCAGGGACGCCGCCATGCTCATCTTGTCCACCTTCATCAAGATGTCGTCCACCAGCCACGTCTTCATGTCCAGGTACATCAGGCGGTGCAGGAGCGAGGCGCCCGCCCCGGGACGGCCGGCCGCCGATTCGTGCGGGGCCGCGTCGAGATACGCGGCCACCAGCCGCTCGGGCGCCGGCCGCAGGCCGCCGTCCAGCAGCGCCTTCCGCTCGCGCCGCCGGATCGCGCCGACCCACTCGAGATGCCGCTCTTCATCCGGGGCGTCTCGAAGCATCACGTCGCCCCGCCAGCCGAGCGAATATCTCGAAGGAACCGCCGCGACCGCCTGAGCCAGGGTCGCCCGAAGCGGCAAGGGAGCCCACGCGGCCAGCGTCCGGGCCATGCGGAACCAGCCGTACCGCGGATATCCTCCGAACAACTCGTCTCCGCCCTCACCCGTGAGCGCGACCGTGACGTCACGGCGCGCGGTCTCGCAAATGAGGTAGGTCGGGAGCGCCGCGGGATCGGCGAGGGGCTCATCGAGGTGCCACAAAACCTTTTTCAGGAGGTCCGGCACGTTCGGCGCGCCGAGGACGGTTTCATGGTGCTCCGTGTGGTACCGCCGCGCGATGAGGCGCGCTTCGTCGAACTCGTTAAACCAGCCGCCGCCCTCGAATCCGACGGTAAACGTCTTGACCGGCTTGGCGCTGGCCTGCGCCATGAGGGCGACCACCGCCGCGGAATCGATGCCCCCGGACAACAGCGCTCCCAGCGGCACATCCGCGATCAGCCTGAGACGAACGGACTCATCGAGGCGCCACCGGATCTCGGCGACCGCGTCCTCGGTCGACGCCGCCCGTTGGAAATCCAGAAACACGGGGTCCCAGTACCGGGTGACCTTGACGCCGCTCCCGCCGGCGACCAGATAGTGGCCCGGGGGCAGCTTGCGGATGCCGTCGAACATCGTGCGCGGCCCCGGCACGTACCCGAACGCAAAATAGTGCTGCAGCGCTTCGTCGTCCACCGCCCTGGACACAGCGGGATGCTCGAGAATCGCCTTGATCTCCGAGGCGAAGATCACCGTCCCGTCGCCCTGCCAGAAATAGAGCGGCTTCTGGCCCAGGCGGTCCCGCACCAGCACAAGACGTCCTTGCGATTCGTCCCACAGGGCGAAGGCATACATGCCTCGCAGCAGGTGGACGATGGCCTCGCCGTATTCCTCGTAGCCGTGCACCAGGATCTCGGTGTCGCTGCGGGTGGAAAAACGGTGCCCCCGCATCTCGAGCCGCCGCCGCAGCTCCTGATAGTTGTAGATCTCGCCATTGTAGACGACCCGGACGGTGCCGTCCTCGTTGGGAATCGGCTGCCGGCCCCCGCGCAGGTCGATGATGCTGAGACGCCGGACGGCGAGACCCACCCGCTCGTCCAGGTACAATCCGGCGTCGTCGGGACCGCGATGGATCATCCGGTCCCGCATCCTGACGAGCGTCGGTCTGTCCACCTGTCCCAGCACGCCGCAGATGCCGCACATACTAGCTCGCCCCGTTCACGCCGAGGATGTCGGTCACGAACCCCGTCACGCGCGCGACCTGGCGGCCGCGGTCGAACTCCGCCGGAACGCGCGGCAGGGCCGCGCGCCGCTCCGCGACGGCGGCCGGTGTGAGCGCCTCCATCAACGCGGCAAGGGCCGCCACGTAGCGCGGATCCCAGGGCGCCGAGCCCGGCAGGCGCCACAACCAGCCTTCGTCGAGGTCGTAGGCAAACGGAATCTGCCCGGTCACGACCGGCAGGGCGGCCGCGAGATATTCACTCAACTTGGTCGTGTACCGAAAGCTGCCGACGCCGTCCACACTCTGGGGCAGGCTGCCGACGTCCATCGCCGCAAGGTAGTCGGGAATCTCGCGCTGCGGCACCGCGCCGGTAAAGACGACGCGGCCTTCTCCGGCCGCGGCCGCGAGACGCTCGAGGTGCGCACGGCCGGAGCCGTCCCCGACGATGAGCGCGCGGACGTCGCGCCGGCGCAGCCGGCCGATCGCCGCAACCAGCTCGGCGCCGTAGCAGTAGCGGTAGCGCCGGCTCCAGGCGAGCGAGCCGGCGATCCCGACCACCAGCGCGCCGGCGGGGATGCCCAGGCGGCCGCGGACCCGTGCCCTCGCCGCCGCGAGCTCCTCGGCGCTGCGCGGGTACGGCGCCCATCCCGCCGCGGTGATCGCGCGCGGCGCGGCGAACGTGAGCGCGCGGCCGGCCAGGTACGGCGTCCAGCCGATCACCCCCGCCGACGACGCGTACAAGATCCGCTCGTACATCGCGAACGGCACGCCGAGCCACCGGGACCGCGCCGCCATGAACGGCGTCACCGCGTCGCCCGTGCTGACCACGTAGGGCACCCCGCACAGCCACCGGCCGGCGAGGATCGCGAGCCCGCCGGCGACGCCGCTGCCTTCCATGACGACGAGGTCCCACCGCCGCGCGCGGAGCCGGCGGAGCAGCGAGAAAAACATCGCCGTCTTGCGGCGGCGGTCGAAGGGGAAGATGCTCGGGTCGAATCGCTCGAGCAGGCCGCGCACCCGGTCTTCCTCGTTGGAGCCGGCGCCTTTGGTCGCGAACGCCATGACCCGAACGGACGGCGCGTCGCCGTTCAATCCGGTCATCTCACGCCCTCACACCGCGGCAAAGACGAATGCTCCATGCGTGGCGAATGACTTCGGCAGGATCGTCCGCGCCGCGGCCTCGGCCGGGAAGCTTCCCGCGACGAGCCCCGCAAGCACGGCTCCCCGGTACATCGCTTTCGCAAAGTTCGGGGCGCCGCCGGCCGAGTGAATGGGCGGCCGGACCGCCGCGGCGACGGACCCGCCGGAGCCGAGCGGCGCGGGGACCCGACGGCGCAGCGCCTTTTCCAGCCGAAGCAGCGGAAAGAACTGATAGCCGCGTACGGCCCGCGGCGCGAGGCCGCTGCGGGCCGCGAGGCGCACCCAATCGGCAAAATCCCGCGCGAACATGTGCGCGCCCCGGTCGCGCACATGTTCGAGAATAACGAGATACCCCCCGGGCTTCAAGAAGCGCCTCAGGCGTCTCATGACCTCTTCCTGCTCCGGATACGGCAGGTGCTGCAGGACGGTCACCGAGAGCGCCAGATCGAATTCGCCGGCCGGGAATTCCATCGCGAGAAGGTCGAGACGATGGAACTCGCCTTCCGGCACGAGCGCGGCGGCGGCCTCGACGGCCTGCGCGGTCAGGTCGACGCCGACGACGGCGGCTCCCCGTTCGTGCAGGAGGCGCGACCACCGGCCGGTGCCGCACCCCACATCGAGGACCCTGCTCGCCTGCCACTCGATCGGCGCCCTGCGCAGGGCCCAGGCGACCGCCTCCCGCTGCGTCCAGTTCATCAACCGGTTCAAGAAGCCGGACGCGCGCGCGTCGCAGACCGGCCTGAGCATGTCGTCGGTGAGCTCGTCGCGGGGACCGGGGCGCAGCGCCGTGCGGTAGACGGCCTCCCAATACGTGCGCACGCGCTGCGAGTCGAAATACTGCGTGCCCGCGGGAGCGCTACCGCGCATCGCCCACCGCCCCGCCGTCGCCCGCGTCCGCACGGCGGACGCTCAGCCCGGCGCACCGTGCGCGGCTCGTCTTCGCGACGACATGCTCGTACAGCCGCTCGTACTGCTCGGCCACGCTCTCCCACCGGAACCGCGTGACCCGCCGCAGTCCCGCCTCGGCCAGCGCGCGCCGCCGCGCCCCGTTCGCGAGGAGGCCGGCGAGCGCGGGACCGAGCTCGGGATCGGAAACGAGCAGCCCGCAGCTGCCTCCGTCCAGCACTTCCAGCGATCCGGCGTTCGGCGTGGCCACGACCGGCGTGCCGCTCGCCATCGCCTCGATGTACGGAACGCCGAACCCCTCGTAGGTGCTGGGCAGGCAAAACACCCACGCCTTCCGGTACAACTCGGCGAGCGCCCCGGCCGGGATCCGCCGGAACATTCTGACGCCGCGCGAGGCCCCCTCCAGGCCGGCGCCGTCCGCGTCCTCGCACACCATCCACAGCTCGGCGCCGGGCATCGCGGGAGCGACGGCCTTCTCGAAGGTCTCGAGAAGCCGGCGGCCGCGTTTGCGCCCGCCCAACGTGCCCACGAACAGCACCGACGGGTGGGACGACTTCGCGGACGCCGGCTGAAAGAGGTCGAGGTCCACGCCGCACGGCACGATCTGCCGGATGAACGGCACGTATCGCTTCGTGCCCGCGGAGATCGCCACGCATGTATCGGCCAGCAGCGCCGACACGCACTCGAGCGGATACAGCGCGAGCATGAGCGCCCGGACCTTGTGCGATCTCGCATGCACGGCTTCGCCGAGGGCCGACCCGTAGAAGGTCCGCACGTGGGCGCGCGATCGTCTCAGCATCAGGTGGTCATCGCCGTGCGCGTGCACCACGTCGAACGCCGCGAACGACCGCCGCGCGTAGTAGAAGGCCGGGGCGTAGTACCGCCGGCCGCGGCCGTTCAGGACCGAGGACGGCCCGGCCGGTTCCACCTCGTAGCGCGCGCCGGCCGGCTTGTCGCAGAACGAAAACACGGTCACGCGGTGCCCCCGCCCCGTGAGCTCGTTCGCGAGACCGTGCACCTGCCAGTTCACGCCGCCGCCGGACGCGCCCGGCAGCGTCTTGTGAAGCATCGCGATTCGCATCTCAGCGCCCCGGCGCGGCCGCCGCGCCGGCCCGCAGGTACCCGACCCCGCGAACGATTGGCGGCCGGTCCGCGCCGATCCGGTTCGCAAACCGCGCGAAGGCCGGATTCCAGAGCGCGTCGTCCGCGATGAGCATCCCGCCCGGCTTGAGATACGGATACGCGGTCTCAAATTCGAACGTCATGTGCTCGTCGGTGTGCAGACTGTCGTGGATGAAGACGTCGATCTCGCCGAGCCGCGCGAGCAGCGGCGGGAGCAGCGCCCGAGCGTTTCCCAGATGAAGCGTCCACCGGTGCCGCAGCCAGCCGGGAACGATCCACCCGGTGTCGGCGCCGGACGGCAAGAGTGCACGGTCCCCGATGTCGATCGAATGCAGCCGTCCCTTTTCGTTCTGCTCCAGCGCCAACAAAATGTAGCTGCTCGACACGCCGTTGGCCACTCCCGTTTCGACGACGACGTCCGGCTTCGCGGCGCGAATGACGGCGTATTGGAAGGCGATCTTGTTCGTGTAGAGGGCGGCGCCGAGGGGACCGACGTTTCTCAGCGCCCGCGCGCGGCGCGCGAGATGGTCCCTGAACTCGGAAACGCGGAGCGGCTCGCCGCGCAGCGCCCGGAGCTCGCGGTCCGGCACGCCGGCGAACGCTCCGAGGCGCCGGTCGTCGACGCGGGCAAGTTCCCGCACCAGCGTGCGAAACGCGTGCCCGGGGTGCCGAAGCGACAGGGACAGGCGGCGTTCCACTTCGAGCGTCAGACCTCTGATCACGACGCGCGGCTCCGCACCGTGGAATTCATCTGGAGTCCGCGTACAAATAGCGCGTCGGCGGAGTCGGCCAACCCATTGAAGTGCCCCCACCGGTACACGCCGACGAGCCGGAACCCGCGGTCGACCAGGTGGCGGTAAAGTGCGTCCGGCTCGGCCATCCCCTCGCCCCAACTGCAGGAGCGTGACGCAACTCCAGGCCGAAACATCGGAGAAAGCGCCCCAGCAGCGATATGGCTCTCATCGACTTGGCTGCAGCCCGGGCATGACCGGCCCCGGCACCCTGACGCCGTATGGCGCCACGGCGTGCTCGGCTGCCGCGGAACGTGCGTAGGTCCACCGCATCAACGCGCCTGCCAGAAGCCAGAAGTACTCGGTCACCAGAGGACCGCCCAGCCACAGTCCCATGAAAAACGTCACCGTATATGCCGCCAGGAATGCGACCAGGATCGACGTGTAAATCCTCATCCGAGGGTCAGTCCCTCGAAGCGACCTTAACCCGCGCCGAAGCGTCGCGGCGCAAAACGAGAGCAGCAAGAGCGGGCCCAGGACACTCATCTGCCCGGCAAGGTCTGTGAGGTAATTGTGCGTCCCTAAGGCGGCATACGCGGCGCCCGAATCCAGGAAACGCAGCCCGGGGCTCGTCCGCCCGACACCGATGCCGAACGGCTCACTTTCCACGACATTGGGCAGCGCCAGCAGCCCCGAAAGACGGTTTTGACTGAACGTTTCGACCGGCGTCTGTACCGTCTTGAGCCTGACCAGGGTGGTGCCTTCGGTCAAACCGACCGCAACCCAGATGCCCAGAGCCACGCAGGATGCGATCCCGATCACGTTCCAGGCACTCCGCCGCCCGTTTAGCGCGACGAATACGGCGAAAAAGCACAGCATCCACGCCCAGGCGATTCGCACCCCGTGCAGGATGCTCGCCACGGCGCACATGAAGATCCCGAGCAGGAGCAGCGGTCTGCGATACCGCTCCTTTGGGAGCGTCAGCAGCGCCAGCATCACGCCGATGGCGAACACTTCCATAAACGCCGACAGGAGCACCGGACGGTAGAATATCCGGCCCGCGGCACCCCAGGAGTACAGAGCCACGAACTGCGGATACGCCTCCTGCAGGCGCTCCGGGCCCACGATCTGCTCGACGAACGCCGCGGCCGCCGAGGCGATGCCCAGCCAAACCGTCAGCCCGAAGAATCTGCGCAACGCCGACTCGTCCTTTACGATGTCAAAGGCCACAAAATACAGCAGCGCAAAGATAAAGTCGCTGCCCCACCCGAACAAACCGACCACCGGATTCGCCAAATGCGGATTGAAGATCGCGAGGCCGGCCAGTACGAGATACACGACCAGGAGACCCTTGAGAGGAACGCGCCGGCCGCCGCTTCCGGACCGGCGGTCCGCAAGCCACGACACCAGGACGATCGCGAACAGAAGGTATCGGACCGGATAGATGTACGCCGCGTAGTGGCCGGCGCGCTTCACGACCTGCTCGAAGAGACCGTAGATGAGATAGAGAAAAAGGAGCCGCAGCGTCCGGTCTTGTCCCCTGCCGGTGGCCCAGAGGGCGACCGCGAGCGCCGCGAACATGAGGGCGCATACCAGCAGCGCGACCCAGGGGTCCGAAGGGGCGGGCTCAGGATAACGATTGCCCACGACCGCTCTCTCCCCGCCGCAATACGTCGAGATAACTCTCCTCGAGTTCGCCGATCATCCGCTCCATGGTGAAGCGCCGCAGCACCATGTCGCGTCCCTTGGTCCCCATGCGCCGCCGCAGTCCCGCGTCGTGCAGCAGGAGCAGAATCTTGTCCGCCAACGCCTGCGCATCGCCCGGGGAAACCAGAAAACCTGTCTCGCCGTCCTCAACGATCTCCGCCGGACCTTCGCCCCTGGTCGCGACCACCGGTTTGGCCATCGCCAGCGACTCGGCGACCGCGAGTCCGAATGCCTCCGGAGCCGTGGCCGCGTGCACGACGATATCCACGCCGTTCAAGAGGGCCGGCACGTCGTCCCGGAAGCCGGTGAACATGACGTGCTCGGACAGCTGCAGCTGATCGGCAAGCGCCCGCAGCTCCGCCTTGTACTCGGGCTCCAATCCGAATAAGGTGTCGCCGACCACGAGAAAGCGGGCGCGCGGCCACCATCTTCGCACGTGGGCAGCCGCCTGCAGGAAAATGTGCTGCCCTTTTCCGCGCTGAAGCCGGGCGATCACGGCAACGATCGGGGCATCCTCGGGAATGCCCAACTCCCGGCTCAGGGGCCGCGTCGCATCTTCCGCGGGCGTGAAGCGGCGCATGTCCAGCCCGTAGTAGAGGAGCTGCACCCGTCCGGCCGTGATAGGAAGCCGTCGCAGTTGGGCTTTCATCGTCGACTGAGAGTTCACATAGATGCGGTCCGCCGGCAGGGAGGCCGCGAACCAGCCAAGCGTGTCCACGGGGGAGGGAATGGTATGTTGGAACCATACTCCTCTACCTCGCGTCCCAAGGGACGCCAGGCCCCCGTACACGTATCCCATCGCCATGTTTCCAAACACAAGATCGACATCGTCCTGAAGCACAATGTCTCGAATCTTCCGTATCGCCTGCGCCGCCGTCACGACGTGCCGGAGGCGGGTCGTCGGAACCAGGTGGGTTTCCACGTCGAGCGCCCTGAGCGCGGCCGCGAGGGGACCGTCCCGCAGGAGGCAGGCCACCGGACGGAATCGGCGCCGGTCATGATACTTCACGATGTTCAGCAGTGCGGTCTCCGCCCCGCCCTGTTCACCGACCGGTGAAATATACAGAACGGTGCTGCACGGCTTCGCGATGTCACGGCCCCCGGCGGCTCAAGCGCCCGGCGCCGCCCGGGTCCGCCGCGCCCCTGAGCAAATAGACGTAGTCCACGGTATCCCCGACCCGGCGCCACTCGCGCGGCAGAATATCGTCCTCATTTCCCATGAACACAACGGCCTTTGGCGCCGACCGCGGCAAAGATCTCGAGAATTCGACGTTGTGTGCCCGGCAGTCCGGACAAGCGGGCCCAGTACGCGCCAAACGAAAAAGCCGATGACCCCAACCTTGTCGCCTGGACGAAGACCGAGGTCCCGCAGCGTCACAAATGATCCAACGTACCTCAGCTCTATCCAGAACACAGAGAAGATTCCAAACGCCGCGACGGCCGGGAGCCACACCAGACGGAAGGCACGGAGGTCTTGCAGAACCAGCCGGCCTCGGCGGCCGAGGTAGAAGAGCAGCGGCCACCCTATCGCCAAGCCAACCTGCGGCTACGAGACCATATACCGTCGAGGCCTTTACGGGATTCAGGGCGTTACCCGCACGCCCGCAGTAGTTGCTGCGCGATCGTCGTCCACGAAAAATGGATCTGGTAAAAGCGCCGGCCGGCTTCCCGCAACTCCGCACGGCCGCCTTCGTCCGCGGCCAGTTCGAGGCACGCCTCGACGAAACCGTCTCTGTCGTCGACGTCCGCGAGAACGAGCGGACCCCCGTCGAACAGCTCACGCTCGGTGAGCCGCCCCCTCGTCGTCACCACCGGTACGCCGTGCTCCATCGCTGTGATGACCGAGGTGCGCCGGGCGGATACGCCGTCGACGAAGGGAACCAGGATCAGATCCACGCAGGAGAGCCAGCGCGCCATCTCGGCCGGGTCCAAGTAGCCGGTGTAGACGACGCCGTCTGCGCCGGCGGCCCGAGGGAGACGAGCCCGCATCTCGTCCAGGCGGCACCCGAGCATGACCAGTTTCGCGTTTTGATGGCGGCGCCGGATGGCATCCCAGGCCTGGTAAATCAGGTCCACCATCTTCCCGGCGCCCAACGGATTGACGACCGCCGCGACGAGACCGGCCCCGTCCAGCCCGGCGCCCGTGTGAAACCGCTCCCGCTCCGCCGGGGACACCGGCGCGCTCGGAATATTGGACCCTACCGGGAGCCAGAAAATGTCGTCGCGCTTCCACGGAAAGAACCGGCGAAACATCTCCGTCCATGCCTGCGTCGTCACCGCGACTTTCGCGCTGGCGAGAATCACGAGCCAGAGCGCCAAGCGTTGACACGCACCCGCCACCACGTGACGGCACGAATCGAACGGCACGTAGGGCTCGTGCACCGTGGTGACGACGCGATAGCCCTTCCACCGCAGCCACAGCAGCCGCAGGGGCAGCGCGAAATTGAGGCCCCGCTTCCCCCAGAGGTGCGGAACCCACTGCACGTTCACGAAGCGCGGCCGGAGCTGCTCTAAGACGGCCGACAGCCGGGCGGTGCCGGTCAAATTCCACCCCGGAACGACCGGCAGCACGTGGAAGGCGTCGCCGCCCCGCTCTTCACGTTCGCCCCGCGTCGTGACGATGCGAACAGGACAGTTTTTCGCGAGTTCTTTGCCGAGATGATACGTGTAGTCGCCGACGCCGTTCTTGTTCGGCGGCACCCGCGGCGTGAGAAGGACGACCGGCTGCTCGGAACCCATTCGCATCGAGCCTGCCACGTGACGGTGGATGCGATCCCTAGTTGATGGCGGCCAGGCGCCTGAGATGGCGGGCCGGCGTGTCGCCCGCGCCGCGGTACATCCGCCGCCGCTCGCTCAGCGCCCGCGCGAGCGCGCCGATTTGTTCGACCATGACCACGGACCGGGCGCGGACGTCCTGAAAGCGGCCGGTGGCGAGATCGCGCACGCCGCCCGCGAGCGCCCATCCCCAGACCGCGAGGATCTCGGGCACCGGCAGGCACTTGGCGGCGAAATAGAGACGGCCGCCGAGGGTCCCACGATACCGGGCGGCCGCTCCCTTGCGCGTCGCGGTGCTCGCTCCGACCCTGTGCCAGCACGCGGCCTCCGGAACGTAGACCGTCCGCCATCCGCGGAGCCACGCCCGCCAGCACAGGTCCAGGTCCTCCCAGCCGACCGCGTACCGCGGATCCCAGCCGCCCAATGCCTCGAACATCTCTCTGCGAACCATCAGGTTGGCGGCGCAGCCGAATACCGCGTCTGCCTGATGGGCGCACTCGTCCTGGGCGAACGCCCAGCCGCGCCACGCCCACCATCCCGCGCCGTCCCGGTTCCCGCGGTGCCGGGTCAGCGTCGTGCGGCTGTGGACCACCCGCGCGCCCTCCCAGTCAAACTGGCTGGCGTCCGTCGCAAAGATCCCGACGTCCCGGAGTTGAGGATCGAGCAGGCGGGACACGAAGCCGGGCGGAAACCGCATGTCGTTGTTGAGGAAGAGCAGAAACTCGCCCTCTGCCCGTCGCGCGCCTTCGTTCATGGCCGCGGCCAGGCCGGCGTTGCGGCCGAGCGGCACCCACACGGCGTTCGAGCGCCGAACCACGGACTCGGAGGCGTCGGTGCTGCCGTTGTCGGCGACGAGCACCTCCAGATCTCGGTGATCCTGCCGGCCGAGGGACGGCAGGCACACGGCCAGATCGTCCGCGCCGTTCCAGTTCACGACGACCGCCGACACCAGCGGCACTGCTACTGCACCAAGCCCTGCCGCAGGAGCTCGCGCATGGCGTCGTCCGCCCGGTCGACCGGCCGCTGGTCGCGCGCCCAGTCCAGCACGTCGGCCAGGCCGTCGCGCAGATCGACCCGCGCCTCCCAGCCGAGGCGGCGTTGAATTGCCTCGGTCGCGGCGCAGCAGTGGCGAACGTCGCCGACGCGGAGACGCTGCAGCATGACGGGCGCCGCCTCGATGTCCAGGGCGGCCGCCAGCGACCGCGCCAATTCCACAACCGTCGTGGGCCGCCCGGTCCCGACGTTCAGCACGGCGGGGTCGTCGCCGGCGGAGGTCAGCGCCGCGACGTTCGCGTTCGCGATGTCGCTGACGTGAATGAAGTCCCGAGTCTGCAGGCCGTCTTCGAACACGAGCGGCGCGCGGCCGTTCAAGAGCCGGGACAGAAAGATCGCGATAACGCCGGTGTACGGGTTGCTGAGCGCCTGCCGCGGCCCGTAAATGTTGAAGTAGCGCAGCGCGACCGCCGGCACGGCGTAGGCCCGTCCGAAGCACAGAATCATCTCTTCCTGGGTGCGTTTGGTGATCGCGTAGATAGACGACGGCTCGAGCGGCTTGTTTTCACCGGTCGGCACCGCGCGAAGCGGCACGCCGCACTCGGAACAACGCGGCTCCCAGCCGCCGTCGAAGCGGCGGGCGGCCGCGGAGACGGCGCGGTCCTCACGGCACGACGGGCAGCGGTACGCGCCTTCCCCGTAGATACTCATCGAGGACGCCACCACGAGCTTCCGAAGCCGCGGGCGCCGCTCGAGTACGCACTGCAATAGCGCGGCGGTCCCGGTGAGATTGGCGTCGGCGTAGTGCCGCGGTTCATACATCGACTGCCCCACGCCGACCGCCGCGGCGAGGTGCAGGATGGCCTCGACGCCGTCGAGCGCGCGGCCGACCGCCTCGGCGTCGCGCACGTCCGCGCGCACGACCTCAAGATGCGCGTCGGTTTCGTGGCGCTTCAGGTTGGCGGGAAAGCCGCCGCCCTGATGCACCTGCCCGTCCAAATTGTCGAGCACGATGACGTCCAGACCGTGCGACAAGAGCAGGTCCACCGTGTGGGAGCCGACGAAGCCCGCGCCGCCCGTCACTAATACGCGCATCGCGGGTTCCCCTTGCCGTGCGGCATCATGCGGGAGCGCTCTCGGCGAGGCGGGACGCCGGCTGGGCCCGACCGTGCGTCGACCCGAGAATCCTATGGTAGCCGTCGATGTTTCCTCTGATCACCGTCTCCCACAGGTAGTGCCGTCTGATGTGCTCCTGAAGCGCCGTGTTGGGCCGGGGCCCGTGCTGGTAGCACTCGAGCACCGTTTGCCGGATGCTCTCCGCGGAGCGCGGGTCCAGATACCGGGCGTGGGGCCCGAGATACTCGCGCCCGGTGCCCTCTCGCGTCACCGCCACGTTGCATCCGGCCAGCCCCGCTTCCAGCACGACGACGCCTGGATATTCCAAGAAGCTGGGGAGCGCAAGGACTCGCGCCGCGGCGTACCCCGAGGCAAGCATCGGCGACTCGTGGCTCAATTCTCCAAGGAAGAGCGCCGAGTCGCCCGCCTCCGCCACACACTGGGCGTAATAAGAAGCGAACCGCTCGGAGTCGGGCCGCCCCACGAACACCAGCGGAATTCCTGTGCCCTTGAGCGCCCGAATCAGGCCGAGCTGGTTCTTGGTCGGCTCAAACCTGGCGACGCACAAGACAAAATCCGTGAGCCGGTATCGATCGGTGAACAGCGTCGGGTCCGCGGCGGAGAAACGGGCATCGACGCCGTGATGGACCGGCACGATGCGGTTCGGGGACACGCCAAACGCCACGCCGAGCTGCCGGGCCTGCAATTCGGACTGCGGGAAGAACACGTCCGGGAAGCCGAAACAGTCCTCCCACCAGTAGGAATGCAGCGGACAGTGGATCTTGCCGCGGACCTTGCGCTTCAGCCACCTGAACGCGCGGGACCGCGGCGTCGCATAGACCCCGAACCAGTTCAGGGGCGTCACGGCCAGCTTGAGGTCGCAATCTTTCACGAACTGCCAGAGGTCGGTGGTGTGCAGCGTGAAGCAGTGGATGAGGTCGTAGTCCTTGATGTCCGTCCGCCAGGGGTCGAACAGGTCCACCTGAATTCCGGCCCGCTCGAGATACTCTTTGGTCTTCAGGACGACGGTCTTGCCGCCGTTGGCCTTCTGAAAGTTCACGATGGATGTATGAAACAGCACTTTCATGCGGGCACCGCGGAGCGGAGCCGGAGTGTGTCGTAGGCGACGGTCACGATCTCGATCGTCCTCGCGGCCTCCCGGCCCGAGTTTTGCACGTCTACCGGCGCTCCGCGCACGCATCGAATGAAATGCTCGAGTTGGTAGCGGTACGGACTGGTCGACGGCGGCCGATGCGGCCAGCGAAAACAGACGCTTCCGGCGTCCCGGCACACCGCCAGATCCTGCGACGAGACCTTCACGCTAGGGTAATCGTAGCTGTCGAACTCGATGAAGCCCCGTTCGCCCTCGATCCGGAAGAGGTTGGGCAGCATGCGCCGGCGGCTGAACCTCAAGGAACCGAAGACACCGCCCGCGGTCCGAAATTCGAGCTTCGCCTCCTCTTCGACCGGGCGGCCCTCCGGCGTGGCCCGGCAGTCGAGGATTTCCGGCGCTCCGACGAGCCAGAGCACGAGATCGATCAGGTGCACGCCGCTGTCGATCAGCACGCCGCCGCCGGCAAGTCCCGCATCGTGCAAAAATCGGGTGCGGCTCGGCCAGCTCTGCCACGGCATGCCCATGCTTCCGGAAATGCGGTGGACGCGGCCGAGCACTCCCTGCTCCACCCACGTCTTCGCCTGTCTCACGCTCGGCACGAACCGTTTGTGGTGGCCGACCACGAGCGCGGCGCGGCCCTGCTCCGCCGCGCTGATCATCGCCCGGCAGTCGTCCACCGTGGTCGCCATCGGCTTTTCGCACAGCACGTGGATGCCGCGCTTCAAAAGACCGCAGGCGACGGGGCCGTGATGCGCGTTGGGAACCGCGACGATCGCCGCCTCCGTGTCGGGCGGCACCTCCGCGGCGTCGCCGCAGATCTTCGCGTCCCGGCAGCCGAACTTGAACAGAAGCGACCGTGCCCGCGCCCGATCCCGGTCCACAAGCGCGCAGACCTGCACGCCGGCCAGGCCGCGGGCGGCGGGCAGGTGGAATCGCTCGGCCACGGCGCCGCAGCCCACGATCGCGAGCCGCGTCTTCCGATCGCGGCTCATGCCGGCTCCCACCGCAGCCGGCGGCGAACCCGGCGCACGATCTTTCGCGGCACCCGCCAGCTCAGGGCCACAAGCTTCCATCCCAGCGTCGCGGACCGGCCGGCGAAGTCGAGCGCCCGCGCTCTCGGCCGGAGCGATTTCGCCGGTGCGGACGCGTCCGGCGCATTCCCGCCCCACGGGAGGGTGCGGTACAGGAAGCCGTGGCCGCGATACCAGTCGACCGTCCGGCGAACCCCTTCGGCCAAGTCGACCGCGGGCCGGTACCCCAGCTCGCGGTGCGCCCGATCCACGCCGCACGGGCAATGGGCCATCCACTGCCGCACGCGGCCGGGGAGAAACGGCGTCACCGGCTCGATCACGTCGAAGCGCCACAGGTAGTCGAGGACGCGCGCCACCGGCATGGCGAGCGCGTTGGGGATGGCCCGGCGCGGCGGCGGCACCTGCGACGCGCGGGCGATCGCGTCGATGACCTCACGGCACGAGTACGGCCGCGCGTCCGAAAGAATGTAGATTCGTCCGATCGCGGACTCGCTCTGCGCCGCCAGCGCCACGCCGTCGAGCAGATTGTCGATGAAGCAGAGGCTCAAGAGGTTGGCGCCGTCGCCGAATCGCGCCGGAAGGCGGCGGCCGTGGACGGCCCGGAAGAGCGGCAGCCAGAAGTTCGTCTCGCCCGGCCCGTACACCGAGGTGGGCCGCACGATCACGACGGGAAAGCCCTCTCGCGCGTGGGCGTCGAGCAGCGCCTCTTCGGCGAGCAGTTTCTGCCGCCCGTATTCGGTGGTCGGGCGGCACGGGGTGCTCTCGCTCACGGCGCCGCCGCGAGGCGGCGTCCCCGCGACCGCGACGCTGCTGAAGTAGACGAAGCGTCTGATTCCCCGTTCGCGGCACGCGTCGAGCAGCGGCAGGAGGTCGTCCGCCGTCTGTCTGGAGTAGTCAATCGCCAGGTGGTAGACGGTGTCGACGCGGTCGAGCGCCGCGGCCGCCGCCGCCCTGTCCCCTACGTCGCCGTGGACCAGCTCGATCTCCGGCCTGCCGAGGAACGCCGCCGTGTCGCTCAGCGGCCGTACCAGGCATCGCACGGACGTACCCGCCGCCGCGAGACGATCGACGAGATGGCGCCCGATGAACCCTGTCCCGCCCGTCACGAGCGTCTTCATCGGGCCGCCACCGCGCCGCGGCTCGGACTCCATTCCGCGTGCCACCACGCCCTGAGGCCGTCCTCGAGACACCAAGCCGGCTCCCAGTCGAGCCCGCGCCGGGCCTTGCCGATATCGCCGGCGAGGCACGCCCGCTCGACGGGCCTGGCCCGCGCGGGGTCGGTCTCCACGCGAATCCGGCGCCCCACGAGCCCGGCAACGCACTCCACCGCGTCCTGAATGGAACGCGCTTCGCCCGAGCCCACGTTGAACACGTCGAACGGCGTGCCGGTGCCGGCCATGCGGACCAGGGCCTCGGTCACGTCGTCGACGTAGACGAAATCGCGTTTGGGCCAGAGATTGCCGAGCCGGACCGTCTGTCCGTCCCCGGCGCTCAACTGGGAGAAGATTTCCGGCAAGACGTGAGGATTGGTTTCCCGCGGACCGTAGACGTTGAAGAATCGCGCGACCGCGACGGACAGGCCCCGATCCACCGAGGCGGCTATCGCCAGGGCACGTTCGGCGCACAGCTTCGACGTCCCGTACACGGTGTAGGGCTCCAGCGGGTCGTCTTCGCGATGCGGCGTCTCCTTCACGGCGTAGACGTCCGAGGTGGAGGCGAAGACGATCTTCGCGACCGCGCCGGCGGCCGCCGCCTCCGCGACCGTCTGCGTGCCGAGCACGTTGACACGGACGGCGTCGGCGGGGTGCGCGTCGCAGTACGGGATGTAATGGAGGGCCGCCAAATGGAAAATGGTATCCGCGCCGGAGTCCTCCATGGCACGGGTCACCGCGCGGCGGTCGGCCACGTCGCCCGGGATCAGCGCAAACCGCGGGTCAGCCCCGAGGTGCGCGACGTTCTCCCGCCGTCCGACGCACAGATTGTCGAACGCGGCGACGCGCCAGCCGCGCGCCAGGAGCTTGTCCGCGAGGTGCGATCCGATAAACCCCGCACCGCCGGTGATCAGCGCCCGGCGCTCCGCGGCGCGTGTCACAGGCATTGATAGACCCTTTCGAAGGCGGCGGCCGTCGATTGCGGAGAGTGATGCTCCTCGGCAAGCCGGCGGGCGTTCCGGCGCAGCCGGCGCCGCAGGTCCGCGTCGTCCAGCGCCTGCGCGACCCGCTCGGCAAACCGCTCGTCGTCGTCCGCGATCAGGGCGTGGCGGCCGTCCTCCGCGGCGTATCCCTCGATGCCTTCGGTGGTCGTCACCACGGGAATGCCGTACGCCATCGCCTCCAGCACCTTGATCATCATCCCGCTGCCCTGCGGGAGGGGGTACGCGAGTACCTGAAGCCTGGTGAAATACGGGCGCGCGTCCGGCACGTTCTCCACGATCTCCACGCCCGGCACATCCAGGTAGCGGCGAAGAGACCGGCGGGCGCCCCAGCCGGCCAGCAACAGCCGCGCATCGGGTCGCCGGGCGCGAACCTTCGAGAAGATACGCGTGATGAGACGCCGCGCCGCGAGATATCCCGGATTCCACATCATGTTCGCGAGAAACCCGATAACCGGCTCAGGCGTTCGATCTTCCTGGCTGAAGTCGTACAACGATGCATCCAGCGCGATGGGCACGACGTACACGGAAGCGGCGCGGTTCAGCGCCGAGACCGCGCCCGCGAGCCGGCGGGTGGTGGTGTGGATGTTGCGAAGCCGGGCGAGCAGCGTTTTCTCCGTCCGGCCCATCAGGAACTTGGACGCGAGAAAGCGGCCCGACGGATGCCACACGCGGGCGAGGTCCAGCCGCTGGAGATTATGCACGGAGGTCAACGCCCGCTCCCGCGCCGCGGCGAGATAGCCCGACCACGTCACGTCCAAATGCAGCACATCGTATCCTTCTCCGAGCGCCGCGTCGAGATCGCGCTTCAGGCCATCCGAGAACGCGTAGGAAAATGGCTGCCGGACCGACCGCCACTTTCGTCGGAACCATGCCGTATCGCGCGCGGCACGCGCGCGGTGATATGGATAGAATGTCAGGCGCACGCCGGTCGACCTGAACAAATCGTGGGCGCCCTTTGCCCATTCCTCATGGGTCGTCACGGCCAGACACCGCACGTCGTATCCGCGGCCCGCGAGCCCCTTCAACAGCGCGTGGCCCCAGCGTCCGTTCGTGTTGCCGAAGGGATACGGCTCGTTCAGCATCACCATGACAACCCGCCCCCTCGCGGCGGCGGTCATCGCGCCCACGCCAGGACGTGAAACGGCACGGCGTCCGCGCCGGTGAGCGGCCGGATCGAATACGGTAGATCGGCCAGCGCCGCGCGGAAGGCGTCCCAATTCGCCGGGCTGTGAATCTCGCAGAGCACCGCCGGCCGCCGGGTTGCGAGCAGCCCCGCCGCGCCCTTCAGCACCTCGATTTCGCCGCCTTCCACGTCGATCTTGATCATCGCCGGCTGCCCGTGCGCGTCCGCCAGATCATCGAGGGTGACCGCCGTGACCTCGATCTCCGGCGCGTCCGCCGCCGAGCCGGCGGCCGTCACGGCCCCGCGGTTGCCGCTCGAACGCGGCGCGGCGCGATGAAATGCAACGGATCCCGCCCGTGACCATGCCGCCGCGTTCACGGCCCGCACCTGGGGCACACCATTGCGCGCGATGTGCTCCCCGAGCTGGCGAAAATTGTCCGGGTCGGGCTCGAGGGACACCACCTTGCCGCCTGTCCCGACGAGGCGCGCGGCCAGCAGGCTGAAAAATCCGATGTGGGCGCCGACGTCGTAGAAGACGTCGCCGCGCTTCAATGTCGTGCGGAGCACGGTCTGAGTCTCCGGCTCGTAGCGCGCGCCCGCATAGGAAAGTTCGTACCGCGGGTCGAGGGAGAGCCAGTACGTGCCGTCGATCCCGTCGGGCACCTCGACCCAATATCTCGTTCCGGCGGGAACGGCGCGCCGGGCCAGGCTGCGTGAGATCCGCCCCGCCCCTGGCATCCGCCGGACGAACCGGTACATGTTTCGGACGGGCGGGAAGAAGGCCGCGCGCGCGAGCATGGCCTAGGCGCTCGCGATCTTCCGATAGACGGCTTCGACCTGCGAGATGACGGGGTCCGGCGAATAGCGCTCCTCGACCAGCCCGCGCGCCGCCTGCGCCATTCGCCGTCGCAGGGACGGGTTTTGAAGGAGCTGAACGATGCGATCGGCCAGGAGCGCGTCGTCTTCTTCAATGAAGGCGTGAACGCCGTTCACGGCATCCACGCCGGCGATGCCCTCCGCCGTCGTCACGAGCGGCACGCCGTAGGCCATCGTTTCGAGAATCTTGCCCTTCAGACCGCCGCCGAACGTAAGCGGATAGGCAAACACAGCGCAGCGCTGGAAGAACTCGGCGGCGTCGCGCACGTTTTCCCAGATCATCACTCCGGGCTCGCTGAGGAACGGCGCAAGCGCCTCGCGGGCCCTCCGGCCTGCCACCAGTAATTGGGCGTCCTTCACCCTCAGTCGCACCAGCGGCCAAATCGACGTTATCAGGCGGCGCACGGCCCGCTGGTTGATCTCTCCGACGGCGATGGTTCCGATGAAGCCGACCACCCTCGACGCGGCGGCCGCGTCCACAACGTGGTAGATGGCCGGATCGATCGCGAGAGGCACCACGTACACTTCCGCGCGGCGATTGATGGCGCGCACAGTTTTGGCCAGCCCCTCGGTGAGGACGCGAATGTGCCGGAACTGACGAAGCGTCTTTCGCTCGGCATACTCGAAGAGCAGCTTGGACTGGAAAAAGCGCCACGATCGAAAACCCGTGCCGCGATTGTCGACAAGGTTGAGCATGTGGACGGAGGCCAGCGCCCGCGGCATTTTCAAGCCGAGGTAGCTGCCCCACTGGAAATTCTCCAGATGGAGGACGTCATAGCCGTTCTCACATTCCCGACGGACTCCCTCGTAGAGGGCATCCGGGATGCACCCGGCAAACGGCTGACGCAGTGTTTGCACCTTTTTCGACCACGAACGCCGCCGGCGTACCGGCTGGTGTATGCGCAGCTGCGCGGGAAAACCCGCAAGAGCGCGGCGGGCCCGTTCGGCCTGCCCCTTCTCGCCCTCGATGCACCAGAACATGACCCGATGCCCCCGCTCGCCCAAGCCCTTGATGAGCAGATAGGTCCAGCGCTGATAGGGCAGCCCGTAAGGGTCGGGAGGAACATCATTTGTTCCGATGAGGATACGCATCCTCGTCACCGACGCTCCATCAGGAAGCGCACTTCAAACGTGCGCAAAAACCTCGCAAGGGAAGATGTCTTTCGCACTGATCAGCGATGTCGAGTAGCCGAAATCGGCGAGCATCGCCCCGAATGTTTCCAAATTCCCCGGGTTATGGATCTCACACTGGATGAGAGGCCGTCCCCGAGAGAGCAGGACCGTCGCCCCTCTCAGCACGTCGATTTCGCCGCCTTCCACGTCGATTTTGATCATAGTTGGAGGTAGATTGCTCATGGCAAAGCTATCCAGGGTAATTGCCGAGACCTTGATTCGACCGGCCGCCGCCGGCGCGGCGGCGGAAGCTACCGCCCCCCGAGTCCGGCTGGAGAATGCGGACGCTCTGTGAAACGCGACCCGGCCGCCTTCCGACCACACGGCGCCGTTGATCGCTTCAATTTGAGACAAGCCGTTGCGTGCATATGCTGTTGGAGACGCGCGAAATTGTCCGGGTCCGGCTCAAAACACCGTACGTCCCCCCGAGGTCCGACCAAGCCGGCGGCTAAGAAGCTGTAAAATCCGAAGTGGGCGCCGACGTCGTAAAACACGTCGCCCGGCTTCAGTACCTCGCGGAGAAGCGCCTGAATCTCCGGCCCGTGAGCAGCCCTGCTGTAACTCGCCGTCTCCTCATAGCGGGAATCGAGCAGCAGCCAGCACCCCCCGCCGGCGCCGTCGGGCACCTCTACCCACACCCTGTGCCCGGCCGCAAGCACACGGTGGACCAGCGCGCGGGAAAGCCTGCCGGCGCCCGGCATCCGGCGAACGACCGCGTAGAGATCACGAAGAAAGGGAGGCACGCGTCCAAGACGCGTGTCCTGACCGGCATGCTTCTGTGTCTGAGATGTCAAATTATTCATCGTACTAATTGGCCGCCGTCGTGGCCCGCCAGCAGAATGTGCCGTTCGCGCCAAAACCAATCGATCGTCTTCTCAAGACCAATTTCTAATGGCGTCATGGCAAGGTCCGGTAGCAAACCTCTGAACTTCCCCACCGCGAGACACTTGGATCTGGCCCCGACGAACTGAGACCGGTCGAACCGGACGGCCCGGAAATCATAGCCGACCCTGTCACAAATCACACGCGCGAAGTGACGAATGCTGAGGCCCTCGCCCGAACCCACGTTGACGATGTCGTTGTCGACCGTCCCGGCGAGACGGGCCATGATGTCGACGAAGTCCTCGACGAAAACCACCTCCCGGCGCTGGTCCCCGTCTCCCCACAGGACCACCGGCTCGCCGTGAAGCCTGCCGCGCATGACCTTTCGGATGAGGTCGAAGATGAAGTGCATGTTCCGGCCGTCCGTATGGTAGTTCGCGCCATACAGCGTCGACGGGACCAGATAGAGATACCGGAAGCCGAACTGCCTGCTCAGCGAGACCAGGCCGGCATACAGCATGCGCTTGCTCATCGCATACGCGTAATATCTGTCGCCGGGTATGCCGAGCATATATTTGTCTTCGCTGAGGTCCCGTTCGACCGTGTAGGACACGCTGGTGCCCAGCGCGACGAGTTTTGCCTGCGGCTGATGCCGCCGCCACCACGCCAGCACGTTGGTGTTGATGGCCTGATTGACGATCCACTGCTCTCCGCCGCGCGCCCGGCCAAACTCACCGGCGCGCGTCCATGCCGCGAGATGATAGATCAGGTCGTACCGCGGATGTGGGTGCTCTTCCAACGAACCCTGCGTCGTCAAGTCACACATCTGCGAGGACAGACCGACGACGGAGTGCCCCTGCGCGGCAAGATACGAGCAGAGGTGCCGTCCGATGAACCCGCTGCCCCCCGTGACGAGGGCGTGCACGGACGCTCCTACAGCCAGGGGGCGTCGCTGTCCCGGCGCGACAGCACGGGGTCCTGAGTCGGCCAGTAGATGTTCAATTTCGGGTCGTCCCAACGAACGGTGAATTGCTCCGCCGGACCCGCGTAGTACTCGGACTGCTTGTAGGAGAATACGCACACGTCCGAGAGGCACAAGTGGCCGGTACCGCAGCCCGCGGGCACCAGGACTTGGATCCGGTTTCGGCCGTTCATGGCGAAGCCTTCCCATTTCAGATACGTGTCGGAGTGTTCGCGCATGTCCGCGATGACCAGGTAGATTTCACCATGGACACATTGAATGAGCTTCCATGTCTTCGCGTCGCCGTGCAGACCGCGCAGAACGCCGCGCCGGGAGACCGAAACGTCGTCGGCCACGAACTCCACCGCCCGTCCCTCGGGGTCGACAAACCGGTACCGGCGCGCGTTAAAGGTCTCGACATACTCTCCGCGAAAATCGTAGAAGATATCCGGCGTGATGATTTTCAGGCCGCGGATCTTCCTCGATTCCTCAACTTTCAGCGCCGGCGCGGGCATTAACTCAGTTTGATACCTGAGGATCGCGTCAGCCATAGCAAACGTCATACCTCCGCATCCTCTGACCTGGGGCCATGCGCGGCATCACCGTCTGACGCAGTACAGGTTCGTATACCACCAAGCCGATTCTTCGGATCTTCGCCGGACGTGCTCCAACGACACGCCGGACAGGCGACCGGACTCCTCGTCGATCATCGACACGTCGAATCCCAAATCTCTCAGCTGGCGCAGGTAGGCCTTCGCGGTGAAACCCGCCTGGGCGAGCATCGTCGGATGCAGCTCCGAGATCAACACACAACGGTCGCTTCCACAGATGGTCTTCTTCATGCCCTCTAGCGCACGCGGTTCGCCGCCCTCGATGTCGATCTTGATAACGTGGGCCGTCCTTCCGTCGAGGAACTCGTCGATTGTCGCGCTCTCGACCTGCGCCGTTCCCTTTACGGCGATGCGAGGATGGGGGTACAGACCATGCGACGCGCCTCCGTGGTCCATGAGCAGGAGCGTCGCGGGGCCGCGTGCGCTGCCGACGGCCCGCTGCACCGGGACGATGTTCCGGTATCCGTTGAGCCTGACATTCGTCTCGAGCGCCGTGAAATTGTCGGGCGCCGGCTCAAACGCGTACACCACTCCCTCCGGTCCGACTGCTTTGGCGGCGATGAGCGACCAGTAGCCGATGTTGGCGCCGATATCGAGGACAACGTCTCCCGGCCCCAATGCCTGCCTGAACAATTGAACGGCGCGGCGATCCTGGTAGTAGCGCGAAAATAGCGCGTCCAGCGAGTGGCCGTCCGCCGGGTAGATGACAATTTTCGGCAGCCCGTCGACCAGGAGCAAAACCGGGTCCGCCCCCCGGCCCGAGGCGGACAGATCCGCGATGTACAACGGCCATCGGAGGGTCCCTTTGATTCTCCGCACGAATTGCGAACGCCCGAGGCCGGCGCCACCGCACCAGGAATTAACTCTCTTGGCCAAGGTCATGATGCGCGTCATCGGCCGCTACGTGGTCACGTGGACGCTCATCCTGTGCGGCGCGTCACTCGAGACGTCTCCGATCCGGGTGTGCTGCCACGGCAGCAGAGGACGGATCAAGCCCACCCACTTCCTCTTGAACCCCCCGCGCCCGCTGCCGTTATCGTGCACCCGAAACGAGACGACTTCCGGGAGGCTCACGCCCGGGGCGTACGGCACGTTCGGGTCTTTGTTGAGGATCGCGGTGACGTGGTACAGCCCATCCTGGAGGAGGTGCCCGGGCACCGTGCAGCGGCACCGGTAGAGTCCCGGTTCATATTCTTTGAGCCATAGTGTCTCGTCGGGACTGTGGGCGCCGAACAGAAACACGCCGTTTTGGTTGTGCAGGTGAAAGATCGGAACGACCCTGGTTCTCCCGGAGATCAAGAACTCCATCTCCAAAATGATCGGCTCGGCGATGTCGGCGTCGGGACACGCGTCACCCCGCTCGTTCCGTACGCGCACCGCCCGGAGCCGCACGTCGCCGAACCCGGGGGCCGTCTCGGAAGGCCAGCAACTCTCAGCCGTCTCATGTCCCTGCAGGGAGCGGTACCGCTCGACGACCTCTCCGGTGGGGCCCAGCGACACCAGCGTCCCGTCGGTCAGCAGCATGGTCTTGTCGCACATCATGGAGAGCGCCGCCATGTTGTGGCTCACGAACAAGATCGTCCGCCCCCGCCGTGTCACTTCCTTCATCTTCTCTTCGGACTTCCGCTGAAAGAAAATATCTCCGGCGGCCAGCACCTCGTCCACTAAGAGAATGTCCGCCTCCAGATGGGCCGCCACCGCGAAGGCGAGACGAACCTGCATCCCGCTGGAATAGTGCTTGATCGGCGTGTCGATGAACCGATCGACCTCCGCGAAGTCCACAATCTCATCGAACTTCCGGGCGATCTCGTCGCGCTTCATCCCGAGGATCGCGCCGCTCAAATATACGTTCTCGCGTCCGGTCAACTCGGGGTGGAAGCCCGTGCCCACTTCCAGCAGCGATCCCACCCGCCCCCGAACCCGGGCATGTCCTTCCGTCGGCCGGGTGATGCGCGACAGAATCTTGAGCAGCGTCGTCTTGCCCGCGCCGTTCCGGCCGATGACCCCCACGACCTCGCCGTGCGCGATCTCGAAGGACACGTCCCTGAGCGCCCAGATGTGTCCGTTGTCCGAAGGCCGGGCCGATCGGAAGGCGCCGGTTGCAACGCGGGCGAGCGCATCGCGGACGGTCAGGTAGCGCTGCGGCGCGCCTATCCGATAGCGCTTGCCCAGGCCGTCCACGCGGATTGCGATATCGGTCATGGCTCAGGGTAATGCCGCTACACGACGTCGGCGATCGTTCCCTCTACCCGCTGGAAGTAGACCAGTCCTCCGAGAAGGACGACGACCACGGCCGCGACCGAGTCGAGAAGCAGCGGACCCGGCGGCCCGCCGGCGCCGGTGAGCGCCCAACGAAAACCTTCGATCACGCCGGCCATCGGATTGAGACCGTAGAGCCACCGCCACGCGGACGGCACCAGGCTGCTCGGGTAGGCGACCGGCGACGCAAAGAGCCACAACTGAATGACGAAGGGCACCGCGTAGCGGACGTCACGGTACCGGGCGTTCAGCGCCGAGAGCCACAACCCCACCCCCAAGGCCGTCAGGACCGCCAGCAGCAGAAACACGGGCAGCAGCAGAACGGCCGGGCGGGGCGCCAGGCCGTAGAAAAACATCATCGCGATCAGGATGACGAACGCCACTCCAAAATCGACGAGCCCGGAGAGCACCGCGGCGAGGGGCAGCGCGAGACGCGGAAAGTAGACTTTCGTGACGATGCGCTGGTGCTCGACCATGGTGTTCGTGGCGTTTTGGAGCGCGTTCGCGAAGTAGGTCCAGGGCAGAAGCGCGCTGTAGGCAAACAGCGGGTACGGCATGCCTTGGGACGGGATCTTCGCCAGCGCGCCGAAGAAGAGGCTGAAGACGACCATCGTGAAGAACGGCTGAATGACCGCCCACGCGGCGCCGATGACCGTCTGCTTGTACCGGACCTTCACGTCCCGCCAGATGAGGAAATACAGAAGCTCCCGGTGGGTCCAAAGCTCCCGAAGATTCAGATTGAACCAGCCTGCGGACGGACGGATCTTGGTCAACGGGATCCCGGACCTGACGGTCGCGACGTTCACGGCCGGCCCACCGACGAGTACTCAAATCCCGTCTCCCGCGCGGACACGGGATCGAAGAGATTGCGCGCGTCCACCATACACGGGGTGGCCATGTGCGCGGCCATCCTGCCCAGGTCGAGCTTCTCGTACTCCTCCCACTCCGTCAGGAACACCACGGCGTGCGCTCCCTGCGCCGCCTCGTACGCGGACTCCCAGTAGCTCACGCGCGGGGGGTCCTCCGGCACCTCGCGGCGGCTGGCCGGCACCGCCTCGGGATCGTGCAGGCGCAGAAAGGCGCCTTCCCGGGACAGCCGGTCGATGATCTGCAGGCTCGGCGCCTCCCGGACGTCGTCGGTGCCGGGCTTGAACGCCAGTCCGAGGATCGCGATGCTCTTGCCGCGCAGCACCCACAGGCTGCGCTGGAGCTTGCGGACGATCAGGGCGACGCGGGCGCGGTTGACCGCCTCGACGGCGCGCAGCAGTCCCGCGTCCACACCCATGTCCTCGGCGATGCGGATGAGCGCGCTGAGGTCCTTGACGAGGCTGCGGCCGCCGAAGCCCGCCCCGGCGGCCAGGAAGGCCGGGCCGATTCGGGCGTCCAGCCCCATCGCCTCGGCGACGACCGTGACGTCCGCCCCGGACGCTTCGCAGAGGTCCGCGATCATGTTGATGAAGGAGACCTTTGTCGCCAGGAAGGCGTTCGACGCGTGCTTGATGATCTCGGCCGTGTTCAGGTCGGTCACGACGACCTTGGCGGCCTCGATCCGGTCCAGCAGCGGGCGGTAGATCTGCAGCAGCAGCTCGCGCGCCCGTTCGCTGTCCACGCCCAGGACGATGCGGTCTGGATCCAGGAAATCCCGGTAGGCGTTGCCGCCGCGCAGGAACGCCGGGTCCACCGCGACGTCGAAGTCGCCGTCGCCGTCACGGTGGCGGCGGATGGTCCGCCGGATCTGCGCCGCCGTGCTCACCGGCGACGTCCTTTTCTCGACGATCAGCTTGTAGCCGTTGAGGCCGCCCGCGATCGTGCGGGCCGCCGCCTCGACCTGCGAAAGATCGGCCGAGCCGTCCTCCCGCTGGCGCGCGTCCGCGCAGACGAAGAGCACGTCGCTGTTCCGGACGCTGTCCTCGAGGGAGGCGGCAACGACCAGCCGTCCCGAGGCCAGATGCCGCCGGAGCCGCTCGCCGACGTGGGGCTCGAAGAAAGGCATCGCGCCGCTCGCGATCCGCAGGGCCGCGTCGCGATCCTCGTCGGCGGCGAAGACGGTCCAGCCGAGCTCGGCGAGCCCGACCGCGGTCGTCAATCCGACGCGGCCCAGCCCGATGACGCCGACCCGGGGATACGTCACCGCGCGGCCTCCCGGACGCGCCAGACATGGGCCAGCCCCAGGATCGCCCAGAACAGGATCGCGGTCGACGCCACGTGCCAGTGGAAATAGGTGAGGTTGGCGGCGGCGAGGCCGGCGGGAGAGGCCGTGAGGCCGGCCGCCGTCCAATCGGCGGTCCCGCCGCGACCCGACGCGAATCCGGCCCGCAGGTGCGCGGCGATCAGCCACAATACACAGAGGGGCGCCAGGACGCCCATCTCCGCCCCGAGCTGCGCGTACTCATTGTGGGCGTACACCGCGTCCGCGAAGACGCTCGCGCGTCTTGGCAGCCGGTACGCGCGCCAAGCGTACTCGAAGGTGCCGGGCCCGAACCCAAGGAGCGGACGGTCTCTCATCATGTGGAGGCTGGACAACAGGTATTGGTACCGGACGGCGATGCTGCTGTTGCCGGTCTCGAATGCGGCGCGGAACCGGTTGATGACCGGTTGGGAGACGGTTCCCGCGAAAATCAGCGCGCACGCGAGCGCCCCCGCGGCCAACCCCAGTTTGTATTCCGTGAGGACGCGCGGCGGGCGCAGACCGACCACTGCCATCAACGCGAGCGCGACCGCCGTCCCAAGCCACGAGCTCCGGTTGAGCGTCCCCACGAGGCCTGCGGCCGTTAGGGCGGCGCACAGTCCGTAGAGGCCCGCCTCCGTCCAGCGCCGTCGCGACAGCCCGTCGAGCGCCGCGCTCACCGACAGAGGCACGATCAGTGTGAGCAACCCGCCAAACGCGGCGCCGTCGCCGAAGGTGCCCGTGACCACACCCCGGGCCACACCCGCGGCTATGGGCTTGGGCATCCAGAGCACCTGCTCGGAGCCGGACATGACCTCGTACAGGCCGTACACCGACAGCACCGCGCCGAGGATCACGACGGTCCGGAGTATCCGCCGGACGGCGGCCCTGCCGTCCAGGTTGTTCACGATGACGTAGTAGAGCAGCACGTACGACGTCAGCCTGACGGTCTCTACCTCGCTCGCGTAGCGGTAGACCGACGTCACGGTGGAGAGAACCGCGAGGCCGAGCAGCGCGATGACCGGGAAATCCAATCGCGTGCGCCGCAGCGTCAGCGTCCCCTTCGCGGACGCCCGCAGCAGCCAGAGCCCCACCAGCACAGCGCCGATGATCCCGTCGAGCGCCCAGGCCCATACGGGGCGGGACCCCAGCATCACCGCGGCGGCGACGACACCGCCGATCAGCACCGCTTCGATGACCAGACGATATCGCTCGTCGCTCCCGGCGGACGCGGCGGACGCCGCTCCGGCCGCGATGGACGGACCCGGCACGCGCCCAGAGACCTGGCCCGCGGTAGGAAGCGTGAGCCCCCCGCGCTCCGCGGTCCTCACCCGCGGGCGCCGTCGCCGGCGTAGTAGCCGTCGTAGTAGTACTCGTAGCCGTAGCCCGCGCCGCGCGGCGAGACTTTGTTCAGAACGACGCCCAGGAGGTTGGCGCCCACGGTCTTCAACTGCTTCACGGCGTCCTGCGACGGGCCCCGAGGGGTTTCTCCCGGTCTCACCACCAGCACCACGCCGTCCACCTTCGTGGACAGCAGGAGCGACTCGGCGATCATCACCGGCGGCGCATCCAGCACCACGACGGACGCCGCCGTCTTCGCCTCGTCGAGGAATCGCTCCATCCGCTGCGAGCCCAGGACGTCGGGCGGGGACGGGACGGACGCGCCGGCCGGCAGATAGTGCAGGCCTTCCACCCCTGTCGGCACCAGGGCCTCCTCCACGGCGGAGAGGCCGGCGAGAACGGTCGTCAGGCCCACGCCATCCTGGTGCGCGAATGCCTCGTCGAGCGACGCGGGCCGGCGGAGGTCGCAGTTCACCAGCCACACCCGGGCGCCCCCGCGCGCCATGCTGATCGCGAGGTTGGCCGCCGTGGTGGTCTTCCCGTCTCTCGGCCCGGGACTGGTGACGAGGATCGTTCCAAGGGTGCGATCGACGCTCATCAGGCGCAGGTGGGTTCGAATGAGTGTGTAGGCTTCGCCGAAAAAAGGGGTCGGCGTGACGCCTTCGGCGCTCAGCAGCGGAGGATTATCGGACGGGCTTCTGTGGTTTGACAGACGGCACCACTCCCAACACAGGAATTCCCAGGGTCTGCTCGATGTCGTCCCGGGTTCTCATCGTGTCATCCAGAAGCTCGACGCCGAACGCGATGCCAATCCCCAGACACAAACCGACCAGCGAGCCGAAGAGCGTATTCATCGTCTTACTGGGCTTGACCGGGCGGGCCGGCACGAGCGCGGCGGAGACGACCTGCACCTGGCTGCCGACCGACGTCTCCGTCAGTCTGGCCTCCTCGAGCTTTTGGGCCAGGAAGAGATAGTTGCCCTCCTCCACCTTCTGCTCTCTCGCCAGCTTCTCGAGCTCCAGCTCCCGCTGCGGGACGCCGGCCACCTCGCCCTCGATCTGCCGGATGGCCTCGCTCAACACCGCGTCCTTGGCCTGAAGCGCGTCGAGCTGCGCTCGAAGGGATGCCATCTGATTGGTACTCTCCCGCTGCAGCAGCTGCTTGGTCTGCTCGAGTCTGGCTTCCGCCTCCTTCACCGCCGGATACCGGTCGGTGAATTGGGCCCGCAGCCCCGCGAGCTCGACTTCGAGTTTCGCGGTCTGGTCGCGCAGCGTTCGCACGATGGGAATCTCGGTCGCCCCCGCCGCGGACGCCTCGGGCGCAGTCTGCGCCGGCGCCAGGCTGGCCGGATCCTGCCGCAAGTACTCCTCGACGTTGTGGATGTCCAGCTGCAGCGCGAGGCGTTGCGTCTGCAGGTCGGAGATCTTCTGAATGTCGCCGGTCGTCTTTTGGCCGAGGGCGACGTTGCTGCCCTGGGATTGGTACTGCGCGATCGTTTCCTCCGCGGAACGCAGCCGCTGGCTGGTTTCCTCGACCTGCGTTTCGATGTACCGGCGCACGTCCGTGAAATGCCGCCGCCGCCCTTCGAGGTTCACGTCCGCCGTGGCGCTGGCGATCGCGTTGGCGAAGCGCATGGCGCGGATCGGATCCGTGTTTTCGACGTCGATCCGGATGAGGTTCGTGGCGCCGACCCGCTGCACGGTCATGCTGCCGGGCCTGGCGGCCGGCTCCGCCCCGAACGCCGCGCTCGCCGCCCTGTGGAACACCTCGGGCCCCTTCATGATCTCCACCATTGTATCGACGCTCGAGGACTCCGGAACGATCACCGGCCCTTGGTCCTGAGTCTGTCCCTGCGGCGAGCCGAGCGCGACGTAGGCGGGCCCCGCGACCTCGACGATCGCGGACGCCCGGTAGGTCGGCAGCGTCCAGTACGTGTACGCGACGGTGCCGGCCAGGACGAGGAGCGAGACCACGATAACCCACCATTTGCGCCGGTCCAGCGTGCTCAGGTATTGACGCAGCTCCGGCCCGGGCCGGAAGTCGCTGTGCTGAGGATCGATCGGCTGCATCGACATATGCACCTCACCGGAAGAGATAGATGAAGCTTGCGACGCCGGAGAGGATCGGGACAAGTATCCGTCCGAAGATGCTCGGGAGCGCCGACTCTTGCACGTAGAGGACGTCTCCGGGGTGAAGCGTTGTGCTCGCGGTCACGCTCCCTCCGCGGAGAATGTCCTGCAGCTGAAGCGTTTCGACGCTCCGTTCCGATGCCGCGGCGGCCGCGGTCGCGTCCTGCGACGAGGCGGCGGACAGCGGCCTGCCGTCCTGAGCCTCACGCGGACCCACAGCCGCCCGATGAATGAGCAACACTTTGCCATTCGCTGTGCCCCTGTCCACGCCACCGGCCATGCTGAGGGCCTCGAGGGCGGAAATGTCACCGCTCACTCTGAACGCCCCCGGACTCTTGACTCCGCCCACCACGAAGACTTGCGCGGGGCCGTCCGGGACGACGATCTGGTCTCCCGGCGCCAGGCGCACGTTCGCCGACAGGTCTCCCCGCAGCAAAAGACCCCCGAGATCGACGGCGACCGTTTCTCCCGATTTGCGACGGATCTTGCCCTGCAGGGCGGCGTGGTCCGTCAGCCCGCCGGCCAGGCTGAGTGCCTCCAGCACGGTGGGCGCCTGACGGAGATGCAGCACGACCCCCGGCTTGTTGACCTGCCCCGTGATCGAGACCACGTTGACCCGGTCCTCACGGATGATCACCACGTCTCCGGCCTCGAGCCTCGGATTGGCCTGCGCGTCGCCTTTCAACGTGGCATCGAGATCGTTGACCGGTATGACTTTCCCGGTCGCACGGACGATCTCGGCGTTCGCCGCGGCGTCGGGGGTCAGCCCTCCCGAGGCCGCGATGGCCTCCAGCACCCTGCTCTGCCGCACGAGCGTCACCGTCCCAGGCTTGGCGACTTCGCCCACCACGGAAACGGTGATGGTCCCCATGTTTTCGACCACGACCGTGACCCGTGGATCCTTCACGAAGTCGGCGTACCGGCGGGACAATTCATCCCGCATCCGGTCGACCGAAAGTCCGGCCACCCTCACCTGCCCGATCAAGGGAAGCGAGATGGTTCCGTCCGGAAGGACCACCACCTCCGCGGTGAGGTCCTTGAATCCCCACACCGAGACGGCCAGCCGGTCTCCGGGCCCGATGGAGTACGCCTGCGCGAACGACGGGACCACCGCCGACGCGAGGACACCGCAGAGGATCAACACGAAGACGCGCAGTTCACGGCCGTGGCTCCGCCCATTGAGGTGCATCGAAAGTCTCGCCCCCCGGGAAAGCGTTCGTTTCCTGTCGAGCCTGCGGACGGTCATGATCATCGGCCGAACGAAGAACAAAAAGCAGATTGCCAATGCGGCAATCTGTGCAAATGGAATCTCGCCCCGTTTCGCGGCTTTCTAGATCGGGATAATCGCACCTCTCCATTGCCCCGAAGTCACATTCGAATGAATGACGAACAGAGGTACGAGCGGAGATGTCGTTACTTGCGCGGAGGAGCCCCTATCTGATCGAGGAATCTGAGCTGCTTGCGGAGGGCCTCGCGGTCGTACGGAGAGAGAAGGTACGCGCGCTCAAACATGGCTTTGGCGTCGTCCAATCGTCCCTGCAGCTCGTATACGGCGCCGCGCGCGACGTAGAACGAGGGGTTATTGGGGTCCACGGCCAGACCGGACTGGAACGCCGCCTGCGCCCGCCCGACGTCGTGCGCCGCCACGTAGGCCATGCCGAGATCGAAAGAGGTACGGCTGTCGCGGGGGTTCACGGACAATGACTGCCGGTACGCGGCGATCCCCTGATCGATCCAGCGTCTTCCGTCCCTACGCCAGGGGCTCATCGCCAGGTAGAGGCGGCCGAGCTCCCGGTAATACGCGGCCTGCCGCGGCTGCCACGCGATCGCATGTTCGAGAGACGTCGCCGCGGAATCGAAGTAGATCTGCTCTTTGAGGACCATGGCCCGCTGATAATAGAGATCGCCGACGAACGCACCGGCGAAGAACCAGAGGAGCCCGGCCGGCACGAGCAGCGCCAGGAGCAGGCGGTGGGGCGAAAGCCGGACGGCGATCGGCCGCATGTGTTTCGGCGCCGCCTGAAGGGTCGGCTGCGCTACGGACTCGCGGCGTGGAACGTGCGTTGTGAGGAGGCCGCGGCGGCAACGGCGCCCGCGGCCGCGGCCGCGCCCAGCGCGATCGGGAGCGCGCCCGGCACCGCCGCCGCAGCGACGGCGACCGGGATGATGGCCGCCGACATCGCCGATGCGACGATGGGGTTGGACAAGACCACGGCCACCTGTTCGGTGGTCACCGCCGCCGTCGCCGACCCCGGCGCAAGAACTCCGCGCTCCACGAGGACATTGACGAGGTTTTGAGTCCCGGCCTCCGCCGCTTGCGGCGGCAGCTTGAGGACGTTGCCCAGAATTCGCGCGAGCATGCCCTTCGTCAGTTCGAACCCTAGCTGAGGCTCCAACGAATTCGCCAGGGTCGCGGTGATCACTTTCTGCGTCACGAGGGCCTGCAGCGCATTGGCGGCCGTTGTCGTCTGCAGGCCGGCCGCCCGGGCAAGCTTGAGCACGAAGCCGCCGATCGTCTCGACCTGCGCGAAAGTGGGCGGAGTGAAGACAAGGGAGCTCAGGCAAATCAGCAGCAGCACCGCCATACCCGCTCTTGGCCGGAGACCCATCGCGTTCGCCTCCCTCGCGGCAGAACTCCCGATGTTTGCCAGCTTTCGTTCGCGCGGGCCGCGTCTCCTGCCGGAACTGAACGGCGACGATGCGGCTCTACGGCACGGAGATGAGATGGTGGCGGCGGAGGGCTTCGAACCCCCGACTCCGCGGGTATGAACCGCGTGCTCTGACCACCTGAGCTACGCCGCCGCGCACGGCTCATTATAGCATAGGCCAAAGGAGCGCCCTCCGTCCGCGCGGAACCCGGACCACCGGAACCGCCGCATCACCGCGAGACGCCAGGAGGAGGTGATGCCCAGCCCGGTCGAGTTCGCCGACGCCCATCGCACGCGCTTCGAGTCTGAGCTCAGCGACCTGCTCCGCATCCCGAGCATCAGCACGCTGCCGGACCACCGCGACGACACCCGCCGCGCCGCCCACTGGCTGGCGGAGTATCTTCGCTCGATGGACCTCCCGGTGGTCGAGCTTATCGAAACGGCCGGCTATCCCCTCATCTACGCGGAGTGGCTCGGCGCGCCCGGCCGCCCTACCCTCCTCGGGTACGGCCACTACGACGTGCAGCCCGTCGATCCGAGTGTGTCCCAGAGTCAGTTGAAATTCCGCAAATTCAAGGAGCAGCACCCAGCGTGGTGAACGGAGTTCTTGGCCGAAAACCAACCCACCACGGGAGGGAGGCTGCTCCATGCCCAAGGTACTGCG
>Ga0207416_1000568_pt1 | contig 60904 bp, 55 predicted proteins | sample PaiPotPPM11metaG_FD_184107 | JGI IMG/M metagenome (GOLD analysis project Ga0207416, IMG submission 184107) | Iron sulfur acid spring bacterial and archeal communities from Banff, Canada, to study Microbial Dark Matter (Phase II) - Paint Pots PPM... ... | reverse complement strand
CCACAACATTTTACCCACCCGACGATGATCAACATGTAGTGACACCCCTTGTGGGTGTCAGGCCGGGGGATGTCAGGCTGGTGATCGTGGGCAATCCGCCGTATGCCGGTCATTCTGCTAACGACAGCGCGTGGATCAATGCTTTGCTGCATGGCTATGATCAGCGGACGGGCCAGCGCGCTGCCAGCTACTTCGAGGTTGACGGCGTACCGCTCAGCGAGCGCAACGCGAAATGGCTCAATGATGATTATGTTAAGTTCATGCGCTATGCCCAGTGGCGCATCGAGCGCGCGGGGGCTGGTATCCTGGCTTTTGTGACCAATCATGGCTACCTGGATAATCCTACCTTTCGCGGGATGCGCCGCGGCCTCGTGCAGAGCTTCGATGCCATCTATGTGCTTGACCTGCACGGCAATAGCAAAAAGAACGCGCCTGCTCCCGATGGCACGAGAGATGAGAATGTCTTCGACATCCGGCAGGGCGTTGCCATCAGTATCTTTGTCAGGCGCGCACCACGTGATACTGACCAATCACACGAAGCTATCATTTATCACGCCGACCTGTGGGAGTCGCGCGCCGAGAAATATCGCTGGCTGGCGGCGCATGATATCACCACGACGACATGGACAACTGTTGAGCCAGCGCCGCCTTTCTACCTGTTTGTGCCGCAGGATGTGGAACGGCGCGCGGAGTACGAGCGCGGCTGGCCCATCACCGCGATCATGCCCGTCAACTCGCTTGGCGTGCTGACCAAACGCGACGTGCTTGTGATCGGCTTCAGCGAACAGGAACTCCTCCAGAAGATCGCCCGGTTCACCGACCCTGACGTATCAGATGCCGAATGCGCCGCTCAGTTCGGCGTACCCTTGCGCGACAAGGACACGTGGGATATCACCAGGGCGCGCGCGGCGGTGCGCGGCATAGTGAGTGCGGCATTCGTCAAACCCATCGCCTACCGGCCATTAGACACGCGCTATGTCTATTATGACGAAACGTTAGTGGCGCGGCGCAACACACGAGTCATGCAGCACCTGGAGCAGCCGAACCGCGCCCTGGTGCTGGGTCGTCAGGGCGCGGCCACTGGCGCGGATACCTGGGATGTGCTATTCGCCGTGGCGACGCTGGCCGATCAGAATATTTTCCGGCGCGGCGGCGGCACGGTTTTTCCGCTATATCTCTACAGCGACAAGGTTGTTATGGGGGATGATGCATTGGCAGGAGACGCGATGGGTGGGCCAGGGCAGGGTCAAGGGGAGCCAGAGCAGCAAGATGAGCCAGGGCAGCAAGGTGGGCCAGGGCAGGGTCAAGGGGAGCCAGAGCAGCAAGGGGAGCCAGAGCAGGGTCAAGGGGAGCCAGGGCAGCAAGGTGGGCCAGGGCTGGGGCAAGCCCAGCCCCTACCATATACGGATTGGACGTCGCTGCGCTCGTCCAATTTTTCTCCGGCGTTTATTGATGCGCTGAGTGCGACGATCGATATGCAATTCGTTTTCGATGGCAAAGGCGACTTGCAGGCGACGTTTGGACCCGAAGATGTCTTCGACTACCTGTACGCCGTTTTACATGCGCCGATCTATCGCGCGCGCTACGCCGACTTCCTCAAGATAGATTTTCCGCGCGTGCCGCTGCCAGAAAGCGCCGATCTGTTTCGCGCGCTTTGTCCGTTGGGTGCGCGCCTGGTTGCCTTGCATTTGCTGGAGCAGCCCGGCGGCGCGCTGCCCGCGTATCCTATTGCTGGCGACAATGTAGTAGATCGCGCCGTGTATCAACAAGGGCGCATCTCCATCAACGCCGCGCAGTATTTCGACGATGTCACGCCGGACGTCTGGGCCTACCACATCGGCGGCTGCCAGCTCTGCCATAAATGGCTCAAAGACCGCAAAGGACGCGCGCTGTCCTATGCCGATATGCAGCATTACCGGCACATAGTGGCCACACTGGCAGAGACGATCATGGTAATCGAGCAGATCGATGAGATGCAGGCGCTTTATAGGTAAATCGTACACCCGCGCTGTTCCAGTCGCTGCAGCCACTCAGCAGAATGCACAGCCACCTTGTTCCAGCGCAGATCTAATTTTTCCAGGTTTGGGAGGTCTCCGATACACGCGGGGAGAGATAGCAGCCGGTTTCCTCGCACATCGAGAAAGACGAGACGAGTCAACTTGCCGAGAGACCGCGGCAGCGCCATCAACCGGTTATTCCTCAAGTCGAGATGCTTCAGGCGGCTCAAATCACCCAGCGACTGCGGCAGAGACGCCAATTGATTGTTCATCAGGTGCAATTCTTGCAGGCTGGTCAGCTTGCCAAGCGCTTCCGGCAGATCTGTTAACGCATTATTGTATGCCCTCAGTTCTTTGAGGCTGGCGAGGCTGCCTATCGTCTCCGGGAGGGATGTCAGACGGTTGTCGCTGAGATTGAGATATCTCAGATTGCGCAAATTCCGCAAGGATTCAGGGAGAGCTGTCAGGCGATTGTTGTTGAGATAGAGAAAAAACGTCAGATTTCTCAGGTCGCCCAGCGACTCCGGTAAAGTTGTCAGCGCATTATGGCCCACATCCAGCGTATGGAGGCGGGTGAGATCGCCGATACGTTCGGAGAGGGCAGACAACTGGTTTTCCGCTATGTTTAGCATCCGCAGGCTGGTTAGCTGCCACAACGACTCAGGAAGAGCTACGAACTGATTGTGTCCCAGGCTGATTGATTCCAGGCGTGTCAACTGGCCGAGATCCGCGGGGATAGTAGTGAGCCTGTTGTTGTAGGCATGCAAAACTTTCAAGTTCGCGAGCCGGGCAATGCTCTCAGGAAGCGTGTCAAGCCGGTTCATATCGGCATGGAGTTCTTCCAGGTAAAGTAAGTTCCCCAGCGTTTCGGGAAGCGCGGTAAGTTGATTATCGTCTGCATAGAATTTTCTCAGGTGAACCAGGTTTCCCAACGACGCGGGAAGAGCCGTTAGTTGATTACCGGTCACGTCTAACTGTCGCAGGCTGCTTAGCTGGCCGATTGACTCTGGGAGAGCGTCTAACGCGCAGTAGCGAATCGACAACGCGACTACCGCGTCATTTTCGGCAGAAAAACCCGTATTTCCCTCGATCCTGTCTCCGAACGCAGCAGGGACAGGCTCATCATTCTGGAGATGTCCATGTGCCTGCAGCAACCTTTCGATTTCTTTGAGCGCGCTTACCTCGGTCAGCGGAAGAGCAACGCCGTTATAACTATTTGACACTATTCTTCCCTCGTGGATGAAATATTTCTTGTGGATAGCGTTCTCATCGTATCACATGCTTATACAGTGTTCTTTATCCCCTTGTTCTCAATCGCCTATCCGTGTATAATCGACATAATCGTATGGCTATGGAGCGTACCTCAATCATGGATATATGAGAAAAGACGGAATTGGCGCTGATAAAAACTATGTGGAACAATGATACGCGATCTGTATGAATGAAAGGGAACACCATGTTCTGCCGACATTGTGGCAACCGCCTGCCGGGTTATGCACGGTTTTGTAACAAGTGTGGCGCGCCGCAATCTTCACCCGCGCCGGGACAACAGGCCATGTCGTCGCTCGTGGTGCGTTCGTCCGGGCCAACCAATAATCCAGAAATTTTTCCTGCCAGCAATTTTACGTCTATCCCTCCACTCGTGCAGGCGCCGGGTATCCCGGCAGCGCCGTATCCCGTGCCGCTCTCTGTTCCAGGCGGTATGCAGCGTCATGGCTAATAAAGTGGATGGAATTATAACTTTCCCGGCAGCGTGCTGCGCTCAGGCCGCAAGCCGTCCCGGCAATGGCGCAGCTCGTCATATGTAATGCGGCGCGCCGCCCCTATCTCCAAAATTGCGCCGCCTGCTTTGGGCGTTGTATGATAGACGCAGAAATGTGTTGCACGCATATATGGCAGGAGGTTATTCTCGTATGGCAATGCAAATGCCTGTTCATCAGATTACCGTTGACTATGATGTACCCGCGAAGATGCGCGACGGCGTGGTTTTGCGCGCTAATGTGTATAGGCCCGCCGGTGATGGCAAGTGGCCCGTTCTATTGACGCGCCTGCCCTATGGCAAAGACTTTCCTCTCGGCACCTCGTCGCTTGATCCCGTGCAGGTGGCGCGGCGCGGCTATGTCGTGATCGTGCAGGATACGCGCGGGCGCTTTACGTCCGGAGGCGAGTGGAGGCCGTTCGTCAACGAAGAAAACGACGGCATCGATACGCTGGAGTGGGCGTCGAAGCTACACTATAGCAGCGGCAATGTCGGCATGTACGGCGGATCGTATTTCGGCTACACGCAGTGGATCACAGCGGTCAGCGCGCCGCCCGCGCTCAAGACGATCATTCCTTTCATCACCTGGAACGATCCGCTCAACGGCATGGTCTTCAGAGGCGGCGCGTTAGAGCTGGGCGTCTTTGGCAACTGGCAACTGTTTATGGGCCTCGACGTGCTGATGCGCCGCCACCGCACCGATCCAAAGGCGCTGGGACAGGCCATCTATATGCTGGTCAAGCAGACGGACACACTTGGTTCCAAGGGCTACTGGTCGCTGCCGCTCAAGGACTTCGCGCCTCTGAAAGAGCAGGATATTGCTCCGCCCTTCTTTGAGACCGTCGAACATCCGATGGATCGCGACTACGAAGATATCAAGAAACTGACTATCCTGGGTCGGCACGAGCAGGTCAAGATTCCTACGTTCAACGTCGGCGGCTGGTATGACATCTTCTTGTCGGATACGCTCAGCAACTTCAAGATCATGCGCGAGCGGGGCAGCACGCCGGAGGCGCGGCAGAGCAAACTGCTGATCGGGCCGTGGTATCATAGCGGGCAGATGAATCCCATCGGCGAGATGAACTTTGGCTTTGCCGCGACCGCCGCGTTCATTGATATGCAGATCGATGCTATGAGCTTGCAGGTACGCTGGTTCGACCACTGGCTTAAGGGCGTCGATACGGGCATGATGAACGAAGCGCCGATCAAGCTGTTCGTCATGGGCGCGAACGTCTGGCGCGACGAGCAGGAATGGCCTCTGGCACGCGCCGTCAGCACGCGCTACTACCTGCACAGCCACGGTCGCGCCAACACGCTGAACGGCGATGGCCTGCTCAATACCGAGACGCCCGCCGCCGAGGCGGTCGATCAGTTCGTATACGACCCGGCGAATCCGGTCATAACGCGCGGCGGCGCGCTGCTGATGACGCCGGAATACCCGGCTGGCGTCTTTGATCAACGCCCGACGGAGCAGCGCGAGGATGTGCTGGTGTATACCACGCCGCCGCTGGATCAGGATGTCGAAGTGACCGGCCCCATCGTGGTTCACCTGTGGGCAACATCGAGCGCGCCAGATACCGATTTTGTGGCGCGCCTCGTTGATGTACACCCCGATGGCTACGCGCGTAACCTCACCGACGGTATCATTCGCGCGCGCTACCGTGGCTTCACGCAGGGCGAGGCCGCGTCGCTGATCGAGCCGGAGAAAGCTTACGAGTACGTGATTGACCTGTGGGCCACCAGCAATTTGTTCAAGGCCGGGCATCGCATCCGCCTGGACGTCACCAGCAGCAATTTCCCGCGCTGGGATCGCAATCCCAATACGGGCCACGCCCTCGGCGCGGATGCCGAACTTGCCATCGCTCACCAGACGATTCTGCACGACGGCGAACATGCCTCGTATGTGGAGCTGCCGGTGATTCCCGCTCCCCCAGCAGCGCAATAGCACGGAATAGCAATGTGGCGGCAGGGTAGAAATGTGGTGGCGCAATTCATTGCGCCAGGATCGGCCCAGATTGCTGCTGTCGGCTGGCACAATGAATTGTGCCGCCACATAACATTGAAGGATGGACATGTATGCCGCGACAAAACATCTTGTCCGGCGCGCCGTGGGAACCCATCGTCGGCTATTCGCGGGCCGTGCGCGTCGGTAATACCGTGCATGTGGCGGGGACGACCGCCGTTGATGAACGCGGCCAGATCGTGGGCGCGGGCGACGCCTATATCCAGGCAGCCTACATTCTCAAGAAGATCGAGGCAGCGCTGCAGCAGGCCGGAGCCAGCATGAGCGATGTCGTGCGCACGCGCATGTTCGTGACCAACATCGACCACTGGGAGCAGATCGGGCGCGCGCACGGCGAGGTCTTCGCCGCTATTCGTCCGGCTACTACGATGGTGCAGGTCAGTCGCCTCATCGATCCTGCTATGCTCGTCGAAATCGAAGCCGAAGCGCAGATCGAATGAGCTAGAGATTATCCGCGTGACGAGTAGATTTTGCCCTCAATCAGGTGTTGTAGCGGCAGGAAGAGCGGCTGAGGCAGAGCATCCAGAGGAAACCAACCCACCTCTGACTCTTCATCCGGCGCTTTGAGCGTTGGTTCGCCTGCAACGTAAGCTGCCTCAAACCAGAGCGTGATATAGTGCTTCTGCTCTTTCTCGAAGACGTCGTTCGTGACGCACCTGAATTTGAGGTCAATAATGCTCACGCCCGTTTCCTCCTGGGTCTCACGCGTAGCCGTCTGCTCCGGCGTTTCACCATAATCGATATGTCCGCTGGGCGGTCCCCATGTTCCTGCGCCATGCGCGTGCGCGCGCTTTTCCAGCAAAATGCGGTTGCCTTTCTGGACGAGGACAGACACGCCTACATTCGCTGACTGTTTGTGTTGTTCCGGCATAATTATCTCCTTCATGGATGTTCACTACTGGTATCACGCCCCACGCAGATAAAACGACGCAAGGGACAAGGTAATCCGTAGGGGCGTGGGCTTGCCCCGCCCTGGCAAATCACCGCATACGATTTGGGCGGGGCAAGCCCACGCCCCTACGGATTTACCGCCGTTGGACGCAGACCTGTGCGCCAGGGTTATGTGAAAAGACAGGAGGGAGATGGTACAATGAACCAGGTACTCGATCAATGAAGAGAGGGAGTCTGACTATGACGACAACCGGACATACCCGCGTGGAACGCGACTCGATGGGGGAAATGCACGTACCCATAGATGCCTATTACGGCGCGAGTACGCAGCGCGCTGTGCTTAATTTTCCCATCAGCGACCTGCGCTTCCCGCGCCAGTTCATCCGCGCGCTGGGACAGATCAAGCAGGCGGCAGCGCAGACCAACGAAGAACTGGGACTGGTCGATGCGCAGATCGCCGGGGCCATCATCAGCGCGGCGCAGGAAGTGATCGATGGTAAGCTGGATCAGCATTTTGTGCTGGATATCTTCCAGACCGGTTCTGGCACTTCGACTAACATGAACGCCAACGAGGTCATCGCCAACCGCGCCAGCGAACTGCTGGGCGGGACGCGCGGCTCGCGCAAAGTCCATCCCAACGATCACGTCAACTTCGGGCAATCCTCCAATGACGTGATCCCGACGGCGATCCATCTCTCGGCGCTGGTCAGCATCGAGCATGACCTGATCCCGGCGCTGCACGGCTTGCAGCAGGCGCTGCTGGAAAAGGCCGACGAGTTCATGCCCATCATCAAGACCGGGCGCACGCATCTTCAGGACGCCACGCCGATTCGCCTGGGCCAGGAGTTTCTCGGCTACGCGGGACAGGTCGAGCGCGGCATTGCCCGCCTGCGCCACGCGCAAAGCGAGTTGTCGGAGGTTGCACTGGGCGGCACTGCTGTGGGTACGGGCGTCAACACGCACCCGGAGTTTGCAACGCGCGTCTGCCAGCGTCTCGCGGCGCTGAACGGCGTGACGGTACGCGAGACGAGCAACCACTTCCAGGCGCAGAATACGCTCGATAACATTGTGGAGACCAGCGGGGCGTTGAACACGCTGGCCGTGAGCCTGATGAAGATCGCCAACGATATCCGCTGGCTTGGTTCCGGCCCGCGCGCGGGCATCGGCGAGATCGAACTGCCGGCAGTCCAGCCCGGCAGCTCGATCATGCCAGGAAAGGTCAATCCGGTCATCGCCGAGTCCGTGTGCATGGTCTGCGCCCAGGTCATCGGCAATCATACGACGATCACCGTGGCCGGGCAGGCGGGCAATTTCGAGATCAACGTCATGATGCCCGTCGCCGCCTACAATCTGCTGCAATCGATCAGCTTGCTGGCGGCTTCGGCGCGCAACTTCACCGAGCAGTGCATCAAGGGTATCCAGGCGACGACGAAGGGTCCGGAGATGGTCGAGCGCGGTCTGGCGATCTGCACCTCGCTGGCCCCGGTCATCGGCTATGATGCCGCCGCCAACATCTCGAAAGAGGCGTTCAAGACGGGCAAGACGATCCGCGAAGTGGCGCGCGAAAAGACCGACCTGTCCGACGATGAACTGGCGCGCATCCTCAATCCTGAGAATATGACGAAGCCGGGCTTAGAGGGTGGCCCGGCGGGAGGTTAGGTAACAAAAAACAGAGCGCATCCGCGCGGATACGCTCTGTTTTTGTGATGATACTGCTTACTCCAAGATCTCGTTCGCCTCGGTTTCAATGGCGGCGTAGATTTCGTCGATTGACGGGCGTCCGGCGAATTCCGGCAGTACGCTGACATTGCGGCGCTCGCGCGTGGCGTGGCCGAACTTGACATAGCCGTCGATCAACGCGAACAGCGTATGATCGCGTCCGACGCCGACGTTTTTGCCGGGGCGAATCCTGGTGCCGCGCTGGCGCACGATGATGTTGCCAGCAGGTATGAGTTCGCCATCATAGCGCTTCACGCCGAGCATCTTAGGGTTGCTATCCCGACCGTTGCGGGAACTGCCTACACCTTTTTTATGTGCCATAGCCTATGCTTCCTCTTTGTCGCTTTCTGTCTCTTCAACTTTCGCTGCGCGGCGGCGGCGACTGGTTCTGTGCTCGGTGGCGCTTTCTTCGACTGTCGTTTCCTGGGTCTCGGTCGGCTCGACGGCTTCTTCGATCTCCTCTTCCCCGGCGGAAGTCTCTTTGAACTGCGGTTCCTTGCCGGTGATGAGGCTCTTGCCTTCGGCGACGATGTCGTCGATGGTCAAAACAGTCAATTCCTGGCGATGGCCTGTGCGGCGGCGATAGCGTTTCTTCGATTTAAACTTGAAGACGATGATCTTTTTACCGCGTGCCTGTTTCTCCGCCGTTGCCAGCACGAGCGCGTTTTCCACAAACGGCGTGCCGACCATGACGTTGTCTTCATCGGAGATCAGCAGCACTTCGTCGATACGGATCTGCTCACCGTCGGTAACAGGCAGCCGATTGACTTCGAGCGTCTCGCCGACGGAGACCTTGTATTGTCGCCCACCACTTTTAATAACTGCAAACATTATTTTCGCTTTCTCCTTTTTTCCGCGCGCATGTTTGGGCCAGGATACGTAGGAGGTGTTGGTGGAGACCGTCCTTAACTGTTCCCTTGTTCAAACGCCTGTAGAAGATCGCTGAATCGCAACCCAATATCGTTTATCGTATCTCTGCGCGAGGGAATCTATGCCCGAAAAACGAAAGGTATATCCTTCGTCTCTGCTTCTCTGAGCGCACACATCATAGCAGCAAATTATACTTGTGTCAAGATTTTATCCACTTTCATAAGTTCTGTAAAGAAACGTTATGTAGTAATTAGGAACTCTATGTTTGCACTTTTTGGAAGGAGGTAGCAAAAAAGGACACCATGTGGTATCAAACAGGTGAATAGAAACACCCTGAAACCACGGAGGTGTCCGATGCCACAACCTATTATATGTCTGGATGAAGAAGTGCGCCACTTTGCGGAGCGGTTCCGCTCGGTCTTCTCCCAGCCGCAATATCAGTACTTCGTGACCGTACTGCTGGGGCTGCTGGAGTGCGAGGGAAAGCGTACGCTTTCGGGAATCCTGAGCAAAGTGGGTGAGCCTCCCAGCCTGAGTGGGTTGAGCCGGTTTTTCGCGGAAGCCCCGTGGGTGCAGGAGGCGTTGGTGGTCATCTGGCTGGAGCATTTCCGTGCGGAGATGCAGCCACTGGTGGAAAGCGAACGCGAGCAGCAGCGCACACAGCAGCCCAAGCGTCGAGGTCGTCGCAAACAGCCCTCCGTGACCGGGTATCTGATCGGGGACGATTCGACGATGAGTAAACCGAAAGGGCGCACCATGGAAGGGTTGGGCAAGCACCACTCGACCACCTCTGACCAACGGATCGTCGGACACAGTTTGGTGCAAGGACTCTACGTCTTGCTGGATCGCACGTGTCCCTTGGCTCCCCAGTTGTACCGACAGGAAAGCGTGTGCGAAGCCGAACAGGTGCCATTCCACAGCAAGATTGCGTTGATGGAGACCCTCATTCGCGCGTTCGAGCCAGTCGCTGGCACCCAAACGCATATCTTGCTGGACAGCTGGTATTGCGCCAAATGCTTGTGGCATGCGGCCCGCGAGCGGGACTTTCTCATCACCACTGGCATGAAAAGCAATCGCTGGCTGCGGGTTCCCGATGACAGCGTTGCCCAAGGCTGGCGCTGGCAAAAAGGGCGTGAGTATGCTGCTGGCTTGCGTGAGCAGGACTTTCAACTGCTCTGCTGGCCACGAGGGGGCAAGAAGGTCTACGTTCATGTGGTCAAGACGAGCGTGCGCAAGCTTTATTGCTGTCAAGTCATTATCGTGCGCCACAGCCTGACGGCCCCGCTCGCTCAGACGCGGTACTGGGCTTGCAGCGATTTGGAGGCGGATGCGCAGGGACTGCTCGCCCACATCGCTGCGCGCTGGGACATCGAGGTCTTTTTCGGCGATGGCAAGGAGGAACTCGGTTTGGATCACTATCAAGTGATGAGCGTTTCTGCCCTCCTGCGGTTTTGGACCCTGGCGATGCTGGCCTATGTCTTTCTGGAGGAGGAGCAGCAGCGCTTGCGCCTCTCGTGGCAACGCCCGGTCAGCATTGGCCAAGCCCGGCGCGAGATCCAACGCCGTCATCGTCGCGGCTTGTTTTCGTGGCTCTATGACCAGGTCCTTTCTGGCGTTCACCTTCAAACGTTATTGAAATTGGTCGCCGCTTGATGCGGCTCAGCTAAAAAGTGCAAAGATAGAGTTAGGAAGAGATACGAGGAGGAATACCTAATGCAAGAAGCTAAAGAAGCGGAAAAAGAAAGTTACCTGCAACTTACTATAGAGCTTGAGGGGAAAAAACACGAGTATCAAGTAAAACGGCGACCGTTAGTTTGGTTCAGGAATTTCGTCATTATTGATCTTACTGTCATCATCCTGGCAAGTATTGTGGAGGGGATATGGGGAAACATTGGCTATATCAACAGCTGGTGTACACTTCTTTTTTGGATTTTTGGTATATTCCTCTTCATCTTGTTTCTCCATTTTTTTAATATCATATATAATATAATATCATTTATTGAATATAATGGAGAGGAGTTCGGCTTTCGGGGGATAGAGCGGATTAAAGCCCTCATCGCGTTGCAAGATGAGATCGCTGGCGTGGAAACGGTGTTGCGTATACTGGAACAGTATCAAACTAGTCAACTCTCTACCGAAGAGCAGTATGAACTCTACAAGGACGCCTCGTTGCAAGTCATCCGTCAATACCAACGTGGGGCAAACCGCAATCGGCGGTGGTATTATAGCCTGCAACTTTTCATCATTTTCTGTTCACTCCTGGTAACTGGTCTCACCAGTGGTCTAACGAATCTGATAAGCATTTTTGGCAACCACTGGATAACGCCTGCTATCAGTTTCGCTGTCACTTTCCTGACGGCCATAATTACCTTATTTCGACCACGGGAGCGAGGGTACAACCTTCAGCAGACAGCAGATGCTATAGAGTTTGAAATTGCTTGCGCCGATCGGCGAATTTACAGCTACAAAGATCTTACTGATAGGGAAGCATATACGAAGCTAGCCGAAGAGGTAGAGAAACTGAGAAACGAGCAACGCAAACGACAGCAGCAATTGGAGCAAGCCTCAGAGGTCAAACATGTAACCGATTAAAAAGAAGCTATCTCTCGTTGAGGTGTAGCAAGTATACCCGGACAGTTAAGGTCAATGGCACTGAATACTAATCTGGATTTCGGTGAACATAGTTTGCGCTTTCTTCCTTCACCTTTTCGGCGAGAAACATTTTCACCAGCGATTGGTAGGGAACATCTCTTTTGTTAGCGAGTGTTTTGAGTTCTGCAATCAAAGACTCAGGCAAGCGGATAGAAACCGTTTTGGTGGATGGTTTGAGATGAGACAAGGTGGGATTTCTTTCGGCTTTGCTCCAGTCAACATACTCAGTTGAGTCATGCGCCGCCCAAAACTCTCGTTCTTCATCTTCACTATTCAAGTGTGGTATGGATTTACGTTTGCTGTCCATAGATCGCCCTTTCCTTTTTGCTTTGATCGCGAGCCGAAATAACGCGTATTTTGTTGTCCCTTATCGTAAATATGAGAAATAGTGTTCTGCCTGCATCACTTTGTCCGAGGACATAATACCGCTGCTCCTGGAATGAGTGTCCTGTGTCCTTGCCGATCAGTAAAGGTTTGTTGAAAAATACCTGTTCGCACTCTGTGTAATCAACCTGGTGTTTTTCCCAATTCTTCTCTTTGTTCCCTTTGTCCCAATCAAACCCGACGAGTTGGTCCAGGTCAAACACGTTATCCTCCATACCGAACTTATGTATATAATGATACAATACATTGCGTTCGTCGTCAAGGAAATATATAATTGAGGTATCATTGATCCATATTTCCTGGAGGTGACATGCAAGCTGCTCTTTCCGATGTCGTTGTGATTGATCTGTCGCGCGTCTTCGCCGGTCCGTATTGCACGATGATGCTGGGCGACCTGGGCGCGACCGTCATCAAGGTGGAACAGCCCGGCAAGGGCGACGATACGCGCCAGTTCGGTCCGCCCTATGTCGCCGGTGAGGCCGCCTATTACCTGGGACTGAACCGCAACAAATATAGCGTCACGCTCGATTTCAAGAATCCCGCGCACCTGCAGCGGCTGCGCGAGCTGATCAAGACGGCTACCGTGCTGGTTGAGAACTTCCGTCCCGGCACGCTCGATAAAGTGGGACTGGGCTACGAGACGCTGCGCGAGATCAATCCCGGCCTCGTCTATTGCTCGATTAGCGGCTATGGGCAGAGCGGCCCCTATGCCATGCGTCCCGGCTATGACTTCGTGGCCCAGGCGGAGTCCGGCATCATGTCCGTTACCGGCGAAGTGGACGGCGAGCCGCAGCGCGTCGGCACGCCGATTGCCGACAACGCCGCCGGGATGTTCGCCTGTATGTCTATCCTGGCCGCGCTCTACGTGCGCCAGCAGACGGGCAAAGGCCAGCACATCGATATTTCGCTGCTCGAAGCGGCAGTCTCGCTGCTCGGCAATGTCTCGGCCAATCATCTCATTTCTGGCATGGAAGCGCCGCGCTACGGCAATGGGCATCCGAACATCGTCCCGTACCAGGCGTTTCGCACGAAAAATGGCTACATTGTTGTTTCCTGCGGCAACGATCGGCTCTACCAGGAGCTATGCGCCCTGCTGGGACGCGGCGACCTGGCGAGCGACGCGCGCTTCGCCACGAATCCGCAGCGCGTGCGCAATCGGGCCGCGCTGATTCCGATCTTGCAAGAAGTGTTCGCGCAGCGCGAGACAGATGAGTGGTTGGAGCAGTTGCGAGCCGCCGGTATTCCCTGCGGCCCCATCAACACCGTCGGCCAGATTTTCAACGACCCGCACATCCAGGCGCGCGGCTTTCTCTGGGAGTGCGAGCATCCCACCGCCGGGTCGATCAAGCTCTCCGGCTCGCCCATGCGCCTCTCGGAGACGCCGCCGCGCCTGTATAAAGCGCCGCCTTTGCTCGGTGAGGATAATGAAAAAATTTTGTGAGGGTATAAACTCTTTTGTCCTATGCTCTTGACACCCTTGCATGGCTCCCCTATAATCAGTGTAGGCGATAAACAAAGCGCCATACATCATTCCGCCATCAGGCGGGAACAAGGCAAGCGATTATTATGCTTAGCACACAATCAGAACAACCGCATAGCTTGAATAGCTGTTTGATCCCGCATGGGATTGAAATGAACGGATTCTGGTATTACTATTTTAGCCCTCCAGCATGATGGTGGGCCTTTTGGGCTGGGCTAATCCCGCCTGGGATTGAAAAGGGCAAGAAAAAAACACCAACATGCTGGAGCAAGCAGAGGACTGAAAAGCCTCTGCTTTTTTGTTTGCATCGGGCTTGATTATCAGGCTCGTAAAGAGATTTTTGTAGAGAGGACTTTGAAATGATCATCAGTATTCGTAGTCAGGCCGACAGCGACGAACGAGCGCAGTTGATGGAGCTGCTATGTCGTGTGATCGGCTCTCGCCAGCCGGTCACGACAACGCGCGTCGATGGGCAAGATGTGATCGTGCTGGCGGGCGGCGCCCTCGATGAACAGGCGTGCGCGCTGCTGGAACAACAGGCCGCCGTAGAGCGGTTGATTCCTGTCAAAACACCCTATCAACTGGCGAGCCGCGCCTTCAAACCGCGGGGCAGCAGCTTCGTCGTGGGCGCGCAAACTGGCGGCAATCCCGTTACCATCGGCAGCGAGCGGGGAGCGCCGGTCATCATCGCTGGGCCGTGTTCCGTCGAGGGGCGAGAGCAAATCCTGGCGAACGCCGCGGCGGTCAAAGCGGCAGGCGCGCACATCCTGCGCGGCGGCGCGTTCAAGCCGCGCACCTCGCCATACCAGTTCCAGGGTCTGGGCCTGGAAGGGCTGGAGCTGCTGGCCGAGGCGAGGGAAACTACCGGACTGCCGGTGATCACCGAAGTCATGGAGCCAGGGATGGTGGAGGTGGTCGCGCAGTATGCCGATATCTTGCAGATCGGCAGCCGCAATATGCAGAACTATCCGCTCCTGCAGGCAGCCGGGCGCAATAGCCGGCAGCGACCCGTCATGCTCAAGCGCGGCTTCGCGGCCACCATCGACGAGTGGCTGCTCGCGGCTGAATATGTCGTGGCGGCGGGCAACCCTGACGTGATCCTGTGCGAGCGCGGTATACGCAGTTTCGACACGCACACGCGCAACGTGCTGGACCTCACCTGCGTTCCCCTGCTGCATGAGCTGACGCACCTGCCGATCATCGTCGATCCCAGCCATGCTACGGGCCGCCGCGAACTTGTCCCGGTGATGGCGCGCGCCGCTATCGCCGCCGGGGCCGACGGCCTGATCCTCGAAGCGCATCCCGACCCGGACAGCGCGTTAAGCGATGGGCGGCAGACGATATCCATTGAGCAATTAGAGGAAATTGTCCGCCAGGCAAGCATGATAGCGCATGTCATGCAGGAATCCGGTATAAAGCAGGTAGCGTAACGTAGCTGTTTTGCAGTAACGCACGCGAAGGCATGAAGTAGAACCTGTATCAATCCCTTTGTCAATATGTTATACTTTGTATAAGTCCATTTTCAGGCAAAATCGGAACGGATGAGCCAGGGGCGAATGACAGCGTTCCTGGGGCTGGAGTGGACAAGGTAAATACGAGGTGATACTTATGCCAACGCGAGTAATTATTGCTGATGACGAAACGATTCAGCGCATGGACTTGAAAGATGTGCTGACCAAACAAGGCTACCTGGTGGTCGGAGAAGCAGGAGACGGCGCAAGCGCCGTGAACCTGGCCCGCGAGGTACGTCCCGACTTGGTCATTATGGATATCCGCATGCCGGATATGGACGGCATCGCTGCCGCAGAGGTTCTCACTCGTGAAAAAATCGCACCAGTGCTGCTGCTTACCGCCTTTGGCGATCAACCGTTGGTTGAGCGGGCCAAAGATGCGGGCGTGGTGAATTATATCGTCAAACCGCTGCGCGAAAGCGAAGTGACCCCGGCTATCGAGGTCGCGCTTGCCCGCTACTCCGAATTTCGCACGCTCGAAGACAAGACGCGGACACTCACCGACCAGTTAGAGACGCGCAAGATTGTCGAACGGGCGAAGGGGCTGCTGATGGAGAAGCAGGGGCTTTCGGAGCAGGAAGCGTTTCGTAAAATTCAGAAGGCCAGCATGAATAACCGCAAATCGATGCGCGAGATTGCGGAAGCTATTCTTCTTACCAATCAAATGTAGATGGGATGTGGCAACGAGGCCACCTTTTATTTTTTCTCAGAGCGAATGTCAGGAATGTTCTAGTAAAGCTAAACATATGATGCTTTCTACAACCAGTACGGAAAACGTCGTCGTTATCGTAGGTATTCGTTTTCGTCCCGCCGGTCGCATTTATTATTTTGATCCGCAGGGGCAGGCGTATACAACCGGTCAATATGTCGTTGTTGAAACGGCGCGCGGCATGGAGGCCGGGCGCGTGGTGATCGCTCCCAGGAAGATGGCGGAGAGCGAGTTGAGCGATGCGCTGAAGCCGGTGCTGCGCCTGGCAAGCGAAGATGAACTGCGTATGATGCTCTCCTTCAAAGGCAAGGAGAAAGATGCCCTGGTGCAATGCGCGAAGCACGTGGCGCAACATGCCCTGCCGATGAAGCTGGTCGAGGCGGAATATGCGTTTGATGGGAGTCGTCTGACCTTTTATTTTACGGCTGATGAGCGCGTGGATTTCCGCGCGCTGGTGCGTGACCTGGCGGCGACGTTTCGCACGCGCATCGAACTGCGGCAGATCGGCGCGCGCGACCAGGCGAAGTTGTTGGGTGGGTTGGGGCCATGCGGCAAAACGTTGTGTTGTAGCTCGTGGATTACTGACTTTGGCGTGATCTCGATCAAGATGGCGAAGGAGCAGAATCTGCCCCTGAACCCGGCGAAAATTTCAGGCGTCTGCGGTCGTTTGTTGTGCTGTTTATCGTATGAGAATGATAACTATATCCAGGCGCGGCAGCAGATGCCGCAGGTCGGCGCGGTGCTGGAGACGCCGAGCGGCTCCGGCAGAGTGATCGCGATCAACGTTCCCAAGAACACGGTCGAGGTGATGCTGGAGAGCGGTGCGACCGTCGAGGTTCCGGTTGAGCCAATTGAGGACAGCGCGCGGGCGACGGGAGGCTGCGGGAGTTGTTCCGCGCGCGGCGCGGGCAAGTGCGGGACATGCGGCGCGAACAAAAGCGCGGGTGCGAACAAAAATGCGAGCGCAAGCGCGGGCGCGAACAAGAGCGTGAGTGCAAGCGCGGGTGCGAGCAATGGCGCGTGTAGTTGCGGCAAGAGTAGTTGCACGTGCGGCGGACAAGGTAGCTGCACGTCCTGTGGCGTGAAAAGCCAACACGTGTGATCAAACATTGATGATGAGAGGAAGGTGGCAATCACATGTCGTCAGAATGGAATGGACCAGGTACAGGCGCTCCCTGGCAGGGATCGAACCAGTTACAGTGGGATGAAGCGTATGAGGAAACGCCTCCTTTTTCATCCACGGAAGGCGAAGCTCCCGCTTTGATTGCGCCTCATTCTCCGGAGGCTTTCACGCCCGACTTCACTTTATCGCAGCAGAGGATGCAGCAGGACGTATTCGCTGATTCAGAACCTCCTGACACGTTGTTGCAGACGTTCTTGCGCTTCGGACGGCAGTGCTTGCCTATCCTGATCCCGCTGCTTCTGGCTGGATTGACTTTCTTATGCATCTTGCCTCTCTCGTTGCATAACCAGGCATATGTGTCTGGCGATCATATCTGGCCGCTTGTGCTGGTGATCGTGGCTCTGGCCGCACTGCAAGGCATGATCCTATTCTACACCGATACGAACGAAGGTCTCTGGTCGCTGGCGGTGATTGGCGGTTTTGCTCTGTTCGTGGTCATCGCCGCCTTTGCCCTGGCTGGCCCGCCTCTCGCCATTATCTTGCTGCTCCTCTTTGGCATCTCCGCTGTCGCGGCCATTCGCTTCTATCTGCACAAAGTCCCGGAAGGGTACGTCGATGTTACCTATGCCTTTGGGAAATATAACCGTACCCTGCTGCCAGGTTTGAATTTCCTCTTGCCGTGGGAAAAGAGCGTCCAACATTTGCAGACGCGCGAGGTAGTGTGGACGTGTCCCGAACAAACGGTACACTTTTCGCATGAGAACGATGCCCACCTGAAGGCCACCATCTCCTATCAGCTTTTGCCGGAAGATGCCCACCTTGTCGCGGAGCAAGTTGACAAGTGGGAGGAAAAATTGCGCGATCTCGTGGGGATGACGTTGCAAACGGTAGCAAGCCACCTGACGCCGGAGGATTTTCTCATCTGGTCGCAGCCCGTGGGTACATTCAATGGGCTGGCCGGACAGGATGAGATGACGCGGCGAGAGCAATTGAACAACCGCCTGTTCCAGCAATTGAGGGACAAGGTGGCGCTGTGGGGCGTGCAGATCAATTGGATACAGGTGCGTGACGTGTCGCTCACCCCGCGCGTCGCTTATACGTTTGAGCGGAATACGACGGCCAGGAATGTGCTGGAAAATGGAAATGGCAGTGTGACGATTGTGCGAGGGCGCAAGGTTGAAGTTGACGACAATGCGACCGAGAAGATACCACAGCAGCCAGTGCCAGTGGTAACGGCGATGCCGTCACAGCCTTCTCCTGCCGCTACTCCTTCGCCTGTCTCCGCGGCCACATTCGTAACCCCGGCGAAGATTCCGAACGAAGAGGTGCTGACAAAGTTGTATGAGCAGGTACGCAGTGAGAAGATTACCTCTCCAGCGACCATTCGCACTATCGCTGCGCAGTTTGAAGCCTATGCCAGCAATCCCGAAGCCGACACAATGACCTTCGATCCCGCGCAAGCCGCGCAAATTTTACGCGAACGCGCCGCCATAATCGAGCGCCGCGGCAGCAGAGAGGCTTCGGTCAACGACACGCCGGCGATGTCGCGCCCATCTGACATGGCGAGCCGTCTGCCGACGGACGAAAACCTGACCGCTGGGGGGTAAACCAAATTTATGACCACCACCGCCAGCGTATTTCACAATTACATTGGGGGCAAATGGCAGGACGCGCAGAGCGGCCAGACCTTTCCCAACTACAATCCCGCCAACGGCGAACTGCTCGGCTATTTTCCTCTTTCCGGTGAGGCGGAGGCCAATGCCGCCGTCGCTGCCGCTAAAGCCGCGTTCGAGAAGTGGCGGTTTGTGCCAGCGCCCAGACGCGGCGAGATTCTGTATCGCGCCGGAGAACTGCTCAAGCAACACAAGGAAGACCTGGCGCGCACTATGACACAGGAGATGGGCAAGGTTCTCAAAGAGACGCGCGGCGATGTGCAAGAAGGCATCGACATGGCCTATTACATGGGCGGCGAAGGGCGCAGGCTCTTTGGCTATAGCGTGCCGGTCGAACTGCCGAACAAAGCAGGCGTTGCCACGCGCGATCCGGTCGGCGTTGTCGGCGTCATCACGCCCTGGAACTTTCCTATAGCCATACCGGCGTGGAAGATGTTTCCGGCGCTGGTGGCGGGTAATACCATCGTTTTCAAACCGGCCAGCGACACGCCCCTGAGCGCACTGCGCCTGGTCGAAATCCTCTACGAAGCGGGTTTGCCGGAGGGCGTCGTCAACATCGTCTTTGGCCCCGGCGGCACGGTGGGCGAGGCGCTGCTGCATCACCCCGACGTGGCCGTCATTTCATTCACCGGCTCGACCGAGTCCGGTCAACACGTTGCCATTGAAGGGGCGAAGTTGCTCAAGCGCGTCTCGCTGGAGATGGGCGGGAAAAACGCCGTCATCGTGATGGACGACGCCGATCTCGATCTTGCCGTCGAGGGCATTCTGTGGAGCGCGTATGGCACGACGGGCCAGCGCTGTACCGCCTGCAGCCGCGTCATCGTGCAGCGCGACGCGCGCCAACCTTTGCTCGACCGGCTTGTTCCGCGCATCGAAGCGCTGCGTCTGGGCAATGGGCTGGACGAGAGCGTCGATGTGGGGCCGGTGATCAACAGATCACAACTGGAGAAAATCCACAGCTATACGGAAATTGGCAAAGCTGATGGCGCAACGCTCGTCACCGGCGGCTCAGTTGCCAGCGAGGGCGAGCTGGCAAAGGGAACCTTCTACCGTCCCACGCTCTTTGCCGATGTGCGTCCGCAGATGCGCCTCGCGCAGGAAGAAATTTTCGGCCCGACGCTCTCTGTGATTGAGGTTGGCTCGCTCGAAGAGGCGATTGCCGTCAACAACAACACAAAATTCGGCCTCTCCAGCGCTATCTACAGTCAGAACATCAATCGCGTGCAGCAGGCCACGCGCGACATCACGACAGGCATTATCTACGTCAATTCAGGGACAACGGGCGCGGAGATACAGTTTCCCTTCGGCGGCACGCGCGGAACCGGCAACGGCCACCGCGAAGCCGGCATCGCTGGCCTCGACGTCTTCACCGAATGGAAGGTTGTCTACACCGACTTCAGCGGCAGATTGCAAAAAGCGCAGATCGACACGAATTAATGGATGAGCTGTGTAATTCTGCTCTCGCGCTGGTCTTTTACTCACAAACAGAAGCCACAGAGTGAAATAAGTATTGGCGGAAAGGGCGTTGAGCTTTACCCAGGCGACCATACCAATACTAGAGATCAACAAGTTTCCATTCTACGCGCTTGCCAATACTGGCCGCGTAGCGTTGTAGGGTTGATAATCGAGGATCAACGCTGCCCGCCTCCAACCGAGCAATAGCAGGCTGTGAAGTTTTTATCCGTTTTGCTATTGTTCTTTGTGAAATTCGAGAACGATTTCGAATAGCAGCGAGATCAGCCAGCAGAGTACGTCGTTGATGTGCTTCCTCCATTAAGGCGAGGAATTCTGGGTTTCTCTTTGTTGATTCCTCGATCATCTCGTCAAGAAAATCCTGTTCCATAATTTCTCCTTTAATTTTCTCGACCTGTTCGCTTCGCTTTCCCTCGCCTTCGCCAATCTGCCAACCTTTGCTCCGCTAATCTAATGCTGGCGTCGGGTGTTTGCTGTGTCTTTTTCTGAAAGCCCTCTAAAGAAAGCAGTACGTGGTTAAAATGCCCTTCACAAGCAAAAAGGATGCGATAAGCTTTCATGTTATAAGAGACACGTACCTCATAAATGTCTCTCCGCAAATGGCGTGCTGCTGATCTACCGTATTGGCGTACATACCTCATTTCCTCAAGAATTGCAGCCCGATCTTCATCTGGCAATGCAAGAAGGAAATCCTTGACAGGCCGTGTTCCACTTTCGGTTTGATAGTCTCGCCACTGCCTTTCATGCTCTTGCCGATCTCTCACTATTCATCACATACCTTTTTCCAGATTATACCATATTTGATATATTTTTGCAACTCTTGCTTTTTGTGTTTATCCCGCTGCCCGTCCTGGCCTATGACCGCCGTACAGCTCGATGAAGATGAGAGAAACGGTGGATGCTAAGGTTACGTTTGCTTATGCTTCATTACAATGTTACTCGATTTCCTCCGGCGGGCATCGTGAATCTGAGGAAGCCGCCCATCGCCAGGCGCGTGCAGACGACATCCAGCGTGAAGAACGAGAAGAGCAGCGCCGCGCTTTTGAGTTCGTAGAGGCCAAGATCGAGCAGGGTAAGGTGATTGGCTCCGCTGGCAAAGAGCCGCCACAGCGCCGGGCCGAGTTGCACGCCGCCGAGCGCGTTGACGGGCATTCCCGCAATCAGCGTAAGAACGAGATCGATGCCGGCGCAGATGAGCGCCAGGCGCGGGCCGAGCAGCCAGAAGCGCTTGCTCAGCCGCTCGCGCCTGGTCGAGGCGATACGCCGCGTGGCCCAGACCGGTCCGACGAGATATTGCAGGGTCAGGAAGATGAGAGGCAGCGCGACAAACAGCCAGCCGGGAAACACCTCCGGGTTGATCAGCGCGCCGAGGCGGCCGAGCGTATAGAGGATGACGCCCTCTCCTATGCCGCGCCAGTAGCCGGTTTTATTGAGCAGCAGTGGCGTTTTGCTGGTTTTGGTCGGGGTATCCATCAGTGGCAGCCGCAATCGCCGCCGCAGCCGCAACTGCCCGCCGACGACGATAAAGCCTCATCGTAGTCGTAGTCCGCGCCGTCACCGCGGTGCGTGGCAAACAGCGACAGCTTGCGGCGCACCTTTTCGCCGTGGCATTTGGTGCAAACCACGTCATCGGCATGCTGATGAGCCACAATCAGTTCAAAGCTGGTCTTGCAATCCTTGCAATAATATTCGTACAGGGGCATGGAAATAGACCTCCAGATAGTTCTATAGAAATGCTTTCTGTGTTCACGTCTATTGTAATGTGTAGTGGGTGTTACGTCAAGGCGCTCTCGTGGTAAAATAAGACAAACCAATCATTCAAAAAAGGATAACTTATGGCTTTAAATATCGCTATCGTCGGTCTGCCGCAGAGCGGCAAGACTTCACTTTTCAACGCATTGACCAGGGCAGGCGCGCCGATTAGCGGGTATGCCACCAGCACGGTGCAGGCCAACCGCGCTGTTGTGCCGGTTCCTGATGCGCGGCTACAGCCGCTGAGCGACATTTTCCACCCTAAGAAGACGACGCCGACGACCGTGGAATTCGTGGATATCGCCGGGATGGGACAGGCCGCGCAGGCACATGGCGGTGAGAGGCGTGAAGGATTGAGCGCCGAATTTATAGGGCATGTGCGCAATGCCGACGCGCTGGCGATTGTGTTGCGCACGTTTGCCAACAGCAACGTCCCCCATATCTACGACAACATCGATGCCAATCGCGACCTGGATAGCCTCAACGCCGAACTGGCCGTGACAGACCTGGCGACCGTCGAGCGGCGCCTTGAACGCACCACGCGCGCCGCCAAGTCCGGAGACAAGAAGTACCAGCAAGAGATGGAGACGCTGCGATTGCTGCACGAAGCCCTCAACGATCTGAAACTGGCGAGCCAGGTGAATCTAGAAGGACATGATACCGCCGTGTTGAGCGAGCTGTTCTTGCTGACGATGAAGCCGCGCATGTACGTACTCAACGTCAGCGAAGACGTGCTGGGCGCGGCCAATGATCTGCTCGCACGCGTCGAGAAGGGTGAGCAAGTCGATAGCGGCACGCTGGCTGGTGAACTCAAGAGCATCGCGGCTATTGCCCAACGCGCGAAAGCGGAGGGAGCGGAGGTCGTGGCTGTCTCGGCGCGCCTGGAAGCCGAACTGGCGGAATTGCCGGAAGAGGACGCGCGCGAGTATCTGGAGACGCTGGGCCTGCCGCAGCTCGGCGCGGATCGCGTCATCCAGGTGGGTTATCGCCTGCTGAACCTGATCACGTTCTTGACGGCGGGCGAGGACGAAGTGCGCGCCTGGACGGTCACGAAGGGCGCGAAAGCCCCCGAAGCCGCCGGGAAGATTCACTCCGATATCGAGCGCGGCTTCATCCGCGCCGAGGTCATTCCTTTTGCTGAGTTTATGGCCTGCGGCTCCTTTGCCGTTGCCACTAAGAAGGGCTTGCTGCGCCTGGAAGGCAAAGAATACGTGATCCAGGACGGCGACATCGCCCATTTTCGCTTCAACGTGGGGAAATAATAAGGGAATAGGAGAGACAAAACGGCGGTTCTGCCCGGCAGAACCGCCGTTTTGTCTCTCCTATTCCCTTATTGTACCTGGTGCGTTTGCAGATTCAAGGTGAAGGAATCGATCAATTGTGCCGGAGCTTTCCAGGAATCCTGGAGACGCGGCACGGAAAAGCTCTGACCTTTGAGAGTCTGACCATCGATTTCCACGATCATGTAGCTATGGTGGTCTTCACAGTAGCTCTCTAAGATAGCATCTTCTCCCGGCACCTGGTAAGGGGTCTGGATATCCGCGCCATTGACTTTCATCATGGAGTGCAGATGCCAGTACCCGCCGCCTCCCGCAACGATATACGGGATCTGACGGCCATTGAACGAGCGGGTGAAGCGCTGGTAGTTATGGACGTGTCCGGCGAAGACGGCGTCAGGGATGCGTCCGCTGGCCTGGATAGCCTGGTCGAGGATGTTGGTCATGTACATGCTGCCGCTGTGATAGGTATCCGCCGAGTAGATGGGATGATGCATGGCGACGATCAGCGCCTTATTTTGCGGCGCGGCGGCCATTTCCGATTGGAACCAGGCGATCTGGCCGGTATCCATCCAGCCGCCTTCGGGCACGTTCGTGTAGAGGCCGATGAAGGTCACAAACGGCGTTTCCAGCGTCCAGTAGACGTTGGGCTGCGTCATGGTGTCGCGCCCGCTATCGCCGGCTTCGCTGGAAATGTGCGGGCTTGTCGAGCAGAAATTTTCGACGTAAGCGGCCAGCGAAGGCGCGGGATTAGATGGATCGATGTCGCCATCGTGATTGCCGGGGATGCCGAGGATCGGCGCCTCATAGTGGGCATAGGGATCGTAGAATTGCGAATAGTATTCGCCTGCTGACCCATAATAGTACACGACATCGCCCAGGTGATAGAAGAAGGCCGGTCGCGTGGTTGGATCGGTCGCGGCAAAATCCTGCTCCATATGCATCGCGACGATTTCCTGGTCTTGCCCGGATTTCACGCCGCCGGTATCGCCAACGATGTGAAATACGAGTTTCCCGGAGGATTGGATGGCTTGCACGGCCTCTGGGGTAAGAACGTGGTCAAGCGAGAGATGATAGGGTGATTGCCCTGTTGGCTGAGGTAATGGTTGCTCACCTTGCCTGGTAGCTGGCTCCGGCTGTCTGCGAACAATCAATGTGCCTGTGGTGGGTAATACGCGGCTATTACGACGCCTGGGACTGCCTGATGGGGACTGCATAGGTGCCTCCTTACAAGTCGTATTTTTCTCTCTAAGAGATTAGCCACAGTATAGCATATTTGCATATAATTGTATATCTAGTATGTTCATTAACTGTATGCCTTGTATGACCAGGAAAGACAAAAAAACACGACCTGTCTCGTTTGTCAGCAAGTTCTCTGTCGTCAAGCTTCTTCTGTGTTGTGGGAGATGAGATCTGATGGCAGGTGGGCTGCTACAGCAAATGCGGCATCGAGCATCTTGCCTTCGGCAAAGATGTCGCCAAACAACTGGACGGCATCGGCCTTCGTCTCTTCCCCCAAATCCTTCCTGAAAAACACTTCCTGAGCGCGCTCGATCAGGTCTTGAACGACCCGTTCACAGCGGTAGTACGTGAGCGCGATCCAATCAATCTCCGTCTGTCCGTAGCCCTGGAAAAACGGAGGGAGGTTTTGTCTTGCTGAGTCATCTGCTTGTGCTTCCCTGACAAAGAGGAAATCTCGCTCTTTGGGAGCCAGCATCACGTCCTCCCAATCGATCACAAACATATGGTTGGCTTGATCGCGTAATAGATTGTTCGGATGCAAATCCGCGTGACAGATGACGTGTGGCCCCGATCGCCCTTGAAGCACAGCCGCCAGTTCTTCCAGGAAGGTCAGCAGCGTGTGAATCATGGGCTGGTGCGCCATCCAACACGAGCGAAGAGCGCGCTCAACCTTGCTTCCACCCGGAGAGCCTATTTGTTGTGTTTCAAAAGCATGCACCCAATGAGCGTATCCTGTCGGATCAAAGGTCTCTTTTCGCAGTGACTGAAAGCCCCCAGGAGGCAGCATGACTCCGTGAATCTGCTTGAGGGTCGCTCCCACTTCCCGCCAATTCTCATCCGCCATACCCAGTTGATAACCAGTCCCCCCGTCGATAAAGGGGTACACGATTATCGTCCAATCCCCTACCAGGGTCCACAAGGCATTCCTCTTCGTGGGGAGGGGGGCCACTACTTCTGTGATCCCCTGATCCCTGAGATAGCGAGGAACAAGATACCCTGGTTCGTAGAGTGATCCAGACTTGACTTTGAGAAAATAGGGAGTCCCATGCTCGCTTACCACCCGATACACGCCGGCCCTGGTGTCATGTCCCAGGGGAAGAAACTCAAGCGTGACGGAGAACAGATCGTACTGTTCCTGTAAACAGGCTCGAAGTTGATCCTCTGGAATGTTCGGTTGTTCACGCATGACTACGCTCGTCCTATCTTGTCTTTCCATTTAGTGATATTCATCTTTTTTTTCCTGTTCAGGGTTATGCTCGTTGGCGTCCCAAAGAAACCAGCGCGACGCCGGACAGGATGATCATCACCGCCAATCCCTCGACTAACGTCAGTTGCTCCCCGACCAGCAGCACGCCCAGGCCGATGGCAACCAGGGGATTGACGTAGGCGTAACTCGTCGCCAGCGCCGGACGCACGGTCCGCAGCAAGTAGCCGAAGGCGCTGAACGCCACCAGAGAACCAAAGACGATCAGAAAGACGAGCGCCAGCAGCGATTCAGTATTCTTCAGGTTCGGCACGTGTTCCCGCAGCGCGAGGCTCAGGACGATCAAAACGCCGCCCGCGACCAGCATTTCGACGGCGCTGGACATTAATCCCGCCGGCAGCGAGATATGCCTGCTCCAGGCCGCTCCCAGCGCCCAGCAGAGAGGAGCGATCAGCAAAGCAATGGCGCCTTCGGGATTGCCCCAGAGGCCATGCCCCAGGTTGAGCAGGATCACGCCCACAAAACCGATGCTTAATCCTAACCATTCTTTGCGCGTCGGCCAAAGCCCCCACAGGCCGGAGAAGAGCGCCGTCCACAACGGCACTGCCGCGATGCCGACCGCCGCCACGCCTGTCGCTACCCACTGCTCAGAGTAGATCACGCCGCCATTGCCCCCGACCAACAGCAAGATGCCGATAATACCCGCGCCGATCCACTCCGAACGTTTTGGCGCGGGCGCGCCGCGCACGCGCAGCACCGCGTACAAAATAGACCCCGCGACGAGAAAGCGTATCCCGATCAATAGGAATGGCGGGAAGCCATTCATGCCAATGCGCATTCCCAGGTAGGTCATGCCCCAGAAGAGGTAGAGGGAAGCCAGGGAGAGCAAGATGAGCCAGCGGTTGCCCTTCGCGGCAGGCTTGAGCGTGCTGACCGCGCTGGCTTGCTCATCTTGCCCTGTCCGTAGCTTTTCAATTGCTGTCGTGTTACTTTCTGAAATGTGTTCCATGTATACTCGCTGACCTAATGAAAGCCGTGCCATTGCTGCCGTCGCTGCCATTCGGGGCTGTCCGGGCCGTCCCTGCTGTCGGCTCCCCAGCGTGTGGCTGCGAGATCGAGAAGAATCAGTGCAAGTAGGAAGAGAATAAATTCCATAGCGCCCTCCTCTGGCCTCTCATGTGACTCGTGCGTGCCTGCTATACATACTCTCGCGCTACGATATAACTATCAAAATTGTCTTTGATAGTTATATTATACAACAAAATTGTCAACCAGTCAAGTCCATTTTGATGGTTATTCCGCTCTCCTCCGAGGTAAATCCGTATACGAAAAGTATAGTATCGAAAATTGAACATGGCTACAGCCAATCTGGGTGTTACAGGGTCAACTTGGCTTAGAGTATCCAAATAGGCCCGCAGCCCGCTACGTAATACAAGTGCATGTGAAGCGTTCTACCTGGTAGCTCGAGTTTCTCGATCGAGTTGTTGCTGGAGCCGTGTCCGAAACAGGTGTCCCAGTGATGGCGGAAGTAAGCCACCTGTGGACAGCCAGCACCCGATGATGATCAGCAGGAACCCCACGATGGTGGCCGCATTGAGCGGCTCGCCGAGCAGGGTGACGCCGAGGAGGACCGATACGGCCGGATTAACGTAGGTGATGACGGTGCCACGGCTGGCTCCGACCTCGGCAACGAGCGCGAAGAAGGTCAAATAAGCCAGCGCCGTGCAGATCAGGCCGAGTACGAGCAGGCCCGCTATCACCTCCAGGTCGGGTATCTTGCTGGGAAGGTGTGTCGCTGCCAGCGGCGACAGCACGACGGTCGCGGTGACACACTCGACGGCTACCACCCCGAGGCTGGGCAAGGCAGCGATGGCCGGGTGCTTGATGAGCAAGGCACCGGCGGCATAGCACGCGGCAGCAAGCAGCACCAGCATTGCAGCAAGCAGCTTTTGCTGATCTCCGCCCACGTCGAGACCCAGCAGAGCCACCACGCCTCCCATGCCGATCAGCAGCCCGACCAGGCGCAGACCATTGATCCGCTCACCTGGGTCGAACCGCAGCGCAAATAGCGCGACCAGGAGCGGATCGGCGGCAATGAGCAAGCTAGTCAGCGACGACGTGATGTGTTGCTCTCCATAGCTGATCAACAGGAACGGCCCCGCGATCTGCACGCAAGCAAGCGCGGCAATCGCGAGCCACCGCCCGCGGAGCTGTCGCAACACCTTGCGATGAGCCGCCACAGGCAGCAGGACGGCTGCCGCGATTCCGGTGCGAGCGAACACCACCACGGTTGGATCAAGCTCCCGCACCGCGATTTTGATGAACAGGTATGGAATGCCCCAGAACACCGACATCGCGGTGAACAGCAGCCAGCCCTTGCGTGTCATAGTTCCTCCTGCCGGACCTTATTGGTGCTGTTCCTGTTCCAGCAGATGGCGCTTGCGCTCGGAACCCCAGCGATAGCCGCCAGGCATGCCGTCTTTGCGCACAACGCGATGGCAGGGGATGATGAGCGCGGTGGGATTGGTGGCACATGCCTGGGCCACGGCGCGCGCCGCTTTGGGGCTGCCCACGGCCTGCGCGATTTCCTCGTAGGAGCGAGTGCTGCCGTAGGGAATGCTGCGCAGCGTTTGCCACACGCGCCATTGGAAGGCCGTCGCCTGAATATCGAGCGGCAGATCGAGATGCGGGTGCTGACCCTGCATGTAGTCGAGGATTTCCTTGACCCAGGCGCACAATTCATCGCCGTTGTACCGTATCTCGGCGGCGGGATACTCGCTTCTCAGCGTGGCTTCGAGGATTTTATCATCATCGCCCAGGCAGACGGAGCAGATGCCGCGTTCCGTGCCTGCCACCAGCAGGCGGCCTAATGGGCTATCATCGATGGTGTAGCTGATGCGCATTCCCTGACCGCCGCGGCGATACACTGTCGGCGTCATGCCGAGCTGCTCGTTGCTGCGTTCGTAGAGGCGGCTGCTGGAGCTATAGCCCGCTTCGTACATGGCCTCGGCGACCGTGGAGGCTTCTCCCTCCCGCAGTTGCGCCTTGAACTGGCCCAGGCGGCATGCCTCGACATACTGGCGCGGCGTGATGCCCATCACCCGCTTGAAGACTCGTTGCAGGTGAAACGGACTCAGGTGGACTTGCTCGCTCAGCGCTGCCAGCGTGAGCGGCTCTTCGAGGTGCGCTTCTATATACTGGCACGCCTGTCGCACCAGGTCAACTTGAACTTCGGGTACGCCCTCGTCGCCGGGATGGCAGCGTTTGCACGGGCGGAATCCCGCCGCTTCCGCGGCTCCGGCATGAGGGAAGAATTGCACCTGCTCGCGCCTGGGCAGTCGTGATGGACAGGATGGATGGCAGTAAACACCGGTGGATAGCACGGCATAGACAAACGCACCATTGAAGGCGCGATCCCTGGTCTGCACAGCTTCCCAATAGCGTTCTTCGTTGACGGCAATCATTGTGTGTCTCCTATAGAATGTGAAAACCGAATGTTCCTGTCCATATGATAGTATATAAGCATAGCTTATTCTATCCGATTCTTGCGCTCGATTGTACGTTTTGACGGAATCCGTAGGGGCGTGGGCCAAGAATCACGTTTCCCAGCGTACCTGGAGGAGCCATGTCCAATACCGACCAACTGAAATTCGCTATTGATGAACTTGTTCCCGATCTGATCGCCACGCGCCGCGACCTGCACCAGCATCCCGAACTGGCGTTTGAAGAGGTGCGCACGTCCGGCATTGTCGCACAGCGCCTGCAGCGGCTGGGCCTGGATGTGCAAACCGGCATCGCCAAAACAGGCGTGGTGGCTCTACTGCGCGGCGGGGCCAGCAAGGCGGGCGCGAAAACCATCGCCATCCGCGCCGATATGGACGCGCTGCCCATTCACGAGATGAACGACATCGACTATCGTTCGACGGTTGACGGCAAGATGCACGCCTGCGGCCATGATGGGCATACCGCCATGCTGCTGGCGGTGGCCGATATTTTGAGCAAGCGCCGCGACGCGCTGTCCGGCAACATCAAGTTCATCTTCCAGCCCGCCGAGGAAGCCGTGGGCGGCGCGCTGCCGATGGTGCAGGAAGGCGCGATGGATGGTGTGAATGCCGTGATTGGCCTGCACCTCATCTCTGAATATCCGTTGGGGCGCGTGGGCGCGCGCTCCGGCGCGGTCTACGCCAGCGCCGACAAGCTTCTGCTCACAGTGACGGGCAAAGGCGGACATGCCGCGTGGCCGCACCTGGCGGTTGATCCCATCGTCGTTTCCGCCCACATCATCACCGCGCTGCAAACGCTGATCAGCCGCGAGACGTCGCCGTTCGATCCATCGGTAATCACCATCGGCATGATCCAGGCCGGCAGCGCCTTCAACATTATCCCGCAGACGGCGGAGATGTACGGCACGATGCGCACGTTCAGCGCGGCGCACCGCGAGAAGCTGCTGCGCCGTGTGAGCGAACTGGCAAGCGGCATCGCCGGCGCAATGGGCGCGACATGCGAAGCGCAGCTCATCACCGGCTGCCCGCCCTGCGTCAACGATGCCGCCGTCACCGCGGTTGTGCAGCAAGCGGCGATTGAGACCGTCGGCGCGGACAAAGTCGATAGTGGCGTGGAGGTTATGACCACGGCCAGCGACGACATGGCCTGCTTCCTCGATGCCGTCCCCGGCTGCTACTTCCTCGTCGGCGCGAAAAACGCTGAGAAGGGCGCGAGCTACCCGCATCATCACCCGCGCTTTAATGTTGACGAGGATGCGCTGCCCATCGGCGTCGAAGTGCTGGCGCGCGCGGCGCTGGAGTTATTGGAGTAGAGAAGAGACAGTTACGCTGGTTGTAGCCGTTGGCTATTGAAAGATAGACGTAACGAGGACGGTCACACTCTATACTAACGACAAACGGGAGTAGCCGTAAATCGACAACAACCAGGGCAAAATGATGATCTCAAAGCATAACCATTCAGCCGAATTTGATATCAATGGTGATCTGCTCGCCCGCGCGTTCGGCCAGCACGGTGCCTGGGAGGACGCCGAGCGCGCCGAGACCCTCGATGGCATAGCCGGGAGCGGTTGCGCCGAAGGGGCGCAGCGTGGGGATCATGTCTGCGGTGACGGCCAGGTCTACGGCCCAGGTGTAACGTGGTTCCTGATCTTGCAATTCTGGGAGCCAGTGGCGCGCGCTGTTGATGAGGCGCCGGTGATAGGAGGCGTCGCGGCGCGTCACGCCGGCTTTGCCGTAGCGCCCGCCGCTGACGGTGAGGCGGCCATTGCCGGGACGATAGTCGGCGTAGGTGTAGGGAGCGGCGTCCCAGAACAGGGGGAAGTCGTCGGGCAGGTCCGTGTCGAAGGCCAGGGCGTAGATGCGCGCGTTGGGCCGCGCTGTCGGCCCGATGGCCTGGATCAGCCCGCGCGCGGTGATGGTTCTGCCGTTCGTGAGTTGCACATGCCAGCGATTGCCGTCAATGCCCATCTCCGCGACGCGCGCCTGCCCGATCAGTGTTACGCCAGCCGCGCGCGCTTTGCGTGCCAGATGCGCCAGCAGGGTGAGGGGATTGAGGCGGCCCTCGTCGGGCATCCACAGCGCCGCTTTGACTGATTGTGTGTAGAGCCGCCCGCCGGTGGCAGTAGCGACCTGGGCAGGCGTCCATATCTCGGCGCGCAGGCCCAGGCTGACACGGGCGCACGCCTCGCGGGCCAGCTTGCGCGCTGCGGAGACGCTTTCGGCGAGGCTGAGCGATCCGGTCAGGCTGGCTTCGAGCAGCGCGCCCGGCTGCGCCGCTTCTTTGACGAGCGCGAGCAGCGCCCGATTGGTTTCAGGCCAGAAGGCCGCTTCCAGGCTATCGAGCGGCAAGTCCGCCAGGTGCATGTTGACGCCCGCGCTCAGGATACCGGCGTTGCGCCCGGTCGCGCCGCGCCCAATCATGCTTTCCGCTTCGAGCAGCAGCACGCTGGCCCCGCGGCGGCGCGCGCTCAGAGCGGCGTTGAGTCCTGCTACGCCGCCGCCGATGACCGCGACATCGACGGTCGAAATCGATTGCGTTTCAATGGCGGGCAGTGCCAGCTCGGCGCGGATGGCGGGAGCGAGCGTGTCCCACCAGGGAATGGCTTTGAATGGGTCAGCAGTTGGTTCGGTTTGAGTATGTGGCTGCATACAGCTTCCTCGTGGTAGGCAAATAACTTAACGCCATTGTACCACGTCTCACATCAAATTCGGTGGTGTAGGGGCCGCTTTACTTATAATAGTGCCGCGCGGCGCTCGCGCAAGAATTCGGCGATGGCCGCCGGGTCGTCTTTGTCCAGGGCCATGCGCTTCAGCTCTGACAGCACCGCGCCCCACTGCTCGCTGGCGGGCAGGTAGCGGCTGTCGCGGCTCACCAGTTCCTCGAAGATGCGGCGTTCGAGTTCGTACCAGGTGGAGCGGTCTCGCCCGTCGAGTTCTCCATCGTCGGCCACGTAATCCTGGTCGTTGGTATTGTTCTCGACGCGCGCGTAGAGCGGATGGAAGTAGCCGCGCACCATTTCTTCCATGTGGGCGACGTCGAGCGCGCCCGCGTCGAAATCGAGCGTGCCGATCAGATTGATCTGCACCACCGGTTCGATGGGTGGGTGATCGGTAGTGGTGGCGCGGCGGCAGTAGTCTTCCAGGCGTTCATAGACGGCGTTGGGATCGCCGAGGCCGTCCACGCGCAGTTCGTGACGCACAAAGGGACGGCGCTTGCTGAATTTGCGCTGGGCGTGGTGATATCTGGCGGGCCTGTCCGGGTTGACGACGCGCTCAGGCTCGACGGTGTCGATCTGTACGATGTAGTAGCCGCGATTCTCCCAGGCGGACTCTTCCGCGCCGCAGGTTTCCGTCGAACCGGGATTGTACATCCAGCCGTCGTGAGCATCATACTCATAAGGTTTATGCACATGACCGAGCGCGAGGTAATCAACATAGGGACGCAGCGCCTGGAACTGCGCCATCGAAGGCAGGCCCTGCACGCGCGGGACGATGCCATCGACGCCGGTGTGCAGCATCAGCACGCGATACTCGACGCCCTGCGCCTCTTCATTGGCACGTTCGGCCTGCAGCGCCTGGGCCAGTCCCTCCATGCTGCGCGCCGTCGCGGCCCCCTGCCAGGGCAGGCCGTAGACGCGCAGGCGCCCGCCCAGCAGATCGACATGCGTACCGAGCATGGTGCGCGCGTCCCACGGGGCGATCACAGGCGCGCCGTCGCGCATTTCTGGGTTGAGCAGGATCAAATATTGTTCGTGACAGAGGAATTGCAGCCAGGAAATACCTTCGCGGTAGTAGCTGCGGTCGTGGTTGCCCTCGATGGCGATCACCGGGATGCCCTTATCTTTGAGCTTCTTGAGTCCTTCGATGGCGTGGATCAAGGTCAGAGCGTCGATGGCGCGTTTATTGAACAGATCGCCGGCGATGATGACAAAATCGACCTGATTTTCAACAGCACTGTCCATGATTTCCCAGAAGGCGCGGCTGAAATCGTTAAAGCGTTCGCGCACGCCGTACTGCTCGTAGCCGAGGTGCGTATCCGCCAGGTGAATGAAGGATGCCTGCATGTATTGCTCCAATGTAGGGACGCAATGATGAAGTTTAACGAATTAAGCCGGATCTGGCCCCTACGCACTCGCCTTCGCTCGGCGGCTTTCCTGTACCGGTTTATTTTGTTAAAATCCATCATTGCGCCCGCGTCAATTAAGGAATCCACGGCCATGATACCGGGCCGGTCATCCAGGCGCGGAAACCGGCGGCGAAGAGAATGATGGCGGCAAGGCTAAAGATCAGGATGTCGCGGCGCACATTCTTGCCTCCGGTGGCATACGTGACGGCAACCGGGATCGCCAGCGCCACAATCGCGCCGTAGACGAAGTGCAGGTAGTACAGGGAGTCGCCTCCCTCTGGTTTGAGGCCCGCCAGCAGCAAGATCACGCCGAAGACGCCCTGCAACAGCGCCAGGATGGCGGTCACAATCAGCGCGATGCGCCAGGAACGCGGGATCACTTTCTCTTTCCTGAAAAACAGGACGAAGCCCCAGATGCCTGAAATGAGGCCAGCGGCCAGGATGAGAAAAATATTCCAGCTATGTAAGAAAAGAAAGATATTCACGAACATCACTATGCTCCATACGCCACGCTCTGTGGCGCCTTTCTTGTAGGTTCTTATGCGGGGTAGAAAATATGGTAATAGATATCTATGCCTCGCACAACGTATCATAGCGTGGATGAGGCTGAATGACAAGGGGATCATGCGGCGCGCTAAAGCGGGCCTACAGGTCGAGGTTGTAATAACCGTAAGTTGTTACCTCGCGGAAGCCGCACGAGCGATAGAGGGCAATGGCGCTGCTGTTGTTGGTCTCAACCTCAAGCTGGATGCGCCGCTGATGGCCGAATTCGGCCTGGATCACGGTAATGATGCGCTCTAAGACCTGCCGCCCGAAGCCGCGTCGCCGGTATTCCGGCATGATGCCGAAGGCATAGATGCCCGCGCTGGCGCCGTCGCCAAAATAGACGTTGAGGCAGCCGACCGGTTCATCGCCCAGCCGCGCGATGTAGTAGGTAACGTGGGGATTCTGCATATCGCCGGGCAGGTGTTGCCGCGTTTGCTCTTCATTTTCGTGGAAACTCGCGGCAATGATGTGAGCGATGGCATCGATATCGTCGAAAGCCGCTTGCGTGAGGGTCAGCAATGGCTGGTAGGCATTCCGGGCCTGGAAGTCCTGCAAAAACATCAAATGTTCGGACGATTCGTATTGAGCGCCGACCGCTTCGACAAAAGCCATGCCGGAGCGCGAGAAGCGCTCGCAGACGATTACCAGGCGTTTCATGCCGCGCGTTGTACCCTCAGCTTTTGCCATAGCTAGCAACTCTGTAAAAATGCCGCGGCGGCGGTAATCGGGATGCACCAGGCCCGTCATTTCGCGGTCTTCTTTGGGGAAATCATCCAGCGCGAGCAGGCCAACCAGTTTGCCGTCCTCGTAGTAGAGAAAATCGTCGCTCGCATTGCCGGGGCGCGAGCGCAGCAAGGCGGGAGCCAGTTTGATATGTAAATCTTCGTAGGCATTACAGGTGTCGATGAGCGTTTCTGCCTCGGCCAATTCCTCTTCTGTCCACGCCTGCCGGGTAATGAAACCTTGTTTGGTTTGTGCAGCCAAAAATGTTCTCCTCTATGCTGATGCGGAGCAAATCCGCTGTGGCGGCGCAATTCATTGTGCGTCACAGCATCATATCAAATCAATCGCATAATATCCATAGGTGCGCGTAACCTCAAAGCCGCACGAACGATAGAGGTTCAGCGCGGAGGTGTTGCTCGTGTCCACTTCGAGCATGATCGATTTCTGGCTCTGCGACTGGATGGCGCGAATGGCCTCTTCCAGCATCTGCCGGCCGTAGCCGCGCCCGCGATAAGCGGGTCGTACCACAAAGCCATAGATGCCGATTTCATGCGCAAAATCGTAGATGCGCAGGCAGCCGATCGGCTCGCCGCAACTGAGTTCGTCGCCGCCGAAACGGGCGATATAAACGCTGCAAGACGGCTCTTGCAGGTTGAAGGCCACGGCCTCCCGCACCTCATACTGGCTGCGTTCCCAACCTTCGACGATGATCGTCACCAGGGCGTCCAGGTCGCTCATATCAGCCTGTTGGAACGCGAGGCGATCATCAAAGCTGTTGCTTTCGTGGAATGTGCCAAGCGCCATTTTGTGTTCTGAGAAATCGTGCCTGGCCCCACTTGCCGCGATAAAGGCCTGCCCCGACGGTGAGAGTTCTTCGCAGACAAGGAAGAGCGTCTGGACATGCTGTTGCTTGCATTCTTCCCTGGCGGCTGCCAGCAGTGTCGAGAAAATGCCGCGGCGGCGATAGTCAGGGTGTACGATGCCGGTCACTTCTTTTTGCGCTGTGCCATTTCTTTTCAGGAAGAGATAGCCGACCAACCTGCCGTCTGCATAATAGAGGTAGTCATGGATGTTGCCGAAAAACTCCGGGCGAACGTCGAGCCAATCTGTGCGCATGTCGAGCTGTTCGTAGGCATTGCAGACCTGGGCAAGCTGCTCGACCGCCGTGATATCCGATGGCGTCAGTACCTGTTTCTTTACCATACCACGCGGAGTGCTGTTCATAACTTATAATACCGCCTTAAAACACTGCTGGTTCCATGTATTCGCCGAAAGCGGACCGGAACACGTCCATGATTTCGCCCAGCGTGGCGTAGGCGTTGACGGCTTCGAGAATGGCCGGCATGGTGTTCTCCGTGCCTTCGGCGGCACGCCGCAGGTTGTCGAGCGCGCGCTGCGCGGCGGCGTTGTCGCGCTCGCGGCGCACGCGCTGCAAGCGCGCGATCTGGGCCTTTTCGCCCTCGCGATCAATGTACAGCGTCGGAACTTTGATATTCCCTTCCGTTGTGAAGTCGTTGACGCCAACGATGGTGCGCCGGTGCGAGTCGATTTCCTGCTGGTAACGGTAAGCCGACTCGGCGATCTCGCGCTGGAAGAAGCCGTTGCGGATGCAGGGCAGCACGCCGCCGAGAGCGTCGATGCGGTTCAGGTAGTCCAGCGCGGCCTGCTCCGTCTGGTCGGTCAGCGCCTCGACGAAGTAGGAGCCGCCGAGCGGATCAACGGTGTTGGTGACGCCGCTCTCGTGGGCGATCACCTGCTGCGTGCGCAAGGCGATCAGCACGGCCTTTTCGGTTGGCAGCGCCAGCGCCTCATCGAGCGAGTTGGTGTGCAGCGAGTTCGTGCCGCCGAGGACGGCTGCTAGCGCCTGGACTGCCGTGCGCACGACGTTGTTGTCGGGCTGCTGGGCCGTCAGCGAGACGCCTGCCGTCTGGGCGTGGCAGCGCATGAGCCACGAGCGCGGGTCTTGCGCGCCGTAACGTTCGCGCATGAGTTTGGCCCAGAGGCGGCGACCGGCGCGGAACTTGGCAATCTCCTCGAAGAAGTCGTTATGCACGTCGAAAAAGAAGGACAGGCGCGGCGCGAACTCGTCGATTGCCAGGCCGCGTTCCAGGGCGGCATCGACGTAGGCCAGGCCGTCGGCGATGGTGAAGGCCAGTTCCTGCACCGCCGTCGCGCCTGCTTCGCGGATATGGTAGCCGCTGATGCTGATGGTGTTCCAGCGCGGCATGGAGCGCGTGCCGAACTCGATGGTATCCGTGACGAGACGCAGCGATGGCTCCGGCGGGAAGAGGAATTCTTTCTGGGCGATGTATTCCTTCAAGATATCGTTTTGCAGCGTGCCGCCCAGGATCGAGCGAGAATAGCCGCGCTTTTCGGCATTGGCGATGTACATGGCCCAGATCACGGCGGCAGGGCTGTTGATGGTCATGGAAGTCGTGACTTTGTCCAGGGGCAGGCCGTCGAAGAGGACCTCCATGTCTGCCAGCGAGGAGACAGCGACGCCACACTTGCCGAACTCACCCGCCGCCATCGGATGATCGGTATCGTAGCCGTAGAGTGTGGGCATGTCAAAGGCGGTCGATAGGCCGGTCTGCCCCTGCGAGAGCAGGTATTTGAAGCGCTGGTTGGTATCTTCCGCCGTGCCGAAGCCGGCAAACATGCGCATGGTCCAGTGTTTGGCGCGGTACATGGTTGGCTGCACGCCGCGCGTGTACGGGTATTCGCCCGGCAGGCCAATATCGCGCGTGTAGTCGATGTTGGCGTTGTCCTGCGGCACATAGAGCCGGTTGACCGGCACGCCCGACGTGGTGATCAGGTTGTCGCGTTCCGGCATACGCTGTAGCGACTGCTGAACGGTTTCATCTTCCCACTGCTTCTGCTCGTTTTTCAACTGTTCCAGCGTTTTTGTATCAAACAATGTCCCCTGCTCAATGGCAGCGGGTCGTATCTCGCGTGTATGCGTCTCAGGTGGTTTTTGCTCAAGCATGGTCGTCTGCTCCTCTTCGTTGAGTGCGTTATCCCTATCACAGGTATTTATGGGTGATCGTTTATTATGTATTGTATCACGTAGACGGAGTCTGTTACCTGGTCCTGGTCGCTGGGGCAGGTGCGTCCAGCCAAAACGGAGTGGAGAATGGTACTGATCTCGTTCCTAACGACCAGCGGCAAAAAGCATGCGCCATTGCCCTCCTGGCCATGTCGCTTCAATCTGGTAGCAGCCCGCCGCTGGAATAAAAATATACGATCCCCATTCTGCATAGCCTTCTCCTGCTGCTGGGGCTGGATGATCGGGCTGCTATATACCTTGACACGCATATGCTCTGTGGAGTATACTAAGAGAGTGGAATCTGTGTTCGAAATCATTGCGGAGCCGAACCGCCGCGCGATATTGAGCCTCCTGGTCTCGTCACAACAGTCGGTTGGAGAGATTGCACGTCAGCTTTGTATGCCGCAGCCGACCGTGTCAAAGCACCTGCGCGTGCTGCGCGAGGCCGGTTTCGTGGAATCCACGGTGGACGCACAGCGCCGTCTCTACCGGCTGAAACCTGAACCACTTCAGGAGGTGGATGCCTGGTTGGCTCCGTTCCGCCGGTTCTGGTCCGCTCACGTGGACGCTCTCGAACGCCACCTCGACCACATGGATCAATCAACACCAACGAAAAGGAAGACAAGAAGAAGAAGGTGACCGATCGCGAGCAGTACACACCGGGTCCGGCCAGCGGGGCGCAGGTACGAAAGGACGGAGAGAAGTGGACGCTCATTCTCGTCTGCGAACTTGACGTTAGGGTCGGCGGATCCTGGCGGATGGTATTCGACGCCGGAGACTATATATTGCGGGAAGGCTTGAGGGATCGTTAGATAGGAAAAGGAGGGGATTGTGTCCCAGGAATATATAACGATACGCGGCGCACGTGAAAACAACCTGAAGAATGTATCGTTGCGCATTCCGAAGCGCAAAATCACTATCTTTACCGGTGTATCCGGGTCGGGTAAATCGTCCATCGTTTTCGATACCATTGCCTCCGAAGCGCGCCGCCAGTTGAACGATACCTTCAGCACGTTCGTCCGTAACTTCCTGCCACGCTACGCCCAACCAGACGCCGACGCCATCGAAAACTTGAGCATGGCCATTGTTGTCGACCAGAAACATCTTGGCGGCGGATCCCACTCGACGGTGGGGACGATTACCGATATCTATTCAGTGTTACGGTTGCTGTACTCGCGCATTGGGCAGCCGTTCGTGGGCTATTCCAATGCCTTTTCGTTCAACGACCCGCAGGGCATGTGTCCGGAGTGCAATGGCATTGGCCGCAAGATAGGCGTCGATCTCGACAAGTTTCTTGACAAATCCAAATCTCTCAACGACGGGGCTATCCTCTTCCCGGAATATGCTGTAGAGAGCTGGGGGTGGAGCATCCTAACCCAGTCGGGGCTGTTCGATAACGACAAAAAGCTGGACGACTACAGCGACGAAGAGCTGAATCTGCTCCTCCACAGCAAACCCTACAAGGTCAAGCTGCAGTTTGGAGGCAAAACTGTCAACATGACCATGGAAGGGATTGTCGATAGGTTCAGCCACAAATACATCACGCGCGACGTGAAAACCATGTCGGAGCGCACGCAGGAAGCAGTAGAACCCTATATGACCTACGGGCCGTGCACCCTCTGTAAAGGCGCGCGACTCAGCCAGGCGGCGCTCGGTTGCAAGATCAATGGGTACAACATCGCTCAACTGGCGGCGATGGAAGTTGACGAACTGATCGAGGTCATCAGGGCGATCAAAGACCCCGTCGCCGCGCCAATGGTCGACTCTTTGATCGAGCGGCTCCGGCACATGATCGATATTGGCCTGGAATACCTCAGCCTGAGCCGTGAAACCGATACGCTGTCGGGCGGCGAGTCGCAGCGCATTAAGATGGTCAAACACCTGAGCAGCAGCCTGGTGGATGTACTGTACGTCTTTGACGAACCCAGTATCGGGATGCACCCGCGCGACGTACACCGCCTGAATGAACTCCTGCAAAAGCTGCGTGATAAAGGCAACAGCGTGATCGTGGTTGAACATGATCCCGACGTCATCAAAGTCGCCGATCACGTGGTCGATGTTGGGCCATTTGCCGGAACTCGTGGCGGGACAATCGTCTTCGAAGGCAGTTTCGCGAACCTGCTGAACGCCGATACCCTGACGGGCCGCCATATGAAACAATCTATGCCTATCAAATCCAGTTGTCGCGCGGCAAAGGGCAAACTGTCCATTACCAACGCCAGGGCCAATAACCTGCAGAACGTCAGCGTCGATATACCGACAGGCGTCCTGACCGTGGTCACGGGTGTAGCCGGGTCTGGCAAAAGCTCGCTCATCCACCAGACCTTTCTACGGCAGCACCCCGACGCGATTGTGATTGACCAGTCGCCGGTTGGTATTTCCAGCCGCTCGAATCCCGCCACGTATACGGGAATCATGGACGAGGTCCGAAAGACTTTTGCCAAAGTCAACAAGGTTAGTCCGTCCCTGTTCAGTTTCAACTCGAAAGGTGCTTGCGAAAATTGTCAGGGACTGGGCGTCGTCTACACCGACCTGGCGTACCTGGACGAGGTCAAAATGCCGTGCGAAATATGCGGCGGCAAGCGTTTCAAGGACGAAGTGCTGGCCTACAAATTCCACGACAAATCGATCTCCGATGTCTTGAACATGCCTGTCCGGGAAGCCCTGGATTTTTTTGACACCAAAGAGGTGGCGAAAGACGTCATGCGCAAATTGCAAGCCTTGAGTGACGTCGGACTAGACTACCTGACACTTGGTCAGCCGCTGAGTACACTATCCGGCGGCGAATGCCAGCGCATCAAGCTTGCCAGCGAACTGCACAAAAAAGGCAGCGTGTATGTGATGGACGAGCCGACTACCGGGCTGCACATGTCAGATATTAGCCATCTGCTCGCTATCATCAATCGCCTGGTGGATACCGGAAATACGGTGATTGTCATCGAGCACAACCTGGCGATTATCAAGAACGCCGATTGGATCATCGACATGGGTCCCGAAGGCGGCAACAAGGGCGGTAGAGTAATGTTCGAGGGCACGCCGCAGCAATTACTGGATTGCGAACAATCGCTGACAAGCGCGTACCTGCGCAATTAGGTGTTGGGGCGAATTTGAACATTCGGTTGCCAGACCCATTTCTATTCGAGATGGATGGCTGAATCAGAACTCCATTTCTGTAAATTTTGGAATTAAGTGGATCTGGCTCACGCTTGGTGATTCAAGCGCATCAGCAGATTGTTTTGGAAATCTTCATCCGCTTCAGAAGCGATTTTCTGAAAACCCCTCCATCACCTGCAATTTCTGAATCACCAAATGTGAGCCAGATCCATTCAGTGGGAGATTTCTGTACAATTCAGCGGGTCATGAGGTATACTCCGATGAGTGCGGATCATGAAGCCGGTGTCGAACTGGGCATCTGTTGAGTTGTGTCAAAACCGTTCGTTTGTTGAAACGGTGATAATTCCCTATTTCTAGGATGAGGAGCATCGGGCTGGGCCTCTTCTTGAGGAAGCACGGCTTGTGTCGCAAGGGCTGGAGACGAGCTGATGCGCTCGTCTCTGTCTGTCCCAACCATAACAAGCAGAGAGGGCGGTCATGCAGAACTTGCCAACGGGTACGGTCACGTTGCTGTTCACAGATATCGCGGGGTCTACGCGTCTGCTCACGCAACTGGATGATCGCTACGCCACTATGCTGGCGGAGTGCCGTCAGGTCCTGCGCACAGCGTTCGGACAGTGGAACGGGGACGTCGTGGACACCCAGGGCGACGCCTTCTTCGTGGTATTTGCCCGCGCCACTGATGCCGTGTCAGCGGCTGTGGCTGCCCAACGCGTCCTCGCCTCCCATACCTTTCCGGAAGATGTGGCGGTGCAGGTGCGCGTGGGTCTGCACACAGGCGAGCCGCAGCGGACTGCTGACGGCTACGTCGGCCTGGATGTCCACCGCGCTGCGCGTATTATGAGCGCTGGACACGGTGGACAGGTGCTGCTGTCCCAGGCAACGCGGGAACTGGTGGAGCACACTTTGCCGGACGGTGTGGCCCTACGGGATATAGGTGAGCATCGACTCAAGGGCTTACAGCGCCCCAGTCACCTCTACCAACTCGTCATCGCGGGTCTGCCCGGCGATTTTCCGCCGCTCAATACGCTCGCTACCCATCCCAACAATTTGCCCACTCAGCCCACGCCCTTCATTGGACGGGAGAAAGAAGTGGCTGCCGTCGGACAGCTCTTGTGCCGTGAGGATGTGCATCTGGTGACGCTGACAGGCCCCGGCGGAACAGGGAAGACGCGCCTGGCCTTGCAAGTGGCGGCAGAACTCTCCGACCTCTTCGCAGATGGCATCTATTTCGTCGATCTGGCTCCAGTAAGCGATCCTGCGCTGGTCATTGCAGCTATCGCACAGAGCCTCAGCATCCGCGAGGTGAGTGGTCAACCTCTAGTGGAGCGCCTGAAGGACGAATTGCAGAGCAAGCAGATGTTGCTGCTCCTGGACAATTTCGAGCAAGTGGTCAGCGCGGCAGTGCAAGTGGCAGACCTCCTTACCATCTGCCCACAACTCAAAGTGATCGTGACCAGCAGGGTAGTATTGCACGTACAAGCCGAGCAGGAGTTCTTCGTGCCAACACTCTCACTCCCTGATCCCAACCATTTGCCTGACCTGGTGGCGCTCTCCCAGTACGGATCTGTAGCGCTGTTCATTCGGCGAGCGCAAAGTGTCAGACCTGACTTTCAAGTGACCAATGCCAACGCACCTGCTGTGGCGGAGATCTGCGTGCGCCTGGATGGACTGCCACTGGCTATCGAACTGGCGGCGGCGCGCATGAAACTGCTCTCGCCCGAAGCGCTGCTTGCACGACTGGGTCAACCCCTACACGTGTTGACAAGTGGGCCGCGCGATGTGGTAGCGCGGCAGCAGACCCTGCGTAACACTATCGAGTGGAGCTACCAGTTGCTGGATGCCCAGGAGCAACAGCTCTTCCGGCGGCTCTCCGTTTTTGTTAGTGGCTGCACCCTGGCGGCCATAGAAGCACTTTGCACTTCACTTGGCGGCGCGGTAGAATCCGTCCTGGACACAGTAGCTTCCCTCGCCGACAAAAGCCTGCTCCAACGCATGGAGCAGCAGGCAGGCCAGGAGCCCCGTTTTTCCATGCTGGAGACGATTCATGAGTATGCGCTGGAGCGCCTGGCTGCTAGTGGTGAAACGGAGGCAGCGCGAAGGGCTCATGCTGCATACTTCCTACGACTTGCAGAGGATGCAGAGCAGGGAATGGTGGGCCCGCAGCAAGCGGTCTTGTTGGAGCGATTGGAACAAGAGCACGACAATCTGCGCGAAGCCCTGGAGTGGGCGCTGGAGGTGACAGACGAAAATGCGGCAGAGCGCAGGGAGATCGGCTTGCGCTTGAGCGCCGCACTCAAGGAATTCTGGATGATGCATGGACACTATCGAGAGGCTCGTACGTTTCTAGAGCGCGCCCTCGCTTTGAGCGAAGGGACCCGCACTTCTGTGCGTGCCAGGGTCTTACGGGCTATTGCATCTGTTGCGGATTTTCAGGGCGACATTGATCGGATAGAGGTGGTGGCCCAGCAAAGCCTGGTCCTCTCCCGAGAACTGGGGGATACCTGCGGCCTTGCTGACTCCCTCGGCTTACTAGCAGCTGCCGCCTGGTTGAGAGGAAAGATCGTCGAGGCCGTCTCGCTTCATGAAGAGCAGGTGAGACTCCTGCGACAAGTGGGCGAGCCAGGGGAAGTTGCCGATGCTCTCTTCGATTGGGCAGAGCAGGTCAGCTCGCTTGGGGAGTACGCCCGGGGACAGGCGCTCTTCGAGGAGGCACTCCAGCTCTTTCGGCAAGCAGGCAACGAGCTCTGGGTCGGTGTCACCCTCGTCCACTCTGCCTCCTGGCTCTGGTTTACTCTGGGCGATCTGGCGACCATGCGCCAGCGGCTCCAGGAGGGACAGGCACTCATCACCAGGGTGGGCGACCGAGGCTGGAGTGCTGAATGCTTATGGATTGCCGCACTCTTGGCCCTCTCTGAGGGAGAGCCGGTCAGAGCATCCAGCCTGGCTCAAGAGAGCCTGAGCATCTATCGGGAGATGGGAGATCCCTGGTATAGTGCCTGGTCGCTGCACCTTTTAGGAAGGATTGAGACACAGCGGGGTGAGATGCCCGCAGCTCTTACGTATTATCAGCAGAGCCTGGCGCTCAACCAGCAAGTAGGAGAGAAGTGGATGACCCCCTTCAATCTGGAGGGACTGGCCGGTGTTGTCGCCACCCAGGGAGCGCTTCGATGGGCAGCACAGTTGTGGGGAGCGGCAGAAGCCCTGCGCGAAGCAATAGATGTTCCCCGGCTGCCTGTTGATCGTCGTGGCTATGAGCAGGCGGTGACCACTGTCCGAACGCAACTGGGAGAGGAAGCCTTTGCCACCGCGTGGGCCGAGGGACGCACGATGTCGCCAGAGCAAGCCCTTGTCGCACCAGGACAGGTGGCACTCTCTGCCCCCACCCAGGGACAACGGACACTATCTCCGACCCCAGCATCTCCTCCATCCTATCCTGACGGACTGACGACCCATGAGGTCGAGGTGCTGAGCGTGGTGGCACAGGGCCTGACCAATGAGCAAGTGGCCGAACGCCTTGTCATCAGTCCTCGTACCGTCGACACGCACCTGACCTCGATTTATAGCAAGATCGGGATCTCCTCTAGAGCCGCTGCCACACGCTACGCCATCAAACACCACCTCGTCTGATCCCCTCTACGGGATTCTCCATAGCAACTCTTCTCATCCGTTTGTTCCGGCTCCCCACAGATACGGAGTAGATTCACGGAATTCTCCCGCTGCAATTTGCCCCTCGGTCACGTACACCAGGACTTATCTTGTCCGCAATCCGATGTATACTCTTCTTGGATGCGGCAACGAGAGACGAATATATTGCTGGCCAATGCGCAACGCCTGGTCTCGTTGCGGATGTGGTTTTAGCAGTCGAACCGCACCGGAAAGGAAACAAGATGAAAAACACCTTCATGATCCTTTGGGCGCCAGGTCCAGCCTGGGTTCCAGGCAAGACCGTGCGCAACCAGCCCTATTGGGCGCAACATGCCGCCTTTATGGATCGGCTCTTTGAAAACGGAACCGTAGTGCTGGGTGGACCCTTTGCCGATGCAACGGGGTCACTGTTGATCGTTGAAGCAGAGAACGAGCGCGAAGTGGCTAGCTTGATTGCGAGCGACCCGTTTGTGGTGCATGGTATTTTTGCCCTCAGCAGCCTCAAACAGTGGCTGCTATTTCTGGATGCGCGCCGCGAGGGATAAAGAGCAGCACACCGTTGTACAACTATCGGTATGGCGTCTCCGGCACGAGTGTGGTAAACTTTGTGTAAGGAGACCCTATGCCCGATGGAACAGACAACGCACAAACCCGCTGAACTTTCACCAACAGACCGCGAAGCTCTTGAAGCGCAAATTGACACCATTCCCGCCAAAAGACGCGACCTCTTTCTTGTCAGCGCCGCTCACGCCGTCATTCACGCTACGACCGTTCTCATGCCGCTCATTTACCCGATCATCCAGGTTGAGTACCACCTGAGCTATACGCAGATCGGCCTGATCGTGGCTATACCGAGTGCCGTGGGTGGCCTCTTGCAGATCTCTTTTGGCCTGCTCAGTCGCTATATCCTGCGCAAGGTGATGCTTGGCGCCGGCAATATCTTCGTCGGCCTCAGCACCTTCTTTATCGGAACCATTAGCGGTTACTGGACGCTGATGCTCTGGACGATGCTCTCGCGCATCTCCGGTGCGCCGCAGCATCCCGTGGGCAGTTCGTACCTGACCGAGCGTTTCGGCAGCAAGCGGCATGGCTACGCGCTGGCCTGGCACGTCGCGGGTGGCAATATCGGCACGCTGGCCGTGCCGTTGATCGCCGGGCCGCTGCTCGGTCTATGGGGCTGGCGTCCCGTGCTGTACCTGGCGGCACTGCCGGGCATTATTTTTGGCATCGCCATCCTGATCCTGGTTGATGAGAAAAATCTGCTGGATCGGCGCGTTGGGCTGCGCGGGCAAGCGGAGGCGGCGACCACTGGGCGGAACTGGAAGGCTGGCTTGAGAACATTCGTTGAGCCGCTGCGCAATCGCACGATCGTGATCATCATACTGGTCTCCCTGATCGCGGCAGGCGGACGCGGTCTGGGCAATGTGACCACCTTCGTCCCGCTCTATCTGCAAAACATCCGGCATATCGATAGCGGCACGCTCAGCATTTTCTTTACGCTGCTCCTGATCGGCAGCGTGCTTGGCCCGCTGCTGGGTGGTCGCCTTTCGGATATAGTTGGTCGGAAACCGATGCTGTACTTCTTCTATGGCGCGTCTGCCGTGACGATCGTCCTGTTTCTCTACCTCACTGGCCCTGGGATGCCCGCGTGGCTCATCCCACTGTCATTGCTACTGATGGGCTTCGCCGTTTACGCGGAAAGTCCGCTCTTGCAAGCGTATCTGGCTGATACAGCTGGCCCGCAGATACGCGACTCGGCCTTTAGCCTCTACTTTGCCCTATCCTATGGCATCGGTTCCGTCTGGGGCGCTATTCTTGGCTGGATGATCGACCGCTTCGGCTTTGGCGGCGCGTTCTGGACCATGGCCGTTTCGTTTCTCGTGGCGGGCGCGCTGCTGCTGTTCATCCGCAAGCCCAAAAATGTGATGTCCCATTAACTTCTTACCAAAAAATGGTAATACCCGTCGCCCTCGGCCTCGTCCATGACGGTGAAGCCGGCATCCACCGTCCATTGCCGGGCCTGTGCGATTGGCGGGTAGTAGTGGTAGCCGCCGCCGATGGTATATTCGCCTTCGACGAGCGGCAAGCCCTGCGCCCGGCCAATTACCGCTTAATTTTCAACGTGTTGATGAAATTTTCGGCCAATTCGTCGTAAGCTGCGCCGTGATACTCCTCGACGCGGCCAGCATCGCACAGGGATGTGAGCTGCGAGTCGATGGGCAACTGCGCCAGCAGGGGCGCGCCGGTCAGGTTGATCAGGTCGGGAGCGTTGGTTGGCCCGAAGATCTCGTAGCGTTCGCCGTCCGGCGTCTCGAAGTAGGCCATATTCTCCACGACGCCGACAATGACGCCTTTGAGTTGCCGCACCATGTTGACGCACTTCATGACGATCATCGTTGCCAGCATCTGCGGCGACGAAACGATGATGATGCCATCGACGGGCAGCGATTGTAGCACCGTCATCGGCGCGTCCGACGTGCCGGGCGGCAGATCGACGAGCAGGTAATCGAGCTGGCCCCAATCGACATCGCTGTAGAACTGTTTAATGGCGCTGGAGACCATCGGCCCGCGCCAGACCACCGGGTCGCTTTCGTGTTCCAGGAACATGTTCATCGACATGACTTTGATGCCTTCGCGGCTGGTCAGGGGGTCGATGCCGCCGCTGGCAGATTTCATGGGTTGGCCCTGAGTGCCGAACATGCGGGCGATACTGGGTCCGGTAATATCGCCATCCAGAATGCCGACGCGCAATCCCTGCCGCTGCAGCGAGACGGCCAACAGCCCTGTCACCAGCGACTTGCCGACGCCGCCCTTGCCGCTCATGATGGCAATAACCTGCTTGATAGGGCGGTTCGGAGCCGCCGTTGACATTTGCAGGGGAACGCCGCGCCCGACCGGCGCTTTCTTAGGGGCAATCGACGTGGGACGCCCATCGAGTACCGCGTTCAGGTCCAGCAGGAGTGCTTCGAGTTTCTCCGGGCCAAAGCGGTGCGTGCGCGCGCCGCCCGCGATGCTCTCACGCGAGCCAACGGCGCAGGCCGTGCAGGGCAGGCCATGCCCGTGAAAAACCTTGACCGTTGCCGGATAACGGGTAACGACATCGTGAATAATCATATCGGTCGTGATCGTATCAGCCATATGCTGTTTCCCTCTCAAGAGATAGGTAAATTTCGGTTGCCAGTGGCGTCAAAGAGGCGTTAGTAAAAACTAATTCCGACCTCTCCACTCTGATATCGATAGTATTATAGCACAATGCTGATGGTTGTGGCTAGACACAATGAGATGCCGGTGCATGTGCCGCGGCCCGTGGGCCGCGGCACATGCACCGGCATCTCATTCTCTTTATTACTCTTCTTCGGTTTCGCCTGCGGGGCGACCGCGCTCGCCGCCCTTCTTGCCGATTTTGGAATAGAACTCGGCTCCTTGCTGGCGCTTGGTGGACTCGCCGCCCTTTTTGCCAATTTCGGCATAGAATTGCGGCCCGCGCTTGCTCTTTACCGCGTCACCGCCTTTCTTGCCGATCTTGGAATAGAATTCCGAGCCATACTTTTCTCGTACTGCCTGGCCGCCATGTTTGGCTTTGGGAGACCCTGGTTCCGGGCCTCGCTTGTTATTTGCCATAGAAAGTCCCGCCTCTCTTTAAAACTCTAACCTGACTACCACATGGACCACAAATGACGCGGTGAGACATCCCGACGATTTCACCAGAAATATTTCCAGAATATCTCGCTGCTTCCCTACTGAGACTGCTGCTCTCCCTGACGCCCACGCGCAGCGCGGTTGGCAATCAATGCCGCCGTGCTGCCCGCGCCGATGCCGTTGTCGATGTTGACGACGGTCAGCCCTGGGGCGCACGTTTGCAGCATAGAGAGCAACGCGGCAATCCCTTTGCCGCCTAAGCCATAGCCAATTGACGTTGGTAAACCAATGACAGGTACAGGAACCAATCCTGCTACCACCGAGGGCAGCGCTCCATCCATCCCAGCGGCGACGATAAGAACATCGACGTCGGCGTCGAGCAGGCCATGCAGCGGCTCTACCAGGCGATGCAAGCCTGCAACGCCCACGTCGTATACGCGCACAACCCGGCAGCCCATCTCTTCAGCGATGAGCGCCGCTTCTTCCGCAGCCGGAATATCGGATGTACCGGCGCTGATCACTCCCACCAGCCCGCCCGTGTTTCGCCGTACATAATCGGGCATGTAAATAACCACTACGCGGGCGGCATTATGAACGGAGATGGTAGACGCTGGGAATGCTGCCTGGAGTGTCACGACCGTCTCAGGCCGCACCCGGCTGATGATGGCTCTGCCCGTTTTGCTCAGCAATGTTTGGGCTATCGCCACGATCTGCGCAGGCTCTTTGGTCTCGCCAAAAATAACTTCAGGCACGCCTTTGCGCTGCTCGCGTTCAGGGTCCGGGCGGGTCTCAATGAACAACGCCTGATCGTCTCCCTTCGAGCCTTGTATCCCTTGCTGTCCCTGTTCTTGCCGTGAGTCAGGCTGTTTTGGCCGCGTCTCCCCTTCGTGAGATAACTGCATCAGCCATTCCCATTGCTTATCAAGTTGCTGTTCCACAAGAATACAAACCCTTACTAGAGTTTTACACAAACATTGTTCGTCTGGGAGTTTTCCAACCAAACACAGTTTAGCATAGTTGTGTCTAATGAGCAAGTTGGCATTGGTGCGCGGTTGCCCTGGCGGGTCACGGTTGTCACATCTGTGTTATAATCTGTTTTGGAAAAATGACATACTACAATAGGCAGCAATCTTGATCGAAAAGGAAATGATGAACAAAATCAGGCGCCTCTATCTATCTATCTTTGCATTGAGTTTCTTGCTCCTGGTGGCGGCATGTGGATCGGTTGCGCCTATAACACAGGCACAGCCGCGGGCGACGGTGGCGATTAAACCGTCGTTTCAGGCGCAGGTCTCGCCGGTTCCCACGTTTCCCCCGTATGTCTGCGGATCATGGTCATCAAATAACGCGCCTGGCCCCGATTCTACCATCACGATCTATGCCCGCTTGACGCATGATATCCAGGGCGTGAGCGGCGCGACGGCCACGGCGACGGTGAATTTCGCGGGTGGCAGCGTCGGTCTGGGTACGCAGCCGGTCAGCGACAATGGCGGCTATGTGACCTTTACGCTGCCGCTTGCAGGACGCCAGCCAGTGGGTGTGCCGGCCACGGTGGATGTGAGCTTTAGCGGCATTCCGGGCTATTCCAAAACGGTGCAGTGTACGTCGGCATTCTTTACCCCACAGTGACGGCCAGTGTTTGACAGACCGGGCAGAAATGGGCGCTGCGCTGGGCAATTACGCTGCGCTCGATGAGCGTGCCGCAGCGGATACAGGGCTTGCCGTCCTGCTGGTACACACGCACATGGCTGTAGTTCTCTCCAGCTTCACCCCACAGATTGCGGTAATTGCTGAACGATGTGCCGCCATGCTCGATGCTTCGCGCCAGCACGGCTATGATGCTATTGTGCAGGGCCGCGCTTTCCGGAGGCGTGAGGCTGTCGGCGCGGCGGAGGGGATGAATGCGCGCGGCAAACAACGCCTCGTCGGCGTAGATATTGCCCAGTCCAGCCACGACCGTTTGATCGAGCAGCGCCTGCTTGATCGACGTTTTGCGACGCGCTAAGGCGTTTGCCAGCGCCTCGGCGGTAAAATCGCTGCTGAGCGGCTCCGCTCCCAGGTCGGCGAAAACTTCGGTTTCACGTTCAAGCGGCCAGCATTCGACGCGCCCAAATTTGCGCAGGTCGGTATAGATGAGTCGTCGCCCATCGCTGAAAGTGAAACAGACCCGGCAATAGGCAGTATCGCTCGTCCGGATCATACGCCCATTGCTGGCGCAGAGAGATAGCGGATCAGGCGGGATGAAAGTTGGCCCGCGCGCGTTCCAGGCCGCCGCGTCGCTTTCGCGCAGGCTGGTATCGATCTCCCAGCCCGGCGGCAGTAAGAGCAGATTGCCCGTCATGCGCCGGTGAATTGAAAGAAAATCCGTTGCGGCCGCGATCTCCGGATTGCTGGAAGGTGCAAGATCGATCAGAAGGAATTTGCCGCGCCTCCGCACGCCGGTGATGCGTTTCCCGGCAACCTCCGCCATGAAGTCCGCCGCACCGGGATGGCCGATGATGCGCTCCCAAAAAACCTGTATGTCGCTGATCTCCGCGCCAATCACGCTGCTGCGCAACTGGCGCGCCGTATATTCGACTTCCGGTAATTCTGGCATAGACGAAACAACATCTCTTTCATTATTCAACGTCGAATGGAGAGGACACTATTGTACCACATGCTCGCGCGTGAGTTGCCCAGGCGACGTGGCAGAGCAATCCATTGCACCATACTGTAACCTTTTACGCATCTGCCGCGTGTAATGAGAAGCTACAGATGATCAAAATTGAGGCAAGCGCCCTTTTTCTGAACATCTGAAAGGAGAATTTGTATGAATGAGACTCCGGTTTCAACGGTGATAGGAGTCTTTCCAGGCTACGATCAAGCAAATCGGGCAATAGATGAGCTGCGGCAAGCCAGATTTAGCTATGGTCGGATCAGGCTGGTGGAACGCGGAACTGGCGGCGTCCTCGACACACTCAAGGGTTTGTTTACGGGCCAGGCTGCTACGGCTTCAAGCGCCCCAGATAGTTTAGTGAAAATGGGTATGCCGGAACATGATGCACAATACTACCAGCGCGAACTGGATGCTGATCATGTACTCATACTCATGAATGCTGACGAGCGCGCGGAGGAAGCTTTCAGCGTCATGCGTCAGAACGGGGCTTTTGATATCAGCGCCCACCTGAGAGAGGCTCCAGCGAATGTTCGTGCCGGAGTGGGCGATGCCAATGAGGAGCCTGCGGCCAATCCGAACATGCCCGCGGGAACGTACAATTCTGGCATGCCGCCCGCGCCTGTTGTTAACGCGCCCGCGGGGTCGTATAATTCTGGTATGCAGCCTGCGCCTGGCGTTAACGCGCCCGCGGGGTCGTTCACTCCCAATGTGCAACCCACATTTGATCCAAACGCACCCACGGGAACCGATGTGCCAGTACAAATGCCTCGTAATCCGTAGGCGAAAGTTCGACGCTATCAACTGGTGGCGTGGATAAAGAGACAGTGAGTTCTCAAAAGGACTCTAAGTGAAAGGAAGTTGGAAATGAAAGGTTTTATTAGCGGCTTGCTCGTTGGCCTTGGTGTCGGTTTGCTCATTATGTTCGTGCGCGATGAAGAACTGCGCGCTATGTTCAGCGAGCGTCTCCAGGAAGCGCGCGGCTACCTGCCCAATAACGAGCAATTAAATCAGTATGTCTCGCAAGTTACTGATCGCGTTTCACAAACCGGCAGCAATTTGAAGGACTATGCACAGCAGGCAACTTCAATGGTGAAGGATACAGGCAGCAGCCTGGGTGATCTTGCCCAGAAAGCTGCTGGAACAGTGAAGCAGACGGGGCAAGATGTCGCCGACACCACAAAGCGAGCGGCCCAGCAGAACACGAAATAACCTGATCTGCTGGTGAATGCAATGATGCCATGCAGGTGGAGGCCGTCAATCAGTTGGCGGCCTTTGCCTGCATGGCTTCGTTGCACCGTAAGGAAAGGGAGTCAGGCGGCGATTTCCCAGGCTCGGTAGCCGGTTGCGGTGTCCTCGATCAGAATGTGCGGGGGCTGGCGCAGCAGGCGCAGGACTACCATGAGGTCGCCAGCGGCGCCGGAGATGTTGCCGATTGTGCCGAACAGCGTGTACGAGGCCGCACCGGGGGCCAATAATGTGAAGACGATGCTTGCACTCGTGATCACGACGAGCGGAGACAGCCCGACGACAAGGTAGTGATCGCGGCGGAAGAGCTGATTTTTCGCGCCGCAATAGAGCGCGAGCGGCAGCTTTGTACCGAAGTACGGTTTGCCGCCCCAAAAAGCGAAGGCCAGCCCGTGAACGGTCTCGTGCAGGGGCAGGACAACGATATAGGCGATGACGTTGATGAGCAGCCAGAGCAAGATGCCCCCGATGCCGGCGTTGATTTGCAATCCGTGACCGCGTGCCAGGATAGATACGATGGTCAGCGCGACAAAAAACGCCGCGCTGATGATCAGCATGAGCAGGCTGAGGAGCGCTAATGGGCGCAGTTGGTCCGTCTCCAGCAGGGCCAGTTCGTCGCAGATGCGCAGTTGCCCGGCCCCGATGGCGGCCTGCTGCTCGCGGCGCAGGCGCGGGTGAAAGCGATCAATGAGCGTTAGTGACACGATCTATTCCTTCTGCACGCGGCCAGGGCGGCGACGCCCGGCGTGGTGGCACCAGGGCGACCGCAAGGGTCGCTCCTACCCTATACGACGCATCTTCCAGGCCGATCCGTGTATGGTAGGGGCGACCCTTGCGGTCGCCCTGGCCGCTTACGCGCACCCGTGTGATGCATCGGACCGAATGCCAACATGTTTTTCTCTTATCTGTTATACTATAATCCTGTGTATGCCGGAATGAGAAGGTGTGTACTGACCCACGATCGGCGAAAGGGAAGGGCGAATGAAGCGCGTGCAGCCGTGGCAAATCCTGGTGGCAATCTTTGTGGTCTTCTGGGTGATCTTTGCCGTTGTGCTGGTGGCGGCAAACTTCCCGTTTTACATCATCAGCATCGCGCTGACGACGATAGCGGCGCTTTCGGCGCTGGTGGTGGCGCTGGCCTGGGCCTATACGCACAACTACTGATGACTGGCGCAATACCATATTCAGAATAAAACATGGCAGCATCGTGGCGGCATCTTTAAAGAACGCGAGAAGGATATGGGACTGAATGCTTGATTTATGTATGTTGGGAACCTGCGGCATGATGCCCATGCCGGGGCGCTGGCTGTCGTGCGCGCTGCTGCGCTGTGGCTCGACATTGACGCTGTTCGACTGCGGCGAGGGGACGCAGGTTCCGTGGAAGCAGCTTGGCTGGGGCTTTCGCCAGCTTGGCGCGATCTGCCTCACGCATATGCACGCAGACCACGTGGCAGGTCTGCCGGGCGTGTTGTTCATGGTCGCGCACGCGGGCCGCACGGAGCCGCTGGCGATCTATGGACCGGCGGGGACAGGCTACGTGGTCGAAGGGCTGCGCCGCATCGTACACGATCTGCCGTTTCCTATAGACATAAAAGAACTGCGGGATGGCGACGATTTTCCATTGCCGGGGGAATTGCGCGGCTCCTGCGCGTCTGCAGCGCATGGCGTGCCGTGCCTGGCTTACCGCGTCGAACTGGAACGCCGCCCGGAGTTCCAGGCGGAGAAGGCGAAGGCGCTGGGCCTGCCGGTGCAGCTCTGGTCGCGCCTGCAACATGGGGAGACGGTCGAGTATAACGGACAGGTCGTCATGCCGGAACAGGTATTGGGGGAGCCGCGCCGGGGTCTCTCGTTTGCCTTCATGACCGATACGCGGCCCACGCGAGCGTTAAGCGCGTTTGCTCGTGATGTAGATTTGCTGATCTGTGAGAGCATGTATGACGATCCGGCCGATCTGCCGCTGGCGCTGTCTCACGCGCACATGGTGGTGTACGAGTCTGTCGCGCTGGCAAAGGACGCCGGGGCGCGCGCGCTGCTGCTGACGCATTTTAGTCCGAAGATTACCAATACGGCCCCGGCTGAGGCAGCCGCGCGTTATATTTTCCCCCATACGCGCGCGGCGCGAGACGGCATGATTCTGACGCTGGCATATGATAGCGAACTGCCGGTAGGGTTCTGACAGCATCGCGCCTCTACGCGGCGGACACATCGTTCGTGTTCATCTCGTCTGCGCCTATCTCGATGGGCGGCCGGGGTTCTTGCCGCAGAGCTTTGTCGAAGAAGTCCAGCACTTTCCCGGTATAGGCTACACGATCCACGAAGTAGACGCCGCAGTGATCGGCATGCGGAACCACCCACAGCTCTTTTGGCCCGTTGGCCGCGCGGTAGAGTAAGGTCGCATCGCGTGGATCGACTATCGAATCTTTGCCGCCGTGGATGATCAGGACGGGGCGCGGCGCGATTCTGCCAATCTCGCGCAAGGGATTGACCTGGCTGAAACGATAGCCGCCGAGCCAGCCCATCATGTGGTCTGCCGTCCAGACGAAGAGGGTCGAGGGCCAGATTCTGGCGCGACGCACGTTGTAATCGATGGCGCTCCAATGATTGGCAAACCCGCTATCGGCGACAATGGCCTCGATATCCGGGCAGCGCGCGCTGCATATGACGGCGACCGACGCGCCCATCGAATAGGCAATCACGCCCAGGCGTGTCTGGGGAGCGCGCTGTTTGGCGTAGGCAATCGCGCCGTTGAAATCGTTCATTTCGCGGTAGCCCAATGTCACATTCGTGCTGCTGGGTTCGCCGTGACCATAAAAATCGAAGATCAGTACGTTGTGCCCGGCGCGCCAGAGACGGGCGCTGATGCCCAGCAGGTCGGACTTGCGAGTACGATACCCTGGACAGACCAGGATCGTGGTAGTTGCGCCCTCGCGCGGCACAAACCAGCCGCTCACGAGGTACTTGCCTTCAGCCGGGGAAAAGGTTACAACTTCGGCAGGGAGGTCGAATTCGTAGGGGCTGAAGGTGTAGACATCGGAAAAATCATGCTTCTTGTTGGGGCGTATTACCGACTCAACGATGTACAGCCCGACGGCTAGTACTATCCCCAGCACGCCAATCCCGCCGCCGACGCTGCTGACCAGCACCTGTTTGAGCGAAGGACGCCGAGGTTTAGGAAACTGCCACATGCTATTCCCAGGCTTTCTAGCTTATCGCTGCATAGATAGCAAGAAACATTGTTCCTGGCTATGCTTATAGATAGATTGGACTATCTACCTATAAAACGCCGCATGGCTCTTTAATTGTGACAACAATTTCAGGTCGGCTTTTATGCCCATCAAGAAATATCAAACATTCCCAATAATTATCATTCATGCAGATATTCACGAAATTTTAACGCGCCAGGCGTACATTGGCCGGAAAGCCCTTGAACGTGGCATTCGTGACCTCGACGCCGTCCTGGTTCACGTAGCTGGCGCTGGCTGAGAGGATACGTTTCTCCTCGTCCTTTGCGGTGAATGTGACGGTGCAGGTGATGGTATCGCCCACGTAGACCGCCTGCGCGAACTGGAAATGCATCTCCGTCGCCAGGAAGCCGATCATGCCGCCGATGTGCGTGATCATGCTGGCAGTCAGCAGGCCGGGGATGATCTTGCGCCCGAACCAACTGGCTTGCAGGAAGAGTTCATCGATATGGTAGGGATTATAGTCCCCGGTCACGCCGCAAAACATGGCAACATCGGCCTCGTTGAAGGTGCGGCGGAAGGTGAACGTTTGCCCCGGATGGATGCTATCGAAGGCGGCTTTCACCTGTTGTTTGAATTCCGGCGTGGCCTGAGTCATGATCAGTAGCTCCTCCTCTAGATTTGTAGAGACTTTATGGACGATGTGACTTTCAGTAACTGAAGGTTATTGAAAATCACATCGTCCATAGTATTGTTATGCAAATGTGATGACGCCGCGAATGATGCTTCCCGCGAGCATGTCAGCGTAGGCTTCGTTGATCTGCTCGAGCGGGTAGGTGCGCGTAACCAGCTCGTCTAGCTTGACCTTGCCTGCCCTGTACATCGCCAGCAGGTTGGGAATGTCGTTGCGCGGCTGCGAGTCGCCGTAGAGCGTACCCATCAGCGTTTTCTGGAACAAGACCAGCATCAGGGGCGAGATGGGAATTTGTTGTACGGCGGCAGAGGCCAGGCCGACCAGCACCGCCGTGCCGTTCTTGCCGAGGGCGTTGACGGCCTGGGCAATCGTCGCGGGCAGGGCGCTGGTATCGAAGGTATAATCCACGCCCGCGCCGCCGGTCAGCGCCATTGCCGTTCGCACCGGGTCTCCTTGCTTGGCGTTGATCGTATGCGTCGCGCCGAATTGCTTAGCCGTCTCCAGCTTGAGGTCGTAGATGTCCACGGCGATGATCATGCGCGCCCCGGCCAGTGCCGCGCCCTGCACGACGTTCATGCCGATACCGCCGCAGCCGATGACCATAACCGTGCTGCCCGGCTCGATTTTCGCGCGGTGAATGACCGCGCCGATGCCGGTCAGGACGCCGCAGCCGACGACGACTGCCGAATTGAGAGCGTAGTCCTGGTCGATCACCACCACAGAAATATCAGGGGCGACAATGTAGTCGCTGAACGTACCGACGTAGCAGAACTGTCCGATGTTGGCATCGCCCTGGTGCAGGCGGAACGTGCCGTCCAGCAACGGCCCCGCCAGCGTACCCATGCTCAACTGGCACAGGTTGCTGTGTCCCGAAACGCAGTAGCGGCAGGAGCCGCAGGTCGGAATCCAGCTTAAAATCACGTGATCGCCCGGCTTGCACGTCGTCACGTTCGGGCCGACGGCCTCGACGATGCCCGCGCCTTCGTGGCCGAGCGCCATCGGCATATAGCCGGGGAGTTCGCCCGTCACCAGGTGATAGTCCGAGTGGCACACGCCGGCGACGACCATGCGAATCAGCACTTCATGCTCTTTGGGCGGATCGAGTTCCACCTCTTCGACGCGAATGGGTTCTCCGGGTGCGTAAATCACCGCGGCTCGTGTCTTCATGGATGAACATCCCTTCTCGTTGTGGTTGCAAATGACGATACACAATTCACGGATCAACTATCCGGCGCCCACCGGCAGCGCGCAGCCCGTCACGTGGCGCGCCTCATCTTTTATCGCACTATATCACTGATATGGAGTCTATGGCAAAAAGCTGGGAAAAATCACACAGCCAGCACATATCCCGCCACTTCGTATCCGCGGCCGGGCCGATCGTTTGCGGGCAGGTCGCTGATCCATTCCCAGCGGCGTTCGTCACGGATGGTGAAGGTTTCGCGCACAAGATCGAAGAAGGCGCGCGGGACGAGCGGCATGGCGCGGCGGTGCGCGGCATCGTGATCGGCGCCGCGGACGGTGAAAGCGAAGCCGCGCATGTCGGTGAGCAGCACGACGAGGCCGCCGCGATCAACGAGGGAGCGCAGCAGGTGCAGGTGCGCCTGGATGACGCGCGCGCGGAACGCCTGCGCCGCCTCCTGGTAGCCATGATGGCGTTCCTGCTCGCCGAGCCATTGCGGGGCCGCGCGCTGCGCGAGGTCGAGAACGTCGAGTAAGGGGTAGCTGAACAACTGCGTCATGACCAGCGCGCTGATCGCCAGCCCATATTCGCCCTGTCCCAGGCCGTCGATCGGCGGGGGGTCAGGTACGATACATTCATCCAGGCAATGCGCGGCGGCAGAGAAAACAGCATCTGCGCCTTGCGCGGCCAACTTCTCCCATGCCTGCCCGCGCAGCAGGCAATCCAGGTTCGCGCTGACGCCGCCGCTGAGGTCGCGCTCAAGCAGGCGCACGCGCTTTTGCAGCGTCGTCGCGGCCAACTCATCGCGCGCGCGCTGCATGGCCGACAGATCGAGATCGACCAGTGTCACCTCGTCCGCCGCGCGCGCCAGTTCCGCCAGGGGGATTTCGGTACACGCGCCCGCGCCCAGCACGACGACACTGCGCGAGGTCGCTGGCGGGCGTGCCGCCAGGGCTGTCCGTACCAGCGCCGCGCACTGTTCCAGGTGATCGGGGCTGTGCGCGCGCAGCCAATGTCGCCGTTCCGCGCCTTGCGTCTGCCGGTTGTTATAGGGCAGCGTATCAATGCGCACCTGAGTTCCCTTTCCTATAGTCAGAAATGTGATGGCTGGCAGATAATGTGGTGGCGCAATTCATTGCGCCGGTAAGCGGCCTCCGTTGCCGTGGTGGGCGTAAGATTTTTGCAAGCGGCCAGGTCAACCATATCTCAGCGCCAGGGCAACCATCCCTCCCGGCCAGGGCAACCGCAAGGGATTGCCCCTACCATATACGAATCCTCTCCGCGGGCCGATCGGTGGTATGGCGAGCTTGCCGGGGGCAAGATCAAGGGGCAATCCCTTGCGGTTGCCCTGGCCCGGATTGCGCAATGAATTGCGCCGCCACATTACCAGCCAGCCGCCACATTACCTGCCGGTATAATTGGCTTTGCGCTTTTGCAGGAAGGCGGCTACGCCCTCGCGGTGATCTTCCGTCTGCAAGGCGGCGTCCTGCAACTCGCCTTCCAGGGTAAGCGAGGTTTGCAGGTCGCTCTCCAGCGAGGTGTACATGAGCTGCTTCATCAGGCCGTAGGCGCGCGTGGGGCCGCTTGCCAGCCGTTCGGCGAAGGCTTTCACCGCTGCGTCGAACTGAGCCGCGGGAACGCAGCGATTGACGAGGCCGATGCGCTCGGCTTCCGCCGCCGTTACGTCGTCGGCCAGCATCGCCATCTCCAACGCTCTGCCCAGGCCGACCAGGCGCGGCAGCGTATAGCCGCCGCCGCCGTCCGGCACGAGGCCGATGCGCGCGAAGGCTTCGATGAAACGGGCGTCGTCGCTGGCGATGCGCATGTCGCAAGCCAGCGCGATGTTGCACGAAATACCGGCTGCCACGCCGCGCACGGCAGCGATCACCGGCCTGGGCATGTTGTGAATGGCGAAAATGATGCGGTGATACTTCTTTAAATGCTCGCTGACTTTGGGCGCTTCGCCGCTGGCATGGATGGCGGCGAAAGCGCCCAAATCCTGTCCTGAGCCGAACGCTCTACCCGCGCCCGTCAGCACCACGCAGCGTACCGCCTCGTCCCGCGCGGCGGCCTCGAGGGCATCGCCCAGTTCCGCAATCATCTCTTCGTTGAAGGCGTTGAGTACCTCTGGCCGGTTCATGGTGATGGTGAGGACGCCGTTTTCCTCGTGAATCAGCAGGTACTGGTAGTCGGTTTGTAGCATGTTTTTCATCCCATAGGCAATACCCACGAGGGACTCGCGGGAAACAATATCTTCACGAGTAATTCTACCGCATTTTCGACGCGCACGTCAGGGTAGGCATATTGCAGTTCTTCCAGGCCGCGCCGACCGAAGAGCAGTTGCAAGAAGACCAGCGGCGGGAAACCGGCATTTCCTTCCTCGCCCCACAACGGAGCCTGCCAGGGTGCGACGCTGATCAATCGTCCTTTTTCAAAGACTAGCTGTAACCCATCGCGATAGAAGTTGAGCGCCAGCGCGCCGCTATAGCCGGCCAGGGGCGAGTTCGCCAGGCGGCGCTCCAGGACGGGCGCGATATGGCGCAGGAAACGCGGCAGGTCGGGGACGCGCACGTACCAGGCATAGGGAAGCTCCGGCTCGATTGCCAGCGTCTTGCCCAGCACGGCGTAGGCGGGATGCTTCACGCCCATTGTGAAGGCGATTCTCTCAGCCGGCCCGGCATTGGCCGCAGCGGCGGCGCGTTCCGCTTGCGCCCGCAGCGCGCGCAGCAGCGAGGGCATGAGCGCCTGCAAGTTGACGCCAGGCGCGGTCGTCAGGTCGTATACAAGCAGGCTTTGCCGCCAGCGCAGTTCCGGTATGATCACGTAGCCGCGCGACGTCCCCTGCTCATCAACGATGATCTGGATATTCCAGAAGATATCGACTTTGAGCCGGTGCTGCATTCCTATCTGGTAGCGCCACCACTGTTCCGGCATACGCGTTGAGATGGCATAGAGCGCGCGGTTCTGATCATAGAGCGATTGGATCAATGGAATATCCCCGGCGGTTGCGTCGCGAAGGCTGAATGGCTCAGGCACGCCCTCTGGCGCTGGCGGGATCAGGGCGAAATAGGCCAGTCGCCGCCTATCCAGGTCAAGGGCATATTCGTAGCCGAACTGGCGATAGAAGTAGTAGATGCCGGTGATGCCCTGCGCCAGGTGTCCCTCGGCCTCGCTGCGCGCGTGGACCAGCTCGAAGACGGCGCGTACCAGCCCGCGCTTGCGATACTGCGGGTCGGTGGCGACGATCTCCGGGCGGCCCACGGCGAACGGGATGCCCTCGTAGTCCCACGCCAGCCGCCATAGGCAGGTGCAGCAGACGAGGCGGTGTTCGCGGCGCCGCGTATCTTCCACGACGGCCACGTCGCCCGCGCCCATCGGCGGGAAACGCCCGCTCATGGCCTCGCGCATCAAGGCAGCGATAGAGGTGTTGGGCGGCTCGTCCGGCCCGTCGCGAAAGACCATGCTGACGAGGTCGATGATATCCTCGGTGTCCGCGCCGGTTGACCAGCGCAGGACGAGGCCATCCCCCAGGTCGCGCTGATAGCCCGGTTGGGATTTGTCTGTATGCATGGTTGTGGTTCCTTTACTCCCTTAAAACGTTTGAGGAAGAAACATGTTTATCTGAAATTGGGCGGATTGGCTATGTTACTAGCGAAAGCATACCCCATTTGCGCAGAAAATACAATTATGTTCTCAGGCAAGTAGGGGCGGGGGAGGATGTGGATGTGGGGATGGGGCGCTTGCGCCGCCCGCGCGATCCCCCGTGCGGTCCCCGGCGATGGGCGGCGCAAGCGCCCCCGCCACCACTCCCAACCACTCCCGCCCCTACTTGCCTCACATAGCCAGGGCAACGGCAGGGGACC